>ERZ1022756.221-NODE-221-length-19345-cov-15.019492_pt1 | contig 19345 bp, 17 predicted proteins | sample MGYA00520902_ERZ1022756 | MGnify/ENA primary metagenome ERZ1022756 (study PRJEB33162, sample SAMN09537601) | freshwater metagenome | isolation source: freshwater | place: Canada:Alberta | collected 2017-07 | study: EMG produced TPA metagenomics assembly of the...
AGTGGATCAATCGGAAGATAAGGAACTGCCCACTCCAAATCCCCAAGGCTCTTGCCTTGGGCGTCAGCAGTTTTCTGCATAGCCTCAAAGCCTTTCTTAATTGCGTCTTGGTGTGAGCCTGAGAAAGCGGTGTAAACCAAATCGCCTCCGTACGGGGAGCGCTCTGGAACTGGAAGCTGATTGCAATACTCAACAGTTCTTTTGATTTCATCGATGTCAGAAAAATCAATTTCTGGATCGATACCTTGACTGAAAAGATTCAGCCCTAATGTGACAAGGTCAACATTTCCCGTTCGCTCACCATTTCCAAACAAACAACCCTCGATACGATCTGCACCAGCCATGTAACCCTGCTCGGCAGCAGCAATTGCCGTACCTCGGTCATTGTGAGGGTGAAGAGAAAGCAGTATGGAATCTCGTCTGTCAAGGTGACTGCTCATCCACTCGATGGAGTCTGCGTAGACGTTCGGCGTAATCATCTCAACAGTTGCCGGAAGGTTGATTACCATCTGGCGCTCCGGGGTTGGACCGATTTCCTCAATAACGGCGTTACAAACCTCAACCGCGTACTCGAGTTCTGTCCCGGTGTAGCTCTCAGGTGAGTACTCGTAGTAGATCTTGGTTCCTGGAAGGAGATGTTCTAAAGATTTGCACTTCTTGGCCGCATCCAGAGCAATTTTCTTGATGCCCTCTTTGTCTTGGTTGAACACTACTTTTCGCTGCAAAACTGAAGTCGAGTTGTAGAAGTGGACAATGACAGACTTTGCTCCGACAAGGGATTCGTAGGTGCGCTCAATTAGGTGATCTCGGGCTTGAGTAAGTACTTGGATGGTGACATCTTCCGGGATGTGTCCGTCTTCAATGAGCACCCGGACAAAGTCGAAATCGGTCTGACTAGCTGACGGGAAACCAACTTCAATTTCTTTGTATCCCATACGCACAAGCAGCTGGAACATCTTCAGTTTGCGCTCAGGCGACATTGGATCAATCAGCGCTTGGTTTCCATCGCGAAGATCTACCGCACACCACCTCGGAGCTTTGGTGATTTTTTTGGATGGCCAGGTGCGATCAGGTAGATCGACTTTGATTTGTTCGTGAAAAGGTTTATAGCGATGGATTGGCATCGCAGAAGGTTTTTGGCGGTTCTTCATTAGTGTTCTCCTAGAAGTATGGAAGTGGGCTAGCCGTAGCGAAAAGCACCGCGACGAGGAGGGCCTATTTAGGCCTCGTCGCGGCCACTAAGTAGTAGCTCGAAGAACACACCTAAACGCTAGCACCTAAAAGCCAAGCTTTCCTAGCTGCTTTGGATCCCTTTGCCATTCGTGGGCGATTTTCACCCGCAGAGACAAGAAGACCTTTGAACCCAACAGGGCCTCAATCTCTTTGCGGGAACGGGTTCCGACATCCTTCAAACGTTCGCCGCCTTTACCTAGAACAATGCCCTTCTGGCTATCTCGTTCTACAAAGATGTTTGCGTGAATGTCTATAAGCTCGGAGTTCTCACGCTTTTGCATTTCATCCATTGTGACAGCAAGCGAATGTGGTAGCTCGTGTCGAACCCCTTCGAGAGCCGCTTCGCGAATTAGTTCGCAAATTCGAGACTCGATTGATTCATCGGTGTTAATCTCTTTTGGATAAAGCTCAGGTGAAGCAGGCATTAGATTCAGCAACACTTGAGTTAGCTCCTCTAGCTGATCGCCTGCAATTGCCGATACTGGAATAATCTCCGCCCAGTCGCGAAGCTTTGAAACTTCCATCAGCTGATTAGCAAGTGCTTCTCTTGAGACTGTCTCGCTTTTAGTCACGATTGCAACGAGCTTTGCTCTTCTATAGTCACCCAATTGCTCGTTGATAAATCGATCGCCTGGGCCAATCTTGTCTCCGGCAGGAAAGCACATTCCAATGACGTCAATTTCAGAAAGTGTCGAGGCCACAAGGTCGTTCAAGCGCTGACCAAGAAGCGTTCTGGGTCTGTGCAGTCCTGGAGTGTCAACAATAATCAGCTGACCCTGAGGAAGGTGAACGATTCCTCTAATTGCTTTTCTGGTGGTCTGGGGCTTGTCACTCGTGATTGCAATCTTCTCGCCCACCAAAGCATTTGTAAGAGTGGACTTTCCGACGTTAGGCCTCCCTACAAAAGAGACAAAGCCTGCGCGGAATTGGTTAGTCATCTTTCTCAGAATCCTCGGCTGCCGGCTGAACGCGCAATCGCGCAATCACAGTGAGTAATCGCTTGCCCCGGCCCTCAACCCTATCGGCTGTCAGCTCGATGGAGTGAACTGTCACGGTATCTCCCACCTTGGGTAGTCGGCCTAGTTCCTTGGTCAAGAACCCGCCTACCGAATCAACATCCTCATCCTCTAATTCGATTTCTAGTTTCTCTCCAAGCTCAAAGAGCGAGAACCGCGCATTAACTCTGAATACGCCCTCTTCTATTTCTTCAACGTCCGGGATTTCACGGTCATACTCATCGACTATGTCACCAACAAGCTCTTCAATGACATCCTCCATAGTCACTAGTCCTGCAACGCCTCCGTACTCGTCGATTACAACGGCAACATGAGTTGAGCTTCGCTGCATATCCTGAAGTAGGTCCTTTAGAGGCTTGGATTCTGGAACAAAAACTGCCGTACGAGCAAGCTGCCCAGTGGTGCTTTCAAACATACGCTTTGGTGTCTCGTGAAGTACCTTGGCTACGTCCTTCAAGTACAAGATTCCTACGATGTCATCGCTGGTCTTGCCTGTCACTGGAAGCCTTGAATATCCACTGGATAGAAACATGGCCATGGCCTTATCCAGGTCCGAATCTGAGGCGATGGTAGCGATGTCGATTCTTGGCACCATGACCTCCCGTGTAATTGTTTCCGAGAACTCTTCAACTGATTCGATCAGATCTTGCTCGTATTCCTCAGCCTCAGTTGAGTTGCTTGCCTTCTTGGAAAAGAGCTTGGTCAAGGCGTTGAGTCTGTCTGAGATGTTCATCTAAACTTTCTCGCTTTCATAGAACGCTTCAAGAATTGATTTTTGAATCCCAAACATTTCCTTTTCCTCATCCGGTTCTACGTGATCGAATCCAAGCAGATGTAATACTCCATGTGCTGTAAGCAGAAGAACTTCATTTATTGTTTCGTGCCCAGCGGTTTCCGCTTGGCGAATAGCTACAGCTGGACAAATCACAATATCTCCTAGCAAACCGGCAGGTGTAGGTTCATGCTCAGTTCCAGGGCGCAGCTCATCCATTGGGAAGCTCAAAACGTCAGTGGGTCCAGGCTCATCCATCCATTGAATGTGTAGTTCCTCCATCGCTTGCTCATCGACAAACATGATGGCTAATTCAGCCCCGGGATGAATTTTCATACGATCTAAGGCAAAGCTAGCAAGTTTTAGAACTCTAGCCTCATCGACAGAATGCTCGGTTTCGTTGCTTATCTCAATACTCAATTACTTGAATCCCTTTGAGCTTTGGCAGCAGCTGCTGCATCGTAAGCATCAACAATTTTTCCAACTAGCGGGTGTCTGATTACATCCTTTGAGCTCAACTTCGCGAAGTGAACATCTTCAACTCCAGTTAGCACCTTCGATGCAATTGTCAGACCTGATACTCCGCCAGGGAGGTCAATTTGAGTTATGTCTCCTGTGATAACCATTTTGGAATTGAATCCAAGTCTTGTCAGGAACATTTTCATCTGCTCACCGGTTGTGTTTTGAGCCTCATCCAGAATTATGAATGAGTCATTCAATGTCCGACCTCGCATGTACGCCAGAGGTGCAACTTCAATTGTTCCAGTAGCAATTAGCTTAGGCACTGAATCTGGGTCCAGCATTTCATGAAGTGCATCAAACAAGGGCCTTAGATACGGGTCTATCTTTTCAGACAGGGTTCCAGGCAAAAATCCGAGGCGTTCGCCAGCCTCAACCGCTGGACGGGTGAGGATAATCCTGGAAACTTCCTTACGTTGGAGCGCCTGCACAGCCTTTGCCATCGCAAGATAAGTCTTTCCCGTTCCGGCTGGTCCAATACCAAAAACAATCGTGTTGGTATCGATGGCTTCTACATAACTTTTCTGCCCTGAAGTTTTTGGTCTGATTGATTTCCCACGTGAGCTAAGTATGCTCTGAGACAAGAGATCTGGTTCACTTCTTCGAAGATCTGCTGGAGAAATTTCACGCCCTGTAGTTACGGCAGAGATGATTTGCTGCACTCTTGCCATGGCCATGGCAACTTGGAGGTTCGGTCCAGTTAAATCCAATTGATTACCACGGGCAAGGAATTTAACCTCCGGGAAACCTTCTTCGATGGCCTTGAGTAGACGATCCTCGGGTCCGAATACAAAAACTGGATCAACACCGGAAATCTCGACAGAAGTGGTAATTGAATCTTGGGATTCAGAAACGGTCAAGAGCCATCCTTTGCCGTGTCGGAGATGATGTGAGCGTGCGCGTGAAATACAGTCTGCCCCGCTTCGGCCCCGGTATTAAACTGAAGTTTAAATGAGCCAGCGGTATATTTCCTTGCAAGGTCTGTAGCTGTGCTAAGAACTTCGGAGAGAATCTGCGGTGCGTTCTCAGACAGTTCCGCTACATCTCTATGGTGCTGCTTCGGAATTACCAAAAGGTGCACCTTAGCAAGTGGGGCAATGTCCCAAAAGGCCAAAGTGTTGGTGGTTTCTGCAATGAACTCGGTTGTTATCTCCCGAGAAACAATCTTGCAGAAAATACAGCTAGCTTCGCTCATGCTCATAAGTCTAGTTTTAGCCCAAGGGGCTAATTCCAATCCCCCAGTTTTGCCTGCAGATAAGACACTGCCGCCATCCCAGCGGTTGAAGTCCGAAGCACTCCAGCGCCCAGCCGAACCGAAGTAAAACCCGATGAAACAAAAGCTTCCAGCTCTGAATCTGAAATTCCACCTTCAGGACCCACGACAATCGCAACCGAACCGGAGCTAGGGATTGACGCCCGGCCTATTGAAGTCTTTGCTTCTGGATCCAAAATCAACACTGAGTCAAAATCTGAAAGCCTGGAGATAAGTTCTCGAGAATTCTGAACCGCCTCAACTGATGGGGCAAATGCCCGAAGTGACTGCTTGGCTGCTTCGGTCACAATTGTCTGCCAGCGAGTTTGGCCCTTGGTCTTCTTGTCATCTTTCCAAATAGAAACTGAGCGATCAGCCTGCCAGGGAATCACTCCGTAGACACCAAGTTCAGTGCACGCCTGAATTGCCAGCTCATCTCGATCACCCTTGGCTAAAGCTTGAACCAGGTACAACGCAACTGTAGGTGCAGGCACCGTCTCCACACTCTCAACTCCCATCTCAAGTGTGTCCTTGCCGACCTTAGACACTTTCCCCCGAATCTTTAGGCCCGACCCATCACTGATTGCTATTGCCTCGCCTGGGATTATTCGCCGAACACCAACGGCATGTTTGGCCTCTGGTCCACCGAGAACAAAAGTTGATCCGACCGCAGTGTCTTTACCAATGGCCGCAAAGAATAGCGGCTCAACCACGGCGTCTGCCCTGGAAAGAACCAGACTTGCGAGCAACTAGGCCTGCGGCATCGCTCTTGCGATAACCGGCAAGAGTTCGGAAAAGCTCTTTCTGCTTCGAATCAAGCTTGTTTGGAATTCTTACCTGAATACTCACTAGTAGATCGCCGCGGCCAGACTGACGCAGTCTTCCAAACCCTTTGCCCTTTACTGCAATCACATCGCCACTTTGGCTACCAGCTGGAACTTGGAGTTCAACTTCACCGTCAAAAGTTGCTATTTTTACCATGGTTCCTAAAACAGCATCGTGCAATGGCACTTCCAGTTCACACAGTAACTCGTCGCCATTTCTAGAAAAGTACTGGTGGGGGGCAATAGAAATGTCCACGTAGAGATCTCCGCTTGGACCTCCCCCGAATCCAACTTCACCCGAACCAGCCAGTTGCAAGCGCAAACCGTCTTCGACTCCAGCGGGTATCTTTAGTTCGATGTCGCGCCTCGCACGAACCCTTCCTTGACCGCGACAACTCAAGCAAGGTTCAGGAATGATGTGCCCGTAACCCCGACAAGATCCGCAGGGGCTGGATGTGATTACCGAGCCGAGTAAAGATCGCACCTGAGTCTGAACCTGGCCAGCACCACGACAAATGTCACACACCTGCGCACTTGTGCCAGGTTTCGCACAAGTTCCATTACAGGTATCGCAAAGGACAGCGGTGTCCACGGGAATCGATTTCTCAACACCAAAAACCGCGTCTTCAAAAGTCAGCTCCACACGAAGCAGAGCGTCTTGACCTCTTTCGGCGCGAGAGCGTGGTCCTCGCGATCCGCCACCTCCAAAGAATGTCTCAAAGATATCTCCAAAGCCAAAACCGCCGTCTGAACCGCCAGAGTCATAGCTTCTTCTTGACTGCTCATCCCCTAAGACCTCGTAGGCGTGAGTTACAGATTTAAACCTCTCTTGAGCTTCTTCAGAAGGGTTTACATCCGGGTGAAGCTCACGGGCGAGTTTTCTATAGGCCTTTTTGATTTCTTCAGATGAGGCATTTCTCTGCAACCCAAGGGTTTCGTAATGATCTGACAATTACTGGGGACCTCCGAGTGATTTGGTCAGATATCTGGCAACGGCCCTAACCGCGCCGATGTTCGATGAATAGTCCATGCGAGTTGGACCAATTACTCCTACCTTGGCAATTTCACTTCCCTGATTTTCGTAGCCCGAGACCACAACAGAAGTAGAAGAAAGTGCATCAACGCTGTTTTCTCTGCCAATAAGCAGCGAAACACCGTGCTGATCGGCTTGCATCTCAGAAATCAGCTTTAGCAAGACAACCTGCTCTTCAATAGCCTCTAGAACGGGTGAAATACTTCCAGGAAAATCATCTTCACGCCTTGCCAGGTTTGAAGTACCAGCAAGCAGGATCTTTTCCTGACTGTTTGCGTCAACTAGCGCAAGTAGCTCTGGAGTCACGCGCTCGGCTAAGGGTTTGATTTTCCCGGTTGCCTTCTGAGCGATTGTTTTGGCAATTGCCGAAACTTCTGCAAGACCCTTTCCAGTCAGTGACTCGTTCAGGATATTGCGGAGCTTTTCAATATCACTTGATTCATAGCCACCAGGAATTTCTAGAACATGTTGCTGAATGCGTCCTGAATCGGTGATCAGCATCAGGAGAAGTCGCTTCTCGTCGATGGAGATGACTTCAATGTGTCGAACCGACGCGCGACCCAAACTCGGGTACTGAACCAAGGCGACTTGGTTTGTTAGCTGGGATAAGAGCCTTACGGTCTGACCTAGAGTCTCGTCCAAGTCTGAACTCTTGGATAAAAAACTTTCGATTGCGACTTTTTCAGCGGCAGTAAGCGGTTTGACCTCGCTTAGCTGATCGACAAACATTCGGTAGCCCTTGTCTGTAGGCACTCGTCCGCTTGAAGTATGAGGTGCAACTATCAGCTCTTCTTCTTCCAGAATTGCCATGTCGTTTCGAATTGTGGCAGCTGATACACCAAATGAATGTCTCTCAACAAGGGATTTTGAACCCACAGGCTCTTTGGATGCGATGTAGTCGCGAACGATTGCCTTTAGGACCTCAAGCGGTCTATCTGGAATCACGCGTTGTTCACCTGCCTGTTAGCACTCAATGCTTCTGAGTGCCAATATTACCTGCAACTCGATGGCTTGGTTAGTTTGTTAATGTTCGAACCACAGCATCGGCTAGCAGACGGCCTTTCAGCGATAGAACCAACCTCCCCTTAATGGCTTGCGCGCCATCAACTAGTTCATCGGCGATTAACTGAGGGATACGGGACTTAGCGCCATGTTCGAGCTCTTCAAGTTCGTCAATGCTCATTCCCGTTGCGGTTCTTGACTCCAGCAGAACTCTTTCAAGCTTGGCGGTGGCCTCCGAAAGCTGCTCACGCCCTGCCGCTGGAGAAAGTGAATGCTCTAGTTTTTTCGAGTAACTAAGTGGGTGCTTTTGATTCCACCAGCGAACTGACCCTAGGTGTGAATGAGCTCCGGGACCATATCCCCACCAATCTTGCCCCATCCAATAGGCCAAATTGTGCTTGGACTGTAGCTTTTCAGATTTTGACCAGTTGCTGATTTCATACCAGGTGTAACCTGCCGCAACTAACAACTTCTCTGTCAGTTCATACTTTTCGGCCTGAAGATCCTCATCAACATCTGCTAGCTCACCGGATTTAATCTGCCTCGCGAGTTTCGTTCCTGGCTCAACAATCAATGAATAAGCCGATAGATGATCTGGTCTTAGAGAAATCGCCGCTTCTAGACTCTCGCACCACTGTTCTAATGTTTCACCAGGGGCCCCGAAGATTAGATCGAGTGATGTTCCAAAGCCAAGTTCTTGAACAATTTCGAAAGCCTTTGAAACATTTTCTGGGTTATGAGTTCGCTCGAGCGTGTCTAAAACGCCTTGAACTCCAGACTGCATGCCAATCGAAACCCTATTGAATCCTGCCGCTCGCAAAGCTTCAAACTTCTCCCGAGTGACAGTGTCTGGGTTTGCCTCGGTAGTTATCTCAGCCGAATCTGTAAACCCAAAGGTTTGCTCAAGTGAATTGAGAATCTCAGTTAGATCCGTTGCTGGAAGCAAGGAGGGTGTTCCCCCACCAAAAAAAACAGTGCTGAACTTTCTTGGCGCAACCATGGATTGCTCTAGAACCTGGGCGGAAAACTGGATTTCCGAAATCAGTGAGGCTGCGTAGTCACTTTGCTTGAGCGAGCCCAGCTGGGTTGCGGTGTAGGTATTGAAATCGCAGTATCCGCAGATATCTTTGCAAAAAGGTATGTGAACGTAAGCGTGAAATGTTCTTGATTCGCTTCCTGCAGTTTCTGATGCAGAAAGCATGCCATTCTCAGGAGCTTTATCTCCCTCTGGTAGAGGACCGGCCATCTACTTGGCTTTCTTCTCGCCCTTTTTTTCGCCGTCTGAAGAAAGTGCGGCAATGAAAGCTTCTTGAGGAACCTCAACACGTCCAACCATCTTCATGCGCTTCTTTCCTTCTTTTTGCTTCTCAAGTAGCTTGCGCTTACGAGAAATGTCTCCTCCATAGCACTTTGCAAGAACGTCTTTTCGAACTGCGCGAATTGACTCACGAGCAATAATTCGCGCCCCTATGGCTGCCTGAATTGGCACCTCAAACTGTTGCCTCGGAATAAGCTCGCGAAGCTTGCCAGTTATCATCACACCATAGGCATAGGCCTTGTCTTTGTGAACAATCGCACTGAATGCATCAACCTGTTCACCCTGCAGCAATAGATCGACCTTCACAAGGTCACCTTCGGCAAGACCGGCTTCCTCGTAGTCCAAGGACGCGTAACCCTGAGTCTTACTTTTGAGCTGATCAAAGAAATCAAAAACAATTTCGGCAAGTGGAAGAGTGTAACGAAGCTGCACTCGATCTTCACCAAGGTATTGCATATCAATCATGACACCGCGTCTGGTTTGGCAAAGATCCATGATGGTTCCCACATAGTCCTTTGGCGCAAGGATTGTGGATCGAACCATCGGCTCAAGTACTTTCCTGATTTTTCCACCGGGGAATTCGCTCGGGTTTGTCACCGTTACTTCTTTACCGTCGTCAAGTGTGACTTCGTAAACCACAGAGGGGGCGGTTGCGATTAGTTCAAGTCCAAACTCCCGCTCTAGGCGTTCTGTCACAATTTCTAGATGTAGCAAACCTAGGAATCCGCAACGGAACCCAAACCCAAGAGCAACTGATGTCTCTGGTTCGTAAACCAAAGCGGCATCTGAGAGCTTTAGCTTGTCGAGCGCTTCGCGAAGATCTGGATAGTCCGAACCGTCGATTGGATAGACGCCAGAAAAAACCATTGGCAAAGGCTCAGAGTAACCAACCAACGCTTCGGTAGCAGGTTTGTTTACGGTTGTAACAGTGTCACCGACTTTGGACTGGCGAACATCTTTAACCCCAGTAATCAGGTAGCCCACTTCGCCTACCCCTAGACCCTGTGTAGCTTCTGGCTCTGGTGAGCTAACGCCAATTTCTAGAAGTTCGTGAACTGCCCTAGTCGACATCATCTGGATTTTTTCGCGAGGCGAAAGGCTTCCGTCAATCATTCGAACGTAGGTGACTACACCTCGGTAGCTGTCATAAACCGAGTCAAAAATCATCGCTCGAGCTGGAGCCTTAGGGTCTCCTTGTGGAGCCGGAACCGTAGCTACGATTTTGTCGAGAAGCTCTCCAACGCCGATTCCTGTTTTTCCTGAAACACGAAGGCAATCGGCAGGGTCTCCGCCGATGAGGTTTGCAAGTTCTTCCGCATACTTATCAGGCTGGGCTGCAGGGAGATCAATCTTGTTTAACACCGGGATAATCGTGAGATCGTTCTCCATCGCAAGATACAAGTTCGCTAGGGTTTGGGCTTCGATGCCTTGAGCGGCATCCACTAGAAGCACTGCACCTTCACAAGCAGCCAACGATCTAGAAACCTCGTAAGTGAAATCAACGTGGCCTGGTGTATCAATCATGTTCAGAGCAAAGACATCTCCACCAACAGCCCAAGGCATACGAACTGCTTGGGACTTGATTGTGATACCCCGCTCGCGTTCAATATCCATGCGGTCTAGATACTGAGCCCGCATCGAGCGGTCATCCACAACACCGGTTAGCTGAAGCATTCGGTCAGCCAAGGTCGATTTCCCATGGTCGATATGGGCAATGATGCAAAAATTGCGCAGCTGCCCAGGAGGCGTCTTGGACGGCTCCAGCTTGGTTGTTGCGCGTGGCGACAAGGGCAGATCCTTATGGTGGGGGCTTTTGACTTAGCCTCCATTCTCGCATAAGCCCTAGCATTCGAAGCCGCTGGGGGCCTTCGCGAACAGTTGCCTCGAGTGCTAGCTAGCTAGTAAGCTAAAGCGGTTGGGTATCCCCAAAACGAAAGAAAAAAATGGCAAATATCAAGTCCCAGGTCAAGAGAATCTTGACCAACAAGAAGGCAACTGACCGCAACCGCGCCGTCAAGAGCGAGCTCAAGACTGCAATCCGTGCTGCCCGCGAGGCAACAACCGGTGGCGACAAAGCCGCAGCCGCTGCTGCAGTTTCTGCAGCTAACCGCAAGCTGGACAAGGCAGTTTCCAAGGGCGTCATTCACAAGAACCAGGCCGCTAACCGCAAGTCAGCTCTTGCTAAGAAGGCATCAGTCCTGAAGTAAAGATTTGTTTACGAAAAAACACCGAGGCCTTCTAGGTCTCGGTGTTTTTTTGTCCTCTGTTGGAAAGAAGTAAAACCAGCTTCTCGAGTGCAAAAACAGGATCTCTTTCCGCACCCTTAACGGCAGCATCAGCTGTGGCTACAGCCATAACGGCGTTTGCAAGTCCTTCCTCGCTCCAGCCAGCTAGGTCCTTACGCGCGCGATCAATCTGCCAAGGCTGAGCTCCAACCGTTGCAGCACTTGCGTATTTGTTTCCATAGACCTTAGCCATTAGTCGCACCTTCATAGCAAACGCTGCTACCACTGGAACCGGGTCCGCACCGGTTGTCAAAGCGTGCCTCAAAAGTGCCAGGGCTTCGGCACTTTGGCCAGCAAGTGCTGCATCAGCGACCTTGAAGGCGTTGGTCTCAACTCTTCCGCCGTAATACTTATCAACGGTTGCTTCATCAATTGATTCTGACTGATCAACAAGTAGCTGCGAGCAGGCAGCGGCCAGCTCCGATAGGTCATCAGCAAATGCATCAGCCAGAGCCCTTAGGGCTCCAGGAGTTATCTTCCTGCCGGCAGCTGCAAATTCGGATTGGATGAAAGCTGCTTTGTCTGAGTCCTTCTTGATCTCAGCACAGGCAATCTCGACGGCAATATCGGATGCGCGAATGGCATCAATCAGTTTCTTACCTCTAACACTCGAGGCATTGTGACGCAAAACAATGGTGGTATCTGCACTTGGATCAGAAAGATAGCTCAAACCATCCTCGATAAGCGCATCCGAGCACTTCTCGAAACCTTCGATTAGAACTAGGCGTGGCTCCATAAACAGGGATGGGCTAGCAAGCGCTGTTAGCTGACCTGTGGCATAGTCACTGGCAAGTATCTCGTGAACTTCTAATCCTGCGTCAGATTTCTTTAATGAGTCACGAATTGCACGTATCGCTCGATCGGCCACGTAGTCTTCAGGCCCAGAAACAAAAACAATAGGTGCCGGCTTGGCATCTCGCCAACTAACTTGCTTTGCTTTTCCCACGTGCCTAGCCTACTAACCGCTACCCGACCAGCTAATAGCGCCACCGTCAACCGATATTGCTAATGATCCCTGCAGATCGGTTCTGAGCACCTGAGAACCTGACCGCGCCAGTAGATCTAGTAGTTCCTTTCCGGGATGACCATAACCATTTTGCTCACCCACGGAAATCACGGCTAGCTGTGGTCGAAGGCTTTCGTGAAGCGCTGTCGACTGATCGTTTGAACCGTGATGGGAAACCTTCAGAATCAATGGTTTATCGGAGCGGCTAAGGATTTCTGTTGTGCTGTTTTTGATACGTTGCTGACCAGCCTCCCCGAGATCTCCAAGGAGCAGTAAATCGTAATCAGGGCCACTAAATATCATCACGACCGATGCATCATTCGAGTCTTTTGCCTCTGTCGCTTCCTTAGTAGGAGCGATAACCCACCATGCAAATTCACCTAAGGTTCCAGAAATTCTTGGTTCTGCAACGATCAATCGGGTTTCTCTTTTTGCAAGCAGATCGAGAGCTTCTTTGGTGGCTGGCCTATCGTCTGGAAATCCCGAAACAATGGCGGTTGAAACTGATCTTGTACTTATAGCTCCATTGATTCCGCCGACATGATCAAAATCAAAGTGCGAGAGGACTAAAAGATCTATTTTTGAGACACCTAACCCCGCTAAACAGCTGTTGATTAACTTGTCATCGGATCCCACGTCAATAACCGCGGTTCGCCCCTCAGATTGGACAACGAAGGCATCGCCTTGACCAACATCGCAGGCCACCAATGACCAGTCGCCTAATGGCCAAGACTTGGGAAGAATTTCTGAAGCTGCTGGAACCGATACTGTTGCAACGGCCACGACCACAAGTGCGCCGATACCTAGTTGCTTGATCCTGACTGAGTTTGCCCTCAGCCATGCCCCCACTGCGAAAATCAGCAAAACACTGAGAATTGTGGCAGGCCACCCTGTAGCCCAGGGAAAGTAAGCAACGGGCAATCCAGAAAAGAAGATGGCAACCGCTTCGATTACCCAAGCCCCCAAGGAAGCAACCCAAGAAACCATAGAAACCAGTGGCGGTGCAACTGGAGTTAGAACTAGTGCAATCATTCCAAGCACCGTGACTGGTGCAACCATAGGACCAGCCAAAAGGTTTGCAATTACTGAATAAGTAGGAAGCCCAGGCTGAAGTTGCATAAGAAGAGGTAGGCAAAACAGCTGTGCCGCTAAAGTCACAGACAATCCAAGCGCCAACGGAACTGGAATTCGCTTGGAAAGCTTTTCAGAAATTGCTGGCGCCAACAAAAGAATTCCAGCAGTTGCCAGAACTGAAAGCCCGAACCCAAACTCAACTGCTAGCCAAGGATCAGCGATTAACAAAATAATTGCCGCAATAGCTAGGGCATTTAGTGCCCAAGTTCGACGACCAAGCGCAATCATCACAATGACACTTGCAGCCATAACGCCAGCTCGAAGAACGCTTGGGTCAGGTCCAATCAACAAAACGTACAGCCCAAGGGCGGCTAATGAAATGACAGTGCGGCCTGCCCGGCCAAATCGTAAAGCCACAGCAATCAGGTAAACCATTCCAACAACAATCGCGCAATTAGAGCCTGAGACCGCGACGAGATGAGTCAAAGAGACAATCCGCATTTTCTCTTCAAGCTCAGGGCTCAGGGCACTAATCTCCCCAATGGCAAGACCAGCTACGAGGGTCTTAGCATCTGGAGTTAAGCCAGATAAAGCCGCGACATAGTCTGCTCGAAGCTCATTCAGAATCCCTTGAGTTTTTTCTGGAGCCGAAACAATTTCAATCTCAGTGATGGGCTTCACTAAGAATGCATCTCTTGAGTTTCGCCCGGCAGGCTCAAACTTGCCTTCAAAACTGACCGTGACCCCGCGCTCAAGCTCTACTCCGTCGAAGATTAGGTAGCCGCGACCATCGACTAGATTGCCTTCAATGGACTTGAGAAATACTGCAACACCATAGACAGGTTCCCGATCAAAGTTTTGGAAAATCTCTTTAGGGCGGTTTAGGACCTCTAGTTCAAGTAGCGCTTCGGTCTTCGCCTCCGCAAGTTGCACCAACCAGACAGGCTTAGCGAGTTCTGTCTGCAGCCAGATAGATACTCCACCCATTACTAGAGCTGCTCCTAAAAGTGCAGCTAGAGCCCGCCTGGACTGACGAACCAATACGGCCGCGACAAACACCACTAAGCCAAGACCCAGAGGCAACCAAGCTGGCAAATTATCGAAAGCAGTAAAAATAGCGAGAATTGCCCACAACCCCAAGCCTGCGATTGTGAGGGTCACAACGTGATCAAATCAGCAAACCCGGAAAAGATTGAATCTCCAATGCCGCTAACGTTCAGTAGATCTTCTTTAGCCTTGAACCCGCCATTGGCATCACGATATGCAATTATTCGAGCCGATAGTGCGGGGCCGATCCCAGGAAGCTCTTCAAGTTGCTCAGCTGTGGCACGGTTGATGCTAATCAAACCGCCAGATGCAGACCCGCCGGCTTCGGCAACTTCTCCTATTTTGAAGACAACCACCTGCTCCCCGTCAGTCAGCTGGCGAGCTAAGTTCACACTTGAGTTATCTGCTTGGTCTGTTAGACCCCCAGCAGCAAAGACAGCATCAACCAGACGGGCGCCCAGTGGAAGTTGATACATCCCTGGTGAAGCCACCTCGCCTACTATGTGCACGTAAACAAACTGTTCTAGCTGGTCTGAGTCGTTTTTTACCTCGGAGACTTCAAACTCCCCTGTTGGCGCCTGTGGCCGATTAACTGCAACAAGCACTAGGGAGACAACTGCAACCAGGGCAGCCAAGGCAAGAAGAAGCTGTTTGGAAACTTTTTGATCACCCGAGAGCGCAGATATTATCTGCTGCTTGAGCCAGTCCATGGCCCAAAGGTAAGTTGATTGCCAGAAAACAGAAAGTGCTTTTAGCTAATCTGTGCAAAAGATTCTAGGAGGTTGCGATGTTGACAAGCTTTGGAGCGCGCACGATTACGTTCTTGATTTGCTTTCCGGCCAAGGCATTTTGCACATTCACCGACGCCATGGCCAAGGCCTCAAGCTCCGCTTCAGAAATTGAAGAGGAAACTTCAAACTTGTCCCGGAGTTTGCCATCGACTTGAACTACAGCAGTCAAGCTATCCCTTACCAGCAAACTGGCAATGGGTTCTGCGAAACCGGCGAGGGCCACGGCTGGCTTGTGACCAAGAACCTGCCACATATCTTCTGCGGTGTAGGGAGCGAACAAGCTAAGCGCCTTTGCGACGGCTTCCGCAGCTTCGCGAACCGCTGGATCTGATCCTCCAGCGCTTCCGTCTATAGCTTTTCGCAGCGCGTTTACTAGTTCCATGATTTTAGCAACACCAACGTTGAACTTGAACGATTCAATCTGTTCTGGAAACTCTTTCAGAAATAGGTGAGTTGCCCGGCGGAGATCGTTATCCCCGGTTGCAAAATCCACGCCGGGCTCACTTGTCACATCCTTCGCGCATCTCCAAGCACGAGCTAGGAACTTCGCGCTAGCGGCCGGAGAAACATCAGCCCAGTCGATATCGTCTTCTGGAGGACCGGCGAAAGCCATGGTCAGGCGCACTGCATCCACTCCGTGCTCATCTAGCTGTTCAGAAAGACGCACCAAGTTGCCGCGAGATTTACTCATCGCCGAGCCGTTCATCAAGACCATGCCCTGGTTCAAAAGTCTCGTGAAGGGTTCCTCGAATTCAACATGACCTAAATCGTGAAGTACCTTCGTGAAAAAGCGTGCATAAAGAAGGTGCAAGATCGCGTGAGTGACTCCTCCGACATATTGATCAACCGGCGCCCACTTTTTGGCTTCATCTTTCGGGAATGCTTCGGTGTCTGAGTTTGGCGAGAGGAACCTTAGGAAATACCAAGAGGAGTCGACGAAGGTGTCCATCGTGTCGGTGTCGCGTTTTGCGGGCTGGCCACACTTTGGACAAGCAACGTTTACCCAATCACTTGCTCCACCAAGAGGAGAAGTACCCTTAGGGGATAAATCAAGCCCATTGGCATCTGGAAGTTTGATTGGCAGCTCTTGAGGGGGAACTGGAACTTCGCCACAAGCTTCACAGTGCACGATAGGAATCGGGGTGCCCCAGTAGCGCTGACGTGAAATCAGCCAGTCGCGAAGCCTAAAGTTCTTGGCCTTTTTGCCAAGTCCCTTGGCCGCCAGTATCTCTGTGATTGCCGCAATTGCTTCTGTCTTTTTCAGGCCATTGAGCTCACCGGAGTTAACCATTACGCCATCGCCAGTTGTTGCAACACCTGAAACAGAAGGATCATCTTCACCGGTATCGACTACCACCTGAACAGGAAGGTTATTCTGGCGAGCAAAATCTAAATCTCGTTGGTCATGAGCTGGTACTGCCATAATCGCACCTGTTCCATAATCAGCAAGTACGTAATCAGCAGCCCAGATCGGTAGCTTCTCCCCGTTGACCGGGTTTATCGCAAATCTGCCCAGATCAATTCCTCTCTTGGGTCTATCGGTTGCGAGCCGGTCGATGTCGTTAGTTTTTTTAGTCTCTTCTAAAAAGTCTTGGAACTTTATTCGCACCTCTGGCGCTGCCTCAGAAGCTAGTTCTGCTGCCAAGTCGGAATCGGCTGCCACGACCATAAAGGTCGCACCAAACAAAGTGTCAGGTCGGGTCGTGTAAACCTCTATAGGGTTTTTTCTTCCTTCAATTTCAAACTTCACTTCGGCACCGTAGGATCTTCCAATCCAATTACGCTGCATGGTCAGCACCTTTGCGGGCCAAGCTCCTTCAAGTGTGTCTAAATCATCAAGCAATCTATCGGCGTAGTCGGTTACCTTGAAGTACCACTGCGTTAAGGCTTTCTTCGTGACGGCTGTGTCACATCTTTCACAAAGCCCCTGGACTACCTGCTCGTTGGCAAGCACAGTCTGGCAAGAAGGGCACCAATTGACGTTTGAGTTCTTTCGGTAGGCCAAGCCTTTGTTGTAAAACTCTAGAAACAACCACTGATTCCACTTGTAGTACTCGGGGTCAGATGTAATGAGCACACGGTCCCAGTCAAAGCTGCAGGCGTACCTGCGCATAGAGGCTTTCTGCTGAGCGATGTTGTCGTAGGTCCAGCCTCTCGGATCTAGCCCACGCTTAATGGCAGCGTTCTCGGCAGGAAGGCCGAACGAGTCCCAGCCAATTGGGTGCATGACGTTGAAGCCTTTTTGGACCCAGTACCTGGCAATCACATCACCAAGGGCGTACGCTTCTGCGTGACCCATGTGCAAATCCCCTGAAGGGTAGGGGAACATATCCAGCACATACTTCTTAGGTCTCTTGTCCTCTGGCTTACCAGAATCAAAAGGCTTGAGCTCGTCCCAGACCGGTAGCCACTTATCTGTTAACGCCTTAGCGTCAAACTGAACTGGCTCGGTAGACAAGTTGAAGCTCCTAAAAATTGCAGACATTCCTTGGGCAAGGTTACCAAGGCTTGGAGCTTGGGATTACTTACTTGAAGCAGGCCACAAAGTGATTGCTGCGGTAAGCAGCGCCCAGCCTAGTGGGACCATGCCTAATCGGTCAGAACCTTGCCAGGCAATTAGGGCTAATAAACCAAGTGCGACTGAAGCGCCCAGGGGCCAGTAGCGGGAGATCTTGTTTTTGCGAGCAAGCACCGCCAGTGTCACCGCAGCCGCACCCACAACAATCAGCCCAAGCAGAATTCCTGTAACGAGAAAGGCTAGATCTTCCATTTCACTCTCCTCCTAGAGCTCTAAGTAGAGCCTTGGATTTGAGCATAGTTTCTTCGAACTCGCCATCTGGGTCTGAATCGATAGTGATTCCCCCTCCAATGCCTAAAGTCGCAGAGTCTCCTTCGAAAACTAAGGTTCGAATGGTCATCCCAAAATCTGCTGAACCGTCAAAGCCAAGATATCCAAAAGCTCCCGAGTATATATCTCGCGGGGCTGATTCAAGTTTTCGCAAAATTTCCACTGCCTTAATCTTTGGTGCTCCCGTCATTGAACCTCCGGGAAAGCAAGCTGCCAGAGCGCTGGTAGCACTTTGACCTGATTTAAGCCTTCCAGTGACAGTGCTAACTAGTTGATGCACTGTTGCATAGCTTTCTATTTCAAAGAGCTTCTCAACCATTATTGAATCTGCTTCGCAGACTCGACCTAAATCGTTTCTCATGAGATCGACAATCATCAGGTTTTCAGCACGCTCTTTTTCGTTGTTCAACAATTCGTTGGCAATCCGAGCATCTTCTGATGGGTCTATGTTTCTCGGCCTAGTTCCCTTAATCGGTTTTGAGGAGACTTTACCTTTAGCTGAAACTTTCAGAAACTGCTCAGGCGATGAACTAACAATCTCAACTCCACCTATCTTTAGGTAGCCACCGTATGGTGCGGGATTTGATTCGCGTAAAGTCAAAAACGTCTTTAGAGCATCGGCGTCGTGTTTGATGAAGATTTGATTGGTAAGGCACAGCTGGAAGACATCCCCGGATTGAATATGATCCTTGGCTTTTTGAATTAGCTGTAGATAGTTTTCCTTGGTATGTCTAAGTTTGCTTGAAACAAGTCTCGGTGGCTTGGTGTTTTGCCTGTATGAAGCAAGCTCACCGCCAACTAATGCAAGTCTTAATAGCGCAGCCCTTAACCAGTTCACGAACTCATCACGGGTTTGGAATACTCCAATGAAATACATGCTCTTGGTTGAGTGATCAAAAATCATCGCACGATCCACAATCATGAACTGGGCCTTTGGATGGATGCCTTCATGATCTTCGTCAACGAGTTCAAATCCGAGGTAGCCGACCAGGCCTGGCCTAAAACTGAATGGGATTTCATCCTCAGGAAGCCAGACAAGAGCTTGATTAATTCTGCTTAAGTGCTCGCTTGCGAGCGCAAAAGCCTCGTCTCCAGCCCTGATAACTTTGCCCGCAGACCCGATGATCGAAACCGGTTCATCTTGGTTTGTAGATCTATCCAGCCAGAAAGCGTTTGTGTCTTTGGAATGCATGGCTAAAAAGGCGTCGGCCGGATTAACCCAGCCTCGAAGCTTTTCTATCTCGAGACGCAAAGTAGTTCACCTAACCTTGGTTTGTTGAAAATCGCTTCTGGAAATGCTCGTAATCTATAGATTAGAGCAAGGT
>ERZ1022756.222-NODE-222-length-19334-cov-24.802064_pt1 | contig 19334 bp, 17 predicted proteins | sample MGYA00520902_ERZ1022756 | MGnify/ENA primary metagenome ERZ1022756 (study PRJEB33162, sample SAMN09537601) | freshwater metagenome | isolation source: freshwater | place: Canada:Alberta | collected 2017-07 | study: EMG produced TPA metagenomics assembly of the...
AACGTGGGTTCAAGGATGAACCTGGGTCTTGAAAGACAATTCCCAGCTTGCTTCTTAGTGTCTTGAGTTCGGTATTTCGGATCTTGGTTATGTCCATACCTGCGACTACAAGGGAGCCAGACTTGATAGGAAGAAGTCCCACCGCTGCACGACCCACAGTTGTTTTCCCGGAACCGCTTTCACCGACCAGCCCCAAAACTTCCCCACGGGAAATTTCGAGGTTAATTCCTTGCGCCGCTAAAAAAGCCGGTACCCTTCCGCGCTTTGGGTACTCGATGTTTACATTCTCCAAACGCAAAACTGTAGCGGCGCTGGATGCGTCCTTCGCTGCTATTGCCGCTCCTCGACCAAGGCTAGGAACTGCCTTGAGAAGTTCTTGGGTGTAATTCTGAGTAGGTTTCTTGTAAATCTCTGTCGCAGTGCCCTGCTCCACCATTACTCCGTCTTTCATAACCAAGACTCGGTCGGCAAGGTCTGCAACAACACCCATGTCGTGAGTGATTAGCAAGATCGCTGAATTGAGTCGCTTCTGTAAGTTTCGAAGCAAGTCAAGAATTTCAGCCTGAATGGTTACGTCTAGAGCAGTTGTTGGCTCGTCGGCAATAAGAAGTTTAGGGTCGCAAGAAATTGCCTGAGCAATCATTGCTCGCTGTCGTTGACCACCCGAGAGTTGGTGTGGATACGAGTCAAAAGCTTTTGCTGGATCTGGCAGGTCAACCATCGTCAAAAGTTCAATTGCACGGGCTTTTGCTGCCTGGTTACTGATATTCGAGTGAACTTGAAGAGTTTCCATAATCTGGAAACCAATTGTGTATACGGGGTTTAGTGCAGTCATAGGCTCTTGGAAGATAACCGCTATTCCGGTACCTCTTATTTGCCTAAGCCTCTTTGCGCTGGCGGTCATTAACTCTTCGCCATCTAACTTGACGCTTCCGGAAACACGTCCGTTTTGGGGTGTTAGGCCAAGAAGCGCCATGGAGCTTGCGCTTTTTCCAGAGCCGGACTCTCCTACAATGGCGAGCACCTCACCAGCTCGAATTTGGTAGGTCAAATTCTTTGCAGCGGGAATCCATTCTCCTTCTACAGAGAACTCAACACCTAGTTCGTTGACGTCAAGAATCACCTTTGAGTTATCGTTCAACGTGCACCTGCCTCTGAACACTGGATCTGATATGGGACACTAGGGTTGTGCAACAACAAGTTATCCACTCCAGATCTGGCCGAATCATCGCCGTTGCCGGTTTCATATTCGCCACCCTCGGAATAGTTGCTCTGGCTATCGAGTCCATTGATTTGCTTATAACCAGCGGTTGGGTCTTTATCTGGATTGGCTTTGTGTCTTGGCTCTTGTTCTGGAATCCAAGTATTCGAATAACTGAAGATGGAGTTCTCGTTGAAAACGTCTTTACTGATGTTTTTCTTAGCTGGAGCTCGATTATCAGAATTGACACCAAGTACTCCCTGACTTTGGAGACCAAAGAAAAAACTTTCCAAGCGTGGGCTGCTCCCGCTCCATCTAGATACTCCGCTTTCACGGCCAACAAAACCGAAGCTGAACATCTTCCGGAAAGTAGCTTCGTTGGAAAAGGAATGATTCGCCCTGGTGACTTGACTTCCAGCGACTCTGGGGTCGCTGCCTTTTTGATTCGCTCGCAATGGGAAAAACTCAGAGACCGCGGCGAGCTGAACAAAGACCCCTTGGTCAAAAGTTCTCTTGGAACTCTTCGAGTCATTGGCTTCTTGGTCTTGACCCTTGTAGCTTTGGTAAGTCTTATTTTTTAGCATTCGCGCCGCCTTTTGCACCACGAATAGAGCTAATCAATCCGGCAAAGAGACCGTCTGTCTTTACTGCGAATCTGCGTTGGCGCGGGTCGAAAGCGTCTCTTAGGCCATCCCCGATGAAGTTAATTGACAAAGCAATAAGAATCAGAAATAGTCCTGGCCACCAGAACAGCCACGGCCTTGTTGAGAATGCTTCCTGATATTCAGAAATTATCTGACCGAGTGAAATATCTGGTGCTGTAATACCAAAACCTAGAAAGCTCAGGGACGTCTCAAGTAATATCGCAGCGCTCATAAGCAAAGTAGTGTTTACGATAATCACGCCAATGGCATTAGGCAAAATGTGCTTGAAGATTATTCGTCCTGGGCCTGCGCCAGCAACTCTTGCTGCATCAACAAATTCTCTTTCGCGCAAGGACAAGAACTCAGCGCGGACTAGTCGAGATAAGCCGGTCCATAGAAAAAGCCCTAAGAAAAATGCTAGGAACAGTGCACTTCCTCCGGAGAAAGCCTTTCCAACAACGGCACCAAGAATAAGTACTGGGATGATGATAATGACGTCAGTAAATCTCATCAAAACTGAATCTAGCCATCCCCTAAAGTATCCAGCGATTGCTCCGACCAGAACCCCGATAACGGTGGTCATGATTCCGATGACAAACATTACGGTGAGCGACTGCTGGATGCCGCGCATAACTCTGGCAAAGATGTCTTTTCCAAGAGTGTCTTGACCAAATGGGTGCTCGCCAAATGCGAATGGGGCAAGTGTGAAAGTTGGGGTTCCGCCAGTGTTTACGATGTCGTAGTTTTCGTACCAGTTGTATTGCCACCAACCAGGAATTCTAAATCCGTCAATAGCGAAGTTTCCAGTGGCGTCGACAAAAAGTTTGCCTGTTCCACCAATCACTACGCCCACAGAAGTGAAGGAAAGTAGCGTTATAAAGATCAGAGTTAAAACTCCAGCGATTGCACCCTTGTGCTTTAGAAATCTCTTCCTAATGAGTTCGCCTTGGCTAACTCCCGCTTCATCTGCTCGCTTTAGCGATTCTGTGTTTTTCATTTTTAGGTCAACCTAATTCTTGGATCTAGTGCCGCATAAGCGATGTCTGCAATTACGTTGAAGACCACAGCCACAAATCCCGTTATTAGAAATACACCCATTACAAGATTTAGGTCTAGGGCTTGAAGTCCAAGATTGAATAGAGAACCCATACCTTGCCAGGCGAAAATTCTCTCGGTAATGATAGCCCCTCCAATCAGACCACCAATGTCAAAAGCCACGATGGTGACAATTGGGATCATGGCGTTTCTGAAGGCGTGACGCATGATTACTGTGCGCTCGGCAAGCCCCTTCGCACGCGCTGTTCTAACGTAATCCTGATTCATAACCTCAAGAAGGCTGGACCTTGCGTAGCGAGTGTAGGCAGCAAGAGACCCAATAGACAAAGCAATAGTAGGCAACAAGAGGTGGCCAAACCCATCCAACATTGCAAACCACATGTCTCCTTGGAGGTTTGGGGTCTTTGCTCCAATAGTCGAAATGATGCCCTGAGCCTGAGGGATGATTTTTTGATAATCGCTCCACACCTGAAGAACGCGGTCAATAATTAGAACCCCAAAGACCAAAATGCTTATGATTCCAGTGGCTCGAATGATCTGCTTCTTGTCATCGCCTCCGAAAATAGTTCCTGCCAAGTACGCAACTCCGATGGCGACAGCTACTAGCACTAACAACGTCCAGAGCTCAGGAACAAAGAAGAACAGGAACTGAAGCGGGTACCAAGCAACAAGCCAGAAACCAACAACTACAGCAGTTGCCTTAAGCATTTTGCGATTTGCGAAACCAGTAGTAAGTGAAATCACAATTGCAGAAACGATTATGGATCCAAGAATAATTCCGAACAGACCAAGGGAAGGCTTTTCGAACCAGCCGAACATTAGAAGGGACTGCAGTGATACAAAGGTAAGCCCTCCGGAAATCAGGAACACCTGTCCCCGCAGCTTGCTTGATCCTCCGACGATTCCCATCCAAGCCGCTCCAGTTCCTAGGGCAATCAGAGCAACCATCCAGAGTGGAATTTCTGGGTTTCCTAAAAATCTATTGAAGCGAATTGCACCCCACTCCTTTAGAAGCACGGCAAACCAGAAAATTGGCAGGGAATAGAAGACAAAAGTCATAAAGGTAACGGTGTAGTCATATCCGCTGTACTGACGAAGCGCGGTAGACATTCCAATTGCTACACCAAGAACAATGGCAACAATCGTTGCCAAGGTAAGTAGCTGGATTGTGGAAACCATCGCTCCAGCCAAAGCTTCTATGACTGGTTGCTCTCCCCTGGACACAGCGATTCCAAGATCACACTGACCTATGAAGCAGCCTCCAACCCCTGCAAGCCAAAGAAAGTAGCGAAAAACGGGAGGTGTATCGAGATTGAGGGCTTTTGTTAAGTAGGCAATTTTATCTTGGGCGGAAGGGTCGCTACTTCCCCTTAACTCCAAAAGAGGATCTCCAGAAATTGCAGTGAGGAGATAAACAACGAAGGAGGCTGCAAGAAGCACAAGAACTGTTGCAAATAATCGCCTAACGGCAAAAGCAATCATGGCAAACCTCCTTAGTCCCTCAAGTCTAGGGTCTGTAGCGACCCTTCACAAAAGCTGCGAAGTGCAAAAAAGAAAATCCGGATGACGACATAAGTCGTCATCCGGATTTTCAGATGGTTTAGCTAACTACTGTGTAACAGGAGCCCACTCCCAGAAGTTCCAGAAGTATCCTGGAGCCAATGGGCTTGGCTTCACGCCTGAAATCTTGGAGCTTGAAACAGTCAATCCAGGGAACTGGAAGATGGTTGTTCCATATGCATCCGCGATTAGGGTCTTTTCAATCTCAAGCATGATTTCTGTCTGCTTTTCTGGGTCCACAGTTACACTCAGCTCAGCCAACAGTTCATCAACCTTAGGGTTTGAGTAACCGTTGTAGTTTCCGGCCTTGTCAGCTGGCTTTTCGTACGAAGCGAAGATCTGATCAGATCCCGCAACGGCCAACGAAGTCGACTGCCACGCGAAAATTACTGCATCGTGTGGGTTGATTTCGTGGACTGTGTAGTCAGTGAATAGCCAGTCCGGCTCGTCGGTTGTAATCACGTTGAAACCAGCAAGTGCTGCTGACTTCTGGATTAGCTCAACTTCCTGAGTACGACGAACGTTTCCAGTTGGGAACCAGAACTTGACGTCCACTGGAGTTGTTACACCAGCTTCCTTCAAAAGCGCCTTGGCGCGATCGATGTCAAGGTCTCTAACATCGGCTGCACCGCTTGCGGCAACAATTGTGTTGTAACGGTCTGAACCTGGAATGGTCAAGAACGACTCTCTAACTGTTGCGTTCGGGTTTAGAGGCTTGATGATCTTCTCAAGAATCTCGTCACGAGGGATTGTTAACAAGAATGCCTGACGAACCTTCTGAGCCTTAGCAGCGTCGCCACCGTAGGTCTTCGGGTCAAACGGACCACCGTTGTTGAAGGTTAGGTCAATGTGCTCGTAAGACGCTTCTTCACCTTGGTGAAGAGTTGCTCCGGCTACTTTCTGTGCATCCGCAAGTGAGTCAGCAGTTGGCTGTCCAGAGGCAATGTCTAGCTCGCCATTTTCCAAAGCCTGTAGTTGAGACTTGAAGTCCTCGATAACGCGGACGGTGATTCTCTCAAACTTAGGTGATGGACCCCAGGTGTAAACAGGGTTCGAAACGAGAGTCACGTACTGATCCTCAACAACTTCTTCCAAGATGTAAGGTCCGCTTGATAGGTACTGAAGCGGGTTGGATGGAAGTGATGTGAACTTGTAGTCATCGTTCCAGCTTTCAGCAACTGGAGCTAGCCACTTGTCATCTTTGTTGTTGATGGCTTCAATAAGCTGCTTTTTTGCTTCTGCTGGGTCAGTGATGTCAGGGTAAGCCAGCATTACAGTTCCGTGTGCTGGCATTCCAACACCGAAAGCAAGCTCCCAGTCAACATAAACTTCGTCGTAGACGAGGGTGATTGTTCTTCCGTCAACAACTGGAGTCTGAGTTACAAGCTCTAGACCAGCAGTTGATGCAGGAGAAAATTCCGCATCTGTGTCAGTAAAGGCACCAGATGATGCTGCCCACGCCAAAAGCATGTCTGCGCCATCAATCTGAGTACCATCAGACCACTTAACGCCTGAGTTGACTGTGTACTTAACCGTTAGAGGCTCGTCACTGATCTTCTCGAAAGTTCCGTAGCCAGTGTCCTTAACAAGTTGTGGAACGTTGTTGTAGTACTGGAAACCTGAGTTGGTCATGTAGGTAATGTTGTTGTTCTTTGTAGCGTTTCCTGCAGAAGAGCTGGTGTTGTAGTTGTCAAACGCTTGGTTGAAAGCTACAGTCACCTCAGTTCCTTCTACAATCTGAGATTGGTATGGCAGTGCACAACCGCTGAGGGTTACTGCAACCGCGCTCAGAAGGGCAACTAGGCCCAGTCTGTTACGATTCTTCATTTTTCTCCTAATTTGGATTATTGACCCGAATAACTCTGAGATTTTTCCAGCGCTTAACGGACTTTTTTCATTCTAGACCCGATTTGCTTGTCTTTACTAGGCTTCCTGGCACAACTAAGGCAACAATCGGGTAACGAAATCCTGTTCTAAGATTTGAAACATGGCCCAAAAACCCTTGCTGATCTATGACGGCGATTGTCAGTTCTGCCGATTAAGTTTGGACTTTGGCATTAGGACTCTAGCCAAATTTCCTGAATACGTCGCCTACCAGCGCATAGATCCAACTGAATTCGGGCTTCTTGCCTCAGATGTTGAGTCACAAATCTGGCTTGTCTCGAAAAACACCAAGCCACTCGGGGCTCATTTGGCAGCGGCGGTAATTCTTGGGATGCAGTCAGGCATTGGCTGGAGGGCCATGGGGTGGCTAATGAAGACTCCGCCCATGTCCTGGATTGCTAAGAAAATGTACTTCTTTATAGCGGCAAACCGGCACAGGCTTCCTGGGGGCTCACGGCAATGCAACCTAAAGGACACTTACCGTGGGGCTTGATCGGGTCAGACGTACTCAGATTGAAGTACTAATTGTTTTTTCCCTGAGCCTCGGCGCTAGCGCGATCTATTCCATCTTTTCCCTGCTTGCCAAGCTGACTTCAGAAACGGGTTTAGCTGGTCAATCCGCAACGATAAATCGAAGTCTCTCTGAGAGACAGTGGCTGGACTTTAGCTATCAATTTCTAGGAATAATCTTTGGGTTGGCACCAGTTGCCTTAGTGCTGTTCTTGCTCTGGGAAAAAAATAAGTCACCTTTCAAGATTCTTGGACTGGACTTTAGGGATTTCGGGCGGGACGTAGTTCGAGGCACAGTTCTGGCTGCCGTTATTGGACTGCCAGGTCTCGCCCTTTATTACACAGCTCGTCTGTTAGGAATCTCAGCCGAGGTGATTCCTGCCGATCTCGAAAGTTATTGGTGGACCGTTCCAATTCTTTTTCTAGCCGCGGTTAAGGCAGCGCTTTTGGAAGAAGTTGTCGTGGTGGGCTACCTCTTTAACCGTTTAGCAAAGCTTGGATTCTCATCTAAGAATCAGATCATTATTGGCGCCTTGGTTAGGGCCAGCTATCACCTCTACCAAGGCTTTGGTGGCTTTATTGGCAACTTCGTTATGGGAATCGTTTTTGGATACCTTTACCAAAAGTGGGGGCGCGTGATGCCTTTGGTTGTGGCACACTTTCTGTTAGACGCCGTTGCCTTTATCGGCTACGCAGCCTTGAAGGGCGTGTTGCAACTGCCCTAGAAATTTCCTGCTAGATTCTTCTTGCAATCGAAATTGGTTGTAGCTTTTGTTTCCTTTTGGGGGAAGTCGGTGAAAATCCGACGCTGACCCGCAACCGTAAGTTGATTATCAACAAGTCGGAATGCCCACTAGAAAACGATTGACTCCTTTATTTACCGTCGAGGTCTACGGGTGGAGTCGGGTAAGAATATACTCGATGAACCCTTGAGCATCTAAAGATGCTTCCAAGGGTTTTTTGCATATTTGGACCCCGCCTATGCGCACACTTCGCTAACGCGAAAGGTTCCAAATGAACAAAATTAACAAAAGCCAGGGCTTTAATCCCCTTGTCATCATTGCGACATCGATAGCAGTTGCTGTCATTGCCGCCCTGGTGTTTTTCAATAGCACGCAGTCGAAAGCACAATACCCGGAGACAGCGCAGTTTCTGAGCGCCCAATTCGTCAACGGCCAGTATCTCGAAGGCTTCTCGCCCGGAACCGCTGACTATGGATTCTCGCTCGAGGCCGTTGCTCAACTTAGCGCGTCAAGCGAAATTGAGATTTCCAGCGCGAAAGAGTTTCTGCTGGCAACAGAGCCGTCATATCTGTTCTCGGAAGAAACCGGGGAAATCATCCCCGGATTAGCAGGAAAGTATCTCTTTGCTTCCCAAGTAACTAGGGCAGATAACAAAGCACTGACTGATTCAGTTATCGAATCAGTTGTGAAATTAGTTAACTCTGATGGTTCGCTAGATACCGTGGCCCCGAGTACCTTTGACTATTCATGGCTAATTCTGGGTCTTTACTCTCAAGACGAAAAGAATCTTGCCGCAACGATTGCTAGCAAGCTTTCCTCGTTAGCCCGACAAGACGGGGGTTTCGGTTTTGACTCTTCCGAGACCACCAAGACTTCCAGCACAGATGCAACAGCAATTGCGGTTATGGCTCTAGAGCTCACCAAAGACCTTGGTGCTAGAGCTAGCGAGAATCAATCGGCCATAGATTCTGCTCTGGCTTATTTGGATTCAACGATGGTAGATGACAGTCACTTTGTTGCCTATGACGCCATTGATGTCAATGGCACTGCCTATGCACTAATGGCGTACGTTGCAGCAACTGGCGAGCCAAATGATGCAATGCAATCGTTCCTAGCTAGTTACGTACAAAGCGATGGTGGTCTAGGTTCACCATGGGTAGACAATGCCGGCGACCGATTTGCTACGGCTCAGGGCTATTTAGCACTTGAGGGCAAAAGCTACTTGAGCCTGTTAGGAAAATAACCAATGCAGTCCAGGTCAAGACTTATTGTTCTCAGCGCACTAATTTTGTTAGTCGTTGTTGGCAGTGTCTTGACCTGGGCTTTTGAAAACAATGTGGTCACTGAATCCAGTTCACGCAATGTGAGCGTTGACTTCACCGAAGGCTCCTGCGAGGCAAGCGGCGTGACAATCGTGGTTGATTTTGGTGACACTAGCGATCTGGAGCCCATAATCCGATGTGCGAATGATTTTCAAGGTTCGAGCTGGGAAGTGTTTGAAGCCACGGGCTTGAAAGTTGAAGGAACCAAACAGTATCCAATTGGATTCGCTTGTCGAATTGAGAATCAACCATCCGTTGCAGATCAGAACTGTCTCGACACACCAAAGTACTCTGAGGGTAGCTGGGGATACTTTATCTATACGTCTGAACTGGGCTGGCAGGTAAGTGGCGTTGGTTCGGCTGCCAGACAAGCGCAGTGCGGCTTCGCTGAAGGCTGGATGTTTATTGGCCCAGGCAAGCAAGATTCAGGTCAGCTCCCCAGGTTAATTCCAGAGCCCGTGAACTGTGACAGTTAGCCCGATGAAAGCAAGTAGCGCTAGTCCCCTTAGCTGGTGGTTGCTAGCTCTAGCTATGGCGATATTTGCGGGTGTTAGCCAAAATGCCGTTTCACAGATTCTGGTTGCAATCCTTGCGCTTGGAACAATCTTCTTGTTTCGAGAGGATGCTCCTTGGTCAAGGTCAGTTAAGTTCTACCTATTTCTTGCTGCTTTTGTAGTGGTTGCCAGGGTGCTATTTCGAATCATTTTCAATATTCAAAACCCAGATGAACCAACAGCGCTTTTTCTTCCAGGCCTATCGGTCAATCTCGGATTCGGTCCAGCCGTTCAACTATTTGGTGAAGTTAGCTATCAAGCTTTAGCAGATGGCACAACTGACGGGCTGCGGCTAGCGGCAATTATCTTGTCGGTTGCAATGGCAAGCTCCTTGGCGAACCCTAGAACACTGCTGAAGTCGACTCCCAGCGTTCTATATGAAATTGCTAGTGCTGTATCAGTTGCCATAAATCTTGCTCCTCAAATGATTTTGAGTCTTCAACGTGTTCGTAAAGCACGAAGTCTTAGAGGGCGAAGTAAGGGTTTGGGGTCTTTAGCTGGAACTGTGATTCCAGTGCTCGAAGATGCCATTGAATCTTCTCTTTCGCTTGCGGCCAGCATGGACGCTAGAGGGTTTGGGCGTAAAGGAAACCTGTCGGCTGCGCAGGTCTGGATTGCTCGCCTTAGCTCTCTTGGTGCCGTTGCACTTTTATCGATAGGAAGTTTCCTAGTTTTGGTTGGTGAGTCCCAATTGACCGGTGGCTTGGTTATTGCGTTGGGATTAGTTTCTAGTGTTGTGACAGTCAGAATTTATTCCAAGTCCCAAATTCGCACGCGGTTTGATCGTGATAAATTCCGCCTGCTTGATGGTTTATTGTTAGGTGTTTCCTTCGCGCTGTTTATTGCCGCCTGGGGAGGATGGCTATCGTGATTGCGCTTCAGGATGTAACTTTTGGATATTTGGAGACCGAGCGGCCTTCCCTGAATCGAGTGACTCTTGAATTTAGCTCTGGAGAATTTGCGTTGGTTTGCGGTGCAACGGGTAGCGGTAAATCAACCCTGCTAAGAATTCTCAATGGGCTAGCCCCGCACTTCACGGGTGGGGCCTTGTCGGGATCGGTTTTTATAGATGGCCAAGACGTTACCGGCTTGAAGCCACACGATCTTGCATTGCAAGTTGGGTTTGTAAACCAGCAACCCGAGTCTTCCTTTGTTACTGACACCGTCGAGCAAGAGCTGGTGTATGGAATGGAGCAGCTGGGATTTGAACGCTTGCAAATGGAGCAGTCTCTAGAAAAAGTAGCGGCGCTCCTAGAAATTAGTCACCTGCTCGAGAAGCCACTGAGTTGGCTTTCCGGAGGGCAACAGCAGAGAGTTGCCATCGCTGCAGCGTTAGCTGCAGGTCAAAGGATTTTGCTGTTGGATGAGCCTACCTCTGCACTCGACCCAGAAGCCGCGGCTGAAATAGTTGGCGTATTAAAGTCTTTGGCACACGATCACGGCATCACCGTAATTCTCGTTGAGCATCGCATTGAAAGAGTAATCGAGTTAGTTGATTCCGTAGTGGTAGTTGCTAACGACGGGTTAGTGACTAAGGGAAGTTATGAGCAGTTTGAGAATTATCATCTCGTCCCCCCGGTTATTGGAATTTCTACCAAACTCGGATGGAATCCTGTAACAGTAAGTGTCGCGCAAGCAAAGGCCAAATGGGATCAACGGCCTGCACCGTGGAAGCCGATTGTAAATGACTACCTTCGAAGCAAGATCGCCTTGGATGTTTCTGGTCTATCTGTCAGCTATAAAGATGTCAATGCCGTTTCAGATGTAAGTTTGCAAGTTCACTCTGGTGAAATCGTTGCCTTGATGGGGAAAAATGGTTCCGGAAAGTCCTCTGTGCTGTGGGCCATCCAAGGAGGAGGGAAAAGAGATTCGGGCTCAGTGACTACTGAGTTTGGTGATCCGAATTCTTTATCGGCCGAAGAAAAGTTGTGTGTTCTTACTCTTGTTCCTCAAAAAGCTGCGGATTTACTCTTTCTAAATTCTTTGGCCGATGAATTGCAAGAGTCCGACAAGTATGCGCAGCAAAGTGAACCCGCGACCTCAAGAATTTTTGAGGCTATGGCTGGGCGGCTGGATCCAAAGATTCACCCACGTGATCTTTCAGCTGGACAGCAACTGGCTTTGGTGTTGGCTCTTCAGCTGGTCAAGGGCGCTGGGATTGTGTTGCTTGACGAACCGACTCGAGGATTGGATTACGCAGCCAAGAGATCCCTTGCCAAACAAATTCGCACTCTCAGATCCGATGGGAAAGCTGTTTTGGTGGCTTCGCACGACGTTGAATTCGTAGCCTTAGTTGCAGACCGAGTTCTTGAAATAAACCAAGGACGTCTAGTTTCAAATCAAGACGTACAAACCGCTCTTGGTGTTGGGGCTTCGCACCCCACCCAACTGAGCCAAATTTCAATGGAGCACGGCCTACTGCATTTGGGGCAAATAGAGGGGCAGCAGCGATGATCTCAATGCAAGGCAGGTGGATTTCAAAGCTCAGTATCTTGTTCGCAGGAATCGGTTCGGTTCTCATGTTTGCCTGGCCGTTGCTCATATCCTCGGATTCGGCAGCCGAGGCAGATGTGGCGCAAGTTGTCTTCATAGCACTCATGCCCGTGATGCTCACTCTGGTTTTAGTTGAAATTGCCACCGGGGAGATAGGTTCCAAGCAGATTGCATTGCTCGGGGTATTGATTGCGCTAAATGCTGTAATTCGTCTTTTGGGTGCCGGGACCGCGGGTATCGAAACAGCATTTTTTCTGATCATCATCGCTGGATACGTATTTGGTTCCGGATTTGGTTTCTTGCTAGGAACCGGGTCACTTCTAGTGTCTGCTCTGATTACCGGTGGAGTCGGTCCCTGGCTTCCGTTTCAGATGATGGCAGCGGGATTAATCGGGATTGGCGCTGGGCTACTTCCTAAGTTCCGCTCCAAAAAAGCCAAACTTGCTGTATTGATTTCCTATGCTGTGCCGGCAAGTTTTGGCTATGGATTCCTTATGACACTTTGGAATTGGCCGTTCATTGCTGGAACTGGCTCCTCACTTTCATATCTTGCAGAAGCTGGCATAGTTGAGAACCTAATTAGATTCTCACAATTTCAAATCCTGACTGGTGGGTTGATTTGGGATCTTGGTAGAGCTATTACAACCGTGTTACTGATTGCCATCACTGGAGGGTTACTGTTGGCTACTCTTCAACGAGCAGCAAGCAAGGCTGGATTCGTCAAACCTTCCACGAAGGAAGGCGCCAGCCAAACAGTAGCGCGAGGATTCTAAGAACGATTGTAAAGATTGCACCAATAGCTACAGCAATAAAAGCCTCAACCATCAAAAAATTAAGTGCAACAACAACCCAGCCACCAGCAAAGGCGATCACTGAATACGGGATGTGATCACTAAAGGCTTTAGGAATTTCATTAACAACTATGTCTCTAAGGACTCCACCAAAAATTGCGGTCATGACCCCCATAATCACAGCAATGATTGCCGGCACTTGAGCGCTTAGTGCAAGCTGAGTTCCCCCCGCCGCGAAAGCCCCTAGACCAATAGCATCTGGCCACTGCATGGCCCGCTGAGTTGGCTCTAGATGCCTAGCTCTCATAAACAGCAGGGCCGCAATACAAATAGCTATCAAGAACCAAACCCAACTAGAGTTCTCAATCCAGAAAAAGGGACGTCGATCAAGCAAGAGGTCTCTGAGCGTTCCGCCACCGAATGCGGCTAGACCGGAAACCATCACCATTCCAACAAGGTCAAGTTTTTTGCGGGCTGCTTCAATAAGTCCCGAGAGTGCAAACGCGACAGTGCCGATAATCTCGAACAGGACTGCCCCATTCAGAAGCAACCAACTCGTTGTATCTAGCATTTTCTAGGCTGGCTGGCTACCAATTAAATTCTTGCCTTTGCTTTGGCCTGGTTGGGACAGAGGAAACATCGTGGCTAACGAATGCAAGAAGTAATTGGAAACCCAAGATAAGCGGAACCACGGAAATCATCACAGTTCCTGTGCTAGCCGGGATGCCGCTTCTCATCGAGTCGCCTAGAGCGTCAAGTCCCGAAAGTAATCCAAACCACCAGAGCACTAGACCCAAAGGGAGCTCGATAGAAGCCGCAGAAATATCTCTTAGGTAGTAATTATAGAAAAGTCTTTTGTGAAAGTTCTTAAAGTGTTTCCATGGAAACTCCCACAAAGTCTTGACAATGCTGAGATTGCTTTTTTCAGTTCCGTATCTAGCAAGCATTGGGACATCCCAAACAACCGCACGATAGATGCTCAATCTAAAAAGCATGTCCGATTCGAAAAAGAACCTTTTACTTAGCATGTCCAGTGGCAACGATGCCAAAGCGTCTCTATGAATAGCCGTATATCCATTAGTGGGATCAGTGATATTCCAGTATCCGGTTGATATCTTTGTCAAGAGTGAAAGTCCAGCATTGCCAAACAATCGAATGGTGGGCATTTGTGCAAGGCCCGTCAGGCTATCTAGACGATCCCCCTTGGTGTAATCAGCGCGCCCAGATGCAATTGGTGCAACTAAGTCCTTGATTAGAGCTGGGTCCATCTGACCATCACCGTCCAACTTCACAATGATTTGAGCGTCAGACTCTAGCGCTGCCTTGTAGCCAGTAATCATTGCGCCGCCAACACCTTGATTCTCGGTGTGAAAGATCACTTTCACTCTCTTGTCGGTAACTTCTCGCTCAACAAGCTTTCCTGAACCTTCGGGGCAGGCGTCATCAACGACAAAAATATGTGAGACCTCGGAACCGATTTCGGAGATGGTTTGAACGATGTGATTAGTTACCTTATAAGAAGGTATGACAACAGCAATTACTGGCTTAGACATTCAGGCCCTGATCTTCATTCCGCTAAGCGGGATTAATGGTGGAAATTGGTTTCGCTTCAGGTTACTTCAAATCTCAAAAAATCGCTTAATTAATGCATAAAGCCCAAGGCTTCCCTTGGGCTTTATGAACATGTGGAGATGGGGGGAATTGAACCCCCGTCCGATATTTGGATTCTGACTCTTCTACGGGTGTAGCTTCAATACTGTTTTACTCGGCCCCGGTCATAACTTGAAGCGATCTAACCGACGAGCCCAGCCTGAGTAAAAGTCCCGAGCAACCCTAAGGCGTAACTGCTCAGCAAGATTTCTAAATGACGCCAGGACCTAAAACGAAATCAAATTTAGGCTGACGGACCTCGAGGCTAGCTTATGCAGCTAGGGCGAAGTCGGTGCTCTTAGATTTGGCACCTATAGTTTGCAAAGGACATTAACGAGTTGACTTTGCATTCTCGACCCGCTTCATTCAGTTTCTGCAACTACCGTCGAAACCGGTCATCCCCATGTTTAGTTATCAACTGACTTTACGTCAGATGACTAGTGTACCAACTGGGTCAGACAAAAGATACGGCTACCAATCTTTGCCCTTGGTCGACATCGCTCTAGCGGCCTCACGTTTATCTTGCTGCTCTTTCAGCGCCTGTCGCTTGTCGTAGTCTTTCTTTCCCTTTGCAAGCGCGATTTCAACCTTTGCGCGACCGTCTTTGAAATAGAGCGAGAGCGGCACCAGGGTAAACCCTGACTCTTTGATCTTTCCAACGAGCTTGTCAATTTCGACTCGGTTCATCAAAAGCTTGCGCCTGCGCCTTGTGGAGTGATTGTTCCAGGTGCCCTGAGTGTATTCAGGGATGTGTACGTTTTCGAGCCAGGCTTCTCCAGACTCGATAGTCGCGTACCCATCCACCAGGGATGCGCGACCGGCCCGCAACGACTTCACTTCTGTTCCAGTTAGGACAATGCCAGCTTCAAAGACATCTTCGAGGTGATAGTCGTGACGGGCTTTGCGATTGGTGGCCACAACTTGCTGGCCACGCTCTCTGGGCACGATCGACTCCTAGATTTTGAGATAGCGCCGGATCGCTAGACCCGAAGCCACTGCCGCAAGCAATACACCCGCGGCAATTAATAGCGGAACTACAAGCATGCCATCGCTAAGACCAACAAAGCTAGTGAATGGAAGACTTTCCGCAAGGAACCCCTGAACAAAGAACTGAATTAACACCAGAACGGTGAGTCCGGCGAGCACGCTGCCAATCAACGCAGCAACAACACCCTCGAGGATAAAAGGCAGTTGAATCGAGAAGTTGCTGGCGCCAACTAGCCTCATGATCCCTAGCTCGCGCCTTCTAGAGAATGCTGAGAGTCTGATTGTTGTGGAGATAAGAAGCACACTCGAGACCAGCATGAGCGATGCGATTGAAATGGCTACGAGGGAAGCGGTATTCAAGATAGTGAAAATCTGATCAAGATAGCTTCTTTGATCCCTAACCTCTTCAACTCCAGATAGCCCGGTAAAACTTTCCGTGAGAATTGGAGATTGGTTCGGGTCATACAAATTGACCCAAAAAGTCTCGTTAAGCTGCTCTGGTTTTACGTATTGAGCCACTGCATTTCCCGCAAACTGCTCTTGGAAGTTTGCAAAAGCCTGTTGTTGGTCCTCAAAGTAATACTCTTCAATAAACGGTGCCAGCGTGGTGGATTCAAGTCTTTGCTTGACCTCTGCCTTTACTTCTTCGGTTGCCGCACCTCTTGGGCAGGCAGCTTCTGGTGAAACTTCGGTGCACAGATACACCGCAACTTGAGCTCGCTCGTACCAGTAATTCTTCATTTGTCCAATTTGCAGTTGAAGAAGTGAAGCTGTTCCCACAAAAGTGAGTGAAATAAATGTCACCAAAATAATGCTGACGACCATGGCAAGGTTTCTTTTTAATCCCTGACCTACCTCAGAGAGCATGAATCCTAATCTCATGCTTGCCCTTTGACTCCGTAGCCACCGGAGACTTGATCGCGAACGACTTGTCCGTGACTTAACTCGACCACACGTTTTTTCATTCGGTCAACAATTGAGAAATCGTGGGTGGCCATCACAACTGTGGTGCCAGCAAGATTAATAGAATTTAGCAGCGACATGATTCCCTCACTAGTAGTGGGGTCAAGGTTTCCTGTTGGCTCATCAGCAAGCAAGATTGCGGGCTTATTGACAATCGCACGTGCTAGAGCAACACGCTGCTGCTCACCACCGGATAGCTCGTTCGGGAGACGGTCTGCTTTTTCGCCAAGACCTACCATTCCAAGAACATCAGGGACAGCCTGTTGGATAAATCCCTCTGACTTTCCAATTACTTGCAAGCTGAAGGCAACATTTTCAGACACTGTCTTGTTTGGAAGTAGTCGGAAGTCCTGAAAAACGACTCCGAGTTTTCTTCGAAAAAATGGCACACGACGTGCAGGTAGGCCAACTAAGTTCTCCCCGAGAACATGGACTGAACCTGAATTAGGAACATCCTCGCGCAACATCAATCGCATTAGCGAAGACTTGCCTGATCCAGAGGAACCAACCAGGAATACAAACTCTCCCTTGTCTATTTCTAGGCTTACTTGATCTAGAGCAGGGCGCGGAGTTCCCTTATATTTTTTCGTGACTTTTTGAAGGCTAATCATGTTAATTCTGATTCTAAGGCTGGGTTTGCATTCTCCATCGGATTCCCGCAGCTATAAATCCATCGAGTCCTCCATCAAATACGGACTGAGGATTGTTCTCTTCATACTCTGTCCTCAGATCTTTCACCATTTGATAAGGCGCCAATACATAAGATCTCATTTGCTCTCCCCAGGATGCCTTTACATCGCCGGCGAGCTGTTTCTTAGTTGCCTCTTCTTCACGACGACGAATTTCCAGTAATCGAGACTGCAAAACACGCATGGCGGCTTGTTTGTTTTGAATTTGGCTTTTCTCGTTTTGGCAACTAACCACTGTGCCGGTTGGAAGGTGAGTTATCCGAACCGCCGAATCTGTCGTGTTGACCGACTGCCCGCCTGGCCCACTTGAGCGAAAGACATCAACGCGAATGTCTGAATCTGGAATCTCTATCGCTTCTGTTTGCTCTACCAAGGGAACGATTTCGACGGCAGCAAAAGAGGTTTGTCTTTTTCCGGCGGCATTGAACGGGCTCATTCTCACCAGCCGGTGTGTTCCAGCTTCCACTGACAGCGTTCCAAAAGCATAAGGGGCGTCAACTTCAAATGTTGCGGACTTTATTCCAGCACCCTCCGCGTGGGATATGTCCAAAACGGCAACTGGATAACCTTTTTGTTCGCAATATCTCAAATACATACGCATAAGCATCTCGGCGAAGTCAGTGGCATCGTCGCCACCTGCCCCGCTGCGAATCGTAATTACGGCAGCTCGGGAGTCATACTCGCCACTTAGCAGTGTTTGAATTTCTAACTCGCCAACTAGCTTCTCAAGCTCAGCGAGTTCTTTCTTAGCTTCTGTTTTGCTTTCAGCGTCGGAGGCATCGTTCGCCATTTCGATTAGCACTTCTAAATCGTTGACTCTAGATTCGACTGAAACCAGTAGATCGAGTTTGTCTTGCGATCTAGATAGCGAAGAAGTAACTTTAGAAGCTCTTGCTGGGTCATCCCAAAGATCTGGTGCTGAAGCCTGAGATCGAAGCAAGTCAACTTCCACTTGAAGTTTTTCTGGGTTGATGACTTCTCTTATGGTTCCAAAGAGTGTCCTCAAGATTTTGATCTCTGCGGCAAGGTCAAGTTCGGACATGATTTACTAAGTCTAAGTCAGGGGCATAATTGTCTGGTGCCCAATTCCTCGTCTCAATCATTCAAGCTATCGAGCCTGGGGCTGCCAGTATTTGCTCCTTCCTTACTTTTTGGCATAGCCGAGGGTGGCCTTCTTCCAATCATTCCAGCTAGTGCGCAGTCGCTGGGTGCTTCGCTTCCGACTGCTGGAATCATTACTGGACTGGTGATGATTGGAACACTATTTGCTGACATCCCTGCAGCCAAACTAATCAATCGAATCGGTGAAAGACAGGCAATGTTGGCTGCAGCTGCAGTTGCGGCTATCGGTTCGTTGATTGCGCTTTTTGCAACAGACCTATGGGGCTTGGGTTTTGGAATCTTTGTTATCGGCGCGAGTGTAGCCGTCTTCGGATTAGCGAGACATAGCTTTCTAACTGAAGCGGTCCCTTACTCGCACCGAGCACGAGCGCTTTCGATTCTTGGAGGCGTGTTCAGGGCGGGTCACTTTATTGGACCTCTAATTGGTGCTGGATTGATTGTGCTAATTGACCTTCAAGCTGTTTATTGGAATGCAGTTATTTTCTGCGCATTGGCTTCGCTGCTTCTTGTCTTTGTAAAGCCCGCACAAATGCCGGACACACCAGCAACCATGCCTGGGAGCACCTGGCGAGTAGCAAAGAGGGAGTCAAAGAAACTTGCCACGTTGGGAGTCACTTCCGCAATAATCGGTGGGTTGAGAACAGCAAGGCTGATTGGTCTTCCATTGTGGGGACTTCACATCGGACTTCCACCAGAAACCATCGCCCTGTTCATGGGAATTGCAGGAGCGTTAGATCTTGCACTCGCTTACAGCTCGGGGCAGATTATGGATCGCTTCGGGCGAAGATGGTCTGCAATACCAACCCTGATCGGTTTGTCTTTCACCTTCTCCCTGCTGACGGTTACAACTGATGAAACTACTTTTCTTGCTGTAGCGCTAGTGATGTCACTAGTAAATGGGATAGGTAGTGGAATCATTTTGGTTATTGGCGCGGACCTTGCTCCCAAAGGAGAGCGCAATGAGTTTCTTGCTACCTATCGATTACTTGTGGATGCCGGAGTTGCAGCGACGCCAATTTTGATTGCCGGAGTCACAGCAATTTTTGGTATTGCCTATGCGATGTTCGCGGTGTCGGGCGTAGGAATAGTTGGAGCTTTCATGGCAAATCGCTACCTTCCGCGTCGCGCCAATCCTTCAGAGCAAATTTTGCCAACCTCTGACAAC
>ERZ1022756.223-NODE-223-length-19269-cov-24.469866_pt1 | contig 19269 bp, 18 predicted proteins | sample MGYA00520902_ERZ1022756 | MGnify/ENA primary metagenome ERZ1022756 (study PRJEB33162, sample SAMN09537601) | freshwater metagenome | isolation source: freshwater | place: Canada:Alberta | collected 2017-07 | study: EMG produced TPA metagenomics assembly of the...
AAGCTTCCACCAATCGGGGATCCGAACCAGTCGGTGTAATCGCGGAAGAAGTTTCGGTTTCCATAGGCGCTACAAACATCGCCGACCCCGTAGAGGTTAGCTAGGGCAGTTTGGTTTGGAACGTAAGGGGTGTAGTAGTACAAAGCAGCAGTTGCCCTGTTTTCTAGAACAAAGGACTGAGAGCCACAACCGGGGTTGTTCGCCTGGAATGGGCGGCTAATTGTCGCGCCAGGTCTTAGCCATGTAAAGGAACCGGCAGGGTTGCTGTACCAATTCAATTGACCAGCACCGCGATATAACTGCCAGAAGAATCCAGCAGAAGCTGCGCTACAACCAGCCGGAGTGTCTGGGCAGTTCATTCCCAAAGCAAATTCATAGGCGCGAGGACTTGGGTTAGTAGAAGTAACTAGACCCTGCTCTTTTTGCAACTTAACAATAAGTACCTTGGGGCTAATTCCACATGCAACTGACACATCATAAATAAGTTCCGCTGCGCTGATGTTGGTCTTGGCAGGAAGCGATGCACATCTTCCTGCTACACCTGTTACAGCTGGGGTGCTTAGTCGGTAATCCTTCAAACAACCCGGCCTTGTTGGATCTGCTCTACAAACCGCAACCTTGCCATTTAGAAATCTTTGAATGTCGGCAGCCGACATAGTTCCTGCAGCGTAAAAAGCGCTGTCGCTTATGATCTGCCCTGGGTTAAACCACGCAGCATTAGCAGCCTGAGCCGGAGGGGTTTCGCTTTCAAGCGCAACAACTCCAACTGCCGACATGGCAGCAATCAAGAACATGGACCAGAATTTTCCAACTGATTTAAGCATTAGGGAATCGTCACCTCAAATTTTTCTGATTCCCCAGCGTGATTTTCAGAACTGTAGCTAACGGTTAGCTCAAGATCGCCCTTCGGAACGGATGCTAGATCAATGTTGAAAGGGAAACACTGAGTGCTTGTCACGTTGCGCTCGGCTTGGACAGTTCCAAGTGCGGTCGCAGTTGTTCCTTTGTAATAGCTCAGGGTGCAAGATCCACCGTCTTCAGCAAAGTTTGAAACCTCTGCGACTACATTCAAAACTCCACCGGAGGCGTCAGTGTAAAGAATCGAAAGAATGGCTGGTGCCATTGTTGGCGAAACTGAAGGTGATGGTGACAGGGACGGGTCTGGGGTGGTTTCTTCAGCCGGAGCTTCACTGGCCGAGTTTGTCGGCTCAATTAGGTCTTCCGGGCTTCCAGAGTTTGGGTAAAAGAGGGTGCAGCCAGTTAGCACTAGGGCTGTAGCTAGGCTAAGCGCGACAATAAAGGCTTTTTTCATAACGCACTCCTCACGTACCTTCAAGCCTAGGTTGAACTTTCTAAATTGGCAACGCAAAACGCGAGGGACGCGATATTTGGAAAAAAATAGTTCAATTGCTGTTTCGCAAAAAATCCGCGAAATCTCGCTGATTGCGGAGAAGAATTCTTGTAATTCAAGAAATACAAAGCCACTCTCAGGAATTTGCCAGCTTTATTGTTAGCAGATTCGCAAGAAAAAACTTGCTCGCTGAAGTTTGCTTAGCTGTTCTTGATTTGGTTTTGCAGCTGAATGTTCTTCTCTGCAACTAAATCAGAAAGCGATACACCGTAGTCAACAAGTTTCTGCTCCAACTGCTTGTCGCTCGTCGACAAAATTCTTGCAGCAAGTATGCCAGCGTTTTTTGCTCCGCCTATCGAAACGGTTGCAACTGGAATGCCAGCGGGCATTTGAACTATCGATAGCAAAGAATCCATACCGTCAAGTTTTCCAAGTGGTACTGGAACTCCAACAACAGGAAGAGTTGTTACCGAAGCAAGCATTCCTGGAAGATGCGCGGCGCCTCCGGCGCCAGCGATGATTACCTTAAGTCCGCGAGAAGCTGCATTCTTACCCCAGTCGATCATTCGCTCGGGAGTTCGGTGTGCTGAAAGCACCTCAACTTCGTATTCAATCCCAAAATCTTTTAAGGCTTGGACGGCATCGGACATGACGGACCAGTCTGAGTCGGAACCCATCACTACTGCTACAAGTGGATTGGTAATTAGAACTCCCGTCGAAATCTAATAATCAAATATTACTTGTTTAGTTGTTCTCTGGCAGCTACTGCTTGACTGAGGCAACTTTGCAGGTCATCGCCACACACCGTTACATGCCCAAGCTTTCTGCCAAGGCGCGGAGCTTTGCCATAGGAGTGAATCTTGACTTGAGGAAACTCAGCCATGACTTTTTGATAGTTATCCATAAAATCTTTCGAGTCTGAGACCCCAAGAAGGTTTGCCATAACGGCAACCTTCTCGAGTGAATCCGTTTTTCCAAGGGGAAGATTCAAAACGGCTCGAAGGTGCTGTTCGAATTGTGACGTCACTGATCCTTCAATTGTGAAATGGCCGGAGTTATGAGGCCTCATTGCAAGTTCATTGACTAGCAATTTGCCATCGGTGGTTTCAAACATTTCAACCGCTAGGTTTCCTGTAACTCCCAAAGATTCTGAAATCAACTTTGCGATCTTGATTGCTTCTGCGCACTTTTCGGAACTCATATCTGGAGCAGGTGATAACACCTCAGAGCAGACACCGTTTTTTTGCCTTGTCTCGACAACCGGCCAACTCACAAACTCCCCCGCAGGATTTCTAGCACTCAGTTGTGCCAGCTCTCTTTTGAACTGAACTTTTTGCTCCACCAGCAAAGCACCACCCAGGGATGAGATCATCGGCTCCGCTAGCCAATCTAAAACTTGGGAAGAGGAACTAACTACTCGAACACCTTTACCGTCGTAGCCACCGATTGGTGTCTTGACGATAACTTCTGGGCCATGTTCTGCGATGAACTTATCCAACTGTTCTGCATTTGAAACTTCTTGCCAGATTGGATTAGGGGCGCCTATTTTCTCTAGCGCTCTGCGCATGACAAGTTTGTTTTGTGCATGCGCTAGCGCCTTTGATGGAGGCTGAACCGAAATGCCCTGCTGCTCCAACTGTTGCAAGATTTCTAGCGGGACATGCTCGTGATCAAAAGTAATTACGTCCACAGTCTTTGAAAAGGCTAAGACGGTTGCAAGGTCTGTGAAATCGCCAACCATTGTTGTGGCTTGCTGTGCGGAAGAGTTTTCACTTTCTGACAAAACCTTTATTTCGATACCCAGATAGCCAGCTGGCGCAATCATCATTCGGGCAAGTTGACCACCGCCGATTACTCCAACACGGTAGTTAGTCAACTAGGTGATCCTTCAAACTAAAGAGTTTTGCTTGCCTCGGCTTCAATGGCGGCGGCTAGCAGCTTGGTTCTAGAGTAGCCGCTGATAGAAAGCTCTTGGCCGTCAACTTTTAGAAGGGATATGACCTTTCCTCGAAGTGGCTTGGGCCGCTGCAAGGCTATCGAGGAAAGCTCGGAAAGCTGGATTACCTTCCTGCGCAATCCAAACAGTCCAGAGCGATGAATAAGTCTTTGATCGGTAACTACGAGAGAGGAAGCCAGCCAGTTCAAAACGGGAAGTAGCCAAAAAAGCGAGATAGCGCCAATGGCCACCCAAAAGACAATCTGGTAAATCTCCGGGGCAATCAATTCAGAAAAATACATGAGGCTAAATAGACCACCTGCAAGAACCAGTGTGGGAAGAAACAACACAGCCGCCCTTGGGCGAAGTCGCACCAGCCTGGTTTCAGAAATTTGAGCCATTATCTAATCTTCTAGCTTTGCAGTTCGAAGGTGCAGCACATCGCCTGCGGAAACAGTGAGTGTTTTATCGGAGGTCACTACTTTCAACCGCCCACCTTCGTCGATGTCGATGGCCTTACCAACAGCGGATCTCTGGTCGGGAAATGAAACTTCGACTAGCTCTCCGATGGTTGATGAGGAGCCAATGATCTTTTCTCGTAACCCGCTAGCAACCGCGTCCCCGCCAGCATCCACCAGCTCCAAGTAAAGAGCTATAAAGCTTCTAAGGGTCTTCGCTAGTAGCTCGTCCCTGTCAAGGGAGGTTGCGCCGGCGAGCAATAAAGAGGTAGCGGAGCCAGTTGGTAAATCCTTGGCTGATTGATTCACATTGATGCCAAATCCAACCACCACAGCAGACAGATCTGAGTTGGCTTCAGCTAATACTCCGCTGATTTTTTTGCCCTGGACCAAAACATCGTTTGGCCACTTGATTTTGGAATCGATACCGAGTTCGGCGAGCGCGGCTCTGATCGCCTCAGCCATCATCAAGCTAAGCCAACCGATACCGGAGGGGTCTTTGAAGTTAGGTCTAAGCAAGACTGAGGCCATAACCGAGCTACCAGGGTTTGCTTGCCACTTTCTATCCAAGCGGCCTCGGCCGGCAGTTTGAAACTCAGTTATAAGGGTAAAAAACTCCGGATGGTTCTTTGAGTCCGCTAAAGCTAAAAGGTCCTGGTTAGTTGATCCGGTTTCTGACAGTGACATCAGCCCATTAGCCACTAAAGAGGTCTTCGGGTATTCCATGGGTAAAGCCTAGGCCAGTGCTGGTTTGTAGGAATCCTAAGCAATATCGAAATAATCTCTGCGTAAAGCTGCAATAACATCAAGATATACCTCCTATAAAGTTGGTCCGATACTGCCGAGAAAGCATTTGGAGCGAAATTGACTGAGAAGCGTTTAGAAGCAGACCTTTCCACCACTGCTGGCAAAATCGAAGATCTTAGGCACCGCTACCACGAAGCAGTGCATGCCAATGGTGATGCTGCTGTCAAAAAGCAGCACGCCAAGGGAAAAAAGACCGCTCGCGAAAGAATCGATCTTCTTTTAGATAAAGGCTCATTTGTTGAAGTCGATGAGTTTGTTCGTCATCGTTCCAACGCTTTCGGGATGGATGTCAATCGCCCCTATGGCGATTCAGTAGTTACTGGATTTGGAACCATCCACGGCAGACAAGTCGCCGTTTACTCCCAAGACTTCACCGTTTTTGGTGGATCGCTTGGTGAGGCAGCTGGAAACAAGATCATCAAGATTATGGACCTGGCCATTTCAACAGGTGTGCCAATCATTGGCATTTTGGATTCTGGTGGAGCCAGAATTCAAGAGGGTGTTGTGGCTCTGGGTAAGTACGGAGAAATCTTTAGAAAAAACACCATGGCTTCTGGGGTGATTCCTCAGATTTCAATCATCATGGGTCCTGCCGCCGGTGGAGCCGTTTACTCCCCCGCCTTGACCGACTTTGTAATCATGGTCGATAAGACCTCAAACATGTTTGTTACCGGACCCGATGTGATCTTGACCGTAACCGGTGAAGAAGTTGGCATGGAGGAGCTTGGTGGAGCCAGGGCTCACAACGAAACCTCCGGGGTTGCCCACTACCTAGCCAACGACGAAGATGACGCTCTGGACTACGCACGTAACATGCTGAGCTTCTTGCCTCAAAACAACTTAGGCGAGACAGTTGTTTACGACTCTCACTCTGAGCTAGAAGTAACCGAATTCGATAAGAAACTAAACGCTCTTATTCCTGACTCCCCAAATCAGCCCTATGACATGCGCACCGTTATCGAGCACATAGTTGACGAGGCTAACTTTTTGGAAGTGCAGCCACTTTTTGCACCCAACATCTTGATTGGCTTTGCCAGGGTAGATGGTAGAAGCGTTGGCATTATTGCTAACCAGCCTTCCGCAATGGCGGGAACACTAAACATTGACGCGGGTGAAAAAGCTGCAAGGTTTGTTCGCTTCTGCGATGCGTTTTCAATTCCGATTGTCACTCTGGTGGACGTTCCAGGATATCTTCCTGGAACCGATCAGGAGTGGGCGGGAGTCATTAGGCGTGGGGCTAAGTTGCTATATGCATACGCAGAAGCAACCGTTCCGCTCGTTACGGTTATCACCCGCAAGGCCTACGGTGGCGCATACATCGTCATGGGGTCAAAGCAACTTGGTGCCGACATTAACCTAGCTTGGCCAAGTGCAGAAATTGCGGTTATGGGTGGACAGGGAGCCGTAAACATTTTGTTCCGCGACAAGATCAAGGAAGCCGAAGAAGCGGGTAAAGACATAGCCAAAGTTCGCGCCGAGCTAGCTGCCGAATACACCTACAACGTTGCTTCACCATTTTTGGCAGCGGAGCGTGGCGAGCTCGATGGAGTAATCGAACCGGCAGCAACCAGGGTTTCTGTCATCAAAGCTTTGCGAGCTCTTCGCACTAAGCGCGCGTCGCTACCTCCGAAAAAGCACGGAAACATTCCGCTCTAATGCCAAACTCTGAAAACAAGGATCTAGCAGCTGAGATTGCTGTGGTCGCAGGAAATCCAACAGCAAAAGAGTTGGCAGCTGTTGTTGCTGTTTTGCGCGAGAGCGGAACCAAGACCAATCAATCCCCACAAGCTGAGCCGAATTGGGCGAAGGGTCCAGACATGCTTAGAGATAGCAAGAACACTGGAGACCTTGAGTGGCGCTCTGATTTCAAGGGTGAAATTTAGTCCCCCAAAGTGGGGACAGCTCACAGGGCCTATTTCGCCGCAGCTGGTCTGGGTTTTAACTAGGTTAAGAGAAGAGCCATTCGGTAGTAGCTATCAGGGGAAAGCTTGAATGGTTTGGGGGTTGAGACCCGGGTTGTATACGGCCCGGGTTCTCCAATTTAAAGCTTCAAAAAAACATCCGGAGTTGCAGTGCCTGGCCTTGAAGCCACAAAAGTTGCCGTTGTTTTTCCACCTCGTGGCGCACGCATCGTGACTCTGCCACTAGAGATTTGATCGAGTTCCGATGCAAACCGTTGCCTAATTTGCGTTTTGGAACTTTCGGTCAGGGGTATCAGTCCGCCCTCATCTAAGACAACGACTTCAACACCTCTTAGCCTGGCTGCACGGATAGCAGCTTTGACCCTATCGTCGATAAGCTCACGACCTCTAATTCCATCGCGCAACTCAGCTTCAAGTAGCTTGGCCTCTTGACGAGAATCTTCATCAATTTGCCCCTTGGAAATTTTTTGAAGAAGTGGGTATGAGATCTGAAGTGTTTCAGTAAGTCTGCGCGATCTTTCAGCCCGGGTTGCAGCCTCAATTGCTGTCTTTGCTTCAATCTCAATTGCCTTATCCAGGTAAGTTTGGGTTTCTTTATCAATTCGGGTTAGAGCATATGAAAGAGTGTTCGCGGCAACTACAAGACTCAAGGCACCGGCTAGTCCGGTATTGAAAAGTGTTCCGTTCCCACCCCACACCAAAACCTCTAAAGCCAAAACGGAGGCGCCAATCCATGAAACAGCCTGCTGACCTCTAATTGCGGTAATGGCTAGCAGGGCACCCAGGCCAGACACGTACCAACTTGTTTGCGAATCTACTGTCCCGACATCAATTGCCTCGTGAACCAACTGCGGAATGATCACAACAACCAATAGGTTTATCCACGCCATAAGAGCAGGCATCTCTCTGGTGCGGTAGTAAAAAACAGATACCAGCGCCACAATCGTGTACAAAACAAGCGCTATAAGAGCGAACGGCCAATTATCGTAACGATCAAAGCCAATCAGCGCAGTGATTGGAGGGTTTAGCACCAGAAAAGCCCCAACTACCTGGATTGTCCAAATGGGAAGCCTAAACACTTGGGCTCCAATCCAAAACAACGTCGGTGCCTTTTCCGGGTTCGGATCGTAAAAAGACCCGACCCCCAACAGACTTTACGCGCCCAATTATTGAAAGCTGAATTCCGAGACGGTCTTTGGAAATCTTTGAAGGGCGAAAACCCTTTCCGTTATCGCTGACAACTATCTTCAGGCCTTTACCTTCGCTTTGAAGTGAGACGTTTCGCTTCGTTGCAGTTCCCGCATGCTTAGTGGAGTTGTCTACAGCCTGGAGAGTGGCTTCAGTTAGTGCCTCTGCAACCGAGTCAGTAATTCTGGAGTCATTGGTCTGCGAAAGGGTCACCTCAAATTCCGGGTATACCTCGTGGATTCTGTTTCGAAGGGCATCAAAAAAACTGACCTGAGTAACTTGACTACTAACTTCCATTGAATCTTGATCCAAATTCAACTTTCCAATCGCCACGGTAGCTGCTTGGCTTGCCAAAGTCTTCTGCTCTGGAGTTTGCGCTTTGGATGCTACGAGCAAAGTAGTCAGCACGTTGTCGTGGACCAGTGCATCTAGTCTTTGCTGCTCAAGACTTAGTGCTTGACTCCGAGCACTCCTTACTCCACTGGCAATCAAGTTTTGGTTTGCAAAGTCTGTTTTCGCAGCCTGCCATCTTATGGCAATCGCCATCGCTGTCCCGATTGAGGCTAAGACAAATAAATGCACTGAGTCTTGTATCGCGAGCACTAGCTCACCTGAACCACCGCTAGGTGAAATTCGAAGTGCAATCCAACCCAGAGAAACACTAAGTATGTAACTTACCCCCAACCAAAAAGGAAATGATGTCCCCGCTGCAATTGCGGAGATACCTAAAAGCCACCAAACCCAGGGCTTGAATGTTTCGGGCAAGAACATGGAAGGCTCATAATGCAGCGGCCAAGTTATCAGTAGTACCAAAGTAAAAACCGGAATGGCTCGAAACCAAAATAGCTGTGACCTGTTTGCGAATTGACTGATTAGAAAACCCAGGACCAGAACAGTCAAAATTGAAACAGAAATCAAAAAAACCGATGGGTCTATGAATTCAAGCTGAATGAAGCCGTTTACCAAAGCCTCGGAAACAATCGCAACTAGCAAGAATGAATAAATGGCGCCAATGAGGCGATTGACTCGATTTACAGAATAGCTTTTGGTCGGAGCCTCTCTTTTCAAGCCCAATTAGAGGTTCCCCTCCTCAATCAATCCATCTTCAATGGCCCGAAGTAGTAGTTCTGTTTTGTTGACGGCAGGCCTACCAATCGTTGCGTACTTGGTTCGCACCCTATCGATGTGCTCCTTAGCTGTGCTGACAGTGATGTTGAGACTGTATGCAACTTGCTTTAGGGCCAAACCCGAAGCGTAAAGAGATAGAACTTCCTGCTCCCTTGGAGAAAGCTTGGCGCTCGTGAACTCTTGGTCAGCGTCAATTGCTGCCGTGGTTTGTAGGTTGTTAACTAGCATTCCGGCTGCCACCATACGGATTGCCTCAACTAATTCGTTCATGCTGTGCGATTTGGGAACAAGTGCCGCAGCACCGGCTTTCAGGGCGGCTCTAACTAACTGAGCCTTATCCGCAATGCTGAAAACCAAAACCGAAATACCTTTTTCAACCAGGCGCTTTACATTTTCTTCAACTTTCGAACCGTCAGCTAGTGACAGGTCTAGAACTGCAACATCGGGAAGCTTCCTATCAATTGCGCTGAGGGCTCCCTCCACTGAATCAGTTGATGCCAGTAGCTGGAAATTGTTCTGCTCGCATACCGTAGCAAGAGCTAACCGAATGGCCTCGTGATCATCGATGATGATCACGCTAATGTCTTGATTTCCCGTAATTGAGGAAACGGTAGAGATGTTTTTCATTCCAGCACCATGCTAACTATGGTTTCGAAATGGTGGGTGTGTGGAAAAAGGTCAAAGGCGCGAATTGTCTCAACCCTGTATCCAGCACTGGTAAATGTTTTTAGATCCCTGGCCAACGACACCGGGTCACAAGCAACATAGATAACTTTCTTGGGCTTCAAAAAGGTCAATTGGTCAACTACTTGTTTTCCCGCACCGGCTCTTGGTGGGTCAAGAATCACTGTTGCTCCAGATAGTTCTAGGCCCTGTTTGATTTGTAGTCGCAAAAAGCCATCCACTGGAGCAGCGACTGCCTTGTGTTTGGCAAGATCCACTAAGTTTGCTGACGCGTCGCTGGTTGCCACCTTTGATGACTCGACGGTTGTGATATTTAGTTTCTTGCCATACTTGGTTGCGAGCGCTCCAGAAAAAAGCCCCACTCCGCCATAAAGATCTAGGTTATTTGCTTCAACCTCTAGTCCTTCAGAGAGCTCAACAATTTCAGAAGCTAGTAGTTCCGCTGCCCCTTTATGAACCTGCCAGAAACCTCCGCTTGAGATTCGGAAGCTTCTTCCCAAAGCGCGCTCAGTAAGTCTTTTGTCCCCTTTGATTTTCTTATCAATGAACCACTGAATTCCACCGGTTGAAGCAGTTGAGATTTCGATTCGCTTTACGTCTTGCCAGTTCTTTAGATGAACACCCAGTTCGTTTATTTCAGCAACGGCCAGTGGAAGTGACTTTACGGGAACAACTTCATGAGTTCTCTCCCTGTAGGGGCCTGCTACCCCCTCCTCGGAAACATGAAGCTGGATTCTGGTTCGATAACCAAGTCCGTTGGTGAGATCATCACCTGGCACGGGCATGACTTGCACTCGCTGGTTGATTCCTGCCATTCGGGAAAGTGACTCCTCTAGGACATCCGTCTTGAGCTGCCTTTGGTATTCCAGAGCTAGGTGTCCAAACTCAGCGCCGCCGGCGCCAAGCCGGTCAGCTTCTTTCCAGATATGAGGAACTCTCTTTTCAGAAGCACTCAAAACTTCAACAGTTTCTGCTCGGCAGAAAGATCCACCTTTGTCTTCGAAAACTTTGGCGCGCACTTTTTCTCCAGGCGCGGTGTGAGAAACAAAGACGACTCGACCCTCGTGCCTTGCAACGAAGATGCCTCCGTGGGCGACCTTTTCAATTTCTAGCTCTAGTACTCGGTCTTGCCAATTCTCTGTTTTGCTCATTGGACAAGTGTTCCACAGCTCCAAGTAGTCTTTATCCGTGACCCGATTAGTCTTGGCCTCTAGCTCCCCCGCTAGGTATGCCCTGCTTAAAGCGGCGGGGATTGACCCAGAGGTAATTGTTCCAACCGCCGATGAGCAAGCGCTAAGTGACCAATTCAAAGCTGGTAACCCCAATCACTCAACAGCCCAGTTGGTTCAGTACCTGGCAGACGCAAAAGCACAATCGGTACTGGGTCTCAAGGAAACCTTTGGAGCCCTGGTCCTCGGAGGTGACTCTGCTCTTGAGTTTCAAGGATCGGCGCTTGGTAAGCCGCATCTAGCCGAAGTTGCAATTGAGCGCTGGAAGCAACTTCGCGGAAACTACGGCGTCCTACACAGCGGACATTGCCTGATTGACAATCGAGACCCAGCTTTGCCAAAAGTGGTTTCAAAAACTAGCTCGACCAAGGTTTTCTTTGCCAATGTCAGTGATGCAGAAATAGAGGCTTATGTTGGAACGGGTGAACCTTTGAAAGTTGCCGGGGCATTTACGATCGATGGCATTGGTGGAGCATTTATCGACCGTATAGAAGGTGACGCTCACACCGTTGTGGGACTCTCTCTTAGCGTTCTGAGAGAGCTTACTTCTGAGCTTGGAGTTGAATACACCAGTCTTTGGCGCTAATCACAGGGTTTACGCTGATTGTTTGTAGCCGAGGGCTAATTTTGACCTCTCGATAGCCAATAGGATTTTGTCTTATGAGCGGACCGATTAAAAAAGTACTCATCGCCAACCGTGGCGAGATCGCAGTTCGCATCGCTAGAGCCGCAAAAGACAGCGGAAGAGCTTCCGTTGCAGTCTATGCAGATCAAGATCGCGACAGCTTGCATGTTCGAGTCGCCGATGAGGCCTATGCGCTGAACGGCACTACTTCTTCGGAAACTTATCTGGTTATCGAAAAGCTCCTGTCAATCGCAAAAAGATCCAACTGTGATGCCGTTCATCCTGGATATGGCTTCCTGGCAGAAAATGCAGATTTTGCTAGAGCGGTAATGAAAGCCGGCCTTACTTGGATTGGTCCGTCCCCGGAGGCCATCGAGCGCCTCGGCGATAAAGTCTCTGCCAGGCACGTTGCCGAAAAAGTAGGAGCGCCGCTAGCTCCAGGAACCTTGAACCCAGTTGAGAGCTCAAAGGAAGTACTCGACTTTGTTGCCAAGCATGGTTTACCAGTTGCGATTAAGGCAGCCTACGGTGGAGGCGGTCGAGGAATCAAGGTCGCCTACCAAGAATCAGAAGTTGCCGAGCTATTTGAATCAGCAACCAGAGAAGCCGTTGCGGCCTTTGGAAGGGGTGAGTGCTTCGTCGAGAAATACCTCGAGAAGCCTCGCCATGTTGAGACGCAGTGTCTAGCCGACAGCGCGGGCAATGTTGTGGTTGTTTCCACAAGGGATTGCTCCTTGCAACGCAGGCACCAAAAGCTCGTTGAAGAAGCACCGGCACCATTTCTAAGTGCCGAGCAAACCAAAAAACTCTACGAATCCTCAAAGGCAATCTTGAAAGAAGTTGGTTACACCGGAGCTGGAACCTGCGAGTTTCTAGTGGCGCAAGATGGAACCATTTCTTTCCTTGAAGTAAACACACGGCTGCAAGTTGAGCACCCGGTTTCAGAAGAAGTCACCGGATTGGATTTGGTGCGCGAGCAATTTCGGATTGCCGAGGGTGGGCTAATTGATTACGAAGACCCAGAGGTTGTGGGTCACAGTTTCGAATTCAGAATCAACGGCGAAGACCCAGGACAAAACTTTATGCCTGCCCCCGGTTCAGTTCACTTGTTCAGAGCACCTGGTGGACCAGGAGTTCGAGTAGACAGCGGAGTTGAATCTGGTGATTCAATTTCTGGAAACTTTGACTCAATGATTGCCAAGTTGATTGTTACCGGTAAAGATCGCACTCAGGCTCTAGAGAGATCTAGACGTGCTCTGGCCGAGCTGCAGGTTCTAGGTTTACCAACAGTAATTCCTTTCCATCGCAAGATAGTTAATGATCCAGCGTTTGTTGCAAGCGATGGAAAATTTGGGGTCTATACCCGCTGGATAGAAACAGAGTGGGTGAACGATCTAGAACCTTGGGGTGGCCAAGCAGATCCTATCGAGCAGATTTCCAATGCTCGAAAGAATGTAGTTGTTGAAGTAGATGGTAAGCGCATAGAGGTAAGCCTTCCAGCCAGAATGCTTCAAGGCACAGGCGGTAGCGCAAGTGGCGGACGCGCACCAAAAAGAAAGATTTCCTCCCATCACGGATCAAGTGGTGCTGGTGATAAATCCATAAAGGCACCTATGCAATCAACGGTGGTAAAAATCGCCATCGCAGCAGGTGACAAGGTTGTCGAAGGCGAGCAGATTCTGGTGCTTGAGGCAATGAAAATGGAGCAGTCAATATCTTCACCGCGTGATGGTGTAATCAAGGCTGTGAAGGTCGCAGTTGGTGAAACGGTTCCTTCTGGAACGGTTTTGATTGAGTTCGAAGACTAATCGAAGTTTGGATTGTGTAGCGCTCTAGCTGCCTCGGTTATTGTTGCGGTCAGCGACGGGTAAACCGTGTAAGTTCTCGCCAAATCATCAACGCTCAGGCGATTTTCTACCGCCATGGCAATTGGGTAAATAAGCTCTGAGGCATTTGGTGCAACCACCACTCCGCCTATGACCGTGCCTGATCCGGTACTGGAAAACAGCTTGATGAAACCGTCCTTTACTCCAGTCATCTTGGCCCTCGGGTTAGTTGCTAGAGCAATAGTTTCGACCTGACCATTTACCAGCCCTGCCTTGATTTCACTCTCTGACCAGCCCACCGAGGCGATCTCGGGCGAGGTAAAGACGTTCGAGGCAATGTTGCGCTTTAGGGTTGGGGCTGCAACATCGCCCATGGTGTGGAAAACAGCTGTTCGGCCCTGCATGGAAGCAACCGAAGCCAGCGGATAGAAATCAGTGCAGTCACCAACGGCGTAAACGTTGGCGCGAGAAGTTCTGGCAACGCGGTTTGCGATGATGTGTCCAGATGGAGCTTTTTCAACTCCTGCTTCTTCCAGCCCAATATTTTCTGTATTTGGAATAGAACCAACTGCAACTAGGCAGTGACTACCTTCAATAGTTTTTCCATCAGCAAGAGTCACCTTAACGCCGTTTGCAGTTTTTTCAATCTTGTCTGCTCGAGAGTTTTTCATGATGTTCATACCTTCACGGCGGAAAACTTCTTCAATCAACACAGCCGCGTCCATGTCTTCGCCCGGCAAAACGTAATCTCTACTCGATACCAGTGTGACTTTGCAATCCAAACTCAAGTAAGCAGAGGCAAACTCGGCACCTGTAACACCGGATCCAACAACAATCAAATGTTCTGGAAGTTCTTTCAAGTTGTAAAGCTGAGTCCAGGTGAAAATTCGCTCGCCATCTGGCTCGGCTCCTGGCAAAGTGCGTGGTCTTGCTCCAACTGCCAGAATGATTGTTTTTGCTTCTAAGCGCTCTGGCTTAGAACCATCGTTAGTTTCCACAACGACGTGGTGGTTGCCATCTAGGCGACCGGTTCCATTGATGATTCGAACCCCTGCGCCAAGCAAAGCTTCGGTCATTTCCTTTGACTGGCTTGAGGCCAGTTCAAGAAGTCTCTTGTTCACAGATGCCAAATCAACGGTAACGCTGGCGTTACCGTCGGCCACTTTAATTCCCAGTGCGGATGCAGTCTTAACGGCCTCTGCGGCAGCGGCGGTTGCAATTAGAGTTTTTGAAGGAACCACATCGGTCAATACTGCCGAGCCACCAACGCCACTTCTTTCGATGAGTGTGACCTCGGCGCCCAATTGCCTTCCAGCTAGAGCTGCCTCGTAGCCTCCTGGGCCACCGCCAATAATTACGATGTGTTGTTTGGTTTTTGGTTGATTCACCCCCTAATTCTGCCCTATTTTGCTTGTGGCCTCGGCAGCTAGACTGAAAACCATGACTAATCCACTAGAAATACAAAGCAATAGCCCGTTCGAAATCGCTAAACAGGCTGCAGATCAGATTCGTGAAGCAACTGGAGTGGAGTCTCACGACATCGCACTCACTCTCGGTTCTGGTTGGGCAAAAGCTGCCGATCTAATCGGTGAGGAAGTTGCTAGCGTTCCGGCAAAAGACATCATCGGCTTCTCGGCGCCTGTTGTTGAAGGTCACGTGGCCTCGATTCGTTCCATCAAGCTTCCTAGTGGCAAGCACGCTCTGGTTCTTGGAGCAAGAACCCACTTCTATGAAGGCCACGGTGTTCGTCGCGTAGTGCACGGAGTGCGAACCGCGGCTGCCACCGGAGCAAAAACAATGATTTTGACTAATGGCTGCGGCGGTCTAAAAGAAACCTGGAAGCCAGGAACACCCGTGTTGATTAGTGATCACATCAACCTCACCGCTTCAAGTCCACTAGAGGGACCAACCTTTATTGATCTAACTGATCTTTATTCCAAGAGACTGCGTGAACTTGCAAGAACAGTTGATGCGAGCTTGGATGAGGGTGTCTACGCTCAGTTCACAGGTCCGCACTACGAAACTCCCGCTGAGGTTCAAATGGTTAAGGCCATGGGTGGGCACCTGGTTGGAATGTCCACCGCCCTTGAAGCTATCGCTGCGCGTCAGGCTGGAATGGAAATTCTAGGATTCTCGCTAATGACAAATCTGGCTGCCGGAATTCAAAAGACCCCGTTGTCTCACGCAGAGGTTCTCGAAGCTGGAAGAGAAGCGGAGCCTCGAATTAGCGCTTTGCTTGCGGCAATCATCAAAAAGATATGACCCAGCTAGAAACTCTGATTCAACAAGCACGCAGCTGGATCGATCAAGATCCTGATGCGGAGACCGTTGCCGAGCTAGAGCAGCTGATTGCAGACTCTAACGAAGCCGCTCTAATTGAGCGGTTTGGCCAGCGCATTGGCTTTGGAACAGCGGGCCTTCGGGGTTTACTGGGCGCTGGCCCAAACCGGATGAACCGAGTTTTAGTGGCTCAGGCCGCTGCCGGTATCTCGAAGTATCTAAAGGAAAACTTCGATGACCCGAGTGTTGTCATAGGTTACGACGCCAGAAAGAACTCGGATGTCTTCGCCAAAGACTCAGCTCAGATTTTTGCGGGCTTTGGAATAAGGGCTCACCTTTTTCCTGAACTTGCCGCAACTCCCCTAGTTGCCTACGCCGTGAGAAATCTTGGAGCGTCCGCAGGCGTGATGGTCACCGCCTCACACAACCCGCCAGGTGACAACGGTTACAAAGTCTACGACTTCAGCGGATCGCAAATTGTTTCGCCAATGGATTCGGAAATAGCAAAACACATTAATGAATTTGCCAAGTCGGGTTCGGTAGCGTCACTTGTGCGCTCTGATTCGTACGAGCAAGTTTCACCAAGTGTTAGATCTGGATACATTCAGTCCGTTAGTGGACTTTTGAATAAGCACTCGACAAGAAAAGACATCAAGATTGTTTACTCAGCCATGCACGGCGTTGGAGCAAGCTTTATTCAAGAAATCTTTAAGCTTTCCGGTTTAGCCGAACCATCACAGGTTCTTTCACAGCAACAGCCTGATGGCAAGTTCCCGACTGTTGTGTTTCCCAACCCAGAAGAACCAGGTGCCATGGATGAGTCCATGGCCACCGCTGCAAGTCAAGAAGCTGACTTAGTTTTAGTGAACGATCCAGACGCCGATCGTTTGGCTGTTGCTTTCAAGAAAACTGATGGCAGCTACCAGCAGCTAACTGGAGATCAACTTGGCTTGATCTTGGGAGAAGAAATGGCAGCTAGAGCTTCTCGTGAAGGAAGAACTGGCTCGCTAGCCTGCTCAATTGTTTCTAGCTCCGCGTTAGGCAAAGTTGCAGAGCATTACGGTTTCGGTTTCGAGCAGACGCTAACCGGATTTAAGTGGGTGAGCCGAGTTCCAAACTTGATCTTTGGCTACGAGGAAGCCCTTGGGTATTGCGTGGACTGGAGCCAGGTTCGAGACAAAGACGGCCTATCAGCAGCGCTGATTGTTGCTGACATCGCCTCCGCGCTGGCCAATCAGGGCTACACCCTTGGAGATCAACTGGAAAAGCTAATGCAGCGCTACGGCTACTTTTCTACCGGACAGATCTCCATTCGAGTAACCGACTTGACCGTGATTGCTAACCTGATGCAAAGACTTAGAACCAACCCGCCGGCACAAATAGCCGGAGTCGACGCAGTGTTCGAGGACATGAATCAAGTCTCTGGTTCGCTACCTGCAACAGATGCTCTGAAGTTCAAGCTAAATGACGGAAGAACAGTGATTGTTAGACCTTCGGGCACTGAACCTAAGCTCAAGTGCTACTTGCAGGCAGTTTCAGATAACGAAGCACATTCCAAAGAGTTACTTGCTGATTTGGAAAGCGCTATGAGGAAGGTATTGAGCTAACCCTTTGGGTTAGCTCTAAATTCCTTTACGCTCTGCGGAATAGGAAGACTTTGTGATTCCTCGTCGGCTGCGATTGGCTCACCGGCAACTAGATGAAGTGGAATAACACCTGACCACACACCCGTACCAGATCCTTCGTCATCATGAGGCATTCCTGTTCGAATCTTCACCGATGCCTCTGCAAGCGAAATAGAAATCAAGGTCGTGGCGGCCAGTTCCTTGTTAGTTGACTTTCTAACTTCAAGAGTTCTGCCAGGAACTAAGCCATCGCTTACTTTTTCAAGAAGTTCATTCTTGTTATCTCCGGTGATCTCTTCTGCCGTGCCAAGAATCACAACTGAGCGATAGTTCATGCTCGAATCAAAAGTTGTCCGAGCAAGTACGAGGCCATCGAGTTTTGTTACTGTGATGCAAGTGGGAGCACCTTTAGATAATTCGCGCATGAACCTAGCGCCCGATGAGCCATGAATAAGGATTCGGTCACCATCTCGCACAAATGCATAGGGCAAAACATAAGGCTGTCCACTTTCCACGTAACCGATATGGCACAAGATAGTGGAGTCCAAAATCTCATACATCGCCTCGCGATCAGAAACTGAGCGCTGCTTGAGACGGTTTATCTCAGTTCTTGCGCTTTCGCCAGGGTTTGGAAGTGACATGCAAGGAGCCTATACCTCTAGAGGATTGCCGCAAAAGTCCCGCTAAGCCTTAGCGAAACCCTCGCTAATCATGTCGATAAGTTCTTCGCGGTCATCAAGGGCCTGGAAAGATGCCTCTGCAGCATTTAGCTGGAACTGCTCCAAGTCGGCTAGCGAATAACCAAAAGTGCTCATTAGAAGCTCAAGCTCCCGAGTGAGTGTGGTTCTCGACATAAGTCTGTTGTCAGTGTTTACGGTTACTTTGAAACCAAGCTCATACAAGATGTCAAAGGGGTGATCTGCCATTGTTTCTCCCAGCATGGAGATAGCACCGGTTTGCAGGTTCGACGAAGGCGAAAGCTCCAAAGCAATTCCTCGGTCATGAACCCACTCGGCTACTTCTCCAAGGACAACTACATCGGTGTCGCCCTCTGCGCGAGAAAACATAACATCCTCAATCAAACGAACTCCGTGGCCCAGTCGAAGCGCTCTTCCAGAAACAATTGCATCTTTGATGCTTGCAACTCCATCGCCTTCTCCAGCGTGGACCGTTACAGGAAACAGTTGCTCGGCTAGATACTCGAAAGCGGCCTTGTGGTTGACAGGCAAGAAACCTTTCTCGGGACCAGCAATGTCAAACCCAACAACACCGTTATCGCGGTGGCGAACTGCTAGCTCCGCAATTTCCATTCCGCGATTGTTTTGACGCATGGCAGTAACAAGCTGTCCGGTTCTGATAAAACCTCCGGCAGCTTCCACTTCAGACATTCCCTGTTCAAGGCCGTCTTGAACGGCCTCCACTGTTTCATCCAAAGTTAAGCCCTTTGAAAGGTGCTGCTCTGGAGCCCAACGAACTTCGCCGTAGATGACTCCATCGTCATGTAAGTCAAGAACAAACTCTTTTGCAACTCGGGACAAGCCTTCGGCGGTCTGCATTACGGCGGTGGTGTGATCAAAAGTTTCTAGGTAGCGCTCCAGTGAACCCGAGTCTGCGGATTCAAAAAACCACTCTCGCAACTCGGTTGCGTCAGTGGTTGGAAGTTTGTGGCCGACCTTGTCTGCCAAATCAATCATGGTCTGTGGTCTTAGACCGCCATCTAGATGATCATGTAAAGAGATTTTAGGCAGTGCCTTGATGTTTGTGGCCATTGTGGTTTTTCCTTGTCAAAGCAACTAGTTAGAAATTCGATCAAGTATCAGCTTTCGCGTCACTTGAGCTTGAGCCTCAATTTTATAAGCTTTCGCGATTGTCTCGTCAGCGCGGGCAAAACGCGCTGGCTCATCGGTATGCAAGGTGTATAGCGGGTCGCCTTTTTTGACAGTGTCTCCCAGTTGGGCGTGCAAGGTTACCCCTGCTCCAAACTGAACTGGGTCCTCTTTTCTGGCCCTTCCGGCACCAAGTCTCCAGGAGGCCAGGCCAACAGCAAGAGCGTCTAGCTCGGAAATCACGCCATCGGATTCAGCCAGGACGGTTTTGGTTTCTTTAGCAACTGGCAACTTGGCATCTGGGTCCCCACCTTGAGCGGAAATCATCGCGCGCCACTTGTCCATGGCGCGACCATCTTTCAAAGCCGCTGCAACATCCACATC
>ERZ1022756.224-NODE-224-length-19211-cov-22.581071_pt1 | contig 19211 bp, 16 predicted proteins | sample MGYA00520902_ERZ1022756 | MGnify/ENA primary metagenome ERZ1022756 (study PRJEB33162, sample SAMN09537601) | freshwater metagenome | isolation source: freshwater | place: Canada:Alberta | collected 2017-07 | study: EMG produced TPA metagenomics assembly of the...
GCCTTCCCCTTCTTCTGCTTGTCCAGCAGCTTCTTCTTCCGGGAAATGTCGCCGCCGTAGCATTTGGCGGTCACGTCCTTGCGCATCGCGGCGATGGTTTCGCGGGCGATCACCTTGCCGCCGATGGCCGCCTGGATCGGGATTTTGAACAGGTGGCGGGGGATCAGGTCTTTCAGGCGCTCGCACATCCCGCGGCCGCGTTCTTCGGCGACGTGGCGGTGGACGATCAGGGATAGGGCGTCGACCGGTTCGGCGTTGACGAGGATGTTCATCTTCACGAGGTCGCCCTCGCGCGTGCCGATCTGTTCGTAATCGAAGCTGGCGTAGCCGCGGCTGATCGACTTCAGGCGGTCGTAGAAATCGAACACCACTTCGTTGAGCGGCAGTTCATACGTCACCTGCGCGCGGCCGCCCACATAGGTCAGCTCGGTCTGGATGCCGCGGCGATCCTGACACAGTTTCAGGATCGCGCCGAGATATTCGTCCGGCGTGTAGATCACCGCCTTGATCCACGGCTCCTCGATCATCTCGATCCGGTTGGTATCGGGCCAATCGGCGGGGTTGTGGATGTCGATCACCTTGGCATCCTCGGTCTTGGAATGGCCAAGATGGATGCGGTACACCACCGAAGGCGCGGTGGTGATGAGGTCGAGGTCGTATTCGCGGCTGAGGCGTTCCTGGATGATCTCCAGATGCAGCAGGCCAAGGAACCCGCAGCGGAAGCCGAAGCCCAGCGCGGCGGAGCTTTCCATTTCGAAGCTGAAGGACGCATCGTTCAGCCGCAGTTTGGCAATGGATTCGCGCAGTTTCTCAAAGTCGGCAGCATCCACCGGGAACAGCCCGCAGAACACGACCGGCTGGACTTCCTTGTACCCCGGCAGCGGGGTGTTGGAGCCGTTCTTGACCGTGGTGATCGTGTCACCGACGCGGGCCTGTTCCACTTCCTTGATCTGGGCGGTGATGAAGCCGATCTCGCCCGGGCCGAGTTCCTGCAAATCCGTGCGCTTGGGCGTGAAGCAGCCGACGCGGTCGACAAGGTGCTGGGTGCCGCCCTGCATGAAGCGGATGTTGAGGCCCTTGGTCAGCTTGCCATCGATCACGCGGACAAGGATGACGACGCCGAGGTAGGGATCGTACCACGAATCGACGAGGCTGGCGGTGAGCGGCGCGTCGATCTTGCCCTTGGGCGCGGGGATGCGGGTGACGACCGCTTCGAGCACTTCTTCGATGCCGATGCCCGATTTGGCCGATGCCAGCACCGCGTTGGACGCGTCGAGGCCGATGATGTCCTCGATCTCGGCCTTGACCTTGTCCGGTTCGGCGGCGGGCAGATCGATCTTGTTGATGACAGGGACGATTTCGTGATCGTGCTCGATCGACTGGTAGACGTTGGCGAGGGTCTGGGCCTCGACGCCTTGCGCCGCGTCCACCACCAGCAGCGCGCCTTCGCAGGCGGCAAGGCTGCGGGAAACCTCGTAGGCGAAGTCGACGTGGCCGGGGGTGTCCATCAGGTTGAGCTGATAGGTCTCACCATCCTTGGCGGTGTAGTTGAGGCGCACGGTCTGCGCCTTGATGGTGATGCCGCGCTCCTTCTCAATGTCCATGTTATCAAGGACTTGCTCGGACATCTCACGCGCGGTGAGGCCGCCGGTGAACTGGATCAGCCGGTCGGCAAGGGTCGACTTGCCATGGTCGATATGGGCGATGATGCTGAAGTTGCGGATCTTTGAGAGGTCGGTCATTACCCCGCCGATTAGCGATCCGTCAGCGCCTTGTCATGCGCCAAAAACGCAACTCCCCGCCAAGGCGATCACCCGGCATCTGCACGGGCTGTCGTAGCATAGCTGATGCACATACCCATTGGAACGGATCACCGTCGCCACTGCCAACTGACCGCCTCCGAGGTCGACCATGAACTGTGCGCCCGTTGGCACATCGGCCAGCCCCTCGATCAGAGCGCCTGTCTTGGACAGGTTGCGCAACGTGACCTCGTAGGCATAGTCGTCTTGGATGACCTGGATCTTACGGAACACCGTCCGCCTTCGGGCACGGCGATTCCGCTCCGCTGCAGGGTCAATGTTCCAGAAACCGCCCACCATCTCATGACCGCGCAATTGCGCCGCGCGGCCTTGAATGCGGTCAGCATCGCCTCAATCTATTGCGCCATGCGGTGCCGGTTGCTGAGGCCAGTGAGCGAATCATAACGGGCTAGACGCGCCGCCTCTTCCTCGCGGTAAAATTCGTCGGAGATATCTGTGCTGGTGCCGCGAAAGCCGGAAAAACGGCCCTCGGCATCCTGGGCGGGTTGTCCGGACAGGCGCAGCACCTCGCCTTCAGGCCGTCGCGCTGCCCGCACCAACATACCAGCGAACGCTTTGTGAGTGCCCACCATCAGCGACAGCGATTTGCCGCGCGCCTCGCGTTCGGTCGGGTGGAGATCCCTGTCAGCGGCTGACCAATAAGATGGCCAAGAGGGATATCCAGCCGCGCGGCGATTGCGTCAAAAAGGTAAGTAAGATTGCCGCGGGCATCGCTCGCCCAGAACCAGCCCAGACCTGATTGCTCAAGCCCGTCCAGCATGGCGGGCCGTTCGCCATCAGACAGCGCCGAGAAAGCAACTGCGGGCATGCAGCGCCCGGTCGCGGAATCGGCTAGGCTGTGAAGTGCGCTTCCGTTTCGGGATGACAAGAGACCCTTGAAGGACATCTCGTGCTCTAACCTCCGGACAACAGATCATTAAATCGGCGACATTACCGAACCGCCCGGCCGCCAGGATATAGAGGCAGGTGGTAATTATTGAGCTAATTCGCGTTGCTTGGTGACTGCCAGTGCCGCGCCAATTACCAGCCGCTGCTGCCTCCTGCCTGACCAGGCTGGCCTTTAAGCACAGCGAAAGAACCGTCGGCGCGGCGGCGCAGTGGTGCGTGAAATTCAGCGCCTACGCGGTTCTCGCGCGACCAGCGCACCTGCGCCGTGACCGATTTGTCCGCCGAAAATTCGACCCTGACCGCGGTGCCCGCCGCCATATTCCACAAGCCTTCAATCATCGCCCCGCCTTCGGAGATATTGCGCAGTGTGGCATTGAGGCGGTTGCCGTTGTGAACCACGACCACGCGGCGCAGCAGGTTCTGGCGGGGCGCACGGGCTGATTGCGGGCCATCGGCCTCGGCGACCAAGTCTCCCGAAACCAGCGCGGTCGCGTCTACTGCGTTCATCGGCTTGAAGTAAATGTACCCCTGAATGTGGCTGCACCCGAGCAAGCGGACGAGTTCAAGCTCGTCAAGCGTCTCAACACCTTCTGCCGTCGTGTCCATGTGTAGCGCTTCGGCCAACGACGTGATCGAGGCGATGATCGCGCCGTTGCGGCTGCCGTCTTCGGTTGCCCCTTGCACGAAGCTGCGGTCGATCTTGATCTTGTCGAACGGCGCCTTCTTCAGATAGCCGAGCGAGGAATAGCCGGTGCCGAAATCGTCGAGCGCCAGGCGCACACCGACCCGCTTCAGCGCCTTGAACATCGCATCCGTGCCCGAGCTGTCATTCAGGAACACGCTCTCGGTGATTTCCAGTTCGAGCCGCGAGGGTGCGACACCGCTGTGGGCCAGCGCGTTAGCGACGATGGTAGGCAGGTCGGGGTTGGCGAATTGCAGGGCCGAGACGTTGACCGCGCAGCGGATCGCGCGGGGCCAGCGGGCAAGATCAGCGCAGGCCGTGCGCAGCGCCCACTGCCCGATCCGGTCGATTAGCCCCGCATCTTCGGCAATCGGTACGAACTTGGCCGGGCTCACCCACCCGCGCTTGGGGTGCTTCCAGCGCATCAGCGCCTCGAAGCCGACGATCTTCTCGGTCGCGGCATAGACCACTGGCTGATAGTAGAGTTCAAGCTGCCCCTTGGCGATCGCCTCGCGCAGATCCTGTTCCAGCTCCGCGCGCTCTTCGGCCGCGGCGTGGAGATCCTCGGCGTAAAAGCGGAACACCCCGCGCCCAGCGTCCTTGGCGGCATAGAGCGCAAGGTCGACGTTGCGGATCAGCTCTTCGCTGGTCGAACCATGTTCAGGCGCGAGCGCGATACCGACTGAGGCACCGATCACCACGCTCTGACCTTCAATGGTGTAGGGCTGCGAGAGCGAGGAGATAATCTCCTGCGCCACGTGGCCGAGCATCGAGCGGGTCTGGTCGCCCGGCACGATCACCTGGAACTCGTCGCCGCCCAGACGTCCGCAGCGCCCCGCCCCGCCGATCGCGCGTTCAAGGCGCTGCGCAACCTGCTTGAGCAGCGCATCGCCAGCCGGGTGGCCCAGCGTGTCGTTAACGTGCTTGAACCGGTCGAGATCGAGCATCAGCACCGCGCAGGCCCGCTCGCGCCCGCTGGGGGCGGCGAGGATCTGTTCCAATGCCTGGCTCATCTGCACGCGATTGGCGAGGCCAGTGAGCGAATCATAGTGCGCGAGGCGCGAGACCTGCTGTTCGCTGCGGCGCTTTTCAGTGAGGTCGGTACCATGGCCGCGGAAGCCGCAGAAGTTCTTGTAGCTGTCGTAGACCGGACGCCCAGCCAGTGCCCACCAGCGCTCGTCACCCTGGGTTGCGGCGCGCACTTCGACATCGCGGAAAGCCGAGCGCGCCGAAAGATGGAAGGCCAGCGTGCGTTCAGCGTCGGCAGCGCCAGCTGAGGGGTCAACAATTTCGCTCAGCGGGCAGCCGAGCACTTCATCGGCGGTCTTTCCAAGCACCATCGCCGCCTTGGGCGAGATATAAGTAATTAGGCCGCGCCGGTCCGTTTCCCAAAACCACCCCTGCCCGGTCTCCTCGAAACTGCGCAGGATATCCTCGGCACGTGCGGCGACACGCTCACGCGCTTCACGGGAAGTGCGGCGGATCTGCGCTGACTTCCATTCAAGTCTAGCAATCAGCAACAGTGTGATCACCGCTGCGAGAACGGCGACATAGGTGATCGGTTGTGGCACCAGAATGGCAAACCCCGCCCAGCTGGCGATCTTGGCGGAGAACAGGGAGATGATGCGCATGTCGAACGAAGCGGCAGCGGCGGCGTTGATACACACGAGCGTGCCGATCGCCCACTGCCAAGGAAGGCCCTCGTCCACCCACAGCGCCAGCGCAATGCCGGCACAGGCCATTGGCATCACTATCCCGACAATCACCACCGCAAGGCTGATCCCACTCATCTTTTCGGACCGGCGCTCGGTGCGAGCGAATAAGGGGCCGCAGGCGAACAGCGTTGCCGACCCGAGTGCGAAGCTCATCGTAGTGTTCGATGGGAGTCCCTTAAAAACCACCACCGCAATTGCATAAGCGGCGAGCAGGAAGAGGGTCATTCCTCCTGCTTCGCGCGGCAGGAAGAATTTCTGTTCGCTTGCGGGTTCGTCAATCGTTTGGCGTAGCCCGCCCGACCGGTCTGGCAGAATGCGCTCTGGCCCGCGCCGCTCTCCGCGTGCCCGCACATCGGCTTCGCCGGCCTTCTTCGCGAGCGCCACTGAGCGCAGATCGCGCCCTCCACCGAGCGTGCCTGGGTTATGCGTCGCGAATTTTCGTATAGGGTCCCCAGCCATCGGGGTTTTATGCAGGGATATGGTTGAGAAAATCGTTAATCAACAAACCTAATTCTTTCACTCGGAGCCGAAACCGACATTTGGCCGTTCACGCGGGCCGCTTGCAACTTGGCGAGCAAGCCTTCATTCTGGACCCACTAGGCCGCTTTACACCAGAACTGTTGAAGACATGGGTCAAGGCGTTCAGATAAAGGGGATTTCATGGCACGCAGCGAAGTGAAGCTCGAGAACGAAGCAGCCCAATCGACCAACGCGCTTGGCCCATTGATTGGCGTTGCGCGCGAAGATTTTGTCAGCGCGGTCGCACTGCTTCTGCGCGAAACTGCCTCGGACCCTTCGCGCTTTGTGCGCCATTCAACTGCGATGGCGCAGGACATGGTCAAGATCATGACCGGAAAAAGCGAGCTCACCCCCGACCCCAAGGACAAGCGGTTCATGGATCCGGCTTGGGCATTCAACCCGTTTTTCCGGGCCGGAGCGCAATATTATCTCGCTGTACAGAAGGGCATGAGGAACTGGCTGGAAGAGCTTGAACTCGACGAGCTGGAGCGTAATCGCGCAAACTTCATCGCCAATATCATCCTTGATGGCCTAGCCCCCACCAACACCCTGATCGGAAATCCCACCGCACAAAAGCGGGTGATCGATTCAGGAGGCCTCAGTCTGATCAAGGGTCTCCAGAACGCCTATAACGATCTGGTGCATAACAAGGGCATGGTCAGTCAGGTCGACAAACGCCCCTTTAAGCTGGGCGAGAATGTCGCGACGTCAAAAGGCTCAGTCGTGCTGCGGACCGAGATGATGGAGCTGATCCATTACACTCCGACCACGGACGAAGTTTACGAAATTCCTCAGCTCACCATCCCGCCGCAGATCAACAAGATGTATATCAACGATCTCAGCCCCGATAAGTCGGTGGTCAAATGGCAGGTCGATAATGGCATCCAGACCTTTGTCATTTCGTGGCGCAACCCCACAAAGGATCAGGGAAAGTGGGGCATGGCTGAATACGTGAACTCCTGCCGCGAGGCGATGGAGGCAGTGGCGGCAATCACCGGGGCAAAGAAAGTCAATGTTTCTGCCGGATGTTCTGGCGGACAGACTGCCGCGATGCTCGCCAGCAAGCTTGCTGCCGACCAATCAGATCTGCTCGGCACGCTGACGCTTATGGTCTGTGTGCTGCACCCGATGGCAACAGATATCGAGGCTGGCTCGCTGGTATCAGAAAATGGCATGAAGCTGGCCCGCCAGCGCGCGAGCAAGGCGGGTATCATCAAGGGCGATGACCTGTCGCGCGGCTTCGCCTGGCTGCGCCCGAATGATCTGATCTGGAATTATGTCATCAATAATTACCTGCTCGGCAGCGATCCGCCCGCCTTCGACGTGTTGTTCTGGAACGCCGACGCGACCAACCTTTCTGCCAGTCTGATGGGCGACTTCCTGACCGTTTACGAAACGCTCGCCTTCACCAAACATGGCGAGGTGGAGATGGTGGATCACAAGGTCGATCTGTCGAAGGTCAAATCAGACCTGTTCATTCTTGGCGGTGTGACCGATCACATCACCCCGTGGAAGGCCACCTATCGTTCGACCCAGCTATTCGGATCGAAGCACGTTACCTACGTGCTCAGTCAGTCGGGTCATATGCAAGCTATCCTCAACCCACCCACCAATCCGAAGGCCAAGTATTTCGTGCAGAGCAAGGCCGGTAAACTGCCTGCGACCGCCGACGAGTGGCTGGGCGGCGTCGAGGAAGTCAAGGGCAGCTGGTGGCCACTATGGATGGATTGGGTGCAACAGCGCTCGGGTAAGAAGAAGGCTGCACCTGCAGCTCTCGGTAATGACGCATTCCAACCCACTGACCCGGCACCGGGACTCTACGTCGTCGAAGAAGTCTGATATTGCGGTGCAACGCAAGCGCGGCCCCGGGGGCTAAGTTTGCGCGGAAAAGCTTGTGGGCGCGCGCACTAAGGGATCGGTGTGCGCGCCCAACCCGCGCCGCCATAGGTGCACAGAAAGGACCGGTTTTTCGTGGCCAATGCAATGGACGGCGCAGTCGTCACTATGGAACAGGTAGGCGGACGGACGCTACGGACTGCGACATGGCGGCTTGATATGCCATCCGATCACCTCCCCATTCTATTCTTCAATGGCATCGGCGCGAATATCGAAGCTGTCGCCCCGCTCGCCGCTGCTCTGCCGGAGCGCGGGTTCATCATGTTCGATATGCCCGGCACCGGCGAATCGCCCGATCCGCTAATCCCCTACAACCCCTTCACCATGGCTTGGACTGCTGCGCAGCTGCTGGCAAAATATGGCCTGGACGAGGTTGACGTGATGGGCGTTTCATGGGGCGGTGCGATGGCGCAGCACTTCGCGCTTCAACATCCCGCGCGCACCCGCCGACTGACTCTGATCGCCACGACACCCGGCATGCTTATGGTACCGGGTAACCCCGCAGCCTTCACCAAGATGGCCGATCCGCGCCGTTATGTCGATCCAGAGTTCATGAACGAACACTTCGCAACACTGTACGGCGGCGTCGACAAGGACGGGGCAAAGCACCAGAAGGACAGCCACATCGGGCGCCTGAAGCCGCCTAGCCCACGCGGTTACATGTACCAACTGATGTGCATGATGGGCTGGACCAGCCTGCCGGCACTGCCCTTCATGAAGAAGGAAACGCTGATCATGATGGGCGAGGACGACCAGATCGTCCCGGTCATCAACGGCAAGATCCTAAAGGCGATGATCCCGAATTCGCGCCTAGAAACCTTTGCGGGCGGCGGGCACCTGTTTCTCCTCACCCACGCCGATGAGAGCGTCGCTGCGATTCGCGAATTCCTTGACGCACCAGACAGTCAAAAGGAAGTCCAGCGCGCGGCAGCCTGAGCGCCGCTTACGACCACACTGCCTAGGGCTCGATCACGATGCCCTTGGCAGGGTCAATCTGGCCCGCGACCATGGCGGTAAAGATGTCCCGCGCGGCGCTTAAGCCTTTGTGCCGTTCGATTGCCACTGCGCCATCCGAGGCCTTCAAGAACTGATGCCAAGCGGCTGCAACCAGCTTCCCACCTTCTTCGGGGCCGTTTGCCTTGAAGAAGGCCACCGCATGATCAGGGGCAAAGAACAGCGCAGGCTTGACCCCGGGCAGAGGATCACCCCCGCCAAAGGTAGAACGCGCTTCAATATGCGTGACGCCGACCAGCGCGGAGTGCGCCAGATCATCACCGAAATGCCGGTGCACCCGGGCGAGAAGGTCGGCATTGCCGGCGAAATCGACGCTGACTGACGGTGCAGCCGGCAGGCCTTCAAGATCGTCATACGCGACAACCCGATCATAAAGTCCGGTCGCTTCCACGAAAGCCAGATTGCCACGCGATGTCAGTCCGATTCGTTTTATCTGCGGGGAGGACTGCCGCGCCACGCTCACCAAACCCATCGCCGTTTTCGACGATGCGCTGGTCACAATAAGCTGTGCGGCACCGAACCAGTTCTGCGCGCGCAGGAAATATTCAATCAGGAAGCCGGTGCGGAACAGCGGGCCGAAGATCATCCGTTCGGCTTCCCGCGCCGGATCATGCTCCGGGTCGGCGGCGAGGCGCGTGTAGCTGTTGTAGACCGGGCTCATCGGCTGGCGATAATCGGTCGTGTCGAGGAAGCCCCCCGCGCTTAGCCGCCCGGGCAGCACATCGAGGTGGCTCGCCATGGGAAGGTAGCCATAGACCCGCTCACCCGCCACGATATCGGGGTGATTGGTCTCGATCACCCGAGCATGGCCCCACATTGGCACAATGCCCATGCCATCGGGGGCGGGGAAGAAGTCCCAATACTTGAACCCGTCACCCACCACCGCATAGGTGACATTGTTGGCCGTGACCGAGAAACTCTCGATCGCGAGCCTGACCGCGCCCTCTGCCAACGGGCCAAGCGGCACATCCACCAGCGCGGCATCAGCCAATACGCCCTTGCGGACGTGGACCTGAACGGCATTCATCGGCATTCCCCTCCTAATAGGCGGAGATCACACCCGCATCGGCATCAACACATACAGCGCGCGGGCCTGATCATTTTCTCGGATCAGGGTCGGGGCGCCTGCGTCGGCAAGGTGCAATTCTACCGTGTCGCTATCAATCTGACCAAGGATGTCCTTGAGATAATTGGCGTTGAAACCGATCTCCAGGCTCTCGGCACGGTATTCGGCAGCCAGTTCTTCAGCCGCGGTGCCATTGTCGGGCGACGTGACAGACAGCGTGACCCGGTCATTGTCGAGCCCGATCTTCACCGCGCGGGTTTTTTCGGTGGCGATGGTCGCAACGCGGTCAACGCCCGAGAAGAACAGCTTGGGATCAACCTTCAGCAGTTTGTCATTGGCGGTGGGGATCACCCGGCTGTAATCTGGGAAGGTGCCATCGATCAGCTTGGAGGTGAGCACGACCCCGCCCTCTCCGCCCATGGTGAAGCGGATCTTGCTGGCGCTGAGGTCGATCAAAACGTTGCTGTCGATCGCCTCGTCCAGCAGCTTGCGCAGTTCGCCCACGGCCTTTCGAGGCACGATCACGTCGGGCATTCCCGCCGCGCCTTCAGGGCGGCTGATGGTGAAGCGCGCAAGACGGTGGCCGTCCGTCGCAGCGGCCTTTAGCAGCGGCTCGTCCTCGTCTGTCACGTGCAGGAAAATGCCGTTGAGGTAGTAGCGCGTTTCTTCGGTCGAGATTGCAAAACGGGTGCGGTCGATCAGCTCCGCCAGTAGCCGTGCGGGCAGTTCGAAGCTCGTCGGCAAGTCGCCTTCGACGATCACCGGGAAATCGTCGCGCGGCAGTGTCGGCAGCTTGAAGTTTGCACGGCCTGCCTTGACTTCCAGACGGTTGTCGCTGGTGGTCAGGCTGACCTGGCTGCCATCAGGCAACTTGCGGGCGATGTCGAACAGCAGGTGCGCCGAAACGGTGATCGCGCCCGGTTGATCCACCGAGGAGGCAGACATCGTCTCGACCACTTGCAGATCGAGGTCGGTCGCCATGACACGCACCGAGCCGCCGTCACTGGCATCGATCAGCACATTGGACAGGATTGGAATGGTATTACGCCGCTCGACCACCGACTGCACGTGGGAGAGGCATCGCAGCAGCGTCGCGCGTTCGATCGTGGCCTTCATCGCTTGTCCCTTATCGGTCATGTGTCTCGCAGAGGACGGAATGGAATCGCCCCCAAGCGCCGGAAAGTGCATAAAACCTTAGCGCAGGTGTGAATACGGGCAAGTTGGCGGCTTTGTGAGGCGTGTTTCCGCTGGGGATAAGGGTTGGTAATGCTGGCCCTTCTACCCCAGCATCGCCATTCCGCCGTTTACGTGCAAAGTCTCGCCTGTGACATAGGCAGCCTCACGGCTGGCCAGGAACGCGACTGCCGCTCCGATTTCCGCACCCTCCCCCATCCGGCCCATCGGGATACGCCCGTTGATCGCGGCCTGCTGCTTTTCGTCAAGCGCGGCAGTCATCGCGGTGCGGATGAAGCCCGGAGCGACGCAATTGGCGGTGATCCCGCGGCTGGCAACTTCCTGCGCAAACGCCTTGGTCATGCCGGTCAGGCCGGCCTTGGCGGCGCAGTAGTTCATCTGCCCCGGATTGCCGGTTGCGCCGACCACACTGGTGATGTTGATAATCCGGCCGAACCGCGCCTTCATCATCGGCTTGGCAGCCGCGCGCATCAAGCGGAAGCTGGCTTCAAGGTTAATGCGGATCACCTGATCCCATTCATCATCCTTCATCCGCATGCCCAGATTGTCACGGGTAATGCCCGCATTGTTCACAAGCACATCGACCGTGCCCAGCGTGTCCAGCATGGCAGGGATCAGCTCCTCCACCTGCTTTTGGTCACCCAGATCGCAGGTAATTTCGACATGGCCATCATGATCGTGGTGCGGATAGGTCTCGTTGAGTTCGTCGCGGAAGGCGCGCAGCTTGGCCGGGTTCGATCCCGACAGCGCCAGCCTTGCACCCTGGCTGGCGAGCGCGTGGGCGATCGACGATCCGATGCCGCCCGATGCGCCGGTCACCAGCGCGTTCATGCCCATGAGTGAAAACATCATGCGATCTCCTTCGCGAAGGCTTCAAGGTCGGCCATAGTGACAAGGCTCGTCACCTGCGCTTCCTTGTCGGTGCGACTGACCATCGGCCCGACCACCTTGCCGCCCAGTTCGACGAAGCTTTCCACGCCATCGGCCCGCATGGCAAGCACGCTTTCACGCCACCGCACCCGACCAGTCACTTGCTCGACCAGCAAGCGGCGCTCTTCATCGGGGTCCGTGACAGGCGCGGCGGTGACATTGGCGTAGAGCGGCAGCGTGAGTGCACCGGGCGGCGTTTCGCCCAGTGCATCGGCCATTCGCACCGCGGCGGGCGCCATCAGCGAGGAATGGAACGGGGCTGAAACATTGAGGATCATGCCGCGCTTGATCCCGTGTTCCTTGACCAGCGCAACCGCCCGCTCGATAGCGGCGGTGTGGCCCGACAGCACGACCTGCGAGGGATCATTGTCATTGGCCACCTCGCAAACCTCGCCTTGTGCGGCCGCTTGCGCAAGCGCCCTCGCCTGATCGAGATCGGCGCCGAGCAGCACCGCCATCGTGCCTTCGCCAAGCGGCACGGCAGCCTGCATGGCCTGTCCACGCAATTTCAAAAGCCAAGCGGTATCAGTCAGGGTGAAGGCGCCTACTGCAGCCAGCGCGGTGTACTCGCCCAGCGAGTGCCCCGCGACGCAGTGGCCTTTTTCAGCCAGCATCACGCCGAATTCACGCTCCAGCACCCGCAGCGTCGCTATGGCATTGGCCATGATCGCGGGCTGGGCATTCTCGGTCAGCGTCAGTTCGTCCTCAGGGCCTTCACGCATCATGACGGAAAGCTTCTGCTTCAGAGCCTCGTCAACTTCGCCGAACACGTCGCGAGCGGCCGCACTCGCCGCGGCCAGATCAGCCCCCATCCCGACTTTCTGGCTACCCTGCCCCGGAAAAATGAATGCGCGCATCATCGACCCTATCGGTTGTTATTTTGGGGCGCGCCGTTACGTCTACGCGGGCGGGCTGGCAAGGCCGAAGGGCACAACTCTGTTGGCAGAACTATGCCCAATCAGCGCCCGGCCCAGATAGGGAATACCGGCCCGTGCACACCAGAAGCGAGCGATATCTTCCTCGTCCTGGCCGAATTCGACGTAGTTTTCCGGCACATCGGTCACCGAACCGAGCCGAAGGCCCGCAAGCCGCGGGAGCGTTCCGGCCAGATGGAAGAACAACCGATCGACTGAATAGAGATGCTCACTCACCTCCTCAACCATCACCACATGGCCAGTCAGGTCCGGCATCATCGGGGTGCCGGTCAGCATCGCCAGAGTCATGAGGTTGAAGGCTGCGGCGGGCGTGGCGCCGTCAAGGGTAGGCTCGAGGCCGCTGGTATCGCCCTGCAGCCAGTTCAGCACACGCCGGATCGCCTCGCGACCGCCTTCCGATCTTGCGCTAACGGGCATATGACCGTGGACGCTCTGCCCGATCCCCGCGCGATACAACGCCGCCAGCATGTACCCGCAATCAGAAAAGCCGACATAAGTCTTGGCCCGCGCCGACAAATTCATCTGCGCAACAGCGGCTTCGGCAATGCGGTTCGATCCATAACCACCCTTGGCAAACCACACCACATCGAAGGCGGGATCATTGGCGCATTCGAGCAGCGCCGTCAGCCGCCGCAGATCATCGCCGGCAAAATGCCCGGCGCGTTCGAAGCATTGGTCATGGAAGGTCACGCGGTGGCCGGGAAACTCCGCCGCGACCATTTCTTCAAGCGCAGCTTGATGCTCGCGGGTGATCGGTGTCGCAGGTGCACAGATGGCGATATTCGTCATGGTTGTTAGCCTATGGCGCTTGTCAGGGGGCGCGCAAGCCAATAACCGAACGCGATATGGATAACAGGGTCGACACCGCATCGCTTTCAGGGCGGCCACTCTTTTTCTGCGGGATCGGCGGTTCCGGAATGCTGCCGCTCGCCCTGATCGCACTCGGCGCCGGCCATGCGGTGGCAGGCTCTGACCGCAGCCGCGATTCCGGCCGCAGCGCTGATAAATTTGCATGGCTCGAAGCCAACGGCGTGACCCTGTTCCCGCAGGACGGGAGCGGCGTGACATCCTCCGACCAAGTGTTAATCGCATCGGCCGCGATCGAGGACACTGTTCCCGAAGTTGCCCGTGCCGCCGCGCTCGGTTGCCACCGCCTCAGCCGGGCAGAGCTGTTATCGCAGTTGTTCAACGCTGCCAATTTCTCGGTCGCGGTGGGCGGCACCTCGGGCAAATCAACCGTGACGGGCATGATCGCGTGGATACTTACTGGCGCAGGCCATGACCCGACGGTGATGAACGGCGCAGTGATGAAGAACTTCGTCTCGCCCGCCAATCCCTTCGCCAGCGCGCGAATCGGAGCAGGCGATCTGTTCGTCAGCGAAGTTGACGAAAGCGACGGCTCGATCGCGCTTTACCGCCCGACTGTGGGCGTGCTGCTGAATGTCAGCCTTGATCACAAAAGTATCGAGGAACTGCGCGTTCTATTCGGCAATTATGTCGCCACGGCAGGCACGGCGGTGATCAATCTCGACAGCGAGGAGGCCCGCCACCTTGCTGTGTTAGCGGATGACAAAGTGACGTTCGGGATCTCCGCGCACGATGCCGACATTACCGTGGACGCGGCATCGATCGCGCACAGCGGCAAAGGCATCCGTGCCACCGTCACCGACAATCGTAAGCGGGAAACCTTCCCGCTGATCTTGCCGATGCCGGGTTTGCACAACCTTTCGAACGCGCTGGCTGCGATCGCTGCGGCCAGCGCAGCGGGAATTCAAGTTGAGCAAGCCGTCCATGCGCTGCACAGTTTTGCAGGGCTTGCGCGCCGTTTCGATGTGATCGGAACGACGCCCGGCGGGGTGACGGTGATCGATGACTTCGGCCACAACCCCGAAAAATGCGCCGCCACACTGCGCACACTGAGGGCGACGCCCGGGCGGGTGATCGCCTTCTTCCAGCCGCACGGCTTTGGACCATTGCGCCAGATGGGCACGGAGCTTGCCCACACATTCGCCAACGAGCTGGGGCCGGATGATGTGACGATCTTTTGCGACCCAGTCTATTTTGGCGGAACGGTCGACCGCAGCGAGGGCAGCGAGCGGATCGTCAGTCTCATCAATAACGCTGGCGGCCACGCGGAACACATCCCGGATCGCGATGATTGCGGTGACCGGATCATCGCTCTGGCCCGGCCTGGAGACCGCATCGCGGTAATGGGCGCACGGGACGACACGCTGACGGAGTTCGCTCGATCGATCATCGCACGCCTGCCTTGAGCCTTTTTGCGAGTGCCGCGCGCCATGCGTGGAGGATGCTGGGTGTGCTGACTATGGCGGTGCTGCTGGTATTTACGGTCGACCGCCTTTACGGCCACTCCACGTTCGCCCTTGCTGCGGCGATTGTACTACTGCTGGTGGCCAATGCGCCAATGCTGCGCTTCAACTGCTCCCGGTGCGGCAAGAACGCCTTTTTCCGAGGGCCGTTCGTGCTGCCCTGGCCGAACCGCACCTGCACCCGCTGCGGGCTCGACCTGGCCGCACCCCATTCCCAAAATCGCTGATGGCTGAGTGGCCAGTGCTTGGTTAGTTTGAGCGCCATGCACACCCGCGACTTCTCGCTCGACACGCTGCTGGCGAACTGCGCCGCACGCCATGCCCACCGCCTTGCCACGGTCGATGGGGCAGAGCGCCTCACTTGGGCGGAGCTTGATGCCCGCGTGACCAACCTCGCCCACTGGATGCTAACCCGCGGCATTGCGCCGGGTGACAGGATCGCGCTGCTTCTCACCGACGGCACGCCGTTCCTGATCACCCTGCTCGCTTGCGGTCGGATCGGAGCCATCGCGGTGCTGCTCAACTGGCGATTGGCCCCGGCTGAGCTGGCTTGGATCTGCGGGAATGCCGAGCCGGCGATGACCTTTGTCAATCCGCGCTTTGCTGCTCTGTTGGATCATGCTGCGGCGGGGGAAGTGCTTCATCTTCAGGAACTGCGCCCGTGTGACGATTGGTTTGAGGGCGTTGTTGCGAGTCCTTCGCACAAAATCCAACAGCACTGGCCTGACCTTGCCCCCGACCGCCCGCTGTACATGATGTACACCAGCGGCACGACGGGACGGCCCAAGGGCTGTCTGCAGGCCGGTAGCGCCGTCGCCGCCAGCGCGCTCGGTTTTGCGCAGCACCGGGCCTTCACTCCCAACGAGGTGCTCCTCTCGGTCAACCCGCTGTTCCATGTCGTTGGCATGCAGCAGGTCGCCGCGATGCTCGCCTGCGGCGGCACCTCGGTCTTCGCGGGCCGCGATGATGACAGTGCCGCGATCCTTGACCTCCTCCACCGCGAAGGATGCACCACCACCAGCGCCTTCCCCACGATCAGCTTCCCATGGCAAGCCATGCAGCCCGTCCGCAATGGCGTAATGCCGCTCACCAACTACACTGGCGGCGCCGGGATGGGCCGCCCGCAGATGTACGAATTCATCGAGACCGACTGGGATGCCCGCGTCGTCGGGGGTTACGGCCAGACCGAGATTTGCGGCTTTGCGACCTTCATCGACTATCCCGACATGCTCGATCATCCCCGCTCCATCGGGTGGACCCTGCCGCATGTGACGATGACCGTGCTCGATCCGGAGGGCAATCGGCTCCCGCCCGGCGAAGAGGGCGAATTGTGCCTGCGCGGTCCATCGGTCATGCTCGGCTACTGGCGCAACCCGGAGGCATCTGAGGCCGCATTGGGCCACGGCTGGCTGCGCACGGGCGACCTTGGCACGATGGACGAACGCGGCCTTGGCTACCTGCTCGGCCGCGCCAAGGAGCTGATCAAGACCGGCGGCGAGAATGTCTATCCGGCTGAAGTCGATGCCGTGTTTGCTGCCATGCCCGAAGTCGCGGACGCAGGCTGCTGCGGCGTGCCGGACCGGCAATGGGGCGAAGCGGTCAAGGCTTTCGTGGTGCTCAAACCCGGTCACACCCTCACCCGCGCGGACATTTCCGCGCGCTTCAAAGACCAGATCGCCGGTTACAAACGCCCGCGCTACATCGAATTCGTCGACCAGTTGCCGCGCGATCCGATTGGCAAGCTGCTGCGGCGCGAACTTTCCGCCCGGCCCGTTTCGCCCGATCAGGCAGCGTAAGCGTCAGTCCGGCAGCGCAGTCACCGCCACGCTTTGGCGGTTCAGCATCAGCGGGCCGAACGCGGTGAGGAAGGCGACATCGCCGCTGTCGCGCCCGATGCCGATCTTGGCCATCTCGGCCTCCTTGGCCATGCCGGTCGCATCGACCAGATGCCATTCGCCGTCCAGAAACACCTCCGCCACGGCGTGGAAATCGGGCGGGGTCACGCCGGGGGCATAGACACTGGCAAAGCGCGCGGGGATTTCGCCCGCGCGGGCCAGCGTGATCAGCAGGTGCGCATAATCGCGGCACACGCCCTCACGCCCGTGGAAGGTGTCGGCCGCATTGGTTTCGGAATGGCTGGAGCCGGGCACATAGGACAGATGCCCGGCAACCCAATCGCGCATCTTCGCCAGCTTTGCCCCGCCGGCCAGTGTGCCGAATTGGCTGTCCACGAAATCGGTGAACTGGTGCGACGGGCAATAGCGCGACGGCAGCAGATATTGCACCGTTTCACCCGGCAGCCGGTGCGGCGGCAGCGCAGGCAGTGTCGCCACGTCACGCACGATCCGGTCAATGCCGATAGTGGCGCTGTAATCGACCAGGAACGGGCCCTCGGTGCGCAGCCATATCCGTTCCCCGATGTGATCCTGCGCCGGTACCCGCGCGAAATGATCGCACGGCGAAAGGTCAATCCGCGCGGCCTCAATCCGCTGTTCGGGGATCGCCGCAGCTTCGATCTGGAGCAGCAGATCGGTGGCGCGCGAAAGGCCGTAATCGAGATGCACGTTGATCTGCAGGCGCACGTGGGTGGTTTCCATTCGCGTAAGGGGCGCTGGGGCCCCGCCGCAAGAATGCGGCAGTTCGCGTCATGAGGCAATCGCGCCCTTCCAGACATCCGTCGGTCAGTCGACGTGATCAAGCGACGCCAAAGTTCTAAACCATGCAAATTTCCTCATGTCAGAGGATTTGGAAAACGCCGGATGCGCCATCCAATATTTTATACATTCTTAACTAATTTTATATAAACTTACCCCGGGAACCGTTTATCTGTGCGCAGGTTCGGAATATTATAATAGATCAATAAACCCTGCGTCATGGAAATGAGAATGCGTTGTTATGGCAAAAATAATCCAGGATTATTTTCATGACTGACGGAGTTTTGAAAGGCTGCACAGCCCTTATTGTTGAAGACGATTATTATCAAGCGCAGGACTGCCGGCTATGCCTCGTCGATGAAGGGGCCGGCGTCGTTATTCTCGCGGGGAGGCTCGAAGGCGCTATGCAGGTGGTTTCGCAGACCACATTTGATCTGGCACTTCTTGATATAAACCTTGGTTTCGATGACACCTTCGAGTTAGCTCGCGATCTGAGGCGGGGCGGCACAGGTGTGCTGTTTCTGAGCGGGTATGAGAGGTGGATCGTCCCCCAAGATCTTGCAGACGTTCCGCTCCTTGGCAAACCTGTGTCGACCGTGGAGCTCGTGCGGGAGCTTGGCCTGCTCTATCATCGCTCAAAGTCGGGCATCCCGCCCTTTAATCCCGATGAAACTCGCGCTTAGGCTTCAGCGTTACAGACAGCGCAGACGTGCCGTCCTTCGCGATGTGGCGGGTGCCAGTTTTCCGCCCGATCCCCACCATGCACCCGGCTTGGCTGCAACGCCAAAACCCGCAGTTTAACGCGCCGCCGCCTCAAGCGCGCGCCGCCCGGCGTCCTCCCGCGCAACGGCCCGCTGGTAGCCGGCGCGCGCGGTCAGGTTGGCCCGGTAGGCTTTGAGGCTGTCGGGCACGCCGTCATCCAGTCCCACGCTTTGGGCGAGGATCAGGGCGTAGCCAACGCAGATATCGGCCACGGTGAACCGGTCGCCGCACAGGAACTGGCGGGTTTCGAGGCGCTGTTCGACCTTTACCAACCGCTTGTGGAACCACTTGGCATAGGCGTGACCGGCCTCCTGCAAGCCCTTGTCCTTTTCGAACAGGCAGAAGCGCATGTAGACCGTCTGCGGGAACGTGATCGTCGCGTCGGCGTGGTAGGTATAGTCCAGATAGGCGCCATAATCCGGCTCCCCCGGCGCAATCGCAAGCTCGGTAAAACCGACGCGCGTGGCGAGGTAGTGCGCAATGGCGCAGCTTTCGGTCAGCTGCGTCTCGCCATCTATCAACAGCGGCACTGTGCCTAGCGGGTTCAGCGTCATGTATTCGGGCGCCAGATAGCGCGGCGGGAACGGCAGGATGTTGAGGTCGATGTCGACCCCGGCTTCCTCGGCCGCCCATGTCGCGCGCAGCCCTCGGGAATGCGCGCAGGTGTAAAGGACAGGCTTGGTCATGGGAGCCACTTAATGCCCCTCGCCCGCGCCCACACCCAGCACTTTGTGCAGGACAAAAGCGATGATCCCGCCCAGCACCAGGCCGACGACGCCGGAAAGTGCCGCGTAGGTCAGCCAGCC
>ERZ1022756.225-NODE-225-length-19192-cov-25.551079_pt1 | contig 19192 bp, 17 predicted proteins | sample MGYA00520902_ERZ1022756 | MGnify/ENA primary metagenome ERZ1022756 (study PRJEB33162, sample SAMN09537601) | freshwater metagenome | isolation source: freshwater | place: Canada:Alberta | collected 2017-07 | study: EMG produced TPA metagenomics assembly of the...
TCCCACATCTAGTCCCGCTCAGCCCGCACCTGTTGCAGTCAAGAGCTCAACGCCAAAGACAATTAGCGCGGTAACGAAGCAAGCAATGGTTAATGCTTGGCCCGAAATTCTTGGCCAGGTAAAAACAGAATCTAGATCAGCTTGGGTAGTGGCTTTCACACTTACCGTGATGGATCTAACAGATGATGTTTTGACTTTGAAGTTCTTGAGTCAAAAAGATCTTGATTCCTTTAAGTCTGACAGTCGCTCAACGGACGCTCTTCGAAAAGCTATCTTCTCGGTCTTGGGTATTCAAGTAAAGTTCCGCCCGCACGTTGATGAAAATGCAGCAGTGAACGATTCCGAACCTGCCACAACAGAGCTGCCAGTTGTCAGTGAAGGCAGTACCCGGCAGGCTGTCGATAAGGGCTCGCAAGATGAAAGCCCAGCCGAGGTAGTTCCCGAGCCAACCCCGAGCACATCTAGAAATTCAATGGTGAACGAAGACACTAGATACGGAGAATCACTGCTTCGCGAAGTTTTGGGAGCCGAGCCCATTCAAGACCCGAAATCTGGCGGACGCTAGATGTATGAAGGAGTAATCCAGGAGCTCATTGATGAGCTAGGAAGACTGCCTGGTGTTGGTCCAAAATCAGCTCAGCGAATTGCGTTTTATCTTTTGCAAACTGACGAGGAGCAAGCTAAGAAGCTTGCCGAGGTTCTAAGTGAAGTTAGAGAACGAGTTCGATTTTGTGAGCAATGTGGCAATGTCGCAGAGCAGGAGCTTTGCAACATTTGCCGGGACCCAAGAAGGTCCAAGGCAAGTATTTGCGTGGTCGAGGAATCTAAAGACGTGCAGGCAATCGAGCGAACCAGAGAGTTTAAGGGTTTGTATCACGTATTGGGTGGCGCAATTTCCCCGATTGAGGGAATTGGTCCAGACAACCTTCGAATCAAAGAACTTGTTGCAAGACTTGCTGACCCAGAGATTAAAGAAGTAATCATTGCTACCGATCCAAACCTGGAAGGTGAGGCAACTGCTACCTACCTCACCCGGATGCTTGCTCCAATGGGAATGACAATTTCTCGCCTAGCCTCTGGCTTGCCAGTAGGCGGCGACCTAGAGTACGCCGATGAGATTACTCTAGGCAGAGCCTTCGAGGGTCGAAGGACCGTCAGCTAGACTTGAAGCCTTGCCTCAATGATTGAGGCGATCTCCCCAAATTCCAGGAGTATTTGTTGGCACTTATCGTTCAGAAATTCGGCGGGTCATCCGTTGGCGATGCGGCGAAGATAAAACTTGTTGCCAAAAGGGTGATCGAAACTCACCGCGCTGGTAATCAGGTCGTTGTTGTAGTTTCTGCAATGGGTGATACCACCGATGACCTACTTGAACTTGCCAATGCGGTAACAAATGACCCGCAAGCAACGCCTAGAGAATTGGACATGCTCTTAACGGCAGGTGAGAGAATTTCAGTTGCACTTTTGTCAATGGCCATTAGTGCCGAGGGTGAGAAAGCCAGATCGTTTTCTGGTCTTCAGGCCGGAATCATTACCGACTCAACATATGGCAATGCTCGTATTGCTGAAGTCACACCTGATCGAGTCCAAGCGGCAATTGACGATGGTGAGATTGCAATTGTTGCCGGTTTTCAAGGTTTCGATCCAGCAAGTGGTGACATCACAACACTTGGGCGAGGTGGATCAGACACCACCGCAGTTGCCTTGGCGGCAGGACTAAAGGCAGATCTTTGTGAGATCTACAGCGACGTTGATGGGGTTTACACCGCGGACCCAAGGGTTGTTCCCAAGGCAAGGAAATTGGACTCCATAGACATTGAGTCCATGTTGGAGCTGGCGGCAGCGGGTGCGAAGATTTTATACATTCGAGCAGTTGAGTTTGCCAGAAGGCATAAAGTTAATCTGCGGGTTCGCTCAACTTTCAGTGATAACCCAGGCAGTACTATTTATTCGAGCGGAGAAACCATGGAAGAGTCAATTGTCGCAGGCGTTGCATTCGACCAAAGTCAGGCCAAAATCACCGTTGTAGGTATTCCTGATGTTCCAGGCAAAGCAGCTGAACTTTTCACGGTGGTTGCCAAGGCCGGAGTCAACATTGACATGATTGTTCAAAACGTTGCCGTTTCAAACACCAAGCTAAGCGATATCTCATTTACTTTATTGGCGGAGGACCTTAGAAAAACCATTGATGCGCTCGAGGCCGAAAAAGCAAAAATGGGCTTTGCCTCTTTGCAGTTTGACGAGAGCATCGGCAAGCTTTCGGTAGTGGGTTCAGGTATGAAGACCCACTCTGGAGTATCTGCCACATTATTTGATGCGCTAGCCAAAGCTGGCGTGAACATAGAAATGATTTCAACCTCCGAGATTCGCATTTCTGTAATTACCAGAAGCGACCAGTTGTTGGAGGCAGCGCGAGTGGTTCACACCGCCTTTGGACTTGATGGCGAAAGCGAAGCAGTTGTCCACGCGGGGACCGGAAGATAGCTTGAGCAAAAACCCAAATCTAGCTCTGGTTGGAGCAACTGGAGCGGTTGGAACCGTCATGGTTTCAATCATCAACGAGCGAGAAAACATTTGGGGAGAAATACGCCTTATTGCCTCCAAAAGATCTGCGGGTAAGAAGATCTCAGTACACGGTCAAGACAAAGAAGTTATAGAGCTAACCCCAGAAGCTTTTGATGGCATTGACATTGCAATGTTTGATGTTCCAGATGAGGTTGCAAAAATTTGGGCGCCAATAGCCGTTGAGCGTGGAGCGATAGTTGTAGATAACTCGGCCGCTTTTCGAATGAACGATCAGGTTCCTTTAGTAGTTCCTGAAGTAAATCCTGAGCAAGCAAAAATCAGACCAATTGGCATCATTTCCAATCCCAATTGCACAACCTTGACCATGATGGCTGCCATCGGTGCCCTGCACAAAAAATGGCAGCTTACTGAGCTTGTCGTGGCAAGTTACCAGGCAGTATCTGGAGCGGGTGCGATTGGAATAGACCAATTGCAGAAAGAGATCGCTGCCGTAGCAACTGACCCGCTTTCTGGCACCAGGGGAAACGATGTTGCCAAGCTATTGAAATCCTCCGGCGTTGATCTAGCAGATTCACCATGGTCGGTGCCAATTGCCTTGAATGTCATTCCAATGGCAGGGTCGCTAAAGCCCGGAGGACACTCCTCCGAAGAGATGAAAGTGCGGGACGAATCAAGAAAGATTCTTGGGATTAAGGACCTGAAAGTGGCAGCTAGCTGCGTTCGGGTTCCGGTCCAGGTTTCTCACAGCTTGGCTGTCCACGCAACCTTTGCAAATCCTCTAACCGTTGCCGAGGTTTGGCAAGAGCTGGAAAAGCAGCCAAGTGTGGTGCTGATGGACGACCCAGAAAACGGCATCTATCCAACTCCAAACTTCGTAGCCGGGCAGGACCCAACATTTGTTGGCCGGGTCAGGCAACCGTTGGATTTTGAAAACAGTATCGACATGTTCGTGGTTGGCGATAACCTCCGAAAAGGAGCTGCCTTAAATACTTACGAGATTGCCGAACTGGTTGCCCAGGAGTTCTAAAAAACTTTTGACAAAAAGCTCTCGGCGTGGAACACGGCATAAGGCCAGAGCCGGAACTAACCTTTAGGCATGGGAAATAAATCTCTTGCTGCCTTGGTCTTGGCCCTGAGCCTTGGCTTGACTGGCTGTTCCGCCCAGCAGACCCCAAGCGCTAGTCCAACACCGACCCCTGATTCCACACCAACAGCCGAGGCCAGCCCCGCGCCAACCGAGGCACCGACTGACTTGGTTATTGTTGAGCCAGGTAAGTTCATGACCAGTTACGGCGATCTTATTTTTCGAGCTGGCGATGGCCCCACTTGGTGCACCTTGAGCGAGGCTCAGAATGTGGCAATTTGCGAACATTCAGAGACAGATGCTTTGTATGAACAGGTTCCAATTCCAGATGACTGCTCGGACTCCTACGGAAGTCAACTGAGGTTATTGGGTAAACCACTTGCGGGTGAGCAGACCGCGGGCTTTACTTGCGTTAGCAGCCTTTACTCCGATCCTTCGCAAGCGCCCGTGCTTGCAAGTGGTGAAAGTGTTACTGATTTTGGATTCCTATGCTTTGTCGAAGAGCAATCTGCACGTTGCGAAAACAGCAATGGCGATTACATTGCATTAGGCCCTAAAGCCTGGGCTCACAGCGACTAGTCTCGCTCCAGCAACGTAATAAGCCTTACCTCAGGAAAACAGGCAAACCTTACCGGTGCAAATATTGAGTTTCCTAAACCCGCAACCACGCTAAGTATTGCTTTCTTGCCCTCAAAGTTCCAGCCCGATAAACCACGAGCGTGCCTATTTGGTAAATCGCTATTGGTGGTTAGCGCTCCTAGAAAAGGAATTCGCACCTGACCGCCGTGGGTGTGTCCAGCAAAAATTAATTCCGCACCAAGTTTCGTAAGTGTCTCAATCGCTTCTAGGTAGGGAGCATGAGTAAGGGCGATAGTGAAATCTCGGCTTTCTGAAAGCTTGGAGCTATCGCTATATCCAATGTGGAAATCATCCAAACCGATAAATCGGATCTTGTTTCCAGAAACTACCAGCTGTGAGGTTTTGTTATTTAGGTCTACCCAGCCGGATTGCTCGAAGGCGTTTGTCATTGTCGCGGTATCAAGCCGAGCCGAATTTGGAGCATGCGAGGTGTGGAAAATGTATCCAAATGGATTCTTCATCACTGGACCAAAGTAGTCATTGGATCCATTCACAAACACACCGGGCTTGGCCAATAACGGTTCCAGGGCCTGCAATAGGGACGGGATAGCTTTCTGATGACCTAAATTGTCCCCAGTATTAACGACTAGGTCAATCGGAAGCTTTGCCAGCGATTGAATGAAGCGCTGTTTGGATTTTTGCCAAGGGGCCATGTGAATATCCCCGATCTGCAAAACAGTTATCGGGTTTGAGCCTGCGGGTAAGACCTTTATTGATTCTTTTCGAACGATGTAGATAAATCGTTCAATAAAAATTCCCCACATTGCCACGATAGCGATTGCAGCAATAATGATTAGGGGCCAGCCGTTAGCCAGTTTTAGGGACCTCTGCTTATTACCAGAAGCACGGCTCCATCTACTGCAGCGAATTTGCCGGCAGCAGGATTGGTCCTGATTACGTTACCTGCAGGGACGGAGCTTGAGGTTTCTTCCTGTCCAGAAACTCCTGGGCTGACAGTTGTAAATCCAGCATTATTCAAAATACTTGTTGCCTCAGCCACAGTTTTACCAGCTACGTTTGGAACCGCTTTCATACCGCCCTTGCTGATATACAAAGTCACCAACGAACCGCGAACAACAGATGCTCCGGCGTCATAGTTTGCATAAGCGACGCTACCTACCGGGTTGGGCGATGCTACTGGAGTATCAGAGACATCAACTGTTAGGCCCGCATTTTTGATGACGGTTTCAGCTACCTCTGGAAGCAAGGCGTTGATTTCAGGCATGGTAATTGTTGAGGCTCCAAGATAAACCGGAGATGCTGCCGGGAAGGCATCGCCACCATAAGTTGCGTTAGCTTGCTGCATCACGCTTCTCCAAATTTCGTGCCTGACAGCTCCACCAAACAAACCATTTACCGAAGTATTATCGACCGCTTGCTTACCAACCACGTTACCTACCCACACTGCAGTTGCAACTCGCGAGGAGTATCCTGTCATCCAAGTTTGAACTGTTCCATCCGATGTTCCAGTTTTTCCAGCAATGGGAACCCCGTCGCCCGTTCTAGACCTTGTACCAGTTCCGGCGGAAATTACCTGCTGGAATGCATAGGTGGCAGCCGCGGCAACCTCACTACTCATAGCTCGAGAGCACTGGGTTGCAGGAACCACCATTTCTTCTCCAGTGACACGAACTACCACTCGGTCGATAGCGATTGGGGAGCAGTACACACCGTCATTTGCAAAACCCGCCATCGCGCCGGCCAGGGACAAGGGTGAGAGTTCGTTTACACCAAGAACGGAGGATTGAACGAAAGAAAGCTCGTCACCATCGGCTCTCTTAACTCCCAATTTCATTGCCATGTCTCTGATGTCACACAAATCAAGTTGCGCTGCCATATTCACAAAAGATGTGTTTATCGACAAGGATGTTGATCTTAGAACCGTCTCATTAGTGAAGGATGCGCTGTTAGAGTTTCGAGGATCCCAGGTGCCGCTTAGTCCACCACAGCGTGCTCTAAATTCCGAGGCCTCCCAGACGCGTTTGCGAGCATCAACTCGGTCTCCAAGCAAGAAGCCTTTTGAAAGCCACTCCGCCAACACAAAGATCTTGTAAGTAGATCCAGTCTGGAACCCGGATGAGCCTCCGTAGTCCTTGTCGGTTGAGTAGTTCACGCTCGTTGTCAGCGGATCTTCATCGTTGGTTTGGTTGAATATTCTGTTCTGGCTCATCGCCAGTACGCGTCCGGTTCCAACTTCAACCGATATTGATGCAGCACCTAATGCCCAACGGTTATCGATTGGCATCTCAGTTTTCACAACAGAATCGGTTGTGTTTTGCAAAGCAACATCCATGGAGGAGTAAATTTCTAGACCACCACGGCGAAGTAGCATCTCTCGGTCTTCACGAGTTTCACCAAACTCCGGAGAATTTCTCACTGTCCAAACTATGTAGTCGCAAAAGTAAGCAGTTGGCTGATTTGCTTCACAACCAGTGGCGGTCGGGGTTATGTTTGCCACGATTGGCTCTTTTTTGTACACCTCTGCTTCAGCTGCAGTGATGTAACCTTCGTCGCGCATGTTGTTAATTACATAATCGCGACGAATCTTGGCGTCGGGTAAGTTTTCTTCCTCGTCAGGTTTGTAGGCATTCGGCGCCCTTAGCATGGCTGTCAATAGAGCCGCCTGGGGAACAGTTAGGTCTTTAGCCTTGACGCCAAAGTAGTAATTAGATGCCGACTCAATTCCGTTTAGTTGGTTACCAAAAAATGAAAGGTTCAAATAACCGGCAAGGATGTCTTCTTTCGAGGTGACAGTCTCAAGCGCCATTGCGAATCTGATTTCTCGAATTTTTCGATCGATTGTGGTGACTGTCGCAGCTTCGAGTGCTTCCTCATCCCCAGCAATGTTTGCAGCCTCAATGAGTGAGTTCTTGACATACTGCATTGTGATTGTCGATCCACCTGGACCCGAGAGACCACTTGAAGCAACTCCTAGGGTGGCTCTGGTAAGTGAGAGTATGTCAACGCCCACGTGCTTGAAAAACCTTGGATCTTCGGTAGAAATAACCGCGTTAATCATGTTTTTGCTCATCTGGTCGTAGTCAACCGAGACGCGGTTCTCGTGATAGAACGTAGCAAGTGGCACAGGCTCGCCATTTAGGTTTCCGTAGATGGTTGAGGCTTGAGCGGCATTTACCGGTTTGATGTATTCGGCCAGGCTATTGAAAGCGGTAAATCCAGTGGTGGTCGCATAGCTAGCAACGGCAGCAATTGGAGCCAGAAGGGCAAATGTGAGAAGCCCAGCTATAGCACTTAGGCCAAATAGTCTTGCGATAAGGGAGCCCATAGGGGAATAGCCGTACCTTTCATGACATTAGACTTAAGATTACTAGCTAACCCTGAGAGGAAGCTGACCATGCAAAAGTGGGAGTACGTAACAACCCCCCTAATTATCCACACCACCACTCAAATCCTGAACAATTGGGGCTCCGAGGGTTGGGAACTGGTCCAAATAGTGACCGGTCCAGAAGGTGGACTGGTTGCCTATTTCAAGAGACCGGTGTCCTAATTGGCAGCTGTTGAGCAGCGACTCACAGAGCTCGGTTACTCCCTTCCAGCTAGCTCAAAGCCGCTAGCTGCTTACATCCCTGCAGTTCAAACTGGGAACCTGGTGTTTACTTCTGGCCAGCTTCCGATGGTTGAAGGAAGCCTGGCGCAGTCTGGAAAAGTTGGAGCCGAGGTTACCGCAGAGCGAGCTAAGGAGCTAGCTACCATTTGTGCCCTAAACGCGCTCGCGGCAATCAAAACGGTGATCGGCAATTTAGACAAAGTAAAGCGTGTAGTGAAAGTGGTCGGGTTTGTTGCATCCGCTCCAGATTTCACCGGACAGCCTGGGGTAGTAAACGGAGCTAGTGAATTCTTGGGTGAGGTATTCCAAGATGCCGGAATTCACGCCAGAAGCGCAGTCGGGGTTGCAGTGTTACCGCTTGATGCTCCGGTTGAAATTGAACTAATTGTAGAAGTTGGTTAATTTCTAGCTGTGAAACTTGCCGTCAATAACGCTCATCACTGAAGTGTCGGCCAACGTGGTTACATCTCCAATAGCTCTTCCCTCGGCAACGTCGCGTAGCAACCGTCTCATGATCTTTCCTGAGCGGGTTTTTGGAAGCTCTGCAACCACCATTATTTGTCTTGGCTTGGCTATCGGACCAATTTGTTTAGAAACATGCTCTCGCAAAACGTTGGCAACTTCTGAATCAGTTCCAGCTATAGCGACTTGATCAGCACGCAAAATAACAAAGGCGACAACCGCTTGACCGGTTGTTTCATCAGTAGCACCAACAACTGCCGCTTCTGCTACGAACGGGTGTGAAACAAGCGCAGATTCAATTTCCGAGGTTGAAAGTCTGTGACCGGAAACATTCATTACGTCGTCAACTCGACCAAGAATCCAGATCTCGCCATCATCATCTAGCATGGCTCCATCTCCTGCAAAGTATTTTCCTGGATACTGGGACCAGTACGTTTCCTTAAATCTTTCTGGGTCTTTCCAAATTCCTCGAAGCATGGAAGGCCATGGTTCGGTGATAGTTAGATAGCCACCGCCGGAGTCAATTTTTTGGCCTGCTTCGTTAACGATTTCCACGCTGATGCCCGGGATGGGAACTTGGGCCGAACCTGGCTTAGTTGCTGTTACTCCCGGCAGCGGCGAAATCATGATTGCCCCGGTTTCGGTCTGCCACCAGGTGTCTACGATTGGACAGTTGTTTCGTCCGATTGCATCGCGGTACCACATCCAAGCTTCTGGGTTAATCGGCTCACCTACGGAACCGAGCACCCGGAGCGAACCAAGATCGTACTTGTCAGGAATCTCACGACCATGCTTCATGAAGGTTCTGATGGCAGTTGGGGCGGTATAGAAGATGCTGACTTTGTACTTTTCAATGATTTCCCACCATCTGCCCCAGTTTGGGGTGTCAGGGGTACCTTCATATATGACCTGGCTAACGCCATTTGTTAGCGGACCGTAGACAACATATGAATGGCCCGTAATCCAGCCAACGTCGGCGGTGCACCAGTAAATATCTGTTTCTGGATGGACATCGAATACCGCTTTATGGGTGAACCTGGCTTGGGTTAGATATCCTCCTGAGGTGTGCAAAATACCCTTGGGCTTTCCTGTCGTTCCTGAGGTGTAAAGGATAAACAGCGGGTTCTCAGCTTCAAATCCTTCTGCTTCATGCTGGTCGGATGCTTTGCCAACAACATCGCTCCACCACTGGTCTCTGCCTTCTTGCCACGAAACCTCGTTACCGCCGCGCTTTAGAACCACAACGTGCTCTACCGATTTACAAGCGTTATCCGCCAAGGCCTCGTCAACGGCTGGCTTCAAAGCTGACACTTTACCTTTTCTATAGCCACCATCGGCGGTGACAATCAACTTGGCTTCTGCGTCGTTGATCCTGCTTCGAATCGACTCAGCAGAGAATCCACCGAATATAACGGAGTGAATTGCACCCAATCGAACCGTTGCCAGCATGGCAATAACTGCCTCAGGAACCATTGGCATGTAGATGGCAACCCGATCTCCTTTTGTGACACCAAGCGAACTAAATCCGTTAGCGGCCTTTTTCACCTCGGTCAGCAGTTGGGCATATGTATAGGTAGCGCTGTCGCCACTTTCACCCTCAAAGTAAATGGCAACCTTGTCGCCTCGCCCAGCAATTACGTGGGCGTCCAAGGCGTTGTAGCAAACATTCAATTCACCGTCTTCAAACCACTTGGCGAAAGGAGGGTTAGAAAAATCTAGGACTTTGGTGAAGGGCTTGTGCCAGTAAAGCTCCCTGGCCCGGTCTGCCCAAAAGCCTAGGCGGTCAGCTGACGCTTGGTCATAGGTGTCTTGAGTGGCAATCGCGTTGGCGGCAAAGCTAGCGCTTGGGGGAAAAGACCGTGACTCGTGCAGCAAGTTTTCGATGTCAGAGCGTTCAGGCATGAAAATCCTCTTTCTCGCGTCTTAGACGTAATAATGGCACAAAAGCGATTGCTTGGCATAAAGGTGCCTAGAATAAAGGCGTCGGAAATTCTTTTCCGACTTGTGATAGTTAGATTCCCCCAATCGCTATCACCAGGCGGCAGGTTTTCCCCAAAACCTGCCGCCCCCTATTTATCCACAACTTTCCTTTCTGAGCACCAAATCATTGGGGGATAGCTGATTCTTGGTTAGGTGCAGACCCAGATCCCCGAATGGCTCCTTGAGCTAATCGATAACCAGAGCGTTACCGATGTTTTGCTTAGCTCGGAGAGTTGCCTAATTGACTCTGGGTCAGGACTCACGAAGCTGCCGGATTACCATCTTGCGGAGCCGAAGCTAGAGCAGTTAGCGCGGGAACTAATTGAACTTGGCGGCAGAAGACTAGACCACGCCAATCCTTTTGCAGATGTCTGCCTGCCAGGAGGCCTCAGAGTTCATGCGGTCTTGAAATCTGGATGTAGTGAGCAAACCCAAATTTCCATCCGGCTACATAACCCGAAAGTAAAAAACTTGGATGAACTTCTCCAGGGGCCATTTGCTACCAGATCACAGCGCGATCAGATTAGACAAATTGTCGAATCGGGAGAGAGCTTTCTAATTGCTGGGGCAACTGGTTCGGGTAAAACTACTTTACTCAAGGCAATGTTGTTGGCTACCAATCAACGGGTGATCGCCGTAGAGGACGTTACTGAACTAAACCACGAAAACATCATCTGTCTACAAACGCGAACTAAAAACATCGAAGGACAAGGGGAGATTACCTTGGATCAGCTAGTTAGGGAATCACTTCGCATGAGACCAGATCGATTAGTGGTTGGAGAGGTACGTGGCGTCGAATTAATTTCAATGCTTCAAGCGCTAAACACCGGTCATCGCGGTGCAACCACAATTCACGCAAACTCTTTGTCTCAGGTACCGGAAAGATTAGCAACTATAAATGCAACCTCAGGTGTTTCTGAAAACGCCTTTATGCGGATGGTGGTCTCAGCATTTGATTGGGTCATCGCACTTCACTGCCAAAATGGCATTCGTAGTATTGCAGGTATAGGTAAGTTTGGCATCCACGAAAGCCAACTGCAGGTTTTTGAGCAGCAGCCAGAAAAGAAGCTGGCGCTGGCATGAGTGCCGAGCTCGCTGTTATGGAACTAACCGCACTACTTAGAGCTGGGACAACAGCCAAAAATGCAAGACATCAATTTCAAATTGCTAATCTTTCTAATTTTCAGAAGCAACAGTTTGATTTTATTTGGTCAGTAGCAACTGACTCGGGCGGTGCACTTACCAAAGGCCTTGACCGCCTAGCTGAAGTTTTTGCAAAGCAAAACCGACAACTCTCGGAATTGAAAATTGCTTTTGCTTCTCCCAAGGCAACTGCAAATCTAATTCTGTTTCTTCCGCTTCTAGCAGTTTTGTTCTCCGAGCTACTTGGCCTCTCAGTACTAGCTGCCTCGGTTGGAACATCTTTGGGTGCAGTCTCTGTGGGGCTCGGACTCATTCTGTTGATTATTGCCAGGGTCAGTTCACTGCGGATACTGGAGGCAGCAAAACCTCGCGAACTAGATCCAGGAGCATTCTTGGATGCGATTTCAATCGCCCTCTCAGCTGGTCTAAATCCAAAAAGCGCCGCCGCTATTGCAAAAAGTCGATTCTCGCAGACACTGCTGGAGGAGGTCCCTTCTGAGCAATGGCTAATCTTCTGGGAAGCGGTGAAAACTTCTGAACAATCCGGAATAGCTCTTACTGGGCTTTTGACAGCAAGGGCTGATTCGCTGCGATACCGGATGTGGAATAACCACAGAGCGTTAATTGCCAAACTACAAATCAAACTGATGATTCCTTTGGGTCTAGCAGCGCTACCCGCATTTGTGCTTTTGGCGGTAGTGCCAGTTGGTATTGGTCTTTTTAGCTCATAAATATGGAAAGGAAATAATGAACTGGAAAAGTGATCGTGGGGCCGCGACTGCGGAGTATGCAATAGCAACAATGGCAGCCGTGGGTTTTGCTGGGCTGTTGGTGGTGATTATGCGAAGTGATGAAGTAAAGGCCATTTTGTTTGACCTAGTTCGCTCCGCCCTAAGCTTTGGTACGAACTAGCTCATCCCGAGGTAGCGTAACGGCAGAGCTGGTTTTGACTCTTCCCGTCATCACTTTGGTTCTGGCTTTGGCAATTGGAGCACTGGGTCTACAGCTTCAAAAGCTTCAGTTGATTGGCACTGCCTCCAGCGTTGCTAAAGCGATTGCTCGCGGGGAGAGTTTGGCAATTGTCGATGAGCTTGTTGCAAAGGCCGGCGAGCGGGTGAAGTTTGAATTCTCAGAGATTGAAAACAACGTATGCGTCAGTCTTAGTCTCGATGCAACGTTGCCTGGAATTGAATTCAATGGTTTTGATCTGTCGGAGACTCAGTGCGCCAGAGCCCAGGGTCAATAACTAATGACCGTGGTGCAGGAACAATTCTTGCTCTTTCGGTACTGATTTTTATTTTTGGCTTGCTTGCTGTCGCAGCTGTTTTTGGCACGCAAATGCTGGCGTTTACTAGGATTCAGGCCACAACTGAAACAATTGCACTAGCTGCAGCAGATGCACTTAGAGGCGTTTCTTCAGGGAATCCGTGTATTGTGGCTAAAGATATTGCAAGCGATAGCCAGATTGTTCTGGAACGATGTCGTATTGTCGGTTTCGAGGTCTTTATTGAGACCAGCGTGGAAACTTTCGGGTTCGTGCTATCTGCACGAGCTCGGGCGGGACCAGGCTAACTAAAGAGGAGTTCAATGCCAAAAGGTAACAAGTTAGTAATTGTCGAGTCGCCAGCTAAGGCCAAGACGATTGCCAAGTACCTAGGCGATGACTACACCGTCATGGCCTCGATTGGCCACATCCGAGACCTAATTGATCCAAAGAACCTACCTCCAGAAGAAAAGAAGAAAAAAGGCTCACTTTCCAAGTTCTCAATCGACATAGAAAATGACTTCGAGCCTTACTACGCGATTTCGGCCGGAAAGACCAAAACTGTCACAGAGCTAAAAAAGGCTCTGGCTGATGCCGATGAGCTCTTTCTGGCAACTGATGAAGACCGCGAGGGTGAGGCAATCGCTTGGCACTTACTTCAAGTGCTCAAACCAAAGGTTCCTGTTAGCCGCATGGTTTTTCACGAAATCACTAAACAAGCAATTCAAGACGCTTTGCTAAACACCAGGGAGGTGGATCAGAACCTGGTCCAAGCCCAAGAAACCAGAAGAGTCGTTGACCGTCTTTATGGCTACGAGGTTTCCCCTGTGCTTTGGCGCAAAATCAACCGAGGCCTAAGCGCCGGTCGAGTGCAGTCTCCGGCTATGAGGCTTGTAGTTGAACGAGAGCGCGAACGAATGGCTTTTGTGTCGGCAAGCTATCACGACGTGAAGGCCCTGTTTTCTACCGACAAAAACAAAGAACAGGATTTCGAAGCGAAGCTGACTTTGATTGACGGGCAGAGAATTGCAACAGGTGATGCTTTCAACGACAACGGAGAAATCAAAGACGGTGTGCTACTACTTGATGCGCAAGCCGCTGAAGCCCTAGCAGAGGCGATGAGGTCAAAAGAGATAAAGGTCATTGTCGAATCGGTTGAATCAAAACCGTCAACAAGAAAGCCGGCAGCTCCCTTCACCACATCAACTTTGCAGCAGGAAGCATCTAGGAAACTTCGGATGTCTGCCAAGCAAACTATGGATACGGCACAAAGTTTGTATCAAGAAGGTCACATTACATATATGCGAACCGACTCCCCGGTGCTTTCAACCCAGGCAATTCAGGCAGCCAGAGCACTTGCAATTGAAATGTTTGGAAAAGATTCAGTTCCAGATTCACCACGAATTTACACTGGTAAAAACAAGAACGCTCAGGAAGCCCACGAAGCAATTCGTCCTGCCGGTGAGACCTTCTTGCACCCAAGTGATCTACCGATGACCATGTCTACTAGGTCAAAAGATTTGTATGAATTGATTTGGAAACGAACCATGGCTTCGCAAATGGCTGATGCGAAGGTGTCCACCACAACAGCAAAGATTTCCGTTTCTCCAATAGCTGATGGAAAATCAGCAGAGTTCAGCGCTTCCGGAACTGTTGTGATTTTCAAGGGTTTCATGGCCGCCTACGAAGAAGGCAGAGACGCCTCACGTGAAAATGAGCAAGAAGAGGAACAAGAGTCAAAGCTTCCAGCCCTGGAGGTTGGTCAGGTTCTGTCAGTTGTAGAGGTAACCGCAAAAGATCACCAAACTCTGCCTCCCGCCCGTTATACCGAAGCCAGCTTGGTCAAGGCCCTTGAAGAAGACGGCATCGGAAGACCCTCTACTTATGCAGCTATTTTGTCCACCATCATCAATAAGGGATATGTAGTCAAGCGCGGTCAAGCTTTGGTTCCCGAATGGATTGCTTTTACGGTTACGAGGTTCCTAGAAGAAAACTTCGTCAAGTTAGTTGACTATGCGTTTACAGCCCAGATGGAAGAGAACCTCGACCAGATTGCCGCTGGTGAGCTTAACCGTAGCGAGTGGCTAAAGAAATTCTATTTTGGAACAGACACCGAAGATGGGCTGCACGATACTGTTCAAAACGTTGGAGACAGTGACCCCAAAGCGGTTAATTCTATTTACCTAGCCGACAACATTACTCTTCGAACCGGAAAGTATGGCCCGTATATCGAAACCATGGTTGAGCCTGGTAGCGAAGGTGCAGATGAAAATGGCAGACGGATTGTTAACATTCCTGAAGGTTTGGCGCCGGATGAGTTAACCGTTGCCAAAGCGCAGGAGCTAATCGATGCCCCAATCATTTCAGACCGAGTTATGGGACAAGATCCACTGACCGGTTACGACATCTTATTCAAAGACGGTAGGTACGGACCATACGTGTTGCTAGAGGATCCAAACGCTGAGAAACCGAAGACTGCATCGCTGTTCAAATCCATGTCACCAGAAACTTTCAGTTTCGAAGATGCAGTATCGCTGCTATCTCTTCCTAGAACCATTGGTGTCGATCCTGAGACTGAGAATCCAATCACCGCTCAGAATGGAAAGTTTGGACCGTACCTTAAAAAAGGCACCGACTCCCGCTCTCTTACTAGCGAAGATCAGATCTTTAGCTTGACCCTTGAAGAGGCCCTAGAGATTTATAAGCAGCCAAAATACGGTGGCCGCAGAACTGCCGCCACACCTCTTAGAGAGTTTGGCGAAGACCCAGCTAGCGGTCTGAATGTGGTTGCCAAAACAGGACAGTTTGGCGACTACGTCACCGATGGAGCAATCAATGCAACAGTTCCAAAGGACGAAAAACTCGATGAACTGACCGCCGATCAGGCATTTGAATTACTCGCCATCAGGCGTGAGAAACTAGGTCTAGAGCCTGGCCAAGCGGCACCGAAAGCTGGTCGAGCCAGTAAGAAAGCCGCGGCTCCCAAAAAGACCGTGAAAGCCGGAACTAGAAAGAAGAAGTAGCGTGCCTGAGAGCAATGGACTGTTCATTTCCTTTGAGGGAATAGACGGGGTTGGCAAGTCCACTCAAGCTGACTTGATGGAAAACTATCTTGTTTCAAGAGGCCTCAAGGTGGTTCGAACCCTAGAGCCAGGTGGAACCGAGCTAGGGGTTGAAATTAGACATCTTTTATTGCACCGCAAAGGTGAAGTTTCCTCCAGATCCGAGGCACTTCTATATGCAGCTGATCGAGCGCACCATGTTGCCAGCTTGATTAGGCCAGCTCTTGCCAAGGGTCAGATTGTTATTTCCGATAGGTACCTTGACTCTTCCGTTGCCTATCAAGGAGCGGGACGAGAATTAGATCTCACCCAAGTTCGAGACTTGTCTTTGTGGGCTGTTGACAACTTACTTCCAGAGCTAACTGTTTTGCTAGATCTCGACGCTGAAGCTGCAGCTATTCGCCGCGGCAAAACAGGCGCAGAACCAGATCGACTTGAGCGCGAGAAAATCAGCTTCTTCGAAGCAGCGAGATCTACCTACAAGGAACTGGCAGCAGCCGAGCCAACTAGATTCCATGTAGTGGACGCCAACCAAACTCCAGATGCAATCTGGAGTCAAATTCAACCTCGATTGGACGCGTTGCTAGAAAGCAAAGGCCTTTGACGAAGCTAGCTGATTACGAAGCTATTTGGTCAGAACTTCTTGGCCAACCAGAAGCTGTTGAACAACTTCGTCAAGCAGTTTCTACTAAAGATTTAGGTTTACAGCACGCTTGGCTAATTACCGGTCCTCCTGGTTCTGGAAGATCCAATGCAGCAACTGCTTTCGCCGCAGCTTTGCTTTGTGAATCGGGAGGCTGCGGGGATTGCAAGAGCTGTCGGATGGTAACTTCTGGATCTCACCCAGATGTCAAAGTTCTGGCCACTGAAAAGGTCATCATCTCTATTGATGAAATTAGAGACTTAGTAGCCGCTTCTTACTATGGCGGTTCAATCAGCAAGTATCAAATCATGATCATCGAGGATGCCGATCGCATGGCGGAGCGATCATCAAATGTTCTGCTAAAGACCTTGGAAGAGCCACCGGCTGGAACTATTTGGATTCTTTGTGCTCCGTCAGAAGCTGACATGCTGCCAACTATTCGATCCAGGGTCAGGAGAATTTCTCTCAAGCAGCCATCCAGTCGAACTGTTGCTGATCTGCTGGTTTCGAGAGATGGAATAAATCAAGCCCTAGCTTTGCAGGTAGCAGCTGAGGCGCAAGGTCACATTGGCATGGCTCTTCGGTTGGCAACTAGTTCAGATGCTAGAGCGCGAAGAAAGGAAACTCTGGTCTCAGCCATGCAGATTGACTCTGTTTCTAAGGCCATGTTCACTGCCGAGCGCTGGCTGGAGCTTGCAAGAAAAGACGCTGAAGCGCTAACAACTGAAAAAGATACCGAAGAAAAATCAGCTTTACTTGCCACTCTTGGTATCCCCGAGGGGGGCACTGTTCCACCTGCACTTCGAGCAGACATAAAAGTTCTCGAAGAAGGGCAAAAGCGAAGAGCAACCAGAAGCTTACGAGATGGTATTGATCGAATCCTGGTTGACCTAATGTCGCTTTATAGGGATGTATTGATTATTCAGCTCAGTGCAGCGACAGATCTTGTGAACTCGGAATTGAAAAACCAAATTGAGCAACTGGCAACTAATTCGAGTGCATCGGAAACAATCTCCAGACTCGAAGCAATCTCTACTGCCCGAATTAGAATTGGCGCCAACGTCAGAGATCTAATGGTCTTGGAATCTGTTGCCGTTGCCCTAAAGAACACCAAGTGAGATCGATGAAAATCGCCAGGATGGCGTCACTTTCTTTGGCTACCGTAATGGCTCTATCTGGCTGCGCTTCATACTCACCCGAACCAGTAGTTCCTAACTCCACCGGAGCCCCAGAAGGATTTAGCAAGTATTACGAGCAAGTTGCAAACTTCGAAACCTGTGGCGACGGATTGTATTGTGCAGACATTTCAGTTCCGATGGATTGGAATGACCCAAAGAGCGAAGCCATCTCAATCGCAACCGTCTATCGACAGGCAGATTCAGATCCGATGGGCTTTATCCTTGTAAATCCCGGCGGGCCTGGATCTTCAGGCTACGACTGGGTTAGGGATTCTCCAGAGTTCGTAGGTACGAATACCCTTCGCGAGAGCTGGAACATCGTCGGTTTCGACCCAAGAGGAGTTGGCTCGAGTTCTGCAGTTGAATGCCTATCCGATAGCGAATACGACGAGTTCCTATATGGCGTCACAGGATATGAGCTAGGTAGTGAGCAGGACTTAGCTGCGTCCGAAGAAGCAACTTCGAAATTCGCAGCAAAATGCCAAGAGAACACAGGACCCCTCCTAGGGTTCGTTGATACCGTCTCTGCGGCCAAGGACATGGATGTTTTGAGGGCAGTAATTGGCCAAGAGCGCTTGAATTTCCTTGGGTACTCCTATGGGTCTTTCCTTGGCACCACCTATGCGAGCTTGTTCCCCTCGAGAGTCGGCAGATTCGTGCTAGATGGTGGCATAGACCCAACCGTTAGCGATAGCCAGCAGACAATTCTTCAGATCCAGGCATTCGAAAAAGCCTTGCAAGCTTTCTTAGAAAATTGCGAGCAATTTGAGGATTGTCCGTTCTCCAATGACGTGCCACTGGGCCAATATCAAATTCAGGAATTACTTCTTTCACTGGAGAGTGAACCCCTAGAAACCTCCTCAGGTCGAGAGCTAACGATATGGGCTGCTATTACTGGATTGATTATGCCGTTGTATTCGGAAAGCTATTGGCCGTATTTATCCACATCGTTTAGTGACGCTTTCAACGGATCCGGAGATGGCTTTTTGATGTTGGCGGACATGTATAACGATCGAAATGAGGATGGTAGCTATTCCACAAATCTGATTGCCGCAAACTACGCTATTGGCTGCTTGGATGGCAGTGGCACAAAAGACATGGCAGAAGTTGAAGAGAACAATGAGCGACTACTAGAAGTTGCCCCAATTCTTGGAAGGTACTGGCAATCCGACGGAACAGAATGTGCTAACTGGCCGTATCCAGCGATTGCCGCACCAACAGATTACAGTGCCAAGGGTGCACCAACAATTATGGTTATTGGAACTACCGGAGACCCAGCCACTCCTTACTCTCAGGCGAAGTCATTAGCGCAAGACGTGCTTGCCGATGGCTTCTTGGTTACCTACAACGGAGAAGGACACACCGTTTACGGTGGGGATGTTGAATGCATTAACGAAGTGGTCGACAATTTCTTCTTTACAGGTAAGCTACCTGCATCAGACCCCAACTGTAGTTAGGGCAACTAGTTTCAGACAAGAAAAAGCCCCGACCGCAGTCGGGGCCTAATCTACTCTTTTAATCTAAAACAGAAGAGCAATACATAACAATACATAAATTACGACAAAAATGCTTGGCGTGATGAAACGAATTACATTTATCCAACTTGTAAACCTAATGAGTTGAGTCGAAACCTTTGACTTCGT
>ERZ1022756.226-NODE-226-length-19164-cov-15.919305_pt1 | contig 19164 bp, 20 predicted proteins | sample MGYA00520902_ERZ1022756 | MGnify/ENA primary metagenome ERZ1022756 (study PRJEB33162, sample SAMN09537601) | freshwater metagenome | isolation source: freshwater | place: Canada:Alberta | collected 2017-07 | study: EMG produced TPA metagenomics assembly of the...
GTCCTGCTTGGGTCGCTACCTTGGGTAATGAATAGTGCCATTGAAGTTGCCAAGAAGCCGATTGCCAGTATTCCTACAAGATCAAAAGTGGCAACTAGTGCTCGAATTGAAAGAAACGCAAAGAATTTGAATCTTTCGCGCGGGCGCATAAACTTTAGAGCGCGCTTACCGGTGTTCAACACTCTTAGAATTCTACTTCTCCGAGTTGATTATTGCTTCAGCTAAAACTACATTCTGTTTCTTTCTAGGTGTGGTTTGTAGAATCTTCCTTCATGCACCGGGGTATCTAAAGAATCATTATGAATTTAGGGATTTGGTCTGCGGTTAACTGTGGTTGGGGTAAGAACCAGTATTTGCGGTCATGAGATAAAACAATTGGGACCAGCGGAGACGAGAGGATTTGAACCTCCGAGGGGCTTTAAAACCCCTACCTCATTAGCAGTGAGGCGCACTCGACCGGGCTATGCGACGTCTCCGAGAACTATTTGAGTTTAGTCCAAATACAAGGTGATCTGGGTTGAGGTCTATTGAGTATTGGCTCTATGGAGTTGGGGTTGCTTCCAGGGTCACTGGAAGATCATTTCTTATGTTCCTGAAAAGAGTTTGGGCTTGTTCACTAACTGCTTCCAGTCTGCCTTCTTCTGCGCCACTCAGAACCTTTGTTGGGACCTGTGTAAACAACATCTTTGACGAATCCACATCCCGCATAGCTCCGGCAAGGGTAACCATCGTACCCAAATCTGTCATTGATTCTGAAAGCTTCATGTTTCTCGCGGCTGCGTTCGACAGACTATATAGGCGTAGAGGGTTGTTAAGGGTTCCATCGTCTTTAATTTTATTGAACAAGGACATCAAGAAGAGTTGTTGATTGGATATCCTTGCCAGGTCGGACCCGTCTCCAATTCCGTGCCTAGTTCTAAGAAAACCCAACGCCTCGGTCCCCATCAGAGTGTGGGTGCCAGCGTCAATGTAAAAATTCGAGTAGGCATCAGATATGGGCTTATCGATTACTACCTCGACGCCGCCCACGGCGTTTGACATTTCAATTACGCCCTTGAAGTCAATCATTGCCACAAATGGAATTTCCAACCCAGTAAATTCTTGAACTGTCAAGTGGGTACAGGCAACACCACCGTAGCCAATTGAGGAGTTAATTTGTTGCCTGCTCTTGGCTTTATATGTGCCGCCTTCCGGATTTGGGCATTCAGGGATGGAGACAAGTAAATCTCGCGGGAAGGAAACAACCACAGCATCTTGGCGGTCCTTAGAGATGTGAAGAAGCATTATTACATCGGCTAGCTCGGAATCTACTTGGCCAAACTCCTCGCCCTGACCAGCCCGTGTATCTGAGCCAACAACAAGAATGTTTAGTGGTCCATTCAGGTCAACGTCACCTACACCCGCAAGAACAATGTTGTCTCGATTCAGTTGGTTGTACAAATCAAATGCAGAAACTCCTGCCACCGCCAGAACCGCGCCCGTGACCATGGCAAGGCCCTTGAAGCCCCAGCGAACATACTTTCGTCTATTGAAATTAGGGTCCTGATTGCCATGTCTCGGGGGGGACTTCTTTGGGTCTGCAGGTGGACGGATGACTCTTCTAGATGCAAAATTGGGTAACTGATCAGACAAGCTAATTCCGTTTCGTTCAATAAACCTAAGTTTCAATTCTATTGAGATGTTATTGATTGGAGGCTAAGCCCTAAGGAAACTATCAGGATCTATTGGCGGAGGCCGTGGGATTCGAACCCACGAAACATTTCTGTTCACTGGTTTTCAAGACCAGCTCCATCGGCCGCTCGGACAGACCTCCGTGTAGCAGTTTATAGCAAAAAACTCTAACTAGCGTTGCCTAGAAAAAAGGATGCCTTCAAGGCCCGCTAGAACGGTTGCAACACCGTCATCAGTAACTGATGATGTGATGTCGGTGGCAGCTAACTTAACTTCATCAGGAGCTTGACCCATTGCGAAGGCCAATCCACCGGTGTTCTTAGCCCACTCAAACATCTCTATATCGTTTCTTCCGTCGCCCATCACAAGAACTTGGCCATTCTCGATTCCAAGACGTGACCTCTGCGCTTCCAATGCACTTGCTTTTGTAACACCTTGCGGTGAAATATCTAACCATGCGGTGTACCCAATTGCATAGCTGACAGAAGCCAGACCGATCTTTGATATCAAACCCAGGAATTCATCAACATCATGTTTAGGGGACAAAACCACAACCCGACTCACTTCTCGATGCATGAGCTCTTCTAGCGGAGTTTCAAAGTTTTTGTCTCCAAGTGCGTAAGAGGGGAAGGGCCTATGGAATCGATAGCTTCCATCGACATCCTCAACTGCAAAATGTGCTTCTGGAAGATTTTCGATTAGCTGTGAAAGCACTTCTGCTGGATCAAAAGTGATTACATCCGAAATCCTGAAGCCTCTTGGGTGACTTTGATCAAGCTCTACCGTAACTGCTCCATTGGAGCTAACAAGGAAGCCGTTATCTATTCCCAGATCTCGAACAACTGGGACTGCGTTAGGTGCTGACCTTCCGGTTGCAATAATTACCTCGTGGCCGAGGTCCTTGACTCGTCGAACTTCTCTGGAAACTTCTGGAGAGAGGTAACCGTCGTCGTGCACCAAGGTTCCATCGATATCGAGGCCAATTAGCCATCGGTCTTTTGCAGAATCTATTGGCATTACTGGAGCGTCGCTAAACTTCTATTTCGCACTGCTTGGTTTTATGAATTCTTCGTTGCCAAGGTACGGTCTCAAAGCTGCGGGAATCATGACGGATCCATCTGGCCGCTGATGATTTTCCAAGATTGCGACTAACCATCTAGTGGTTGCCAAGGTACCGTTCAATGTTGCAGCAATTGCAGTTTTGCCGTCTTCAGTCCGATAACGAACATTCAGTCTTCTTGCTTGGTAAGTTGTGCAGTTTGAAGTGGAAGTTAGCTCTCGATAGTTCCCTTGGGTTGGAACCCAGGCTTCTGCGTCATACTTTCTTGCTGCTGATGAGCCAAGATCCCCTGCTGCGGTGTCAATCACTCGATAAGGTAGTTCACAGGCTTGAAGCATTTGCTCCTGGAAGGCCAAGAGGTTCAGATGCTCTTGTTCGGAGTCTTCCGGTTTGATGTAACTAAACATTTCGAGTTTGTTGAACTGATGAACTCGAAGAATACCTCTGGTATCTTTTCCGTGGCTTCCAGCTTCTCTTCTGTAGCAGGTCGACCAACCCGCATACCTAAGTGGGCCATCAGCTAGATCAATGATTTCATCACTATGGTAACCCGCGAGGGCAACTTCGCTGGTTCCAGTTAGGTATAAATCATCAGCTGGTAGGTAATAGATTTCGTCGGAGTGCTCGCCGAGGAATCCAGTACCCGCCATTACCTCTGGTCTTACCAGAGTCGGCGTGATCAATGCTGTAAAGCCAGCTTTGGTTGCTAGATCCAACGCAAGGTTCATTAATGCAAGTTCAAGGCGCGCGCCCATTCCCTTAAGAAAGTAGAACCTAGAGCCTGAGATCTTCGCACCGCGCTCGATGTCGATGACATCTAGTAATTCACCGAGTTCTACATGATCTTTGGGCTCAAACGCAAAGATCGGCTTGGTGCCTATTTCTTTAACAACGACGAAATCCTTTTCTCCGCCAGCCGGGACTCCTTCGAGGACTACATTCTCGATTTTCCAGATAAGCCCATCCAGTTCTTCGGAGGCGGTGTTTGCTGACTCATTTGCAGACTTGACCCTCGTGGCAAGATCTTGAGCCGCTGCGACAAGCTCAGCCTTTTGGTCTTTTGCTGCGGTCGATACCAGCTTGGAATGAGCGTTCTGTTCTGCTCTTAGAGCTTCAAATTCGGCGAGCGCCTTCCGGCGCTTGGCTTCTGCCTGAGCCGCTTGATCAACAAGTGAATCATCTCTGCCGCGGGCGCGCTGAGATTCCTTTATTGCAGCAGGGTTTTCTCGAAGGAGATTTAAGTCGATCACCCGTTAAGAATACAAGGCATAGTCTCAGCGGAGTTTAGGCGAACTGCTATTGAAACCATCTACCGGGAATTACGGATGGTTTCTAGCCACTTCTTTGCGTCGCTGTATTGACCGTTCGAGTTGTTTCCCAACGGGGCGGTCTGTTGTTTGTCTGCTCTTGGATAGGAGCCTAGAAAACTTACCTTTGGGCTAAACCGGTGCAGACCGGCTAGGGCTTCTCCGACTGACTCGTCTAAGACATGGCCTTCTGCGTCTATGTTGAAACGGTACCGACCAAGGCGATCACCGATTGGTCTGGATTCAATACGGGTTAGGTTAACACCCCTAGTTGCAAATTGTTCAAGCATCTCAAGCAGCGATCCTGGCCGATCAGTTGGAAGCTCGACAATGACAGAAGTCTTGTCTGCACCTGTTGGTTTAGGAAGATTACCTGCCAAGCCAATTTGAATGAATCTGGTCTGGGCTTGCTTATTTTCGCCAATGTTCTTTGCAAGGGTTGTGAGTTTAAAGTGGTCGGTTATCGTCGGTGCTGCAATTGCCGCGTCAGCCGCAGTTTCTTCAAGCAAACCTTTAGCTGCCGATGCGGTTGAAGTCGAAGGAAGATGGACATGTTTAGGTAGTTTCTCTAGCAACCATTTTCTGGTCTGAGCGTAAGCCACTGGATGGGTTGCGATTGTTTTGATTTCCGAAAGCTTTGTACCCGGTCTGGCCACGAGGTTAAATGTCACGGGCACTAAATATTCCCCATAAATCCGAATACTCTCGGTTCCGGCTAATGCATCAAGAGTTGCGGAGACTCCACCTTCTATGGAGTTCTCAACTGGAATCACGCCACGGTCGACTTTTCTAGAAAGAACGAGTTCGATAGCTTCGGCGACGTGATTAACCGGGACTTGCTTGGCCCCTTTGCTCTGCTTAATCTGTGACATAGCAATCTCAGTAAAAGTGCCGACTGGGCCCAAGAATGCATAGGAATAGAGAGGTGCTAGCTTTTTGTTTGCAGATGGCATAGATAAAGGTTAATCCCCTGAGGGGAAGAATTGTTATCAAAATTCAGATTGCTGGGTATTGATAGGAGTGGCTAAATGCTTAGACTTGGGTTTAACACGGGAGTTTGGTGAAACCAGACTGAGAGGAAGACTTTTTCTAGTCTTCGACCGTCGAACCTGATCTTGGGTAATGCCAGCGCAGGGAGGACACTCATAAATCCCGTGCCCAACTAGACATCGACAAAGGGGCACGAAATGAAGAAATTCGCACCACTAGCACTAGCTACAACGCTTCTCTTAACTGGTTGCGCACCATCAAGCCAGCAAGAGGTTGTGACATTAGTCGCACACGACTCATTTGCAATATCAGATGAGTCGATTATCGACTTTGAGGCGCAGTCAGGCTTCACATTAGAGATTCTGCGGGCGGGTGACGCTGGCAGCGTCACTAACCAACTAGTTCTCACTAAGGACTCCCCGATTGGTGATGTTGTGTTTGGGATTGACAACACATTCCGAGGCCTAGCGGACGAAAACAAATTGATTGAAGGATTACTAGAAGAGGTTACCTATTCTGATGTTTGTTTTAACTACGACAGGTTGTGGTTTGAAACTAACGGCCTGACTCCCCCTTCAAGCTGGAGAGACCTTGTCTTGCCAACTTATGAGGGTTTGACTGTTGTTAGTAATCCCCTCTCCTCTTCTCCGGGATTGGCTTTCTTGGCAAGTACGGTGGCGGCATTTGGGGAAAGTGGTTTTGAAAGCTTCTGGCAGCAACTAAAAGAAAATGGGGTCAATGTCGCAGCTGGTTGGGAAGAGGCTTACTTCATCGAGTTTTCTGGATCCACAGGAGCAGGAAAATATCCAATTGTTCTCAGTTACAGTTCTTCACCTGCTGCTGAAATCAGGGAAGACGGGCAATCGCAAACGGTTGCGTTACTCAATGAGTGCTTCCGTCAAGTTGAGTATGTTGGCGTGCTCGCTGGCTCGAAGAATGTCGCAGGCGCAAAAGCGTTGGTTGAGTATTTACTAGCTGAGCCATTCCAGTCAACCATGCCAGGACTTATGTATGTGTACCCCGTGAATCCTGCGGCTTCGGTTCCATCGGAATGGTCTAAGTTCGGTCCTGCGGCATCTTCATCAATTGGACAAGAGCTAGATATTGCAGCGAACCGGTCGAGTTGGCAGGACAAGTGGTCCGCAATCTTTGACTAGAAAGATTCTCTGGGCAGTGCCGCTGGTTTTTGTGGCGGTACTGTTCTATTGGCCAGTCACAGAAGTAGCAGTCTTAGGATTCTCAGGGGGCTGGCTCGCTCAACTCTTAGAGCCAGAGACTCTGGGTGTTGTCTGGTTTACCTTGTGGCAAGCGGTGATCTCGACATTGATTACCGTGGCTTTGGCAATTCCCGGGTCATACCTCTTGTACCGGAGATCTTTCCCAGGGCAACAGATGGTAAATGCACTTATAACTGTCCCTTTTGTTTTGCCAAGCATTGTTGTTGCCGTTGGCTTCACTGTGTTCCGAAGCGTTCATGAGTTCTACCAATCGCTTGGCATCACCTTCTTGGCAGATCCTGTCTATTGGATCATTGCGGCTCACGTATTTGTGAACTATTCGATTGCTGTAAAAACCATAGGTGGTGTTTGGGCCACGCTAGATTCCGATACTGAATCTGCTGCTGAGTTGGATGGTGCGGGCAGGTTTAGGACCTTGATTTCTGTGTCTCTTCCACAGCTGAGGCCAGCGATTTACTCCGCAGCAGCCCTCGTCTTTCTTTTCTCCTCTACCAGTTTTGGGATAGTACTTGTTCTGGGTGGCGGCCAAATCCAAACAATTGAGACAGCTATATTCTTCGCAGCCACCCAACGACTAGACCTGGAACAAGCTGCTGCGTTGGTGTTGGTCCAGACTTTGATCACTGCCTCGGCATTCGTGATTGGAACAAAGCTTTCCGGTGGGGTATTTGGTCTTGAGCAGGTCTTCGGTGGGACAAAAAAACCAAGAGTTGATCGTAGAGATTTATTTGCTGTTCTGTTCAGCTCTGCGATCTGGCTTGGGTTACTAGCAATGCCTCTAGTCCTTGTCTTGTTTCAGTCTTTCAGTGTTAGTGGGGGTTTTGGTCTTGATAATTATATGAACCTTGGGACACGCGGTGCTAGAGATCTTCTAAACATCACGTTTGTTGAGGCGACTGGAAACTCCTTAAGAAACATGTTGATTGCTACCTCTATCGCCTTTGTTTTGGGAACTCTGATCGCATGGCTGCTTACTAGAACTAGATTCCGATCTCTAGATTTGGTTTTCCTTCTTCCACTCGGTGTTTCAAGCGTTGTTCTCGGTTTTGGTTTCCTAGTTGCCTTCGATGCTGAATGGTTTCCGCTTCGATCGAGCTGGCTAATTGTCCCACTGGCTCAAGCCTTAATTGCGCTACCTATGGTCATTCGATTGGTTTACCCAGCACTTCTTTCGGTAGGTAAAGAGCCGATTGAGCAAGCTCAGCTAGATGGAGCATCAATTTTTCAAACCTGGAGATTTGTTGAATCGAAATTGATAAGAGGGGTTCTTCTAACGGCTCTTGGCTTTGCTGCCATCATCTCTATTGGTGAATTTGGCGCAAGTACTTTTCTAGCGAATGGTTCTCAGGCAACTATCCCCACACTTCTTTTTAGGTTGATTTCACGGCCTGGAGAGCAAAACTATGGAATGGCTATGGCGGTTTCGGCCATTCTTGTTGTACTGAGTGCTCTGGTCGTGTACCTAGTATCAAGGGTGCCCAAAGAAACGCACACTCCTTAGGCACGGTAAGGACCGATAGATTTTGGCTGATAGATTCTTTCGGTGCCTAAAATAAAAGAATTTGCAGCCAAGCTCCTATTGGCTCTTGGTTACTCAATTAGGTCCAAGACCAAAAAGATCTTGATCCAGCGGATTTGGTCCTCGGGTTCAGGCTCCGTTATCTCAGGGGCTCAGGAAAAGAAGCTGTTGAGGAACTCGAAGAGTCAGCTCGGGCAGGACATTCTTGCTCTTTCAGTTTCGGGTCTAGACAAGCCTGGCTATTTTGTCGAGTTTGGGGCTTCGGATGGCTTTGCCCTAAGTAATAGTCACATTCTGGAGAAGCACTTTGGCTGGAGTGGAATCTTGTGCGAACCCAGTACGGCCTGGCATAGTGCTCTGAATCTAAACCGTACCTGCATTGTTGATACCCGTTGCGTTTACTCAGTAACTGGAGAAAAGATTAGTTTTTCGGAAAACTACCTCGGTGAGCTGTCGGCAATCACTGCTTATGCCGAACCAAACTCCTCGGGAATTCTAAAGCGAACAACTTCTTCGTACCAGGTTGAAACGATTTCCTTGCTGGACTTACTGAATGCCCACAATGCGCCAAAGTTTATTGAATTTCTGTCAATTGACACAGAGGGTAGTGAGTTCGAAATTCTAAAGAACTTTGATTTCCGAAGTTATCGCTTTGGGGCCATCTGCGTTGAGCATAACTTTGCGGACACTAGGGGAAAGATTAACAAGCTACTTTTGGCTAATGGTTACCGTCAGGTTCATGAGGACTTGTCAGATTTTGATGATTGGTATGTTAGCTAGCTAACATGATGATTAATTAAAACTTAGTAAGTGGTGTTTTTTAGGGAACAGGTTGATTTACCGTAGTGTTAGGTATTAACAGTTACAGAGGGGGAGTACTTGATAAGCAGATTTTGGGTGTCCGTTCTAAAAAAATTACTTTCGGTGGTGGTCCGCCTTACACCAAATTCTAAGCTGGCAGACTTGCGCCGCTTAGCTACGGTTGGTTGGCTAAAGCTCAATTGGATTTTGAACAACTCCCCTACTGGTATGGAGTTTTCAGATTCCGAAAAAGACAGCATTATCAGAAGCTCCAAGAGTCAGCTTGGGCAGGACGTGTTAGCTCTGAGCGTGAAAGGTCTCTCACAACCAGGCTTCTTTGTTGAGTTCGGTGCGACAAACGGATTCGACTTGAGCAATACATTCATGCTTGAAACTAAATTTGGTTGGACTGGCATATTGAGCGAGCCTGCGAGGCAATGGCACAAACGACTGAAGGCGCAAAGGAATTGCTCGATTGATCATCGCTGTGTTTACTCCGTCACCGGAGAGAATGTTGGTTTTATGGAGGCCAAGTTCGGAGAGTTGAGCACAATTTCAGGTTATGAGCATGGAGACAGCCACTCATCAGCTAGGGATGTCTCCGCGTCTTATGAAGTTGAAACGATTTCATTGATTGACCTTCTGAAGATCTACAAGGCTCCACCTCACATCGATTTTCTTTCCATCGACACAGAGGGAAGTGAATTTGAGATTCTTCAAGCTTTCGATTTTGACCAATACAAGTTTGGGTTGATATGTGTTGAGCACAATTACACTCCAAATCGTGTAAAGATTTTCGAATTGCTTTCAGCGAATGGTTACGAGAGAGTTCACGAAAGTCTTTCAGATTTTGATGATTGGTATGTTCAGGGAACAAACTCATAACTACCCTCGGGTAGACGGCTCCTAATAATTTCAATTGATTCAGGGTTCAGGTCCACAAGAATGAACTTCCTGCCAAGTTGGTTGGCTACGAAACCCGTTGTTCCAGATCCAGCAAAGAAGTCTAAAACTACATCGCCTTCTTTGCTGCTGGATTGAATGATTCTTCTCAGGATTCCAACCGGTTTTTGGGTCGGGTAGCCGGTCTTTTCTTTACCGGTTGGGGAAACTATGGTGTGCCACCAGACGTCGGTTGGCAGCTTTCCTTTTTCAACTTTCTCGGGTGTGACAAGTCCTGGTGCCATATATGGCTCGCGGTCCACAGATTCTGAATCAAAATAGTAACTACCTGGGTCCTTAACGTAGACCAAAATTGTGTCATGTTTAGAGGGCCAGCGGCTTTTGGACTTCCCTCCATAGTCATATGCCCAGATGATTTCATTCAGAAAACATTCGGGGCCGAATAGTGCGTCTAGAAGAACTTTGGCGTAATGGGCCTCTCTGTAGTCAAGGTGAAGATACAGAGTTCCGGTTTGATTCAAAACCCTGAAGGCTTCTTCGAGCCTGGGTTCTAGAAATTCCCAGTAGTTGACGAACTGATCATCATAGGAAAGAACCGCCGACTTTACAGTTTCGTATCTTTGGCCCTTGAACCCAATTCGGTTTCCTTGATCACTACGTTTGGTGGTCACTTTGGAACGCTGCTGTTCTCGTCCAGTGTTGAAAGGAGGGTCAATGTATATCAACTGAACAGATGAGTCGGGAATAGACTTCAACACAGCAAGATTGTCTCCGAAGTGAACAGCGTTGGCAGAGTTAGTCACAGGAAGAAGGTTAACAGCCATGGAGCCTAAAGTCATACACAACCAAGCGTCACACCGCTACGAAATATGGGTAGACGATAAGAAGGTTGGGCAAGCGGGTTACAGCCTGATGCCTGGAGAAAGGCACTTTGTTCATACCGAAACTGACCCTGCTGAACAGGGAAAAGGTTACGCGGCCATCTTGATGCGTGAGGCTCTTCGGGACGTTCGAGAGAACTCCAAAGACAAAGTTGTTCCTGTCTGTTCCTATGTTGTCATGTATATGCAAAGACACTCAGAAACACATGATCTACTCAGGGGTTCGATCGAGGATGCCGTTGCTGCGTGTAAGTTGCCTGGTTGCATTGACTAACTAGGAAATTCTGGCATTAATCCAAGTAATCAAGTCGGCGACAATCTCGTCCTTGTTTAGTTCGTTGTATATCTCATGTCTTGCATCATGATAAACAAACAGCTCTATGTCTTGGGTTCCTGAATTTTTTCTGTAGGAGTCAACGAGTGCCTTGTTTGAATACTCCCCACCTATAGGGTCGGCCTCGCCAACTTGAACCAAAATCGGAAGATCAGACCTAACGTTTTTGGTGGGTTTTCCAAATAGTTTGAGTGAATTTGCTACTCCAAACACCTGCATAGCAGCAGCGAGGAATGTAAGTGGATCTGCGACAAACTTTTTTTGGATTTCTATGTCTCTAGATAACCATTCGTATCCGGTTGAGCCAGGAAGCTTTTTCCAAACTTTGTTGAAATCTCCGGTTGCCAGATATCCAGGCATGGTCAAGGCGCTGCCAGAAAGTACGACAGCGTTGTAGAGGTCTGAATGTTTGTTGATGATTCTCTGGGCGATAAAGGATCCCCAACTGTGACCGATAAGAATTAGTGGTTTACCTGGATTTTCATTTTTTATAAGCTTCGAAAAATCTGCGACTTGTTTGTAGGTAGCATTCATTCCACCGACACCCAGGTTTCCAAGTCTCCTAATCTGCTTACTCTCTATTTGTCCTAAACCGGTCTGGCCATGACCTCTGTGATCGTCTGCGTAAACACTGAACCCGGCCCTGTTCAAAACGGCTGCCATATCGTCATACCTTCGTGCATGCTCACCTAGACCATGGGCTATTTGAATTACACCCGCAGGGTTGGCGACAGGCCATTCGTAGAATGCAATGGATACACCTAGGTCATCTTTAAAGGATCTCTTGATTGGCAACTCTGTCATTGCAATTACTCCTTAGCAGCTGTAGTTCCCAATGGTACATGAGTAATCTTTTCAGAAACATTCACAATGTTTTCCATGACCCTCCTAATACGAAGGATGACCACTTGCCGAAGCAGATCAGAATTATTGGTCATTATTGGCTCAATTATGACAATCCAGGGACATAAATGGGCATCATGACTTTGTAACATTTAGAATTATGGCTAGAGAATGTTCGACCTCAATTCACAATCTAAAGCACTATGTGTCCAACATAGGCCTGACAGGAAAGACGGTTTAGTCTGTATGCGGCGAAAAGGTAGGTTGTTGTGAAAGCTACTCCAAAAGTGTCTGTTGTGATTGCCTACTACAACGGCTCAGCATGGATCGAACGAGCATTAGAAAGCGTTGTAGCTCAAACTGTTTCCGCCGATGAGATTATTGTGGTGGACGATGGTTCTTCTTCCGATGAGGCGAACTACCTATCAGGGCTTCAGGGGAAGTATAAATTCAGGATAATTCACCAAGAAAACGGTGGGCAGTCCTCGGCGAGAAACAATGGGATTGCTGAGGCCAGTTCAGATTACATTAGCCTGTTGGATCAAGATGATTACTATCTTCCGAAGCACATAGAGGTTCTTCTAGAAACTGCTGATTTCAACGACCCTAATTTTGCCTTTTCATATGGCGACCTCTGGAGGGTAAATGAGTCTGGGATGGTTTTGGCTCAATCCTGTGTGAATTTAGAATCCAATCACCCGCACCTAGATCTGAAGGCTCTTATTGGTACCAACATGTACATTCTGCCCTCTGCAACACTTATCAAAAGAGATGTTTTCATGAGTGTTGGTGGTTATGACGTCGAATTGCGTGGATACGAAGATGATGACTTGTTTCTCAGGCTGTTTCTTGCTGGCTACACGAGTAGATACACGCCGGTCGCTGTCACAGCTTGGACCCTGAACACTTCCAGCACCTCGTTTTCGGAGAGCATGGCACGAAGTAGGTTTAGATACTTTAAGAAACTCGTTCAATTGTTCCCTGATGGCTCTGTTGTGGGGACGAGGGTATTTGGAGATCTATTGTTTAAAAGATTTGCTCAGCAATTTGCCAAGGACGTTATTTCTGCATCATTCAACAATGGTAAGGATTTTTCTGAGCGAGTTACTCGACTGGCGGAGTACCGGAAAATGGTTTCCTCTAGCGTAGAGGTGCCATCTCTACAAAAAAGAAAGTACCTAGTTTCTACTTTTCCACTCGTGATGTTTGGCCCTGATTTTCTGCGGGTCTGCTTGACTTTCCTTCTCAAGACGGGACTATTGAGCTTGCTGCCTGGTTTCAGAAGTCAGCGGGATTCTATTCGTATGTATTTGCCGAGAAAAAGCGCTCTTCGAAGTTAGTTCGGTTCACTCGAAGAAACAAGAGGGTATCTCTTGCTGCCCGGATGGCACCAGAAAGCGTGTGGGTTCTCTTGCGTGTTTGTGACTCGGTGTGAATCAATCGAGCCGCTTGGCACAAAATATTTTTATAGCCGGCTGTACTGCTGCGAATACAAAAATCAACATCATTAAATCCGACCGGAAATTCTTCGTCTAACCCACCGAGCTCTAGAAATTTTGATTTCGAAATCATGGCGCAAGCGAAAGTTGATCCACTGACCTCGTAGCAACCTTCGGGAAGACAATCGGTGGCGTCACATCCCCGAGATGGGTGACCCGCTATACCTGTGTATCCCAGCGCGATTCCCATGTGCTGAATTGTCCCTTCTGGATAAGTTAATACTGCGCCAACTACGCCTGTTTCGCTTTTGACGGCATGCTCCGCCATTGAGGAAAGCCAGTTGGGGGAAAGAACCTCAGTGTCATTATTGAGAAAACACAGTAGATCACCTTTTGCCTGGGCTGCAGCAAGATTGCAAATTTTCGAGTAGTTGAATGGCTCAGCAAAATCTAAAACAGTGATCCCGTATTCTCGATATCTATCCAAAAGTGATAATGCGGTGTGTTCTGTTGACAGATTATTAACTATCAGAATCTCGTAGTTCGAGTGTTCTGTGTTGTTTCTAATTGAGTCAACGCATCTACTGAGGAGTGAGGCTTTGTCTCGTGTTGGTATGACTATTGAAACTTTGGGTTGGCCACCTGACCTGCTGGAAGAACTTTGTTCATGCTTATATGTTTTGAGATTATCGGGTAAATGAAAGGAGCGATTGTCTAACTTTCTCAGGATGTAGCCAACTAACCTAAGGGATAGTCCCAGTCTCTTGCCGTTTTGGAAGATTTGCTTTGGTTTCATGTGATTTGTGTTTACATCGTTTTATAAAAACTTTGGCAAAATTCCGGAAGCTAAAGCATGCGACAGCGACGGGGCTTCACTGTCCTTGGGGCTAACTTCAAATTTTGCTCCTGGGAGTCTCAAGGCAAAAGGTATTGAAATTTCCAAATCCAATGGGTTTATCGCATGCTCAGTGGCTGGGCTATATTCTTCGCTGCAAAGATAGTTCACGACAGTGTCTTCTTTGAGGCTTAGAAAGACATGCCCTAAACCTTCCTTAATTAATAGGCTCTTGCCGTTTTCAGCGGATAGTTCCATTGCGTCAAACTTTCCAAATGTCGGTGAGCCGACTCTTAAATCCACAACAATATCCCAAATGGATCCTCTGGGACAAGAAACGAACTTCGCTTGTCCAGGGGGAACATCCGCCCAGTGAATCCCACGAATAACTCCAGCCCTAGAGACGCTCTGGTTTACCTGTTTAACCTCAAAGGCAAATCCTAGGGTTTCAGTCAATAAAGAGAGCTTGAACACTTCATGGAACGACCCTCGTTCGTCCGGGAATTTCTTCGGTGTAAAAACCCATGAGCCTTCAATACTTAGCGGTCTAACGCTCATCTGTCCCTCTGCTTGTTTTACTAGTCTAAGAATAGCCGAGGAGGAGTATTCGATGGGCTTTGCAGTTATTGGTGACAAGGGGATGTTCGGTGCCGAGATGGTTCAGGTTCTCGATTCGGAGAATAAACAGGTCACTGGCTTTAGTCGTGACTCAATAGACCTAGAGGCTTCTAGCGATGAGCTAGTCAAATATCTCGAACGATTTGACGTAATCATTAATGCTGTCGCGTATACAGCCGTAGACAAAGCAGAGTCAGATCTAGCTATGGCCAATTTGGTTAACGGCGAATACGCAGGCAAGTTGGCTCGGGTTGCGAAATCTGTGGGGGCAAGATTTTTACACATCTCCACCGATTATGTATTCGATGGTGTTGGGACCAGTCCTTACTTAACCACCGATCCAACCAACCCGCAAAGTGCATATGGCTCATCTAAGTTACTCGGTGAAGAACTTGTAGCTAACTCAGGTGCGAACTACACAATTTTTAGGACTGCTTGGCTTTATGGGAGGTACGGTAGGTGCTTCCCAAAGGTGATTTTTGGTAAAGCCGCCGACAATGAGAGGCTCAGGATTGTGGATGATCAGTTTGGTCAGCCCACTTGGACGAAGGACTTAGCTAAACAGGTATTAGCATTTTTGGAATTGGCAGACGCCCCGAGAATTGTTCACGCAGTTTCTTCAGGCGAAACTAGCTGGTTTGAGTTTGCTAAAGAAATAGTTGGGACATATCCTGTTGAACCCGTGTCAAGCGCTGGATTCGTAACCGCCGCAAAGAGACCTAGTTACAGTGTTCTAAACAATTCGTCTGATCTGGTTACACCTATCGGCGACTGGCGAGAGAGGTGGCAAATAGCTAAGTCTGAGGTGCTTGGAAACAGCTAGCTATATCTACTGAGCAAGCAGGCCGTGCAGATATTGGCCGTATCCTGATTTCAAATATCGGTCCGCTTCCGATTTCAATTGGTTATCGGTTATGTACCCAAGTCGCCAGGCGATTTCCTCGGGGACAGATATCTTCGTTCCCTGTCGGTGTTCAATAACTTTTACAAACTCCGCTGCTTCGTGAAGGGAGTCAATGCTTCCAGTGTCTAACCAAGCGGTCCCCCGGTCTAGGGTTTCCACCTGTAGCTCTCCGGCATCGAGGTAAACCTTGTTGAGGTCGGAAATTTCAATTTCACCACGAGCGGAAGGTTTTAGATTTTTTGCAATCTCTGAAACCTTCGAATCATAGAAGTAGAGGCCTGGAATTACATACTTGCTCTTTGGCTTGGCTGGCTTTTCTTCAATTGACAGGACTCGTCCTGAAGCATCAAACTCGATTACTCCATAGTCCTGAGGATTGTTTACCCGATGTGCAAACACGGTTGCTCCCGGGCGCGTCTTCATTCGGTCTAGGGTTTTGCCAAGACCCGCTCCATAAAAGATATTGTCCCCGAGAACGAGAGCTACGTGATCACCGTCTATAAACTGCTCGCCGATAATGAATGCGTCCGCTAATCCTCTTGGTTTTGGCTGCTCGGCATAGGAAATATTTATTCCCCACTGTGATCCATCTTTGAGAAGCCTTTTGAATTGTTCAGCTTCGTGAGGAGTGGTGATTACCAAGATTTCTCTAATTCCCGCAAGCATGAGTGTGCTGAGTGGGTAGTAAATCATCGGCTTGTCATAAACAGGCATGAGCTGCTTTGAGTTGGCAATGGTAAGCGGATATAGCCTGGTGCCAGAACCTCCGGCCAGAATAATGCCCTTCATTTTGCCCTTCGATCCGCTAATTTTTTCTTCGCCCATGTTTTCCCCCGAAGCATGAATGTGTCTGCTGATAGCCTATTACAGACAAATTGGGAGAAAAATGAGACTTTTGGTCACTGGTGGAGCCGGTTTTATTGGGTCTAACTTCGTTAGAAGAACACTGGCCACTAGATCAGATGTTCAAATTACCGTTCTGGATGCTCTTACCTATGCTGGAAGACTTTCCAACCTTGGAGGCCTTGAGGGAAAGTATGAGTTTGTCCAAGGAAACATTTGCGATGCAGCTCTTGTTGATTCGCTGATTTCCAAAAGTGATGTTGTTATTCACTTTGCCGCTGAAAGTCACAATGATAATTCTCTGAAGTCCCCGAGGCCGTTTATTGAAACCAACGTGCTCGGTACCTTTGAGCTGATCCAAGCTTGTGTGAAACATGATGTGAGATTTCACCACGTATCAACCGATGAGGTATTTGGTGATCTGCCTCTTGAGGGCCATGACAAGTTCACCCGTGACACTCCCTATAACCCCTCATCCCCATACTCAGCATCCAAGGCAGCTAGCGATCACCTGGTTCGCGCTTGGACTAGGTCTTTTGGGTTGAAGGCCACGATTTCCAACTGCAGCAATAACTTTGGTCCTTACCAGCATGAGGAAAAACTCATCCCGCGGATGATTGGCCTAATTGCAAGTGGGGCGAAGCCTGAGCTCTATGGCAATGGAGCAAATGTTCGTGACTGGATTCACGTTGATGATCATAATGATGGTGTTTGGGCAGTGGTAGAAAAAGGTGAAATTGGGCAAACCTACTTGCTTGGCGCCGATAACCAGCGCTCTAATCTCGAAGTGGTTCGAGCACTGCTTGGGATTATGGGTAAGCCAGAAGACTTCATTGAATTTATCGGGGATCGTCCAGGTCATGACCTGAGATACGCAATTGATGCATCTGATACTGAAGTTGAGCTTGGCTGGAAGCCAAGACATGGGAACTTTGAAGAGAAGCTTGCTGAGACAGTCAGCTTTTACACAGAGAAATAGCTTCTGTTTACAACCGGGGGTTATCCAAAATACTCTTGGACAATTTCTTCAGTCGGGCCAATTTTTCTTATTCTTCCGTGTTCGAGCCAAACAACCTTGTTACAAGTCTCCTGAATTAGATCTTTGGTGTGACTAGCGATTACAAGAATTTCAGATTCGTCGACAAGATTTTTGAGTCTCTCCCCTGAGCGTTCTGCAAACGCTCCGTCTCCAACGGATAGCCATTCGTCCATAATCAGAATATCTGCCGTTATTGACGTGGACACGGAAAAAGCTAGTCTCAGAAGCATTCCAGAGCTATAGATCCGAACTGGAAGGTTGATGTAGTCCCCGAGTTCGGAGAATTCAATAATCTCGTCGATCTTCTGGTCAATCTGCTTCTTTGATAAACCCATTAACTTTCCTCGAAGAAAGATGTTTTCTCTTCCGGTGTTTTCACCGTTGATGCCGAGGGATATATCCACAAGCGAAGAAATAGTTCCAGAACGAACAATTTTTCCAGAGCTCGGCTCAAAAACCCCGGATAGTAACCGCAACAATGTGCTCTTACCAGCGCCGTTATGTCCAACGATTCCCAACCTGTCTCCAGATTGAATATCGAGATTTAGGTCTCGTAGAGCTTCAATGCTCAGGTGGCCGCCTTTTTGGGCAGTGAGAGCACCTCCTGTTGCGGCACTAACGAGAGTATTGGTTAGCGATCTCGCGGACGAGTTGAAAATAGGAAGTACCACTGAAGCGTCTGTAAGGGTTATGTGTGCCATGGCTAGACCCAGTACGCAATTCTTTTTTCGAATCGTCTGAAAAGAAGCATCCCGATAGTCCAAAAAATAGCTGCTGAAACAATTACCCAGGTCCAATTTTCAATTGATGGGAATTGGCCAATTAAAGGCAACCTGGCGACCTGCAAGATGTGATTAAGGGGATTGAGGCTTACAAGGATGTTCACTAATTCATTATCTCCAAGGCTCTCTCTAATCCAGATAACAGGCGTTACATAAAACGCAACCGTCAAAGCTGCGTTCACAATTTGCGGCAGGTCTCTATATCGGGCAGCGATTATTCCAAAAATCAGCGCGAGTCCCGAGAGAGCAAGGACTGCAACTAGGACTCCAAGTGGCCAAATTAAAATTGCCCAGCTTGTTTTACCACCGACAATAAGAATCACGACTGGGAAAATCACAATGTTGTGCGCAGAAATAATGATGTTTCGCCAGACCACGCGGACGATGTAAACAATCTTCGGTAGAGGAAGTTGTTTGATCATGCCCTCGGCGGCAATAAATGCCTGATTGCCGTCATTCAATATTCCAGCAATCAGTCCCCACATAATCAAGCCTGAAGCAAGGTAAGGGAGAAAGACTTCAAGAGGGGTAACGAAAAGCGTTCCAAACACAATGCCTATGGCAGCGATTGTTACAGCCATACCAATTGTGATCCATAGCTGGCCGAAAACACTTCGGCGATATGACTGACGGATATCTTGCCAGCCAAGCATCAAGCCAATCCCAAGCGTTTTTCTCACTTGATTTGACTCTCCTCTAGTTAGAGTTCAGGATCCAATTGCCCGAAGGTAATTGCAGTTTACTTCTTGGCTACAACTTTTAGCTTGATGGTTGCAACTAGGTCACCGTGTAATCTCACGGTTGCTAGATACTCACCAACAGAGCGAATTGGGTTTGGGAACTCAATCTTGCGCTTGTCGATTTGACCAATGCCTGCTTCTGCAACCGCTAGTGAAACATCGCCTGTCTTGACAGAGCCGAATAGTCTTCCGCCAACGCCAGCTTTAACTGCTAGCTTCACAGAACCTTCTTCGAGTCTTGCCTTTAGGGTTTGTGCTTCTTCAAGAGTTGCCAGCTGACGTGCGTCGCGAGCTGCGCGGATAGAGGTTACTTGCTTCTCGCCACCTTTGCTCCAAAGAACTGCGAAGCCGCGTGGAAGCAAGTAGTTACGGGCGTAGCCGTTCTTTACTTCAACAACGTCTCCTGCGGAGCCAAGG
>ERZ1022756.227-NODE-227-length-19080-cov-14.788331_pt1 | contig 19080 bp, 17 predicted proteins | sample MGYA00520902_ERZ1022756 | MGnify/ENA primary metagenome ERZ1022756 (study PRJEB33162, sample SAMN09537601) | freshwater metagenome | isolation source: freshwater | place: Canada:Alberta | collected 2017-07 | study: EMG produced TPA metagenomics assembly of the...
CGGGTGCGGAATGATTTCAGAAACCGTTCGGAAGCTCAAGACGCTAGTACTTAGAATTGCGCTTCCGGCTTGGATCCCAAGACTACTTGGCGCTAACGTGCCTGACTGGGACACTACACAGTGGGCGGCGGTCACAATCCACAAAGAAGAGATCAAAGAACCGCCGCAGAATTGCCCCTGGTAATTGTTGGGCGCATTTGTAAGGATCAAAGCTACTTGCCAAGGGGCAGTAGAGATGGAAACCTGATTTCCCCCAACTATTCGCGGAGAAATTATTTGGAGTTGTTCATCTACTTGGGACTCAGGTTTCTTGCCATCAAGGTCTTGCGCGTATGAGGTACCCGGGGTTAGCGGCATCAACAAAGCTAGTATCGCGCCTAATCCCAGAGCTAACCAGGAAAATCTCGTTCGACTCTCGACGGTTAGTCTGCGTTGCAAGCGATATTCACCAAAGGTCACCTTTTGCATTCGAACTCTCCCCTAAAGCCAAGCAACTCATTCCAATAATCTTCAGGCTAGCATGGACAAAACTTGACTTTTGGGGATAACCCGTCGAAGGCAGCCTGTCTTTTGCATCTGGTCAAGACAAAGCGCTGCAAGAGATTGCCTGCAGCAAATAGCCTCCTTTCAGCCTGGAATCCTGGGCAGAGGGAGTCGCGCAGTAGGATTTTACAAACGAAAGGGCCCCATGAGCACCCGGCCGAAGATTCTGGTAATAGTTCACAACATCGATGACAATCTAAACGAGATGGCAAACCCTATAGCCGAGGCGGGAATTCTCATGGATACCTGGGATGTGCAAAACGATGGTGACGGCCGTCCCGATTTAGAGCGGCTTGGACAGTATTCAGGCATCATTTCCCTTGGCGCTCACGCTGGTGTGCTAGAAGAAGCCCAACATCCTTGGATGAGCCACGAACGCAAAATCATGAAGTGGGCATTAGATACCGAAACTCCGCTCCTGGGTTTGTGTTTCGGTTCGCAGCTTCTTGCATCTGCTGCCGGCGGGCGGGTATACAAAGCTGCCAAAGGTGAATTTGCCTGGACAAAGGTTGATATGTTGCCAGAAGCCGCAAGCGATCCCGTGCTCGGGGTTTTAGGGAAAACTACAGACGCCTTTCACTTTCATTACGACACTTTTGACTTGCCAGAAAACGCTGTTCGGCTAGGTGAAAGCAATGGAACAATCGAAGCATTTAGAGTTGGATCCAGCGCCTGGGCTACTCAGTTTCACCCAGAAGTGGGTCTTTCTCAGCAATTAGCTTGGCTTAGCACCTACCGCCGGGCTTTTGTTCGCGAGGGTATAGACCTCGATGCACAGATCACGAAGTCGCATGAGCTCGCGGCAAGCTACCGCAGGCAAGCTTGGGCGCTCTCCGGTGCTTTTGCTAAACAGGTGTTGGCCTTCCACAAGAAATAGAGTGAAGGTTTTGTTAGATTGCTTTCGTCGTGAGCCAAAATAGGTCCCATAAAAAAGAAAACCCAGCTCTCGTGAGAAGAAACTGGGTTTTCGTGCACCCCCCGGGACTTGAACCCGGAACCCACTGATTAAGAGTCAGTTGCTCTGCCGATTGAGCTAGAGGTGCGTTTGTGATGCTTACCGAGGCCAAAGCCTAAGCTCTAATATTATAGGCTCCTTACTGGCTCTCACTTACTCTTGTGACCTGCCAGCTCAGGCTGACTCTAAGTCGAACTCTGCGCAAATAAAGCTTCTCTGTTTCGAATTAGTGCAAACCTGTCTTTACTGGCCTCCGAAGAGAATCAAAGTCTGTAGGGTTATGCCATTCTTACCTGAAATAAGCCATTACTAGACCAAAATCGAATGTTAGTCGCGTACCTAAAAGTTCGCTGCCAAAGGTACCCATGACTACGCGTCCTTTTCCATTAACTGTAACCTGGCTCCAGGCTCGCACCGGGTTCCCCTCGTTGTCCAGAATTGTCTCATACGTGTCTGGATCGTATCTGTATTCGTTTATGGGGCCGAAAAGATACCTTGGGATAATGTCATAGCCATCGCCATCCTGTTCGAACGGTGGTTGCACTCCGTTGGGCAGGAATGGAGTGTCGCCAACAACAGACCAGTGCTCATCAAATACCAGCGGGGAGGCGGTTCCGTAAGTTCCGAAGAAAGGGGCTCCGAATCCTGCGTAGTAGTCATAAACATCTTCATTCCAGCCAAAGGTTTTGATAAATCCGTCATCACCTTTGAGCCCCGTAATTACTTCTCCACGGGACCATGGGTTGACAATTCCCCAAGCCCACTCGACTGTGTTTGCTGGAAGCGCTATGTCTCTGTAGGCCCAGAAACCTGCCTGGGCAAAACTGTTGGGTGAGGTGGACACGAATCCAGGTGTGGATTGCATTGATCCGTTCTCTTGGCCTGCTGTGCCACTGCAACTTCCGCGGTTTGGAGGTTGGTAATTCACTGCAGTGCATGGAACAAAATCCCCGGATGGGTAAACCTTGGTCGAAACACCCATCTGAACTGGGTCATGGATCTCATCAAGACCATCTTGGTAGGAGCTGAAATTGTAATCCTGGGAAACGAAACCGGGGGATGAAATTCTCACGGAGATTCTCTTCCCGTACATTCCAGTCAAAGGAAGGAAGTTTCTTGTCTGTCGACTTATAGGTTGGCTGTCTGCAAACCACTGGAAAGTCGCGGTTCGCCCTCCCCAAGACCCTTTAGCCACCCTTAGCGTGTCGCCCACAGTAATCCAATACGCTTCATCACCGCAGAAGTATGGCCCACCGAATGGGTTCGCGATTGCGACGTGGCACATTATCCAGCCACTAAAGTAATTGACGTTTGCGTAGGCACCAATACCTCCTGGAGGACAGTCTGGGCCAAAAGACACAACGCCGATTAATTTACCGTTCCTAACAAGAGGTCCTCCGCTATCGCCATAGCAAGCGTCCACTTGTGAGCTGTCGGTCGAGCTTCCTGCGCATACGAGTGAGTCTCCATTAGAGTAAAAAATTTCACCTTCACCGTCAAAGTATGTGTAGTAATCCTCTGGGCAGGCCACTATTGGCGTTTGCCCTCCTTGCAAAGCGCGAGGAGTCGAACCATCCGCCATTACTCCCCAACCTGACACAAACGCGTTTCCCGAAGTCGGGGTTGAATCCGCAAGATCGACCGGCTGTACATTCGGGCCAAATCTCAATGCTCTTGTCAGTTCCAGAAGTGCTACGTCATGCAGCTCAATTCCGTCCAGCTTCCATTGTGGGTGAATAATGATGCTCTTCACAGCGGAAGCAGTGGTGCCCCTAGGAGCTGGTCCAGATGGCAGATTTTGAATTCCTGACACCACCAAAAGATCATTCACAGCGAGAGTGTCAACGCAGTGAGCAGCAGTTAATATCCAAGCGGCTGCAATGATTGATCCTCCGCAAAATAGACCCGAATAAAGGTCATTTCTTGCGTCCGAGTAAACAAGTGCTACTTGATACCGGGTCGTGCTGATTGAAACTGGTGCGCCGTTTATGATTCGTGACCTTGGAGGAAAATCAAGATTTCTAACTGTTTTGTTTTCTTGCAAGTTCCGGAATTTTTCAGGCTTCAAGGCTTTGAAGCCTGATTTGTTGAGGCTCTCAATAAGTTGCTGTCTGGTACTCTGGCTAGCCCTTGCGCTCTCAGGTAGCGACTCTAGCAATCGGTCGATGTCGACTTCTTTTGGGGTTGCAGTGACGTTGCTGGCAGTTCTTACAGTCGAACGTTTTGCACTGAGTTCTCGCTCAAACAACGCTCTGGCGTCTAAAGAGGTGTCACTGTTAGCCACTTCATCCGATGGCGCAGGTGCACTAGAGGCCAATCCTGGGAAAATGCCTGCCAACAGAACCAAGGCTGAAAGTGTAGCCACAGCTACTAGAGGTTTTCTTCTGCTTCTAGTCAATTGATTCAGCCCCCAACTTCGTCGTTTGAATAAATCTACTCTTTTGGGAAAACTTGTCAAAACAAATCGCCAAATGAGCAGTCAGAATTTACCCATTCCTAGGCCCTTTTGCGCCGAGAATAGCCCCTGTGGCAATAAGGCTTCCCCCCAGCACAGCAGGAATGCCTCCCCCAGGGTGAGTTGAGGCGCCAACTCTCCAAAGCCATGGCCTAAACAAAGATGAGTGTTTTGGGGTGTGAAGAGGGCCAGACTGCCAAATCTTTCTTGCCTCACCGTAGAGGGCTCCCCCGGTTGCTCCCCAGCCAGAGAAGTATTCGGGATCTAGGACTTCAAAGGAGCCAAAGTACTGCTTGATGTTTTTAGGCAATCCCAAAACCAACGAAACTCTTTCAAGTTCACGCTGGGCAAATTCGCTATCTATCCCGTAGTGCTGGCCGTCGGCCGGAGCGGTAATCAGTACCGCAACGGTTGATTTACTGTTTGGGTAGATGTGGCCTGCTTGGTAGTAGTTTACAAACACCATCGACTCTTTTGGCAGCTGCTTTAGCCCAAGAGATTTATGCAGCGCTGCTGGGTCATCGGGCATTATCACCGAGTGAGTCTTGGTGCCTTGTGGCAAATCCTGTTCTAGCACCGCATATATTGCTACCCCAGAGCAGCTCATCTTGCGGTTTTTTTCCTGGGTCTTTTTTCCAAGCAAACGGTCGGTGACCTTTGCATCCAGGCTTGAGACAATTAGGTCAGCTTGATAGCTTGCCTTTTCTGTTGTGACTTTGCCTTTGGAAAGTCCAACTACTTTTTCATTGAGCTTTATCTCAACCCCGGCATGACGGGCAAGCTTTTCTAGAGCAAGCGGGATCTCGTTTACTCCGCCAACTGGAACCAAAATCTTTTGGGTTGCCATAACTGCAGGCATAGTTGCAAACAGGGCCAGTGTGCTCTCGGGTGCTACGCCGGCATTTAGGGTGTGAATAGAGATGATCTCCTTGAGACCCTCCGGCAACCACTTGAGTCCATCCAGGTAGCTCTTGGTTGTTAGGCGAATGCCATAGTTGGCCACCAGCTTGCTGACGGCCGGGAGAGCCTTCGGGCTCATGGAGGTGTTAGTTAGAAGTGTCGTGATTTCTTTGTCGAGCTTGCCGTGGATAGCCTCGAACTTTTTCCAAGGCTCATGCCACTTGTTTCCTGGCTCAACTGGAAGCAGGCACTTATCTCCTTTATAGAAGTACTCGCCAACCTCAGCTAAGGGTTCAAAGGTAATTGGTGCAACCTCACTGGCTTTGGGTCCAGCACCTAAGTTGTCGTAGCGACGTATAAATTCTTGCCAGACTCCAGGAAAGGTGACTAGGGCTGGACCGGTATCCATTCGTTGACCATCAACAACTATCCGCTTTGATTTGCCGCCGATCCAGCTGGCTCCTTCAATCACAGTGACTTTGTTGCCGGCTTTAGCAAGCAGCGCTGCGGTTGCAAGTCCTGAGATACCAGCACCTAAAACAATGATGGATCTTGGTTTCACGGATAAAGACCTAGAACCATTGCCGAAACAAGCTGGATGCCAGCTACCGCTCCAGCAAGATAAGGAAAAGCAATAGAAAGACGATAGAGCTTGCGACCTGTCTCAGGAACCGGGTTTTTGAATATGGCAAAGGTTAGGTAGCCGGCAATTACAAAGTTCACAATTGCAACCGGAATGTTGACAAGTGCAAAGAGGCCAGTTGAGATAAGCCACCAGAAACCAACCCAGTAAGCGCTGCCTTTGACTCCGAGCCAAACGGCGGTGGTCTTTATGCCAACGTAACTGTCCTGCGGAATATCTTGCACCGCATCGAAGGTGTGCTTGGCCATCGACCAGACCATCAGTCCGATTGCAGCAAACCACAGTGGCTCGTTACCGAAGGCCAACGGGATGAAAACTAGAGGGAAGGCGTAGTCGGTATTTGATACCGAATCCCAAACCGGTCTTGCCTTAAACCTAAATGGTGGAGATGAATAGAAGTAAAAGAAAAGCGAATACGCCAAAATCCAGCCCATGGCTGAAAGGGGAACAGTGAAGGCAAAGTAGATAAGAAAAGGGATGTTTGTTAGGGCTACGCCGATAAAGATTGGTTTTACCTCGGAGGGGCTTATCTTGGCCCCCTCCATGCCCCCTTTACGGGCATTTATGTTGTCGGTTTCCTGATCGAAGATGTCGTTGATTCCATAGATGAGCAAGTTGAAAGGAAAAGTCACCCAGATAAGAAAAGGGATGATGTCCCAACGCCACAAATCTCCACCCAGCCACATCGCCATAACGGTGGTTCCTATGGTGTTAATCCATAGAACAGGGCGGGAAATTTCCACCAGGCGCTTGAGCATAATCCAAGCTTAGACGCAGCCAACAACTGGCCGATACGGCACAGCAAGCTGGCTTAGACTGGAAAAACAAAGACCAAAACCTAATTCTTGGAAGTGATCATGCCTGAGCTAAAGAAACTAGACACTGGCGACAAAGCTCCTGACTTTACCCTCGTAAATCATGACGGCACCAAGATAAAACTCTCCAGCTTCAAAGGCCAAAAAGTGATTGTCTACTTCTTTCCAGCAGCTCTTACTCCTGGCTGCACCAAAGAAGCTGAGGACTTCAATTCAAACCTGAAGGCTCTAAACAAGGCCGGCTATGAGGTTTTAGGAGTATCTCCAGATGCCCAGACCAAGATGGCCAAATTCCAGGCCGCTCACAAACTAAAGTTTGCCCTTTTGGCCGATGAGGACCTTGCTGTCCATAAAAAATATGGAGCTTACGGAACCAAGAGTATGTATGGCAGAACATATGAAGGTGTCCTAAGGTCAACTTTCGTGGTCGACGAAAAAGGAAAGATTGAGCTTGCCCTCTACAACGTCAAGGCCACCGGTCACGTCGAGAGCTTAAAAAAGCAGCTCGGAATCTAGCTTCGATTTTTAACTGAACTGGCCGTCATTCTCGCGGTTGGTTTCCGCAACAAAGTTTTTGTTGAATAGCAAAATAACCAATAACGCAGAAAGCGCAACAAGAAAAATTCCGATGTTTCTATTGCTACCGTCTTCGGCCAAGGCTCCAGCTCCAACAACACCTTGAAGTAATTGCCAGAAAAACGCGGCGCTTCTGGCCCACCTTTTTCCCTGCAGAATCCCCCGAGAAAAATGCAGCACCCATGCAATGGAACCGGCAGCCAAAACAATGAGGAATAGTTGTGCATAAACGTTTAGCACATTTGTCGACAATAACTCAAGTAAAAGAGCGAAAAAAACCAAGGCAAGAATTAGGGCCTCAATAAACAACAGTGAAACTACAAGTTTCACTATTCCGGTGGCTTGGCTAAAGGCTTTCATGGATCCTTACAAAGTTGGGTATTTACAAAAGGCTGGGGCTGTGGAATTATATGAGTAGAACATGTGTCGTGCTTCAAGCGTAAATCACATTTTTCGTCCTTCACCACTAATAGTGAAGTTTCGTAGTGCCCGTCGTATTGGTTCAAAGAGCCAAGAATAAGGATAAAAGCATATGGATATGCAGTGGCTAAATCAGGCCCGTTGCCTAAACGAAGACCCAGAACTTTTCTTTCCAGTTGGAAACACAGGACCTGCGGTTGACCAGATCGAGCAAGCAAAAGCAGTTTGCCGCGAGTGCAACGTGACCAGCCAGTGCCTTGAGTATGCAATCAAGGAGAACCAGGACACCGGAGTTTGGGGTGGCCTGAGTGAAGACGAGCGCAAGTCTCTAAAGCGCAAGTACGCCAGAGCTCGCAGAGCCAGCTAAATTCCTTCGATTACCTCTTTATAGAGGTATTGTGATGGCCACCTTGGTGCCACCTTCTTTTGGTGAGAACCAGCTAATCTTTCCGCGAAGCTCTCCCTCAATCAGGGTCTTGATGATCTGAGTTCCAAGCCCGGTTCCAATCGAATCCTTCTTAAGGCCAACACCGTTGTCCTCAACTTCAATGGATAGCTGCTTGGGCGTTCTTTTAGTGTTGATGGCAATTAGTCCACCGTGCGAACCCAATCCATGAGTTGCCGCGTTGGTGACCAGCTCGGTTAGGGCAACAGCTAACGGTGTTGCCTGGTCGCTCTTCATCTTTCCAAACTTGCCATCGATTCGAAGTTTGAGAGTCTTTGAATTCTCCGAAGCTAACTCCCCCACCAACCTCATGCTGTCGGCAAAGACCTCATCGAAGTTCACTTCCTCGCCAAAGCCCTCGGCAAGAGTGTTGTGTACAAGCGCAATTGCAGACACACGTCTGATTGCTTGCTCGAGGGCGTCCTTTACTTCTGGGTTATCTGACCGTCTGGTTTGAATTCGCATCACAGACGCTACGGTCTGAAGGTTGTTTTTCACCCGGTGATGTATCTCACGGATGATGGCATCTTTGGTAAGTAGCTCCTGCTCTTGACGTCGAAGCTCGGTGATTTCTCGACACAGCACAATAGCTCCGATACGAGCGCCGGCTTTCACCAGCGGAATTGCACGAATAGAAAGAGTCAAGTTAGTCGATTCAAGATCGGCTCTCCAAGGAGCCTTGCCGGTTAGAACCAGTGGTAGAGACTCATCCACGGTGGATTGTTTCTTCACAATCTTGGTGGCTGCTTCTGCGAGGGATTTACCTTCGAGCTCACCTGCGATACCCAGTCGGTTGAAAGCAGATAGACCATTGGGGCTAGCAAAAGTTACAATCCCGTCCACATCCAGCCTTAGCAAACCATCGTTGGCACGAGGTGCTCCACGCCTTGGTCCAGTTGGGGTCGAAAAGTCTGGAAAGTTTCCTTCGGAAACCATGGCTAGTAGTTCATTGCCGCAGTTGACGTAGTTGATCTGAAGCTTGTTTGGGGTTCTGCTATCCGCAATGTTAGTGTGCCTTGTAATCAGCGCAATCGGAGCACTTTGCTCGTTGGAACTTGAGCCCCTTCGAACCGGTATTGCACTTAGCTTGGTCGGCAATCCTGCAGTTGAATCAGATGTCTTGAGCAGAGCAATCTCCCCGGATTCGAAGGCTTGCTTGGCAAGGGGCAGCCATTCTTTCTTGATTGTTTCGCCCGTGATGTCGCGAAAGAAAATGGTCGCTGCACTTGAAGGCCTGGCGTGACCTACCGCTATGAACTCACCTTGTTTGGTAGGCACCCATAGCACCAGATCCGCAAATAGTAAGTCGGCCGCTAGTTGCCACTCGGAAAGAAGTAGTGTCAGCCACTCGATGTTGGCTTTGTTCGGCTCACCATGTTTGGCGATTAGCTCAGAAAGGGTCGACACTCACCCAAGTTTAGCCACCCTTGAATCTAGCTGCCCCTTGCGTCCTAAAAGCTCAGCCCTAACGTAGCCCGTTAGGGCTTGTCTAAAGGTTCCAGTTTTAGAAAGCGTTGCTGCAGGAACGCCGGTGCGAACCGCCTGATCGATGTGCTGCGGATCGTCCGAAAGATATGCCTTTGGCTCAAAAGTGCTCAAGCGCTGCAACGTGATGCCAATCTCGCGACGAGCAGATGCAATTACTGAATTTCTTAGTCGATTCATCAACAGATCCGGGGTTGAGCTAAGTTCTTGCACTTGCTGCTCAGTGCTAAGCAGCCTGAACAGTCCAATCGGGTCGGCAAGACAAACCATAATGGTCCGATCAGCTAGAGCGATAATGCCTTTGGTAATCGTTTGCTGTGCACTCTCGGAATCCTCCCCGAGATAGCCCAGATCCACTACCGTGAAGTCGTAGCCGGAGCGAGCAGTGTCAATAAGCACTCCAATAGAGCTCTGATCGATTTGGGTGCTTTGGGGCAACTGACTCCCAGGCATTATCCGCAAAGTGGTATTTGGCAAATGGAAACTGAGCCGCTCGATCTGGTCTAGATCGAGTCTTTGTTGACTTGCGATGCGAAGGGCAGCTGCTAGGCCAGCCGGTTGCTCACTCAGCAGAAAGTGGTTAGCAACTGCCGGTCCTTGAGTGTCGCCATCAACTAGTAGCACTCGCGCCTTCTCGGCCGCGAGTTCGATAGCGATGTTGATTGCAATGGTTGTCTTACCCGTCGAACCGTATGGACTTGTGACGGCGATAACAATTGGTGTTGGGTTGGCCCTGGGCAACACCCGAGAGGTTATTGATCTAGTTAGTGATTGAAGCACTTAATTGCCAAGGCTCACACTAGACGCCGTTAGAGCAATGGCATCGCCATTTGCTATGGCTCTAAGCAGAGACTGAACAGCGTTGATTGGAACTCTAAGTTCTACAGCTTTTCCCCCGGACGCGAAACTACCCTCGGGCTCGCGCACCTCAACCACCTCTACATCCAAAGCGGCAATCGCTGGTTCACCAAAACTCTGGTAGTCCAGGGCGGGACTGGCCCAAACCGAAACTTTGGTTCCGGGAGCTATTGAGCTACTTAGCTCAACTGATGGGGTTAGTACAACATTTGAAAAATCATCTAGCTGCTGGTTTGTCACAGACGCTTTAGGTATAGCCTCTCCTGCAGAAACGGCCCGAATCAAATAAGAGCCTTGGGTAAGCTGGCCGGACTGAAGGTAAGACTTGCCAAGTGTGAATAGGGCCAAATCAACTGACTTTAGATCTGATTCCAAAAGTGGTGTCCCAGAAGCCAGATCTTTATCGGTGACCAAATACACCTCCGTTATCTTCTGGCTCTCAATGAAGAACCAAGCGCCAACTACCGAACCTGCTATGACCAGGCTTGAAACTAGTAGCTGCAGCGGATTATTTCCTAAAATCTTTTTACCAAACATGCTGTAGACCCTCTTGTGATTGGAAATCAAAGTATGGCGGTAGCCAATTTGCCATGCAAAAAGTTATTCACAGCGCAATCTCTATGGATTGCAGTGCTGCAATTGGAATTGCTTGGTTTCCAAGCAAATCAGTGACAACAAATCCTCTTATGACACCGATAAGGACAACTTGTTGCTCGGTTGGTCCAGGTTCTAGGTACCTTATTCGAGCCAGGGCAGGAAACTGCGCTCCTGCTATGACCTCTCCGATGGCCCGCCTAGTGATCTGCAGAAGATTAGAAGACAATTCATTGTGATGCGAAAACTCAACGGTTCGCAGAATGCTCCTGCGGAACACGCCAAAACTCTTTCCATCCTCCAAGGTTCCAGCAAGAAAGTCTCTTCCAAGCTTTGGATTTGAAAGCTCCCTGAAGCTGCCATCCAAGAAATTAACTCTCGTTAGGTTGCAGTTAGCTACCAATAAACCCAGATGAATCTGGGGGTTTTCTTGTAATTCCATAGCTGACATTGAATTCATCAAGAGATTTTGTCTCAATCCACTGGCTTGCAGAAATCTTTTCCACAGCTTCGCCTTCAGCTACAAATCAATCTCAAAAGGATTTAGTCTCAAACAATCTCAATTGGGGGATTCTGAATTGAAAGAGGTAGCGTGAAAAGGCAAATTGTGAAAATTGAAGGCTCTGTTCATTCAAGGGGATACGAGAGCCAAACACATTTGGAGTTTGGGCCGGATATTCCAAAGGCTGCGCCCCTAAAGGCGCCTAATGCTTTTCTAGCGGGAATGGCAAAAGCAATTCATGAGGTTTTGGCTGGGGTCAGATCCGTTGACCAGTTATCAAAGGTTGTTAGCGAGCAGGTTTACGAGCTGCTTCGCGCACGAGCGGCTTCAGGAGCTCAAGCTCGGCATAAAGCTGGACGCAAGCCTGTTATTCAACCAACTGATGTTCTAAAGGTTCGATACCAATCCCCTGCCGAAGATGTCATCGAATCAGTGGTTTTGCTATCCAATAGGCAAAGGGCAAAAGCTGTGACCATAAGACTAGAGAGTCAAAACGGTAGCTGGAGAGCTACCAATATCGGCTTTCTCTAGTCCTTAAAGAAAGAGCTTCCCTTTTCTTGTTTGCCAGCAGCTTTACGGTTGGCAGCTTCTTGCTTTCTAGCTGCTGCACGGTTAACGGGAGCTTGATTCACAACAGGCTTGGCGTCTTCGGCAGGGGCGCCAGGAGCGCTATAGCTCAAGTTATCCTGAGGCCTAATCTGGTCAATTGATGATTCATCTAGTTTTACCTCAACATTGAACAGGTACGTCACAGCTTCTTCGCGGATTGAACCCATCATCTGCTGGAACATAACGAAACCCTCGCGCTGGTATTCAACCAAAGGGTCACGTTGGGCCATGGCACGAAGACCGATGCCTTCCTTTAGGTAATCCATCTCATAGAGGTGATCTCTCCACTTGCGGTCAATCACAGACAGAACAATGCGTCTTTCAAGCTCGCGCATTGCATCGTCCCCTAGAGACTCTGTTCTTCTGGCGTACTGTATCTTTGCATCGCTAATGATCTCGTTAGCCATGAACGCAGCAGTTAGCTTGCTTCGGCTTCCCGCCTCAGCTAGAACTTCTTCAACAGAGATAGAGATTGGGTAAATTGACTTGAGCTCAGTCCACAGACTCTGCAAAACCGCATCGGTGTCTTCTTTTGACTCCATGGCGGTATTTGTCAAGAACTTAATGGTCTCCTCGAGGAAAGTTACCACGCGAGCTTGAATGTCATCGCCTTCGAGGATCTGACGGCGATCACCATAGATTGCCTCACGTTGACGGTTCAAAACGTCGTCATACTTCAAAACGTTCTTGCGAATTTCAGCGTTGCGTCCTTCAACCTGTGATTGAGCACTGGCGATAGCACGAGAGACAACCTTGGACTCAATGGCAGTGTCGTCAGGAACGCTGGCGCGATTCATCAAAGCGGATGCAGCACCCGAGTTGAACAGACGCATGAGATCATCGGTTAGAGATAGGTAGAATCTTGATTCTCCGACATCCCCCTGACGACCAGATCGTCCACGTAGCTGGTTGTCAATTCGACGAGATTCATGACGCTCGGTACCTAGAACATATAATCCGCCAACTGAAAGAACCTTCTCGGCTTCAGTGGCAACCTCTTGCTTGATGCGCTCAAACTCTTGAGCCCAAGCAGCTTCATACTCCTCCGGACTCTCCTCAGGACTTAGGCCTTTAGACTTCAAAGAATCAACGGTGAGAAACTCAGCGTTTCCACCAAGCATGATGTCTGTTCCACGGCCTGCCATGTTGGTGGCAACAGTTATTGAGCCGAATCGTCCCGCCATCGCAATAATGGCCGCCTCGCGGGCATTGTTCTTGGCGTTTAGAACTTCGTGACGAACCCCGCGCTTGGAAAGAAGCACAGATAGGTACTCGCTCTTTTCAACGCTTGTGGTTCCAATCAGAACCGGCTGACCCTTGGCGTGACGCTCAACGATATCTTCGACGACCATGTTGAATTTGACTTCTTCGTTTTTATAAATCAGATCAGGCTGGTCGATGCGAATCATCGGCTTGTTTGTTGGAATCGGGATAACGCCGAGCTTGTAAGTGGACATGAATTCGGCAGCTTCAGTCTCAGCAGTACCGGTCATACCGGCAAGTTTTGAGTAGAGACGGAAGAAGTTCTGCAGGGTGACGGTGGCTAGAGTCTGGTTCTCAGCCTTTACCTCAACGCCTTCTTTGGCTTCAATTGCCTGGTGAATACCCTCGTTGTATCGACGTCCTGCAAGAATACGGCCGGTGTGCTCATCAACAATTAGAACTTCGCCCTTGATAACAACGTAGTCCTTATCTTTTTTGAAAAGCGCCTTGGCGCGAATGGAGTTATTCAAGAAAGAGATCAGTGGGGTGTTGGTTGATTCGTAAAGGTTTTCAATACCTAGGTAGTCTTCAACTTTCTGGATACCCGGCTCCAAGATGCCAATCGTGCGCTTTTTCTCATCGACTTCATAGTCGATTACTGGCTGCAAACGTTCGGCTATCTTTGAAAACTCATTGAACCAGCGGTTGGCCTCACCTGAGGAGGGTCCTGAGATAATCAGAGGAGTTCTGGCCTCGTCGATAAGAATCGAGTCAACCTCGTCAACGATGGCGAAAAAGTGTCCGCGCTGAACCAGGTCAGCTTTTTGCCAGGCCATGTTATCTCGCAGGTAGTCAAAACCAAATTCATTATTGGTTCCGTAAGTGATATCCGCTAAGTACTGCTCACGTCGTTCAGCCGGCTCCTGGCCAGAAAGAATGCAACCGGTTGTCATTCCCAGCGCTCTGAACACACGGCTCATGAGCTCGGACTGGTATCCAGCTAGGTAGTCGTTAGTTGTAACGACGTGGACTCCACGTCCGGCAATCGCGTTTAGGTAGGCGGGCAAAGTAGCAACAAGTGTCTTACCCTCACCGGTTTTCATTTCGGCGATGTTGCCTAGGTGAAGCGCAGCTCCACCCATCACCTGAACATCAAATGGGCGAAGACCAATGGTTCTGGTAGCAGCCTCGCGGACAGCGGCGAAGGCTTCTGGAAGCAGGTCATCAAGAGACTCGCCTTTGGCAAATCTTTCTCTCAGGGTCTTGGTTTCGTTCTTGAGCTCCTCGTCGGATAACTGCTGGAACTCAGGCTCCAGGGAATTCACCGCTGAGGTCAGAGCCTTTAGCTTGGCAAGAACCTTGCCCTCTCCTGCACGAAGAATCTTGTCAAAAATAGACGCCAAAATGCGCTCCAAACCAATTGGGAAGTAATTACTTCAATCTTAGACGCTGGTGCTTTACCTCGCCTAGCCGGGCCTAAACCAGCTAATTCACTGGGCTATGGCAGGTTTTGACTCGCTCACCACCACAGCCCCGATGACATTAGCCCCGCCTAGCGAAAGCGCCCTCCATGCCTCTATCAATGTGGCCCCCGTCGTACAAACATCATCCACCACAAAACATGGCTTTCCAGAAACGTTTTGGTTCACCCTCATACTGCCTGAAACATTCGCCTTCCTTTCAACACCCGAAAGACCTACTTGATCTTTGGTTTCTACCCCAAGAACCAAACAGTTCAAAACGCGCGCACCCTTGGCCTGAGATCCGAGAGTTTGAGCAAGCAGTAGCCCGGGAATGAAGCCGCGCTTCAAAAAATTCTCCTTTCGACTTGGTACTGGAACCAAATAGACGTCTTGGCAGAAGCGTTCAATCTCAGAAACTAAGGGGGCCATTAGCTGTGCTAGCTCGCGAACCAACGCTGCTTGACCTTTGTCTTTGAAGGCCACCAATAGTTTTGAGATTTCCGAAGAAAGATAAGTTGCAGCCTGTCCCGCCACCGGTCCCCTGACAAAGGAGTGTGGTTTAGGTTCTAAGAATTGCTGGCAAACGGTGCAGAGATTTGGACCCTGCGCTTCACACACGGCGCATCTTGACGGAAAAACAATATCCAATAACGAGGCGCTAGTCACGCCACCTATTCCAACTTATTCGATCCATTCTGAGCAATGAATTGGATAAGTTGTTGAAAACTAGTGGCAAATCAATGTATAAGAGACAATGCCCTGATTGATTGTCGAAGCGGCGACCAAGTAGATCCGCGATAGGCAAAAAGCTCTCCAGATTCAGTCAGTAGATACAGCTGAGAATTCACACCCGCAGCAACAATAGATCTAGTTCCTGGCAAAGCCGGAAGCGGTCTCGAAGTTCCCCCGATAGTGCTTAGCAAGGCGCTTGAGGAACCAGCTTCTGTATTCACGATTGCCACAGTTATCTGATCTATCCAGCTAACTGAAGTGGGATTAGAAAGTTCGTTGGCAATCTGGATTGGCTCGGCCAACTCGATGGGGGTACCGGATGAATCTCGAACGATGGCGCTCACAAGAACGCGCGTTTGCTCTGCACCTTGGACTAACAAGGCAATTTTTGATCCCCCCGGCGAAAGAGCAAAGCTAATAACCGATTGGCCGGTAAGCCACGGAGCGGCAACTAAGCCTCGATCCAGGCCTGGGGAACTCACTCTAACTTGGGTCCTGGCAGTTCTGTTCACACTCCATAAGTACTGCTGCGGATCAAAGCCGATGCCGGCTATAGCGGTTCTGGAATCAACTAGCTCGACGTCGACTCCGGGGTTTTCTGCCCGAGTCCGAATAACACCAGCTGCGGTAAAGGTAGCAACCCAGCCTGACTGTTTGGAAAGCGCCAAGTCATTTACCTGTGTGAGTTCGAAAAACTCCTTACCAGGTTGAAAAAATGGCTCGTCGGCGGAGGAAACTAGCTCGAGCCCTTTATCAGACAAAACCGCAAGAGCTCTTGCTGGTATCTGCCGGGAGTCCGCGTCGCTATCAGTTATTTCTTGCCTTGCTCTTTCAATTGAAATTGCTACTTCGGAAACGCTTGGAAGTTGGGACAGCGTTGCCTCTAATTGAGCCTTCATAAGTGAGCGGTCCAGCCTCGCCGCTACGAGTGCTCGAGCCGTTAGGTCAACTAGTGCCACACCGTTTCCCACTGTGACTGCATCAATTGACAATCTAGTTCCACTAGGTATAGCCGAAACCACTGCAGGCTTTAGCCAATCACTAGGGCCTCCAAGTAAAGCGTTTGCGAGTCTGGTTCCAGTGGCAGCAGTGGTTGGAAACCAACGAAGCTCAGGCACTAGATAGCGCTTCTGCTTGTCGAAAAAGAATACTGAGTAGCCACTAAACACCACATCAAAAACTGGTCTTATCAAAACTGTGGCATCAGGCGCTTGGCTTAAGCGCCACTGTCCCTCTTCAAGAATGAAGCTAAATGTAAGAGAACGAGTAGTGCCAATCGGAGTAGCTTGGTACTTTCCATCAGCATCAACAACCGCAGATACATCAACCATCAACTCGGCAGTGTCGGAGTCGGAGATTGTTTGCTTGGGGCTAGATCTTTGAATTAAAACTTCTTGATTAGGGTTCCAACTGGCGCGAATGCTTTCACTAAGAAATTCTCTAGCCACCGCGTAGTCATTTTGTGGGCCAGTTCCAGCGGCAATAAATCCGTTGAGAATTTCAGCTTGAGTTGCGCCTTCCACCGGGGATGAAGGTGAGTAATAAAACGAATCTCCCTCGGCTGTGGGAACAAGATCTGGTCCGATGCGAACCGGGCCACTCATCGGTAAAGACACACACCCCGTTAGGGCCATGACGGTGGCCAGCGCTAAGAGTCGCTTCACGAGTGTTCCTCGGGGTCGTCATTTCTGGGCAGTGCTAAAGGGGATTCGATAATCTCCGAACCCTGGACCTTTGGAAGGGTGAGCCTGAAGGTTGCCCCTTGATCCGGTCGTGCCCAAACATCAAGCATTCCCCCGTGCAGGATGGTGTCCTCAAGTGAGATTGCTAAGCCCAGACCAGTTCCCGCTGAGGTTCGTTTTCTAGCTGGGTCCGCCCTCCAGAACCGGTCGAAGACTCTCTCAAGCTGGGCTTTAGTCATTCCAATTCCATTGTCGGTCACGCTAACCGCAACCGCGTGATCGTTTACTCCAACACAGACCCGAATCGGCTTACCCTCCCCGTGTTCGAGTGCGTTAGCCAAAAGATTTCTCAGCAAACGCTCTATTCGACGGGTATCGAACTCTGCCAAAATCTCACCATTTGGCGCATCAATCTCTATTTGACTGCCCCGTTTTTTGGCCAGCGGGTCAATCGATGCGATTGCCATTCCAACGGTTTGATTGAGATCGTGTATCTCAAGCTCAGCCCTTACGGCCCCAGCGTCGTAACGCGAAATCTCAAGAAGGTCATTTAGAAGAACTTCGAAGCGGACAATCTGTCCGTGCAGTAGCTCAGCTGATCTTCGAAGAGTTGGATCTAGAGTGTCTCTGGCTTCAAATAGTAAGTCACCGGCGAGCTTTATTGTCGTTAGCGGCGTGCGCAGCTCGTGAGATACGTCAGAAACAAACCTCTGCTGCATTTTTGACACACTTGCCAGTTTTGTAATTTGGCGCTGGAGGCTATCGGCCATCTTATTGAATGATCGAGCAAGAACTGCAATTACATCCTCACCCTTTTCAAGTAGTCGAACATCAAGAGCACCGTCAGCAATTTCCTCAGAAACTTCTGCGGCTATCTTTACCGGACGTACCAACCAGCTAGTTACAACAAACGAGACACCGCCGATGATGAAGATAAGTGCCAGGCCACCAAGCAACAGAGTCTGTTGAACAAAATTGAGAGTTTGCTGAGCATTGGACAGATCAAACACCAAGTAAAGCTCATACTTACCCGCCAACGGAATCTCAACTGGAGAGCCGACAACTATTCCAGGGCTTAGTCGAGTGACCCCATCTTCAACAAATGAAAGCTGAATGGATTGGTAAAGCACTCGCCCGACACTGTTTCTAACCTCTGCCCTAAAGCTCTGGCCGATTAGCTGGGTATCAAGACCCGAAGAGATTGGGCTTTGCAGTAGCTGAATTCCGGCCTGGCCTGGGGTTCGAAGTAGCGCCACTCGCCTGGTGTCGGCAACACCCGTTGCCTCAAGTTTTGGAACAACTGAGTTCAGAAGGGTCTGCAGGGCAACCTCGTCGTTGACGCTAGAGGCAGCGAAAGTGTTTTGGACGTCAATTACGGCCGCTTCCGATTCAGCCAGAATCTGACTGAGCCTTGCCTCAAACAAGCCATTGCCGATTGAAAAAGATAAGAAACCCCCGAGAGCAACAATTAGCACTCCGCTTAGCGCAACCGTGGTTGCGACCGCTCGGGCTTGAACCGAGCGCCTTAGAAGCTTTAGCATCTTGCTCTAGCCAGCCCTGTAGCCAATGCCGCGAACGGTTGTTACAATTTGTGGATTATCTGGATCGTCCTCAATCTTTGAGCGAAGCCTCTGAACGTGAACATTTACTAGCCTGGTGTCGGCTTTGTAGTGGTAACCCCAAACCTTTTCAAGCAGCATTTCGCGAGTGAAAACCTGTTTGGGCTTTTGAGCCAGTGTCAAAAGCAAATTGAATTCCAGTGGGGTTAGTGAGATTTTGTTTCCGTGCTTTAGCACTTGGTGCCCCGCAACATCTAAAGTCAGTGGTCCAAGCACGACCGCCTCTTCAAGGCTAGTGATTGGTCGGAGCCTGGCCTTTATCCGAGCGGTTAGAACACTCGGCTCAAAAGGCTTCACGATATAGTCATCGGCTCCCGCCTCAAGACCCAGGACGACATCGGTGGTTTCAGTCTTGGCGGTCAACATGATAATTGGAGTCCCCGCAATGTTTCTAATCTCTCGGCAAACAGCAATTCCGTCTTTTCCCGGGAGCATCACATCAAGCAAAACAAGGTCAGGTTCGACCTGTTTGAATTTCTCTAAGGCTTGGTTGCCGTCGGGACAGTACTCGGGGGTAAAGCCCGCTGCCGAAAGAACAATTCCAACCATTTCCCTAAGCGCATTGTCATCATCGATGACAA
>ERZ1022756.228-NODE-228-length-19065-cov-23.452288_pt1 | contig 19065 bp, 21 predicted proteins | sample MGYA00520902_ERZ1022756 | MGnify/ENA primary metagenome ERZ1022756 (study PRJEB33162, sample SAMN09537601) | freshwater metagenome | isolation source: freshwater | place: Canada:Alberta | collected 2017-07 | study: EMG produced TPA metagenomics assembly of the...
GGCCGAGTGGCCCAGCCTATTCGAACCCGTAGTCCGAATAATCCTTGAAATTGGGCGAGGTGAACTTGGTGATGTCGCTCTGGAAATGCAGGGGCACGTTGCCGGTTGAGCCGTGGCGCTGTTTCGCCACGATCAGCGTCGCCCGGCCCACCAGACCTTCAAACTTCTCCTCCCATTGGCGGTATTTTTCCTGCACGTCGGGCGTGGAACTGGCGTCGGGTGTGTCGGGCTTGACCAGCAGGTGATAGTAATCGCCGCGGAAGATGAACCACACCATGTCCGCGTCCTGCTCGATCGAGCCGGATTCGCGCAGGTCGGACAGCATCGGCCGCTTGTCCTCGCGGCTTTCGACCGCGCGGGACAGCTGGGACAGCGCGATCACGGGAACCTGCAATTCCTTGGCCAGCGTCTTCAACCCGCGGCTGATCTCGGAAATTTCGTTCACGCGGTTGTCGTTGGCGCGGCCCGATCCTTGCAGCAATTGCAGGTAATCGACGATGATGAGGCCGATGTCGTGGCGCCGCTTCATCCGCCGCGCGCGGGTGCGCAGGGCGCCGATGGTCAGCGCAGGCGTATCGTCGATATACAGCGGCAGTTCGGCAAGGCGCTGGCTGGCATAGGAAAGCTTCTGGAAATCCTCACGCGTCAACTTACCGCTGCGCAGTGCCTCGGACGAAATTTCCGCCTGTTCGGCAAGAATACGGGTGGCGAGCTGGTCAGAACTCATTTCCAGACTGAAGAAAGCGACCGGCGCGCCGTAGTTGAACTCGCCCCCGTCGCGCTGCCATTCCAGATGCTTTTCCGCGCAGTTGAAGGCGATGTTGGTGGCCAGCGACGTCTTGCCCATGCCAGGACGCCCGGCGAGGATGATCAGATCGGAACTGTGCAGGCCCGATGTCTTCTGGTCGATGGTAGCAAGGCCGGTCGTCTTGCCCGACAGGCCGCCGCCCGAATTCATCGCCGCTTCGGCCATGCGGATCGCGGTCATGGCGGCTTCACGGAACGTCGCCGCCTCACGCCCGGTGCTTGCCCCTTCGGCAACTTTGAACAGATCGGCTTCGGCCTGCGCGATGCGGTCCAGCGGAGAGGTTTCTTCGGAGGTGTCCAGCGCGCCTTCAACCAGCCCGCGCCCGACGCTCACCAATTCGCGCAGCAGGGCGAGGTCATAGATCTGCTGGGCCAGTTCGCGCGGGACGAGCAGGCCCGCCCCGCTGGCGGTCAGCTGGGCCAGATAGGATGTGCCGCCCAGATCCTTCAGCGCCTCGTCCGCTTCGAAGAAGGGGCGCAGCGTGACGGGCGATGCAGTCGTGTTGCGTTCGATCAGGGTCAGCACGCGCTCATAAATGCGCCCGTGCAGCGCTTCGAAGAAATGTTCGGGCCGGATCGGCACCGGCAATTCCTCGATCACCCGGTTATCGATCAGCACCGCGCCAAGGAACGCTGCTTCCGCGTCCAGATTGGCGGGCAGCTTGCGCACCGGCAGGTCGCCTTCGGGGCCTTGCGGTTTGATCGGGGTCACTTTTTCTGGTTCGGCCATGGCGGCCAAATGCGCGCGCTTACCCCCTTCGCGCAAGGCCCGGCGGGGGCAATATTTATTTTGAGCGCTGTGGATAGTGGGGAGATCGCGTCGAAGTGCTTGAAGTATCGCCCTCCAATCTGCGAAGGCAGGAAATATGGCTCAGCCGCCGACCGATTCCCTGCCTGTTTCGCCCGTGCCCGGTGCCTCCGGAGCGCAGCGCATTGCGCACGTCACGCTGGACGAGGCGACCATCCTTTGGCGCAATGCCGATGTCGAACAGGAACGCCGCGTTGCGATTTATGACCTGATCGAAGAAAACACCTTCAAGCCGGTGCGCAGTGCAGAGCGCGGAACGCCCGGCCCATATCACCTGCATCTGTCCGTGACAGACGGGCGGCTGGCGATGGATATCCGCGATACGGGCGAGATGCTGCTGGAAACGCTGCTGATCGGCATGGGCCGGTTCCGTCGCCCGATTCGCGAATATTTCGCGATCTGCGACAGCTATTATCAGGCGATCCGCAAGGCGACCCCGGCAGAGATCGAGACGATCGACATGGCTCGCCGCGGCATCCACAACAATGCCGCCGAACTGCTGCTGGAACGGCTGGAGGGCAAGGTCGAAACTGATTTCGCCACTGCGCGGCGGCTGTTCACGCTGATCTGCGTGCTGCACATCAAAGGCTGACAGGGGTATGGTTACAGGGAGCAAAAGCCGGGCGCGAAAGGCGCCGCGGCGCTGGCTGTGGCGGCTGGCGATGCTGGCGGTCCTGTTCGGCCTCGCTTTTGCCGCATGGCTGTGGTGGGACATGCGCGACTGGCGGCCTGACCCGGCGATTTATCCAGAACAGGGCGCACTGGTGCCTGCGGAAAACATCGCAGTCAGGTTCGAAACGCTGAAAGCAGTCGGTGCGCAATTCGTCTATCTGCCGCTGGCAGCGGGGCCGAGGGCCGATGCGCCAGGCGGCTTTGCCGACCGCTTCGATGGCGCGCGCAAGGCGGGTTTGCAAACTGGCGTGTTGCTCGAATTCGATCCCTGCCTCGGCGCCGATGCGCAAAGCGGGATGTTCGCGCAGATGGTGCCGCGCGATCCCGATCTGCTGCCGCCTGCGATCGGATTGGCCCGGATGGCCGATGGCTGTGATCCCAAGGTCAGCGATGCCGCGGTCGAAAGCGAGCTGATGACGCTCATCAACCAGATCGAACTTCACGCTGGCCGGCCCGCGATCCTCAAATTGTCGCCCGCCTTTCAGGAACGGCACAATACCGCGACTACTCTGGCGCGCGATTTGTGGCTGGTGCGGGACCGCGCGCGCCCCGATTATGCGGGGCGGCCGTGGCTGTTATGGAGCGCCAACAACGCCCGCTTCACCGAAGCAAGCGAGGAGCCGGTCGAATGGATGGTGGTGCAGAAATGACGCTTGATGCCGCGCAGGAACAGGCGCTTGTCGCTGCTGCATTCGAGGCTGCGCAAAAGGCCTATGCCCCCTATTCGGACTACCCCGTGGGCGCGGCACTGTTGTTTGACGATGGGGCGGTGATCACCGGCTGCAATGTCGAAAATGCCAGCTACGGCCTTGCCTTGTGCGCAGAGACGGTCGCAGTGGCCAAGGCGTTTGGCGAAGGAAGGCGCGGCGGATTGCTTGCCGTCGCCGTGGTGGGGCTGAAGGCGGATGCCCATCCGATCACGCCATGCGGGCGTTGCCGCCAGGTGCTCAACGAAGTCGCAGCGCTCGGCAAGACTGATCCCATCGTGCTGTGCGTCAGCAAGGATGACGTGCGGCGGGTGAGCCTGTCAGCCCTGCTGCCGCACGCCTTCGGGCCTGCGCACTTGGGTTGAACTCAGACGTCTTTCCCCTCCAGCCATTCCGCCAGCGCGGCCAGGCAATCACGCCCCAGCAGCTTGCAGCGTTCCGGCGACCAGCCCTGTTCAGGCTCGGGGAAATCGGCCAAATCCTTGTAGGGCATTTCCAGGGTCATACCGACCGCGCCAAAGCGTTCGGCAATCTGGTTGGTGCTCATCGACAGATTGGCGCGGCCCGCCGGTGCCTTGGGGTAGCCGAGCTTCGTCTGGAAATCCGGCGTGCGGCGGTCAAGGATGCGCTGGTAGCGGTAATAACCTTCGCCCTGTTTCTCCTTCCATGACGGAATGCCTTCGAACCCGGCGATGAACACGGCGGGGATCGCCTCGTCCGCATGAACGTCGATCGCGAAATCGACGCCGGTCTGGTCCATCCGGTTGCGGATCGCGAGCACTTCGGGCGAGCGTTCGGGGCTGGGATTGGCCCATTCGCGGTTGAGATTTGTGCCAACCGAATTGGTTCTAAGATGCCCGCGCCGCGAACCATCAGGGTTACAATTTGGCACGATGTGGATGCGGCACTGCTTGCGCAAAGCACGCGCGACCGGATCGGCGGGATCGGTCAGGCATTCGATCGCGCCTTCCATCCACCATTCGGCCTGGGTTTCGCCCGGATGCTGGCGCGCATAAAGCCACACCTGCGTCGCGCCTTCGCCCATTTCGAGGCAATCGATCGGCTGGCCGTCCAGACTGGTGCCGAGCCGGACGTAATCCACGCCTTCGCACGATGCGGCCTCGGCGATCAGATCGTGGTGCCGCTCCATGGAAAATGGTGCGAAATAGGCGCACCAGAACACCCCGCCTGCGGGCAGGTATCGCACAGTCAATGTGCCGCCGTCCTCGTCCTTGTCGAAGCTGGAGGCCGCGCGCGACCAATAGCCACGGTCTTCCGAAACGCAGGCGTTATAATCGGGCCACCCACCCGGATAGGCGCTGGCGTTAAGGCCGGTGATCTTCAGTGCCACCTCTTCCCCCGCTGGAGCGCTAACCCGGAAATGGAACCACTGGAAGAAGTCAGAAGCGTTGTCGCGGCGGATCGCAAGGCGGGCCGTCCGGCCTTCGATCCCCAGCACGTCGATATTGCCGCTGTCGAAACCGGCGTCGATAAAAAGAGCGGTCATTTGGTTCCTTGAAGCTTCCTGGCGTCAATCGCTACGGTCTCGCCATTGCCACCGGGAAAGTCCCGGAACAACCCGGCGGCGAGCGTTCGGGCGCTGGTTTCCACCTGTGAAAACGGCGATTTCACCCCGGTCGTCAACTGCGCGCGACCTTCCCACAAGGTCGTGCCGTCCGTCCGGCCGATGCGCACTTCGAGCATGGTGTTGGCCGCCGGGCCTTCGCGCTGGCCACCGAGATTGATGCCGACACCCATGCCGACCCCCGATCCGAAGCCGCCCGTTCCGCCGCCGATGCCAACATTCACGGGTCCGCGCCGATCCACCGGTGCAGCGGCAATCGGCGTGCGGCTGGTGCGGATCGCGGCGTTTTGTGCGGCGGGCGATCCTTCGGCAACCACGGTATAGCCAATCCGCGTCAACTCCCGCGTGACGGCGGCGGCAAAGGCGTTGCGCGCGCCTTCATTGGCGACTGCATCGGGGAAGGTCACCGCAATCGTTCCCTGTCCTAAACCCGCCGGGTTAGGCGCGACGAAGCGGGTAACTTCGACCGGGCCGGTAAATGGCTTAGTCGCACAGGCCGACAGCACCAGCGCGGCAGCAGCAGGGGCAAGGATGAACAGGCGCGGCGGAGAAAGGCGGGGCATCGGGCGGGTTCCTTTGGAAGCGAACCCATCATAAGGCCGCAGCGACCGCGTGGACAGACCTGAGTTGTCTGCTTCAGGTTGCGATTTTTTAATCGGAATACGTGTTAAGGGCGAATGCATGACGACATCCAGCAAACCTTCCGTTCTGGTCACCGGCGGTGCAGGCTATATCGGCAGCCACGCGGTGCTCGCCCTCAAAGATGCAGGTTGGCCGGTGGCGGTGATCGACAATCTGACGACCGGTTTCCGCTTTGCCATTCCTGCTGGCGTACCTTTGTATGAAGGCGATATCGACGACGGCGCGTTGCTGGCGCGGATCTTCGCCGAGCAGAATACGCGCGCGATCATGCACTTTGCCGGTTCGATCGTGGTCCCCGAAAGCGTTGCCGACCCGCTCAAATATTACCATAACAACACCGCTAAAAGCCGCGCCTTGATCGCCGCAGCGGTGCAGGCGGGCGTGCCGCATTTCATCTTCTCGTCGACGGCTGCGACCTACGGCATCCCCGATGTGGCGGCGGTGTCCGAGGATACGCCCCAGCGGCCGATCAACCCCTACGGCTGGTCCAAGCTGATGACCGAACAGATGCTGGGCGATGTCGCGGCTGCGCACCACATGAACTACGGCGTCCTACGCTACTTCAACGTTGCGGGCGCCGATCCCGAGGCGCGCAGCGGGCAATCGACAGCCGGGGCGACTCACCTCATCAAGGTCGCCATCGAGGCCGCACTGGGCAAGCGCGAATCGGTGGCGGTATTTGGCACCGACTATGCGACGCCCGATGGGACGGGAGTGCGCGATTACATCCATGTCAGCGACCTGGCCGCCGCCCATGTGCTGACGCTGGAGGCGCTGATTGCTGACCCCGCCCGTTCGCTGACGATGAACTGCGGCTATGGCCGGGGATTTTCGGTGAACGAGGTGTTGGACGCGGTCGACCGGGTGACGAATCGCAAGCTCGACCGGCAAATTCAGGGCCGCCGTGCGGGCGACCCCGATTCGCTGATTTCCGATCCATCGCGGCTCAAGGGCACGCTTGGTTGGGAGCCGTGCAACGCCGATCTGGACACGATCATCGCCCATGCGCTGGCATGGGAGCGTAAATTGGGCGATTTGCGGGGCTAGTCACGCCAGACTCGCATTGACGTCGTTGGGGCAGGCCGCTAACGGCTGCCTTCAATTTTCGCGCGTCGGGCGAACCGGCGCGCTTCGTTTTTGAAAGCGTAAGAGCCATGAAGATCGTCAACAGCCTGAAGTCGCTGAAGGGCCGTCACCGCGATAACCGCGTGATCCGTCGTCGCGGCCGCACCTACGTCATCAATAAGACCGACCGTCGCTTTAAGGCCCGTCAGGGCTGATTCGTCGCGGCTGCCGGCATTCGGCAGTTCAGGTATCCAGCGGCCCGCCTCCTCCCGGAGAGCGGGCCGCAGGCTTTTGAGGGCAAGCGTGAGCGTGGGCTTGGGGGTGCGATGCGTAAGGCGGTGGTGTTCGATATTGGGCGGGTGCTGTTCCACTGGCAACTAGGCGCCTTATTCGAAAAACTGATTGATGATCCGGTGGAGTTGGACTGGTTCCTCGCCAATGTGGTGACCGAGGAATGGCACTACGAGCATGACAGTGGCCGCGCGTTGGCTGACATGATCCCCGAAAGGATCGCGCTTTACCCGCAATATGAAAGCCACATCCGCGCCTATGCTGCGCGGTTTAACGAGAGCATTCCCGGCCCGGTTGAAGGCTCGCACGAATTGGTCGTCCGGCTGGCCGAGGTGGGCGTGCCATTGTTCTGCCTCACCAATTTCGGAGACGAGTTTTTCGCCGGGTTCCGACCGACCCAGCCGATCTTCGACCTGTTCGACGACATCATCGTCTCGGGCGTGGAGAAGATCGCCAAGCCCGATCCGCGCATCTACGAAATCGCCGAGCAGCGCAGCGGGCGTGAAGGTGCGGCGCTGTTCTTCACCGACGACAATGCTGCCAACATCGCCGCTGCCAAAGCGCGCGGTTGGGATGCACACCTGTTCAGTGACGCCGCCAGCCTTGAAGTCCAGCTAAGCGTCGCTGGATTCTTATAAAGTGCCTGCAGTGGGGCTCTGGCCTCCGACCCCGAGGGTCCGCAAGAGCCACCGCCTGCCACTGGGCGTCCCGGCCGCAAGGCGCGTGCGCAATCCAAAAACATTAACCCCCGGCCGCGCGCTGTGGGGGACAGCGGGCGCCGGGGGCCGGGATCTCTGTCCGAGGGGAGAGGGGACATCCGGACAGAGAGGGATTATGTCAGGCTGCAATCAGCCGTTGCACTTGGCCAGTTCCTCGGCCTCAATGGCCGCACCCTGCACCTTGAAATCGGCGATTTCGCCCGACTTGCGGTTCAGGCCGCGGCAAATGCGCAGCGGACGCGCGCTCGTCTTGGTGGCGACGCAGGTGGAGCCTTGGCAGGTCCAGGCAACACCGCCAGCGACGAAGCGGGCTTCGCTTGCCGGGGCAGCCAGTGTGGCGCTGTAATAGGCGGGGCCGGCGGCGTTCAGCGGAGCGCTGCTGGTGGCAACGCCGAAGCTAAGACCGGAGTAAACCAGCGCCGAAGCGAGGATCGCGAACTTACCGGTGCGGGGGAGGGTGAGGGTGTTGATCATCAGGGTATCCATTTTGTTGTCGGGGACAGTTGCCCCATGGGCTCTGGCAATGCATTTTGCAATGCAACATTTCAATTTGAAACCAGTTGCAACTCGCTACCTACTTAACTAGGTTGCGGGTTGCAACTGAAAACTGAAAATTTTTTGTGAGCCGGACAAAATCGGTTACACATCGCCCCTGAAGGGGAAGGACAGGTATTATGGGCAACTTGAGAGAGCCGCTGCGCGAGTTGATCGAATGCGGACTGCCGCAGGCGCTGGAGGTGATGGGCGAACGCTGGTCGTTCATGATTCTGCGTGCCAGCTTCAACGGTCTCAAGCATTTCGAGGAATTCCTGAGCGAGCTCGGGATTGCCCGTAACATCCTCTCCAACCGCCTTGCCAAGCTGGTTGAGCACGGCATCCTGAAACGCGAACCCTGCGCCGATGACCGCCGCAAGATCGAATACCGATTGACCGAAAAGGGCTTCGATCTGCTCCCCGCAATGCTGGCGTTGCGCCAGTGGGGCCAGAAATACGGCAGCGAAACCGTGGTCGAAGACCCGGTGCTGGTCGACGAGCAGGACCGCCTTCCGATCGGCCCGGTGTCGATCCTTGCCCATGACGGCCGCATCCTTGGCCATCAGGACCTGTGGCTGGTACGCCCGGAAAACCTCGGCAGGCGTGCCGACGGCAGTGTTGCGACCCGCGGGACGGATTTTGCCGAGGGCGATGTCGTCGATCTCGCTGCCAGAAAAGCCAGCAACGGATAATCCGTCGATAGCCTGCGCGCAGCGGGTGCCCATGCTGCATGGCATGGGCTAGGGCTGCGCCTATGAGCGTCGCTGCGACTTCCGACATTCACGAAATCCTGCATCGCACCTTCGGCTTCACCGGCTTTCGCGGGCAGCAGGAGGCTGTGATCGAGCGGGTCATGCGCGCTCAGCATACCCTTGCGCTAATGCCGACCGGCGCGGGCAAAAGCCTGTGCTACCAAATCCCGGCGCTGGCGCGTGAAGGCACGGCGATTGTCATATCCCCCCTGATTGCGCTGATGCACGACCAGATCCGCTCCGCCACCGCCGCGGGGATCAGCGCGGCATCGATGACTTCGGCCGACAGCGACAATGCCGCCACTGCCGATGCGTTCCGTTCGGGCGCGCTCGATTTGCTCTACGTCGCCCCCGAACGCGCCGCGACACCTGGCTTTCAAAGCCTGCTCGAACGTGCGCCGATATCGTTGTTTGCCATCGACGAGGCGCATTGCGTGTCCGAATGGGGTCACGATTTCCGTCCTGATTACCGCGCACTTCGCCCGGTGCTCGACCGCTTTTCCGATGTGCCGCGTCTTGCGCTGACCGCAACCGCCGATCAGGCGACCCGCGCCGATATCCTGCGCCAACTCGGCATTCCCGACGAAGGGCTGATCGTTGCCGGGTTTGACCGGCCCAACATCCGCTACGCCATCACCGCGCGCGATTCGGGCACGCGCCAGATCGTCGAACTGCTCCAGAAACTGGACGGCGCCGGCATCGTTTACGCACCAAGCCGCAAGGCCACCGAAGACCTTGCCGCGCAGATCGCCAAATCCGGGCGAGAGGCATCGTTCTATCACGCGGGCCTTGATCCCGAACGGCGCGCCCGGGTTCAGGCCGAATTCGTCGCGTCCGAGAACATGGTGATGGCCGCCACCATTGCGTTCGGCATGGGGATCGACAAGCCCGATGTTCGCTTCGTCATCCATGCTGGCATCCCCAAATCGATCGAGGCCTATTACCAAGAAACGGGCCGCGCCGGGCGCGATGGCGATCCGGCCGAAGCCCACCTGTTCTGGGGCACGAGCGATTTTGCCCGCGCACGGCAATGGCTGGCCGAGGTTGAGCCGGAGCGCTTGCCCGCCGAACAGGCGCGGCTCGGTACGCTGGCTGCGCTGGTCGAAGCGCCGACCTGCCGCCGGGCGATCCTGCTGCGCCATTTCGGCGAGCATCCACCCGAAAATTGCGGGAATTGCGACAATTGCCTTGAACCGCCTGACGTGGTCGACGCCAGTGAATTGGCGCGCAAGCTGCTGTCGGCAGTCTATCGCACCGGGCAAAGCTTTGGCGTCGGCCACATCGAAAAGGTGCTGATCGGGCAGACTGACGAGCGGATTACATCGCGCGGGCATGACCAGCTGTCGGTGTTCGGGATAGTCGATACTCCCGACGCACGGCTGCTGCGGCCGCTTGTCCGGACGATGGTGGCCCGCGGGATGCTGGCGGCGACGGAACATGGCGGCTTGATGCTGGGGCCGGAAGCGCGGCCTGTCCTGAAGGGCGAAGCGGGCGTCAGCATTGCCGAGCCGCCCGTCCGCCAGCGCCGCCAGCGCCGTACCCGCACGGGCGATGCGCCAAATCCGATCGGCAACCCGCTGTTCGAGGCGCTTCGCGCCAAGCGCAAGGAGCTTGCCGCCGAACATGGTCTGCCGGCGTATGTCATCTTCCACGATTCGGTGCTGCGCGACATGGCGCACCAATGCCCGGAAACGCTGGCCGAACTCGGCACGATCCCGGGTGTCGGGGTAAAGAAGCTGGAGACGTGGGGGCCAGGCTTCATTGCCGTGGTGCGAGATAGCCTTAAGTCTTAAGGCCTGGCCCGCCGCACAGTGTAATCGATCCGAATACGAACCCATGATCCAAACTGCTCGCGCCCTCCGACCCGTGCTGGACGCACCCGGAATTGCCAGGCAGCGGCCAGCGATGCCCGACCCATCATCGAGCCTTGCGGCGCCTCACTGATGAGCACACAGTCCTCGACATAATAGCCCTGCACGGTCTTGCAGGCGATCAGTGCATAGCCCGGGCCGTTGGCGGTAGACAGATAGCCCGCCAGCTCTTCCTGGGTTGGTTCGCGATACCAGCGTGCGGCGTAAAGCGGCTCGCCATTGGGGGCGGTGCCGACCCGCTCGCTATCGCCGGTGGTGCGCGGATTGCCGCTGTCGACCGGGCCATATCCGCGATTGGGATTGATGCGCGCGCCGATCTTCGGCCGGGCGCTCGGCTGAGGCTGCGGCGGCGTCTCGGGCGCAGCTTGCGGCGGGGCGGGCGGCTGGGGAGGTGCAGGCTGCGGGTTGAGGGCAAGCGGCGAAGGACGCACGGGCTGCTGCGCCACGGGCGTGTTGTCCTGCGGGGTGTCAGCCTCGCTCGCCGCGTCGGCTGTTTCGGGTTCCGGCGCGGGCGGCGCGGCGAACTCCACCGCCTTGAAGGTCGTGACGGCTTCCTTGCCGTCCTCGACGCCGGCGATACTTGCACCCAGCGTGAGCAATAACAGCAGGATCAGCGCTTCCAGCGCCAGCGCGATGCCAAGGCTCGTCAGCTTACGCCGCCGCGACGCATCGCGCACCGCCACGAGCAGCGCCGCCGCCTTGCTGCCCGGCGCGTCGTTCACTGCCAATGCTGAAGGATCGTCCGAAATTGCCGCTGCGCCTTTGATAAGGCCGGGAAAGGGCGGCCCAGCGGCCCCCTTAACCCGTCATTAGCCGGTATGATAGCGCCTCGGCAATGTGCACCCGGCCTACTGTCTCAGCCCCGGCAAGATCGGCTATGGTGCGGGAAACGCGCAGCATCCTGGTGTAGCCGCGCGCGGACAGGTGCAGCTTCTCCGCTGCTTGCAGCAGCAGCGTGCGGCCCGCCTCGTCAGGGGCGGCGAAGGTGTCCAGCTTATCGCCTTCCAGTTCAGCGTTGGAGCGCACCCCCCGCACCGTCTGGCGCGCGCGCGCCGCGGCGACCCGCCGCGCGACTTCGGCGCTGCCCTCTGCGGGCGGTGGGAGGGTCATATCCATCGCACTCACCGCGCCGACGTGGACATGGAGGTCGATACGGTCGAGCAGCGGGCCGGACAGCCGCGCCTGATAATCGCCCACGCAGCGCGGATACTTGTTGCAGTTCCTCGCCGGATCGCCGGCAAAGCCGCAGCGGCACGGGTTCATCGCGGCAATCAGCTGCACCCGCGCGGGGAAAGTTACATGGGCATTGGCGCGGGCGACATCGACTTTTCCTGTCTCCAACGGCTGGCGCAGCGAATCGAGCACCGGGCGCTGGAATTCAGGCAGTTCATCGAGGAACAGCACGCCAAGATGCGCCAGGCTGACCTCACCCGGGCGGACTTTCAACCCGCCGCCGGTCAGCGCCGCCATACTCGCCGAATGGTGCGGCGCGCGGAACGGGCGGGCGCGGCTGATGCGACCGGATTCGAGCGTCCCGGCGACCGACTGCACCATCGACACCTCTAGCGCCTCGGCAGGCGCAAGGTCGGGAAGGATGCCGGGCAGGCAGGATGCAAGCAGGCTTTTGCCCGAACCGGGCGGTCCGACCATGAGCAAATTGTGCCCGCCTGCCGCCGCGATCTCCAGTGCGCGCTTGGCCGTTTCCTGACCCTTCACCTGCCGCAGATCATTGCCTGTCGCGCCATCGGCCACGTCCCCGCGCGGCGGCTCCGGCAGGACGAGGCTGCCTTTCAGATGGCTCAACAGGCTCATCAGATCACGCGGGGCGAGGACCGGCACGCCGCTGGCCCAACGCGCTTCCGGGCCTTGTTCGGCCGGGCAGATGAGACCCGTTCCCGCCTCACTGGCATGGAGCGCTGCGATCAACACGCCGGGGCTGGCGACCACGCGGCCATCCAGCGCCAATTCCCCCACTGCAATCCAGTCACCCAGCTGTTCGGCATCGGTAACGCCCATCGCGGCGAGAAGCGCGAGTGCAATCGGCAGATCGTAATGCGATCCGTCCTTGGGCAGGTCGGCGGGGGAAAGGTTCACCGTGATCCGCTTGGGCGGCAGCGCCAGACCCATCGCGGAAAGCGCCGACTGCACCCTCTCGCGGCTCTCGCTCACCGCCTTGTCGGGCAGGCCCACTACAGTGAAGCGCGGCATCCCTGGCGCCACCTGGCATTGCACCTCCACGGCGCGCGCCTCCAGCCCGAGGTAGGCAACCGTCCTAACCAGCGCGACCATCTGCTTATCCCTTGATCACCCCTTGAATGCTGTTTGTGGAGCCTTCTGAACCACTTGTCGAGCCATCGCAGGCTAAACGCTGCTGCGGGACGCCAACTTATAGGCCTGCATTTTAAGGTCTTTTTAAAGCATAAATCTTGGCGATTTGGGAAAGGGCCCGGGACGACAAGGGCGGCCATGAAACGCGCCCTGACCCTTCTGCTTGCCGCTATCGCGCTGCTATTGCCGGGCGTGGCGGCGTTGGCCCAACCGGCGGGCCATTCGGGCGCGCGAGTTGTTGCCACGGTCAGCTGGGTCGAGGAGTGGGACCCGGCGACCGGGCAGTGGGTCCGCATCGAGGAAGCCCCCGCCCACATCGCCCCTGCCGCGCTGCAAACCACCGCCACCAATATCGCCCGCGCAGGCAGCGTCACCATGACCGAAACCATCACCGAAGCTCCTGCACGCTTCATTGCCCCGTCTGCACGCACCGCCGCCAGGTTGGCCGGGATCGCCGCGTTCGGCCCGTTCCGCGTGATCGATGATAAGCGCGCCGCACTGGTCGGCACGACCGACGCCGCCAGCCCGCAGGCCTTCGCGGCGATGCTGGCGCAGTTCCCGGCGCTTGAGGTGATCGATTTCGTCGATGCACCGGGCACCCGCCATGATCTGGCCAACCTGCGGCTAGGCCGGGCGATCCGTGCCGCTGGCCTTGCCACACATGTTCCTGCGGGCGGATCGGCGCGGTCCGGCGCGGTTGAACTGTTCCTTGCGGGCACCCGCCGCACGATGGACCCCGGCGCGCTGTTCGCTGTGCATTCCTGGCGCGACACGATTGGGCGCGAACCTTCCGATTTCGCCGCCGATGCGCCGGAAAATCGCCTCTATCTCGATTACTATGCTGATATGGGCATGGCGCCTGATCAGGCGAGCGCGTTCTACGCGATGACCAATTCGGTGCCACACGCAGACGCGCTGTGGCTGCAAGGCGGCGACATGGCGCGCTGGATTGATACCCCGGCGCAAACCGCTCTGCGTCTCGCCGTGATGCGGTCCGGCGCGGGTCTTGCCAAAGCGGTACGCGCACCGTTTGGCAAGCTGCGCCTGCCCACGGCCGCTGGCCCTTCGCCTGTCCTGCGCCTAGCCCCCAAGCTAGCCCCCAAGCTAGCCTATGCGAATCTGACTGCGGGTTTGCTTGACTCAGGGTCTGCATTCCCATAACGGCCCCGGTCTGTTTTGTGGTCGCTGTGTGGCGGCCCCGGCAGGATTGCGGGACACGCTCGCTACGATCCGGCCGGCCAGTTTTTTCGAGGATGATATGAAGCGTACCTTCCAACCCAGCAATCTTGTGCGCGCCCGTCGCCACGGCTTCTTCGCCCGCAAGGCGACCCCGGGCGGCCAGAAGGTCCTGCGCGCCCGCCGCAGCCGCGGCCGCAAGAAGCTCTGCGCGTAATCGTCTGGCGCCCTCAGGCGCCGGGCGCGGGCCGTCCGGCCCGATTGGCTTTCGCGGCATAGGCCGCGGCGGGCAGTCGCCCATGCGGGCTCCCTTCGGGAGCCCGTTTGCGTTTGGTGCCTTGCGGGGTAGAGCCAATCGAACCGCGCAGGCGGTTCGCACGCGCGACTGCGCGCCGGCCTTTAGGCCGAAAGCCATGGCGGGCGGATGTCCGCCGCCCGGCGTTTGAGGGCCAAAACAAATGACTCAAGCGGCAAGCACGACGATCCCACCCAAGACCCTGACCAAACGCGCCGATTTTCTTCGCGCAAACTCCGGCATTCGCAATGCGCGGGCCGGGTTTGTGCTGCTGACCCGTCCGAATGACGGGCAAGGCATCCGCTTCGGCATCACTGTCACCAAGAAGATCGGGAACGCAGTTGTGCGCAATCGCATGAAGCGGCGGTTCCGCGAATTGCTACGCGCGGCTTTGCCCACGCTGGGCTTGCCGGATCACGATCATGTGTTGATTGGTCGTGCGGGCGGGGTTGAGCGTGATTTTCACCTGATGGTCGAAGAACTCGCTAAGGCACTGGAGCGCGCGCGCGAAGGGCGCGGCGATCCGGCGGGCGGGCGGCGTCCGCGCAAAGGAAATAAGGGCCGATGAAACAGCTTCTTATCCTTGTCGCGCGCGGCTGGCAGCTTGGTCCTTCGCGCATCCTACCGCCCACGTGCCGCTACGCGCCGTCGTGCAGCGAATATGCGATTCAGGCGATTGGCAAGTATGGTGCGCTGAAGGGTGGATGGATGGCGTTTAAGCGGCTAATGCGCTGCCATCCCTGGGGCGGACACGGGCATGATCCCGTGCCTTAGGGGCTGAATTTGTGGGGGACTGGAAACCGGACCGCCTTACCCCCATAATACACCACTGATACCCTTCAACGTTGCATTTCTCGGGGCTTACACTTGGACAATCGCAATCTTCTGCTCGCTGTCGTGCTTTCGGGCCTGCTCATTCTGGGGTGGGACCTGGGGATGCGTTACTTCTATCCCGAAGCGGCGATTTCCGCGCAGTCTACTCCGGCAGAAGCCGTTGCTGGCGCGCCCGGCACGGACGAAGGCACGGCTCCGGCGGCAGGGGCTGGCAATTTGGGCGGGGACGCGGCGGCTGCCAAGATCGATCTGAAGACGGCTCTGGCCAGCGCCAACCGCGTGGCGATCGATACGCCGCGGGTGGCCGGATCGATTAATCTGGTCGGCGCGCGCATCGATGACATCGTGCTCAAGGATTACCGTGAAACGCAGGACAAGGATTCCGGCCCCGTCCGCCTGTTTGCGCCCGAAGGTACACCGGGACAATATTTCGCCGAATTCGGCTTTGTCAGCGGCGGCGCGCGTCAGCCTTCGAACCTGTTGTGGCAGGCCGACGGCACCAAACTGACGCCGACCACGCCAGTCATCCTGACCCGCACGGACGCGAACGGCGTGACCTATGCGATCCGCTTCGCGGTCGATGCCAATTACATGATCACCGCTACCCAGACCGTGACCAACGGCGGCGCGGCGCCTGCGGTGATCCAGCCCTTCGCCCTGATCAAGCGCACCAGCACCAACGCCACCATCGATCAGTGGGTTGCCCATGCAGGTCCGGTCGGGGTGTTTGGCGGGTCGCTGTGGGATCCCCATTCTTATGATGAAGTGGCCGAATTGGGCGGGGAAACCCCCGAAGGCAAAGCCAGCTGGCTCGGCTTTACTGATCAATACTGGCTCAGCGCGCTGGTTCCCGGAGACGGGAAGGGCAACCTGACGACCGACAGTGCGGGCTTCCGCGCGCTCGGCAACACGCTGTTTCGCGCCGATCTGCTGTATAACGTGGCCACGGTCCCGGCAGGCGGCAGCGTGTCGCAGGCGACGCGGCTTTATGCCGGTGCCAAGGACAGTCAGATCCTCGATATCTATGAAGAGGGCGGCATCACTTATTTCGGCAAGGCGATCAGCTGGGGCTGGTTCGAGATCGTCGAAAAGCCGATCCTGTGGCTGCTGCGGACGCTGAACGGGCTGGTCGGCAATTTCGGCGTGGCGATCATCCTGCTGACGGTCATCATCCGCGGGCTGATGTTCCCGGTGGCGCAAAAGCAGTTCGCTTCGATGGCTTCGATGAAGGCCGTCCAGCCGAAGATGAAGGAAATCCAGGAACGCTTCAAGGATGACAAGCAGCGCCAGCAGCAAGAAATCATGAAGCTTTACAAGGATGAAAAGGTTAATCCGCTGGCCGGGTGCCTGCCGCTTGTCATCCAAATTCCTATCTTCTTTGCGCTTTACAAGGTGCTGGTCCTTGCCATCGAGATGCGGCACGAACCCTTCATCGCGTGGATCAAGGACCTGTCCGCGCCCGACCCCGCGCATATCCTGAACTTGTTCGGGCTGCTGCCTTATGAAGTGGTCGGCTTCCTCGCCATCGGCCCGCTCGCGCTATTGCTGGGCGTGACGATGTGGCTGACCTTCAAGCTGAACCCGAGCGCGATGGACCCGGTGCAACAGCAGATGTTCGCGATCATGCCGTGGATTCTGATGTTTGTGATGGCACCCTTTGCAGCCGGTCTGCTGCTTTACTGGGTGACCTCGAACATCCTGACAGTGGCGCAGCAAAGCTATCTCTATTCAAAGCATCCGCAGCTCAAGGCAGCGAATGCGGCGGCCGAGAAACCGGCGACGAAGGGATAGGCGCGTGACTGATCCAGACGACTGGCAGGCGTATGAAGACGCCGCAGCAAAGCTCTTTTCAGGGCCGGTGGACTTCCTGCGTTCTGCGCCGCAGCTGCAATTTCTGCCCGATCCGGTGGTGCCGGAAATCGCCTTTTGCGGGCGCTCGAACGTGGGTAAATCGTCTCTGCTGAACGCGCTGACGGGGCGCAGGGCAATTGCCCGGGCCTCGGTCACGCCGGGGCGGACGCAAGAACTGAACTTCTTCGATGTCGGGCGGCCTGAGGAAGAGGGGGCGCTGCCCTTGTTCCGGCTGGTCGACATGCCCGGCTACGGCTTTGCCAAGGCGCCGGTGAAGGTCGTCGACAAGTGGAAGGCGCTGGTCAATTCCTACCTGCGCGGACGGCAGGTGCTCAGCCGCACGCTGGTGCTGGTCGATAGCCGGCATGGCTTGAAAGAAGTCGATCGGGCAATGATGAAGATGCTCGATGAAGCGGCGGTCGGCTACCGGGTGGTGCTGACCAAGACCGACAAGATCAAGGCGAGCGAGCTGGACAAGGTCGCCGAAGCGACCGCTGCCGAGGTTCGCAAACATGTTGCCGCCTACCCCGAACTCCACCTCACCAGCAGCGAAAAAGGCATGGGCATTGATGCCCTGCGCGCCGCCGTGGTGGCCGACGCGCTGGGCGAAGGGTGGATGGGATAGTCCCGCCACGCATTTGGTTTGAGGGGTGCGGAGGACCGCCGCGGCCAGCCGCGACGGTGGCTCTCCTTAACGGCCTAGCCGATTCGGTGTTCGCCCCGGATCCACCGCACCGTCCCTGACGACGCGCGCATCACCACGCTTTCGGTGGTTAGGATCACCTCGCCCGTGGGCTTGCGGCGGCGTTTCACCCCGCGCAGCAGCGACCCGTCGGTCACGCCGGTTGCAGCAAAGATACAGTCACCCTTGGCGAGGTCTTCCAGCTTGTAGATGCGGTTCAGATCCTCGATCCCCCACTTGCGGGCGCGCGCCTTTTCGTCATCGTTGCGGAACACCAATCGGCCGTTGAACTGCCCGCCGACACAGCGCAGCGCCGCCGCGGCTAGCACGCCCTCAGGTGCGCCGCCCTGGCCCATGTACATATCGACCGTGGTTTCTTCGTCGGTGACCGCGATCACGCCTGCCACGTCACCATCGCCGATCAGCACCACGCCGCAGCCCAGCGCGCGCAGGTCCGCGATCAGCTCGGCATGGCGCGGGCGGTCCAGAACGCAGACATTGATCTGCGACGGATCGACACCCTTGGCCGCCGCGACCGCGCGCACGTTATCGGCAGGGCTTTTGGCAAGATCGATGATGCCTTCGGGATAGCCCGGGCCGACCGCCAGCTTGTCCATGTACACGTCGGGGGCGTTCAGCAGGCAGCCTTCCTCCGCCGCCGCCAGCACGGCCAGCGCATTCGGGCCGGCCTTGGCGGTGATGGTGGTGCCTTCCAGCGGATCCAGCGCGATGTCGATCTTCGGGCCTTTGCCGGTGCCGACCTTTTCGCCGATGAACAGCATCGGGGCTTCGTCCCGCTCGCCTTCGCCGATCACCACGGTGCCGTCCATGTAGAGCGTGTCGAACGCCTTGCGCATCGCTGCGACCGCCGCTGCGTCAGCCGCTTTTTCGTCCCCGCGCCCGACCATCTGTGCCGCAGCAATCGCCGCCGCTTCGGTCACACGCACCATTTCAAGCACCAGCACGCGCTGGATGGCATTATCGCTGGCGGCTTGTGCGGCAACATCAAGGTCAGTATCGATCAAGGAGTTCATGCGAGATTCAGCCCTTCTTCGCTCTGGTTGCCACCCAACCAAGTATCAACGGGCGCTTAAGCGGATGGAGACGGGTTTGTCGAGTAATGCCACGCCTGTGCTGCCCTGTTTTCCTGTCGCCTTGGCCGCATTGGCGGCAGTGATTGCGGTTCCCGTCGCCGCGCAGGACGCCAGCAGCGTCCCCGCGACGCCCGCCGCAGAGCAGCCTCCTGCACCACGACCGCGTCTCAATTTGATGGTCACCGTCCCGCGCGGCGAGGTCAATCAGGCCGAGCTTCAGCAATGCCGCGACAATGCCGATGCAGGCACGGTAAGCGGCGAAATCGTCGTCTGCCGCGAAGGGGGAAGCGACGGCACCGGCCTGACCGGATCACGCGCCGACAGCCAGAAACGGTACGCGCAGGAAACCATG
>ERZ1022756.229-NODE-229-length-18810-cov-8.509624_pt1 | contig 18810 bp, 5 predicted proteins | sample MGYA00520902_ERZ1022756 | MGnify/ENA primary metagenome ERZ1022756 (study PRJEB33162, sample SAMN09537601) | freshwater metagenome | isolation source: freshwater | place: Canada:Alberta | collected 2017-07 | study: EMG produced TPA metagenomics assembly of the...
TCTAAGTACTAGCGTCTTGAGCTTCCGAACGGTTTCTGAAATCATTCCGCACCCGGAGTATCGGGTATCTTCCAAGAATCACGATATTGCGCTGATAAGGCTAGCTACTCCAGTCACACTAGGCGGCAACACTCAGGCCATTCCGATTTTTCGTAGCGAGGTCGCCAACGACACGCCTGGCTACGTGACAGGGTGGGGTCAGACCACGGTCACCACAAGTTGGGGAACTTACTTTCAGGGGACATCAAACTTCCCCACTGCCCTTCACGGCACCAATCTCTGGGTGGCGGATAACAATTGTTGGGGAGAAAGGCCCGGCAGCTACCGCTCCGATCTGATGATCTGTGCTGGCACGTTTGGGTGGATGAATGACACCTGCCAAGGTGATAGCGGTGGGCCTCTGGCAATCCAGGTTTCGGGCAACAGTTTCTTGGCTGGAGTAACAAGTTTTGGAGCAGGTTGTGCTTGGCTGAGTCCGGGAATCTACACAAAAGTTTCTCGATACGCGAGCTGGATTGACGACAAAACAGCACTGAACTTCTCAACAAGTCCAACTCCAACTATTTCGGGTTTTGCTGTGGTGGGTCAAACTCTGACAGCAACAGCTGGAAGCTGGGACCCTTCTCCTGACACAACAAGCTTCCAATGGTTAGCCAACAATTCGCCAATCTCAGGGGCTACTGGTTCAACTTACGTGGTCAAGCAAGCAGATCTTAGGCGAACCATTTCCGTTCGCGTGACCGGAGTCAGGTCTGGTTATCGAACTGTCACAGTTGAATCCAGCAGAACTCTGCCGGTTGCAGCAACTATGCCTTTCAGCGAAACCTCCAGGCCTACCGTCACTGGCTCCTTCGTTAAGGGTGGGGCTCTCACGGCTGACCCTGGTTCCTGGTCCCCGACTCCGACACTAAGCTACCAATGGCTTTCAAACAATCGCGCGATACGTGGCGCAACTAGCAGCACTTACGTTCTGACTGCCGCGGATGTTGGAAAACTTATTTCAGTTCAATTGACGGGCACGCGTTCTGGTTACCAAACTACGACCAACACATGGGGCCCAAGCACTGCAATTCTTGATGGGTTCCCATTTTTTCAAAGTCCTGCACCATCAATTTCTGGAAGTGCAGTTGTAGGTCAAACAATTACTGCAGGCCCAGGATCATGGGACCCAATTCCTAGCCTGAGCTATCAGTGGCTCTCAAATAACTCACCCATTAGGGGCTCGACTGGAACTTCCTACACACTGCGCACTGCAGATATTGGCAAGAGAATCTCCGTTAGAGTCACTGGCACTAGAGCGGGCTATGTGACCACGAGCATGGTCTCGGAGCCAAGCGCAGCCGTCACCGCTGGCTTTCCCTTTCAAGCGAGCCCGCTTCCAACAATCTCTGGTTCAGCTATTGTTGGTCAACAGTTGACTGCAGTCGCGGGAGATTGGTCCCCGACCCCCAATTTCACCTACCAATGGCTGGCCAATAACTCTGTTATCAGAGGAGCCACCGGACAAACTTTCGTTGTCACATCTGCCCAGAGGGGTAGACAGATAAGTGTACGAGTCACTGCAGTTTTGGCAACCTACGAGTCAACTCCTCGGGTCTCATCAGCATTGAGTGTTCCGCGTTAGCTTGCTGATTTGGCCTCAAGGGCCACCAGAAACAAGATGCAGACGGGCAATCCTGGCCCAAAAGTGATGCAGCCTGCTGAACAAACACGCTTGAGACCAGTGTTTGGGGCCGCATAAGGCTGAGACCTCTTTATTGGGGCGGGTCAGGTTTTATCTTAATCACAAAGTGGTAATCTAGAGCCACATCGTCCGGGGGGAGGCAGCGTGTTCAAGCGAACTAGATTTCGAGCGTTTTTGAACACCGCCGCATTGGTGTCGGTACTGATCCCGGCCAACTTAGACTCGGCGATGGCGATAGAGCCAAGCACAATAGCTCCCCAGATAAAGATCGTTGCCCCAACCAATCGAGTGGCACCAGCAATCACTGGGATTGCCAAAGTACCAAATGCCCTAACTGTTTCAAACGGAACCTGGCAAAACACTCCAACTTCATTTACTTACAGTTGGTTTCAGTGCACCTCTGAATCTAGAAGAACATCCACCTCAATTCCTCGTGGCTGTACTGCCATCTCGGGTGCAACCTCCGCGACGTATACCCTTCCATCTTCTCTAGTTGGAAGATTCATCGTTGCCTCAGTGCGAGCATCAAATTCTTCTGGAAATAGACAGATTTGGACCGCTTCAACTTCGGCTGTGGCCCCAGAATTTGTTCCGCCGGTAAACACCGTGGCTCCAGTGGTTTCCGGTTTGGCGGCCGAAGGTAATCGTCTCTTACTCTCTAACGGAACCTGGCAAAATTCTCCTACCAGTTTCACTTATGTCTGGTATCGCTGTACGGCCAATCAGTCTAGAGCTGCCGACACAATCCCAGCAGCCTGTAGTGCAATTCCTGGTGCCACCACATCGTCGCTAACGCTCACCACTGATGATGTTGGAAGATTCATTGCCGGAGGAGTCACGGCAAGCACTTCCAACGCTTCATCGTTCAGACTTTCTGTTTCAACCCGAGCCGTCACGGGTTTACCTGCACCGTCGGTTGATACAGCCCCTGCAATAACTGGAACAGCACGGGTGGATGAATCTGTTACTCTTTCTTCTGGAAGTTGGACAAGCGCACCTACCAGCTATGCCTACTCTTGGTTCCGTTGTTCGTCTGCAGTAACGCGCGTCCCAACAAGTCTGCCCAGGGGTTGCGTGGCCATTTCGGGAGCGACCGAAAGCACGTACTTGCTAACAGGGAGTGAATTATCCCGATTTGTTATCGGCTCTGTAGTTGCCACAAACCGAGCTGGCTCTCGTGCCGCCTTTTCTTTGAGCACCGGGTCAATTGCCCAGGCCACTAGGTCCGCTCCTAGAATCAAGAGCGCACCTAAGGTCGACATCCAGGGCACAGGATCTGACGCCATTAACGGCAGAGCCTTGGTCGGCAGCGTCTTAGTTGTAAACAAAGGTCAGTGGCTTGGGTTTCCAACACCTCAGGTCTCACATGATTTCTGGTACCGATGTGCAGACCCAGTACCTGCCGGCCAAAGCATCCCTCCTGCATTTTGTTTCGTAATTCCAGGATCTCAAGGAAATCTCACCTACGCGGTCCAAGAGGCTGACATCGGTTACCACCTAGCTTTTGAAGCTATTGCTGTTAATGATGTTGCAATTGTTCGACACTTCACAGCCACCACGGATTCCGTTAGCTCAGTTCCAATTTCTCTCAGTGCCCCTAATCTCTCCGGTAGTACTGACTTCCAGGGCGTACTGACGCTTTCCAACGGCCGCTGGGCTTCGCCGCCTACTATCCCATTGATGTTTGACTATTACTGGTTCCGATGCGAAGATTCAGAACCGACAATTGAGGAAGGCCTTCCTCTTGGCTGTGACATCATTCCAGGCGCTACCGCAAAGCAGTATCAGGTAACGCAAGACGATCTTGGTTACTTTGTTCATGGAACAGTAGTTGCTTTCAATGATTATGGATTCGCCGCTTTCAGCACCGCGCCAAGCATTGGTGAATCGAGGACCGCCCCTGTCAACCTTTTTACTCCTGCAATCTCAGGAGAAAAGCTAGTTGGTTCGGAGCTGTCAGCTTCCAATGGTCAATGGGCGGCATACCCAGCAGCCACAACAACCCTTCAGTGGTTCCGCTGTGACACACGCGTGCAGCTTGCAACTAATTCCAGACCTCCAGGTTGTGAGGAAATTTCCGGTGCAACCCGGAGCACTTATACCCAGACTCGGGAAGATGCAGGCAAGTTCGTCTCTGTAGCCTCCACGGTGACAAATATCTTAGGCACGGCTGTGATTTGGTCTACCGTCACGGCTCCTACCAACCAACCACCGACTTTGGTCACAGACCCGACGATCTCTGGAACATCCAGCTTCGGCTCTACTTTGACTGCAAACTCGGGTTCTTGGGAAGGCTTCCCAACACCAACTTTCAGCTACCAGTGGTACTCCTGTGATAACCCAGTAGAAGCTAGCTCGACTTCATTAGCTGGCGGCTGTTCCTTGATCACCGGCTCAACATCTAGCTCGAGAGTGCTCAATTTGGACACCTTGGTTGGAAAGCGACTGCTGGTGCGAGTCACAGCCATAAATAGTCTTTTGTCTAGCGCCCATTTTTCGGCCTCAACCGATCCAATAACCAGAACTCCAGTGGCAACTGTAAACCCATCGGTTTCTGGAACTAGAACTATTGGAAGTGACTTAACTGCTTCACCTGGAACCTGGAGCGCTTTCCCGGAACCAACCACTAGCTACCAGTGGTTCCGCTGCACATCCCAAATCGCTTCTGTTGCTACCAGCTTGCCATCTCAGTGTTCTGAGATTTCTGGCGCAACTTCTATTTCTTATTCGCAGGTTGCAGCGGATGCCGGCAGGTTCATAACGGTTCGAACAAATCAATCTAATGATTTGGGAACTGCCAACCTTTGGTCAATAGCTTCCGCTCCGACCAATCAACCACCGACTTTGGTATCTGACCCGATACTTTCCGGAACCGCCAGTTTTGGGTCAAGACTTCAGGTAGGTAATGGTTCGTGGGCTGGATTCCCGATTTTGACTTCGAGTTCCTTTAGGTACCAGTGGTACTCCTGTGATAACCGAGTAGAAGCGAGCTCGGCTTCTCTAGCTGGCGGTTGTTCCTTGATTAGTGGTTCAACAAACGGCTTTGACCTAAATTGGGATTCTGTGGTTGGAAAGCACTTATTGGCTCAAGTCACAGCAACCAACACGCTATCGTCTAGTTCGCGCTTCACATCTTCACTCGGCCCCATAACTAGACTGCCGTTTGCAACGGTCAACCCAACAGTTTCCGGAACCAGAACCACCGGAAGTGTCTTGACTGCTTCACCTGGAACCTGGAGCGCTTTCCCAGTGCCAACCACCAGCTACCAGTGGTTCCGTTGCGTGAATCAGCTAGTGACTGCTGCCACCAGTTTGCCGTCTCAGTGCTCTGAGATTTCTGGTGCAACTTCTACGGTTTACACCCAGGTTACTGCTGACGTTGGGCGATTCATAACGGTTCGATCAGCAACAACAAATAGTTTAGGAACCACCAATATCTGGTCTATGGTCACATCGCCGACTAACCAACCGACAAACTTGGTTAATGCGCCGCAATTGGCTGGAACAGCCCTCTACGGCTCCAACTTGGTTGTGACTCCAGGCACTTGGCAAGGATTCCCCACACCAGGGTTAAGTTACCAGTGGTACTCCTGTAACGAACAGGTGACGGTTAGCTCGGCAACGCTCCCTAGTGGGTGTAGCTTGATTGCGTCATCTACATCAACTTCGCAACTGCTAAACCTAGACTGGTTTGTTGGAAGGCACTTGCTCGCTCGAGTCACAGCAACTAATGCCCTTCTATCTATTGCACACTTCACGGCTACTATCGGCCCAGTAAACAGGGCACCAACCGTGCTAGTAAACCCAGCTGTTTCGGGAACCAGAAGTACAGGGAATGTCCTAACGGTCAATACTGGAACTTGGAGCGCTTTCCCAGCAGCAGTAGCCAGCCATCAGTGGTTCCGATGCACTAGTCAAGTCCCCTTTGAAACGAATGTCTTGCCTTCTGGGTGCTCCGAGATTCCAGATGCAACCGCTGCTACATATACTCAATCCCCTGCGGACGCGGGGATGTTCATCACCGCTCGAACCACTCAAATCAATAGTTTAGGAACCACCAACCTTTGGTCCTCTGCAAACACCCCAACAAACCACCCACCTACTCTGGAAACACCTCCAAGTATTTCCGGAGCAGCCAGCTACGGCGACACTCTAAACGCAGGTCCTGGTACTTGGAAAGGATTTCCAGCTCCGACTTTCAGCTATGAGTGGTACACCTGTTCTGACGAAAATCCTTCGCCACGAACAACCCTGCCTTCAGGGTGCCAAGAATTCGTCGTGGAAGGCGGGGACGTCGCAACGGGCGCTAATCACTCTTGTGCAACACTATCTAACGGCACCGTGCGTTGCTGGGGCTTCAACGGGTCCGGCCAACTTGGTAACAACAGTACAACGGGGAGCCTTTTGCCTGTTGCTGTGTCCGGCCTGACAACCGCAAAGTCTATCTCGACGAGCCACCAGCACACCTGCGCGCTTCTAGCCAACGGCACCGTGCAGTGTTGGGGAAGCAATTCCAGCGGCCAACTTGGAAATGGTGGCAATTCCGCAAGCCTCCTACCGGCACCTGTACGCGGAATTTCTACTGCGACTTCGATTTCAGCAGGCGCAAATCACACTTGTGCAACAGTTTCTAACGGTACTGTGCAATGTTGGGGAATGAACCTCGGTCCGGAATGGGGCCACGCAGGAAACCCTTCACCCATGAGCACCTCATACCCCGTTGAGATTCCTGGCGTGAGTGCGGCGGTATCAATCTCGACGGGCCACTTCCACACCTGCGCGCTTCTAGCCAACGGAACTGTCAGATGTTGGGGTAGTAATAACAATGGTCAACTTGGAAACAACAGCATGATATCTAGCAGGTCTCCGGTGACTGCCAATGTTTCAAATGTGACTCAAATTTCATCTGGAACATATCACACATGCGCGCTTCTAGCTAACAGCACTGTGCAGTGTTGGGGAGATAATGGGAGCGGCCGACTCGGAAACAATAACGTAACGCATACCTCGGTGCCGACAGTTGTTCCCGGCCTGACAGGCGTAGCATCAATCTCGACAGGAGATAGCCACTCATGCGCACTATTATCCAACGGTACCGTGCGATGCTGGGGTGCCAATTCGCAAGGTCAACTTGGAAGTTTAGGCACAACATTCAGCAGTGCACCAGTCTCCGTTAGTGGTATTTCATCTGCTACAGAGATTTCGGCAGGTAGGAGCCATACATGCGCGCAACTCAGTAACGGGACTGTGCAATGTTGGGGAGAAAACGGCTCCGGTCAACTAGGAAACAACACGGCCACGCGAAGTTTGACTCCTGTGAATACTGGACTTGTGATCCCTTTTGTGGTCTTAAACAAGACTTCTATAGGGAAATTCGTTGTTGTTCGTGTGACGGCGAGAAACTCTGCTTCAACTTCTACGATCGTATCTCGTTCAACGAACCCAGTAACCAGAATCCCAACCCCAATAGCCAACCCGACGGTTTCTGGAATCAGAACCACTGGCAGAGCTCTAACGGTATCTACTGGAGCTTGGAGTGCTTTCCCAGAGCCAACAACTAGTTTCCAATGGTTCCGCTGCACAAGCCAAGTTCCTGCCGATACGAATAATCTTCCTCCTCAGTGCGACGAGATTGCTGGAGAATCATCTGCCACTTATACTCAAGTACCAGATGATGCCGGAAAGTTTGTTTCGGCTCGCACCACCCAAACCAACACTGTGGGAACCGCCAACCTATGGGTATCTGCCACTGAAGTCACCACTCAACCAACGACACTAGCTTCTGAACCTGCAATTTCTGGTACAGCTAGCTTTGGTTCAATTTTAACCTCAAACCCGGGTGCTTGGCAGGGATTCCCATCCCCTACATTCAATTACCAGTGGTACTCGTGTGATATCGAGAATTTGATATTTGGAAGCAGCGTGCCAGCTGGTTGTCAAGAAATTGTAGGTAGCTCCCAATCGATAACCCTGAGCGGACAAAGTGCCGGCAAGTACGTAATCGTTCGAGTGACCGCGGCCAACCCCCTCTCTACTGTTGTTCGGGTATCTCGATCAACTGGGCAGGTCACTCAAATCCCCACAGCAACTGTCAACCCAGCGGTTTCTGGAACTAGAACCACCGAAAGAGAACTCACTGTCTCGCCTGGAACATGGAGTGCTTTCCCGGAGCCAACAACTAGTTATCAATGGTTCCGCTGCACGGGCCAGGTGCCTGCAGCGACCACAAACTTGCCTTCGCAGTGCTCTGATATAGCTGGTGCAACTTCTACTACCTATAGACAAGTCCCAGCAGACGCTGGAAGATTCATTACGGTCCGAACCGCCAAAACCAACAGTCTAGGAACCACTAATCTCTGGTCATCCGTCACAGAAGCCTCGACCCAGCCACCGACACTAGTTTCTGATCCATCGATTTCTGGGGCAGCTAGCTCCGGCTCTACCTTGACCGCAAACCCAGGGGTTTGGCAGGGGTTCCCTGACGTGAGCATCAGTTATTCCTGGTTTGAATGTTCATCCCCGCTCTTTGGAGCTTCCTCTACTCTTCCTGATTACTGTGAAGAACGAGCCACTCCTCGAGCTCTATCCGTTGATAACGGATCAGATCATTCCTGTGCACTTCTTGAGGGCGGGGATGTTGCTTGCTGGGGCAAAAACACTGCAGGGCAAATTGGTGATGGCACATTTACGAACAGACCGACTCCAGTTCTTGTTCCTCTGGCGGCTAAGGCCCAGTCAGTGTCAGCTGGATTTGATCACTCATGTGCTCTACTAACCACTGGGCAAATCCAGTGTTGGGGTGCTGGTGCAAATGGTGAACTTGGAAATGGCACAAATGTGGCAAACTCACCTAACCCAGTGCTCGTATCTGGACTCACCACGGCAGTGGAGCTGTCCGTTGGAGGCCTGCATACCTGTGCCTTGCTTGCCAGCAGGACTGTTCATTGCTGGGGGTACAACTGGTCTGGACAATTGGGCAATGGCCAGCAGCGCGAAGGCGCAAATAGAAACACTCCTCAGAACACTGGTCTTTCCGGGGTCAAATCTTTATCTGCGGGCGGCTACCACACTTGTGCTGTCATGCAATCGGTGGATGCCAATGGGCGAGATGTTAGATGTTGGGGCTCCAACGGTCATGGGCAGATTGGTCATAACGTAAGCAATGCGAATTCCGTAACCTCGCCAACAACTGCACTAACACCAAACTCTCCAGTCATAAGTTTGTCTTCCGGAGCGGCTCACACCTGCGCGGTTTTTGTTGGCGGATCCATGAGGTGCTGGGGGAAGAATGAGTCCGGGCAACTTGGAAATGGCTCGGTTGCTTTGAGGGTGAATAGCCCAGTTGCCGTATTGGGGGGATTGACTGCCACCACAATTAGTTCTGGCGAAGATCACACCTGCGCCATACTCAGTAACAATTCAGTCCAATGCTGGGGAGCTAATCACCTGAATCAATGGTCAGTATCGGGTGTGAGCACAAATAGCCCAACGGCCGTTGTGGTTTCAAATGCTTGGGGGGCCGTTTCCTCGATTTCAACAGGAGGCCGACATTCCTGTGTGCTTACTAGCACTGGCACAATCAGTTGCTCTGGGCCTAATGGAAATGGGGAGCTAGGAGATGGCTCGACCACAAAGCAGGGTGGATTCACCAAGTCTTGGACCCCACCATTCTCAGTGATTGGATCTAGTCAGCTAGGTAAGTACCTTGTAGCTGGAGTAACTGCCACTAACTCTTTAGGCAGCGTGACTCGATACACCATGTCAACGGCGCAAATCACTGCAATTCCAACTGTTGTGACTGAACCGGCAGTTTCTGGAACTAGGGTCACGGGCAATTTGTTGACGGTTTCTGAGGGCAGCTGGGTTGCATTCCCCGAAGCAGACACCAGTCACCAGTGGTTCCGATGCGTGAACGCGGTGTCGTCAGCTAGCGCCACTCTCCCAAGCAACTGCGCCGAAATTCCTGGGGCAACCTCTACTACCTACAGACAGGTGGCAGACGACGCGAGCAGATTCATAACTGTTAGAACCACAAAGACCAACACTGTTGGAACAACAAACCGATGGGCAGTTGCAACCGTTGCAACCACCCAACCCCCAACGGTCACTGCCGACCCAAGCCTTTCTGGTACAGCGAGCCTGAGCTCAATAATCACCGCCAACCCTGGCACCTGGCAAGGCTCCACACCGCTTTCATTCAGCTACCAGTGGTTTGCCTGTGATGCGAGGACATTGAGCACTTCTTCGTCAATCAACGAAAACTGTGTATCGTTGTCGGCTACAAGTACCACCTATCAAGTTCAGCAGGCTGCACTCGGTAAGTTCTTGGTTGCAGCTGTGACAGTATCTAACTCAGCTGGCACCGTGACCAGGTACACGATGTCAACGATACAAATCACCGCAATACCAACAGTGATTACTGAACCAACGGTTTCTGGAACAAGAGTAACTGGCAACGATTTGACGGTCTCTTCGGGAACTTGGGTCGCTTTCCCAGAGCCAACCACCACCGTTCAGTGGTTCCGGTGCACCAATGCGGTCGCTTCGGCAAGCGCATCCCTTCCTAGCACCTGCTCCGAGATTTCTGGTGCAACGGCAACTACCTATCGACAGGTGGCAGCTGATGCGGGCAGATTCCTCACAGCAAGAACCTCCAAGACTAACTCGATTGGAACAACAAACCGGTGGGCCGCAGCGACCAGCGCTACTGGCCAACCTCCAACAAATACTTCCGATCCAAGCCTTTCTGGTACAGCAACTAGGGACTCAGTAATCACTGCCAACCCTGGTTCGTGGCAGGGATCGCCAGCGCTTTCATTTAGCTACCAGTGGTTTGCCTGCGATGAGGCAACTAGTACCTCCAGCCGAGTCTTACCTGATGGCTGTGTAGACACCGGTGTTAGTTCAGTTGCAAGTTTTGGAAATCACTCATGCTCAGTGCTTGAAGGTGGCAGCGTGCAGTGCTGGGGAGCTAATGGTTCGGGGCAACTGGGCAACGGCACTACGGTTGCATCCTCGGTTCCTGTAAATGTCCAAAACATTACAAATGCTGTTTCCGTTTCAACTGGAGATAGCCACAGCTGTGCTTTATTAGCAACCGGTGCGGTTCAATGCTGGGGATCTAACTCTTCACTTGCCTTGGGAACCGGCTCTACAACGCCGGGCACCTCGGCTGTTCCAGTGTCGGTGTCTTCAGTGACAAATGCCGTATCGATTTCCTTGGGGGCAAACCACAGCTGTGCAGCTTTGGCTACTGGATCAGTAGTTTGCTGGGGAGCGAACGCTTCCGGTCAACTAGGGGACAGCTCAACCACTAGCAGATCGACTCGAGTCACCGTATCTGGTGTAGCTGGCGTCTCTTCGATTTCAGCAGGAGGAACCCACACCTGTGCAGTTTTGAGCACCGGAGTTGTTAGGTGCTGGGGAAACAATAGTTCGGGTCAGCTTGGCAACTTGTCAGTTGCTTCTAACTCGGTTGTTTCTGTTCAAGTCGAAGGCCTGGACTCTGCCGTTCGCGCCATACAGTCAGGCACGGCAAGCTCCTGTGCACTTCTTCAAACTGGTTCGATTCAATGTTGGGGAGCGGGGGCTCGTGGAGAACTCGGCAATGGATTGGGATCAAGCTCCTTGGCGCCGGTGACAGTTTCTGGAATAACCAACGCTGCCGCACTGGCTATGGGTGGCTCAACAAGTTGTGCCATCCTTCAAGACGCCACAGTTCAGTGCTGGGGAAATGGTGATTTCGGAAAACTAGGAAATGGAGATTCCGCATCAACAAGCCAAGCCTTGATTCCGGTCACAGTCAGTGGCCTAAGTGATGCTGAAAACATTTCTGTTGGACTTGCCCACGTGTGCTCCGTCACAACTTCTGGGGTTCTTAAGTGCTGGGGTCGAAACAACCTGGGCCAGCTAGGTAGCGCTAGCCCGGCTGCTTCTTCCACACCACTGAACGCAACTCGCGTTCTAAGCCCATTTACTTCTCACAGAATTGGATCTAGAAGCGTGGGGAAGTACTTGATTGTGAGAGTAGTTGCAAGCAACACACTCGCGACAGAGAATGTGTATTCCAGGTCAACAGCGCTAATCGCCCGGTAGTTCAAAAGTCGATCACGATTGACATAGAACAATCTGTATTTACCCTTAGTTACCAGTGATCCTGATTCGAACGCTTCTAAACTGCGCTCCTACACCCTGAGCAGGCTTTTGGACCAACCTTACTTTGGCGTCAGGGAATCTTTGCTTCACCAAATCACAAGCAGCTTTTGCTCGCTTCTTGGCCAACGAAGAGGCGAATCTACTTGGGTTCACTCCAGACGTATAGCCAGTGCAAGCAACACTGGATACTTCTTTGAATCCAGAGGAGAACTTAGCAATTCCTTTTCGAACAGATGCGGGCACTCTGCTGCTGTTTCCACCGAAGGAGGCGAATACTGATGACTTGGTTCTACTCTTGTCTGCCGGGTTGACTTCAGTTGCGCCGTCGCTAGTTTGTGAGCGTGAGCCGGCAATCGTAGTTAGACCCCACAAGGCTGCATCGAAATAGACTCCGAAGATGCCGGTTACTCCGATTGTGGCACCCGAAGCGCTTATCTCCCGAAAATCCATTGGGAGAACTTCCACAGTCAATTCCCTCGTCACAGTGAATGACTTAGAATTAACAGGATTAAGAGTTTCAGGATTCACAATTCTAAGTGCCTCAAGTGTCTTGCCAGGTCCACAGTCGGAATTAACTTCCATAACTCCAAAGCTGTGAGAGCCTGCAAAATACAAGTCCCCACCTCCAACTAGAGCATTAGTGATGTAGTCGTAGTTGTTTATTCCTACGACGGTTCGAGTACTAGGCGAACTTGAATGGTAAAGACTGGCAGTCAAGTCCCTAAACATGTAGCTGTGGTCACGATCAAAGCCGCCGTCGTCCAACACGCCATCTTCACGGCTGGCATAACTTCGGGTCAAGCTAGTTGGTTTGGTAAGGCTTCTGACCACATTCTGGCTGACGTCTAGAGAGTCCTCAGCACACATGAACGCGGTCCATAAGAACCAGTAAGGATTATTTTCGTCGTAACCCATTGAGGCGTACCATTCATTCTGTTCCGCTGCGCTAAGCATTTCATACCCTGAGTTGGATTGCCGGTCAAGAGATGAAGTGGCAACGTTTTCTTCCCTGGTAATTCGATAAACGTATTCCTCGAGTGGGTAGTTCGCTACATCGGTTCGATAAAGAGTCTCGGAGTCGGGGTTGAAAAGGAATCTGGAAAGCTCTCTCTCAAATGCGGTTGCATAGACAACATCTCCTACCTTCGGACCCTCAGTGCTCGAAGACAGGAGAGTTTCCCAGTTTCTGTAGAGGTCGGAAGAATCGTATGTAGGGGTGGGGCGAACAATTAAGTCGTCCCAGAACACCTCTACATTGCTGTTTAGGTCCCCAAAACCTGTGGCGTTTGGTTGGATGAAAGCAATGGAGTTGGTTGGGTCGTCGTTGTAAAACACATTATCCCCCAACAGGTTTGGCGCGTTTCCGAGGAAGTAAAAACTTGCTCTAAGACCAATTCTGGCAAAGGCCGCATCTCCAATTGCCGTGACGCTGCTTGGGATAGTGATTGAAGTTAGTGAAGTGGCTCCCTCAAAGGTATAGGAGTCAATGAAAGATATGCTGTCGGGAATAACAATGGAGGTAAGGGAAGAGGCTCCCTGAAACGCGTTGCCTTCAATCATTGTGACGCTGTCCGGAATGGAAATGGAAGTCAAACCGGTGCCAGCAAATGAATAAGGCTCAAAACGAGTAACAGTATCTGGAATGTTGATGGACGCCAGTTCAGCTGCACCCTGAAACGCGCCACCAATAACCTTGACTCCGTCGGGAAGAACTACTGCGCCAACGCATAATTCCTCGCCAAGTTTTGCAACAATCCCATCTCCCAAGATTTGATACCTTGGCGCCCCGCTGACGTCAGAAATCTGTCCTGTTGCACAAGAATATAAGCCTTGGGCAGGAACAGAAGCTTTGGCAGGAATACTGGCTATTCCAGTCACCGCAATCGCTAAGGTTGTGGCCATTGCCAGGGCTCTATTTGAAAGAGTAGGTCCGAACAGCTGCTTATTCATTGTTTTCCTAACAATCGTTTAGATCAAAATTGCAGAACTAGGTCGCCCCACCACTAGGCTTCGAGTCTATAGAAAAAGGGTTTTTTGCGAACAATTTGACTCCCAAAACACTAGGTATAGACCGTTCCGGTCAAAGCCCGGAGGCCCTCGCACCTGGTCTTCCTTGGGAGATTACAACTTCTTAGTTCCTAAGCTCACCCACAACAACCAGCCCATCACCCTTGGCCGGTGTGAAAATGGTGGTCTTTGCTGGATTTAGCCTGACTCCCGAAGAGGATAACTTCTTGGATCCTTCAAGTGTTCGGTAGCCAATCACTGATTCACCATTGGCTCTTCCAATTGCAACTAGCTGCGCAAACTCAATGGGCTTACCAACGGCTGCATAGCTCTCGATTGGGTTCACACTGATTGAGGCACCATCGGCATCAAAAAGGTCATCAAACACTGGAGCAAGAGCTGGGTTTTCTGAGACCTGGGCAATCAATAGAGCCGCTAGGTTGTCGCTTACCACCATGTCATCAACTGCCGCTACCCGGGCAAGTTCTGCCTTGCGGCTATCTAGTATCTCGGCAACTAATCTTGTTGGCTCAACACCGTTGCCCTTGGCCTCGAAGAGCTGATTCATCTGCAGCATGGTGAGCATGGTCTGAGCATCGGCTTCGGCTTCACTGATGGCTTCGCGGTAGCCAAGGATTACAACTTCGTTGTATTTTTTGGCAGAGGCGGCCTTGATCAGCTCATCAATATCTCCTGAGACCGAGGCGAATGTGACTTTGATGTTCTTTCCAAACTTCAAGCCCTTGAGCTCCTCAGGGTCAACGTGGCGGGATTCTGCAACGATGTGCACGGTTGAGCCAGCCGGCAAAAATGCTGCCAGCTCTGTGACTACAGCTCGTCCCATTGAGGACCAACCGATAAACAGTAGGTGCTCTGGTTTGGCCTTGCCGGTGGTCTTCTTGGCAACTTTCTTGGCCGCGAGGTCGTTTCGCAGACCGGAGTAGATGATCTTGTCATCGTCGTGAGCTATCGCAATTACCTTAGTTCCAGCCGGGATCTTGGTTGATGGCTTGGGGTTGATCTGCGCTACACCGGTGGAATCCAGCAGTCCAATAACAGATGCCTCGTTGAAGGCCAGCAAAGCATCGGAATAAGTTTTCCCAACCAACTCGGCAATTGCGGTGATATAGATCTCATCTCCAGCAAAATCCAGCAGGTCTAACGTGACTGCTGCAAGGCCTGGTTGCCTTGAGGCCTGGGCAGTGACGCGGGCAATAACGTTTTGGGACCTAACGGCAATTACTTGTCCATTGGTTGCGGTTGAGATTGCCTCGGCGGTGTTTTCATCGTCTAACTCAGCAATGATTCGAGTTGACGGGTTGGAGTTGACTGCCTTAACGGCAAGAACAGTTGAGACAATTGTTGCATCGCCAGACTCGTCGGAATCCAAAATGATTATGGACTTGGCGGTGGAAACATTTGCTCGCTTTAGATCTTCGGGGTTTGTTGAATCCCCGGTGCGGGTAATGACCTTGAGTTTTCCTAGGTTTGGAACCCGCGCTCTTATTTCAGAATCCATCATCGCCCTTGTGGCGGAAGCAAAGATTACGACCCGAGGCTTACGGACGTTTTCGTTGGCGATGGCAAGCTCAGAAAGAATTGGAAAGACTCGGTTTGACCAGCCAAGAATCAGGGTGTGACCAGACTCAATTACTGCACTTTTGCCCTCTTGCAGCCTTGCAACAGCACGAATAATCTGCGCGGAGATAAAACCAATCACAGCACCAGAGATTGCAATTCCAATCGCCCAATACAGGGTGTTGATTAGCTGTGTACCCCAAGCCGCGGTTGAGCCGATACCCAGAATCTTGGTGAAGGCTTCCCAGAAGCTAAAAAAGTAGGTAGCTGGGTCAAGGGGTTCGTTCAGTGCCACCACTGCAGCGATGCCGCGTTGGACCGCCGCCATGATAAATGCCAAAATGATGATCGCAATAAAGACGTAGCCTACGAAAGCCCCAGGCTTCGACAGTGAGTTATCAAAGTTGTATCGAAGACGAGTTGAAAAACTCACCTTCTGTGCTTTTGGGGCATCTGGTTCACCCTGTGCTCCTTGGCCATAGGATCTGGATTCGTTTGTTTTAGACATAGCCGTTATTTTACTGAGCTGCCAAGAAAGACCGCAGAGCAACAAACACGGGGCCGAAATAGCACCTCAGGCGTACTTTTTCATTAGAAAAGCTCCGCTGGGTTAGCTACCGCTTAGCCTTTCCAGCATCCAAAATTGTGACCACGGCTATAGCTACTAGGGCCGCCATCGGCACACTCAAGTCAATTCCGGCAAAGAGCTCTGAAATGGGCCCTAGGTAATCAGCGCTTGAGATTGCAAGAATGCCCGAGCCACTGCCAAGAATCCAGGCAATAACTGCCTTAAAGTTCCAGCCCGAAACATACCAATACTTTCCTCCCGAACCACCGGAATTAAATACTTGTAAATCAGCCTGATTAAACTCGCCCCTTGTTCTCCAATACATAAACATGCTTATCGAAGCCCAAGCTGTTGCTAGTGCGGTGAGGAAAAGAACTGAGTTAGTCACGGCTGCTTCAGCATCAAAGACAAACTTTCCAACAAACACCAGTGTCGTTGACAAAACAGCCACCAGAATAGTCGACTTGGTTCTGGAAAGCCTTGGAAGGATTGCATCTAGGTCAAGCCCCATGCTGTACAGGTTTATCGAGCCTTGACCCAATGACCCAACAATTGCAACCAGCAGCAGTGGAACAACCAACCAAACCGGAGAACCCGCTACGTATCCCGCCGCAAAGCTGAACTCATCAAACGCAGCGGTTGCAACAAATGCCCCAAAGACCGTCGGAAGGCTAAGACCAATTACCATCGCCAAAAACGTCTTTGAAACAATCTCACCTTCTGAGTGTGATCTAGAAATATATCTTGCCCAGTCACCGGTTTGGGTGACATAGGAAACTGGCCCGGCCAGACCGGTTGTGATAACTGCCAGCAACCAGGTTGGCCAGAATGACCCAAGAGCGTAAAGCTGGGGGTCACCGGCATAACCGGGATCAAAGCTTGGCCAGAGCGCAACAACAGACAGCACCATCAGAACTAGCATCACAGGAGCGATCACAGAGTTCAGCTTGACGATAAAGCGGTAGCCGATTATTGCAAACACCACAATCAGCAGCGCAATCAGCGCGTAGCCAGCAGAAAGGGCTAAGTCGGAGGACTCGAACCCCAGTAGTTTTCCAAGGCTAGCCGTGGCCATCTCGCCGCCAGTCCAAACCGTAAGTGCTATGTATTGCATTGTGATTAGCAGTCCAACAAATGATCCAACCAGGCGCCCACGAACACCGAAGTAAGCACCAGAAGCAACCGAGTTGTTGGTGGCTGCTTTCCAGCCCAAAAGTGAAGTCCTTGCAACAAAGGCAGCTCCAAGCAGTGTGCCGACCACAATGGCAGACACCGCTTCCCAGAAACCAAGCCCATACAGAATTGCCAGCCAGCCAAATACCATGACCGAGAGTGAAAGATTTGCTCCGAGAAAGACTCGAATGAGGCTTCCGGGCTTGGCGGTTCGTTCACTATCTGGAACTGTGTCAACGCCGCGGGTTTCGATTGTTTGTGCCACTCCAGGTACCTCTTATCTAGCCGTTTCATCGCCTCCTTGCGATGCTTTTTAGACTATACCCGCTTCAAATAAATACCGGTGTGCAAAGATTGTTGCTATGAATGAACTGCATGATATTCCAGAAGGTATGCGTCGCCAACTGGATTCCCCTTCGTTTCAAGGACTTGCCACCTTTGGGCAACAGCCTTTTGTGACCGAACCCGAACAATTAGATCTCATAAAACCACACATTGCAGTGATTGGGGCACCCTGGGATGACAGCACCACCAATCGGCCAGGGGCTCGGTTTGGACCAAGAGCTCTTCGCGCCAACGCTTACAACCCTGGAACTTACCACCTAGACCTAGGTGTTGAGATTTTCGAGCATCTCAAAGTTGTCGATTTTGGTGACGCCATCACAAGCCACGGACTCTGGGAACCTTCCAAGAAGGCAATCTATGATCGCGTAAAGCACGTGACGTCAAGGGGGATTACTCCTGTAATTCTTGGTGGAGATCATTCAGTGACTTTTCCTGCGGTCACAGCAGTAGCCGAAGAGCACGGCTTTGGAAATGTGGCAATGATTCATTTCGATGCCCACGCCGACACCGCTTACGAACTCGAAGGCAACTTTGCAAGCCATGGTGCCATGATGAGGCGCATTATTGAGTCGGGTGCGATACCGGGAGATAGGTTCTTGCAGCTGGGTCTTCGGGGCTATTGGCCAGGAGAAGAAGATCAGAAGTGGATGAGGGAGAACAAGCTCAAGCACTACATGATGCAAGAGTTCTGGGAACGCGGCATTCAAGCTGTTGTGACCGACGTCATTAAAGAAGCTAAGGCCAGAGCCCCTAAGGCATACATTTCAATAGACATAGATGTTCTAGACCCAGGTTTTGCCCCTGCAACTGGCACTCCAGAGCCAGGGGGATTTGCTCCGATTGATTTACTTCGAATCATCAGAAGACTGACCCTGGAGCTGGATGTTGTTGGTTTTGATGTGATGGAAGTTGCACCGGCCTATGACCATGCGGATGTGACAGTAAACAATGCACACCGATTAATCTGGGAGTTCTTTGGAGCTAAGGCAAAGCTTCTAAAGGACGCGGGGAAATAAAGCCCTGGAAGCTATTTTTTTCGAGTAGCTGTGAAGATCACTGCCGCACCGATAAGAAGTAGTCCCACCGGTCCCACATAATCAAGCCCTGAATACCAGTCAGTCCAGGCATTGGCGATCACAAAGATTAGGCCAAATACCCCCATGGCAATAAGGGCCCAGCCGATTGCGGCGGTCATGGCTGGATCGGTTTTTTGCAGGTCAGCTCTGGTTCTAGCGGCTATTGTCCCGCAGTCTGGACAGTTCAATTCATTTGCTGGCACGTTTGCGCCACAGTTTATGCA
>ERZ1022756.230-NODE-230-length-18775-cov-9.826923_pt1 | contig 18775 bp, 17 predicted proteins | sample MGYA00520902_ERZ1022756 | MGnify/ENA primary metagenome ERZ1022756 (study PRJEB33162, sample SAMN09537601) | freshwater metagenome | isolation source: freshwater | place: Canada:Alberta | collected 2017-07 | study: EMG produced TPA metagenomics assembly of the...
AATGACCTCATCCAAAACCACCATTTTTGTTTTGCTCGTGATTGCATCACTGGCATCGGTGGCTTTGGCTTTGTCCATTGGCAGCGTCTCTAATGCAGATGCTGCCATCATTTACCAATTGCGCTTGCCTAGAGTTTTGGCAGCATTTGCTGTGGGTGGTTTATTGGCCATGTCGGGGGCTTTGTTGCAAGTCTTAACACGTAATCCCTTGGCTGAACCTTCTGTCTTGGGTGTTTCTGGTGGGGCGTCTGTTGGTGCCTTGGCTGTCTTGATGATGGGTGGCGCTGGAACTATTTGGGTTGCTGGCGGAGCGTGGGTGGGGGCGATCGTAGTAATGCTCTTATTGTGGCTATTGGTCGGTGGTTATTCTGCTCATCCTTCACGGATGTTATTGGCAGGCGTGATGATTGCCACGGCTTGCGGTGCAATCAGTACTCTCATGATCACGTTTGCTTCTAATGTAGCCATGCCTGGCATGATTCATTGGCTGATGGGTGATCTAGACTCTGTGATCAGTCTTGAAGCAGTTGGCGCCATATTAGGTGTTTGGGTATCAGTGTTGATTCTGGTGTGGAGGCTTTCGCCAAAAATCCATTTGCTTCAATTGGGTACTGACAAGGCCTTGACCTTGGGTGTTGATGTGTCTTATGTCCAATGGATGATGGTTTTGTTATCTGCTTTATCCGCAGCCGCTGCGGTATCAATCGCAGGATCCATTGGCTTTGTTGGATTGTTGGTGCCACACCTTTTAAGAGCATGGATTGTTAAAAAACACGGTCCTGATCAAAGATTCTTATTGCCTGCTGCTGCTTTATTGGGAGGTACTTTTTTAGTTCTGGCTGATATGTTTGCTAGAACCATCATCGCGCCTTCTCAATTGCCAGTGGGTATCATCACTGCTCTAATTGGGGTGCCGAGTTTCTTGTGGATCTTGTCTCGTTTTAGGCATTGGAATACATGATGACGATTCCTGCCAAAGACAACACCATTGTTTTAGAAACAAAGCATTTGGACGTTCATGTTCCTGGACGTACCTTGATCAAGGATTTAAATTGGCAAGTGAAGAAGGGTGAGCGCTGGTGTTTGATTGGTCGCAATGGCGCCGGCAAATCAACTTTATTAAGAATCATTGCAGGCGTTCAAGCCAATCTTTCTGTGGGTGCAATCAATTACTTGGGTCAAGCCCTGACGAATTACAAGTCTGAAGAGCTTGCAAAGGTTCGGGCTTATGCAGAACAGTTCCCGGTTGGTGGCGTGGGTCTCAGAGCAATTGATATTGTTTTGGCAGCTCAATGGCCATGGCACCTTGATGCTTCAAGTGGTCACGAGCAAGCTCAAGCGGCTTTGCGTGCCTGTGATGTTGCTCACCTAGAACACGCTCAATGGCAAACATTGTCGGGTGGTGAGCGTCAACGAGTATCTTTGGCAGCATGCTTTGCCCAAAATACTCAGGCGATTCTATTAGATGAACCAAGCTCTCATTTAGACATTGGTCATCAAGTTGCTTTACTCAATACACTGGTTCAACAAAGCAATACCTGTGAGCAAGCCATCATTGCTAGCATGCATGACATTGGTTTGATTCAAAGAGGCTTCACGCACGCATTGTTGTTGATGGATGATGGATCTTATTTGGCGGGGTCTTTGCCAGAAGTGATCAATCCAATTAATCTGGAAAAGTCACTGGGGCATCCAATTTCGACTGCACAAACTGCTGCGGGTCAAACGATTTACGTTCCAGCTTGACGCTTGGTTGATGACTCCCTTGAGCTGCCGTTGAGGACTTAGCGAACTTTATTGATTTCAGCGCAGATCTTTTGGGCACCTTGCATGATCCTAGGTGATGGTCTGCTGATGATGTCGCCATCAAGGTCAATAAAAGCTTTATTTTTCGTGGCGGCTAGCTGGGGAAATGATGACCACATTGACCAATCAGTGTTCATCTTGGTGCTGTCTACGGCCGTAAAGATAATTTCTGGGTTGGCTTTGATGACAGCTTCTCTACTGACTGTTGGAACCAGTACTTTTTCATTAGCAAACAATTGTTCGCCACCGCATCTTTGAATGATGTCGCCAATGATGTGATCTTGATTGAGTGTCATCAATGGTTGCGCCCAAACTTGGTAAAACACCCTGACTTTTCTGTCGCTGATATTTTTTTGTTGGGTGTTCAGAGCAGCAATTTTTAATCTGAGTGCATCAGCATTTTTTTTGGCCACTGATTCTGTGCCCAGTGCTTTGCCAATAGTTTCAATATCGGCGGCAATATCTGATAGCTTTTTAGGTTGAACAGAGATGAACTGAACATCTTTGTTAAAAGTCTTTTTAATTGATTGAATCTGAGACTCAGATGTACCGCCTCGCCAGTAAATGATCAAATCAGGGCGAAGTGATTTCATTTTCTCAAGATCAATCGATCTTGCATCACTGGTGATAGGTAATTGTTTGACTGATTCCGGAAGGTTGCTAAAGGCACTGACACTCACCAGACGATCAGAACCTCCAGCGGCATCTACCAGCTCACTCAAATGGGGGGCTAGGGTGATGATTCTTTGTGGGTAGGGTTGGTGGCCTGCTTGCTTAGCAAAGCTGTCATTACTGCTAAAGCCTATTGAGATGCCTAGCAGTAGTTGGGAGGCGATCAATGCGATTGAAAAGCCTTTTGAAAACATCTTGATTAGATTTCTAGATTGTCGATGAGGCGAGTTTTACCCAATTTCGCTGCTGCTAAAACGACCAATGGCTGATTGCTTGAGAGGTCTGCGTCATTCGCACTCAATAAATCATTGCGTTTACGCACAGAAATGTAATCAGGAATCCATCCTCTGGCGCTTAACTTAGCGCAAGCATCCTGTTCAATTCTCAAGATATCTGCGGAAGTTAACTTGCCTTGCAATACTTTTTCTTGGATTTCTTTGAGCGTTTGAATCAATTGCACTGCTTCTGAACGTTCTTCGCTTGATAGATAACCGTTTCTTGAAGAAAGCGCCAAGCCATCTTCAGCACGAACAGTTTCAGCCGGAACGATGTCCACTGGTAGTGCTAATTGGCGACACATTTGACGAATCACCATCAGTTGCTGATAGTCTTTTTTACCAAATACAGCCACCTTGGGTTGAACACAAGAGAATAGTTTTAAAACTACCGTGCACACGCCTTGGAAAAATCCTGGGCGAAATTCTCCTTCAAGAATCTTGCCTAAGTTTTCAGGAGGCTCAACGCGGTACTCCTGTGGCTCTGGGTACAAATCTTTTTCAGTGGGTGCAAACAAGACATACACACCTTCTTTTTCTAGCTTCTCAACATCCGCCTCAAAAGTGCGTGGGTATTTATCAAAATCTTCATTAGGACCAAACTGCAAACGATTGACAAAAATACTGGCAATCACTGGATCACCATGCTGTCTTGCCAAACGCATCAAAGAAAGGTGGCCTTCATGAAGGTTGCCCATTGTGGGTACAAAGACCGCTCGATTTTGGCCGCGCAATTGATCACGCAAATCTTGAATGTCGCTGATGATCTTCATGGGGTTTTTCTTTGGGCGTTGATGTTAATTAGGCGAATACGCCAAACGCACATAAATAGGGGCGTACGGTTCTGCTTGGGTGATTTCAATCAAAGCCTCCCGAGAGAGCTCAAGCATCGCAATGAAATTGACTACCACCATCGGTGCACCTTGACCGGTGGCAATCGCATCTTCAAATAAATCAGTGAATTCAATAAAACGTTCACCTTGCAAGCGTCGCAAAATTCGTGTCATGAAATCACGCACGGATAATTGCTCACGAGTGATGGTGTGGTGTTGATTGAGCTTGGCGCGATAAAGAACATCTTTCCAGGCTGCTTGAATGTCACTCGGGTTGATGTCAGGCCAGGTAACAGCCACAGTCGTATCAACGTGACCACTGGCTTTGTAAAAGTCGCGACCAAGAACGGGCATCTTGTCGAGTTCTTGAGCGGCTAATTTCATGCGCTCGTATTCGAGCAAGCGGCGAACCAATTCTGCGCGAGGATCTTCAACCTCTTCATCACTGTCAGCTTTTTTCATTGGCAAGAGCATGCGTGATTTGATTTCAATCAACATGGCAGCCATCAACAAATACTCAGCAGCAAGCTCTAAATTGGTGTGACGAATTTGTTCAATATAGCCAAGGTACTGCTTTGTTACCTCGGCCATCGGAATATCTAGAACGTTGAAGTTCTGTTTGCGGATCAAATAAAGCAAAAGATCCAGCGGGCCCTCAAAAGCCTCTAAGAAAACCTCTAGAGCATCAGGTGGAATATATAGATCAGAGGGCAGCTGAAATAAAGGCTCTCCATAGAGTCTGGCGAAAGACTCTGACATGCCATCAGTGACATCAGGAATGGCAGTTATTAAATCGCTCATTGATAAACGTACGCTTTTTGCTTCACGCGAGCTGCTTTTTGACGTTCTTGCTCTTCTGGGCTGGTCGGGGCTTTATCCCATAAAAGCGCGCGCCCCTCTTGCTGAGCCTGCTCTAGCTGAGGGTTTTGAGCTTTTAGCTCTTCCAAAAAATGGGTGATATTTGATTTGTATTGGGCCATAGTTTGTCAATTGTAGCGATTTAGCAGAATCAACTGCCTACATTTACCTTACAGGCTTCGGCGCTTAGTTTTTGGGTGATATTTCCGCTCAGTTTTGCTGATTGGCCACTAAGAGTTTTTCTATCATCACAGGATCAATACGAGTCATCAAGTGCTGATAAGGATTGATCGCTTGCTTGGAAGAAAGAGACTTGTTCACGTCTTCCCAAGACATTGGTGCAATGTTGAAGAATTTTTCAACACCAGCAGCCACATTTGGCACCACTGGTTTCAAATACAAGGTCAAACGTCTGAAGGCTTCTAATGTGATACTGCAAATAGTCTGTAGCTCTTGCTCTTTGCTTGGATCTTTAGCGATTTCCCATGGCTTGTTGCTATCAACAAAGCCGTTCACCAAATCAGCCAACTCCATCACGCGACGCAAAGCTTTTGCGTATTCACGGGTTTCATATAAGTCGGCGATTTCATCTTTGGCATCAGCCAATTGACCGAGCAGTGGATGGCTCATCGCTGCATCATCAACAATGCCGCCAAAGCGTTTGACCAAGAAGCCAGCGCTGCGACTAGCGATATTGATGTATTTGCCCAATAAGTCACTGTTCACGCGTGCGGTGAAGTCTTGCAAATTCAAATCCAAATCTTCCATGCTGGCATTGAGCTTGGCCGCAAAGTAATAACGCAACCACTCTGGGTTCAGTCCGCATTCAATCACGCTGTGCGCAGTGATGAAGGTGCCGCGTGACTTACTCATTTTTTCGCCATCAACCGTTAAGAAGCCGTGAGCAAAGACATTGGTCGGTGTGCGGTAGCCAGAGAAATGCAAAGTGGCTGGCCAGAACAGGGTATGGAAATACAAAATATCTTTACCAATGAAGTGATACTGCTCAGTGGTCGTATCGGGTTTGGTCCATTCATGGAAGTCCAAACCTTTTTGTTGGCATAGATTTAAAAAGCTAGCGTAGTAGCCAATCGGTGCATCTAGCCAAACATAGAAATATTTACCTGGGGCATCCGGAATCTCAAAGCCAAAGTAAGGGGCGTCTCTAGAAATATCCCAATCACCCAATTGGCTCTCACCTGGCTCGCCGACCCATTCTTTCATTTTGTTGCGAGCTTCAGCTTGCAATGGAGTTTTAACCTGGGTCCACTCTCTGAGGAAGTTTTCGCAACGCGGGTCGGATAACTTAAAGAAGTAGTGATCGGATACTTTGCGAATGGGTGTTGCACCGCTGACCACAGAGAACGGGTTCTTCAGATCTGTAGGGGCGTAAGTCGCGCCACACTTTTCACAAGAATCACCGTATTGATCTTTTGCGCCACACTTGGGGCACTCGCCTTTGATGAAGCGATCGGGCAAAAACATTTCTTTGACTGGGTCATAAGCTTGTTCAATGGCGCGCTTCTCAATCAAGCCAGCATCGCGCAACTTGATATAAATCTCTTCAGAAAGTATCTTGTTTTCAGCGCTGTCTGTTGAATAGTAGTTATCAAAAGAGACCAAGAAATCATCAAAATCTCTTTTATGTTCTTTCCAAACATTCGCAATCAGCTCTTTGGGTGTTATGCCTTCTTTTTCGGCGCGCAACATGATCGGAGTACCATGCGTATCATCAGCGCCTACGTAGTGAACTTCGTGCCCGCGCATTCTTTGGAATCGAACCCAAATATCAGTTTGAATGTATTCCACCAAGTGACCAATGTGTATTTGACCGTTGGCATAAGGCAGGGCTGAAGTGACTAAAATTTGGCGCATAGGCATGGATTTTAGTCTGCGGATATAGTTGAGAGCTGAAAAAACAAAAAAAGCACTAGGAGATAAGAATGACGGTCACGGTAGAAAACATACAAAATGCGCTTAAAAGCGTTATAGATCCTAATACTGGCAAAGATTTGATTTCTTCTAAATCTGCTAAAAATATCAAGGTTGACGGCTCTGATGTTAGCCTCGATGTGGTCTTGGGTTATCCAGCTAAGAGTCAAATTGACCTTATTCGTAAGGCGGTTATTGACGCTCTGAAGCAGCTCGCTGGCATTGGCAATATCAGCGCTAACGTGACCATGGCCATTGTTGCTCATTCTGTGCAACGTGGCGTGAAGTTATTACCTAATGTCAAAAATATCATTGCAGTTTCTAGCGGCAAAGGCGGCGTTGGAAAATCAACTACCGCCGTTAACTTGGCCTTAGCTTTGATGTCTGAAGGCGCTAATGTTGGTATTTTGGATGCTGATATCTATGGCCCAAGTCAACCAACCATGTTGGGCATTCGGGGACGTCCAGAAACAATTGTTGAAAACACTTTGGAGCCCTTAAAGGGCCATGGTCTTCAGGTGATGTCGATTGGTTTTTTAATTGATGAAGACAATCCAATGGTTTGGCGTGGCCCGATGGCTACTTCTGCCATGGAGCAGTTGTTGCAGCAAACCAATTGGCAGAACTTGGATTACTTGATTGTTGATATGCCACCAGGTACTGGCGACATCCAATTAACACTTTCTCAGAAGGTGCCTGTGACGGGGGCGATTGTTGTGACAACACCTCAAGACATTGCCCTTTTAGACGCCAAAAAAGGTCTAAAGATGTTTGAGAAAGTGGGTATTCCAATTTTAGGGATTGTTGAAAACATGAGTATTTATGTTTGCCCGAATTGCAACCATCAGGAACATATTTTTGGTCAAGGTGGTGGTCAAAAAATGTGTGATCAGTACGGAGTTGATTTCTTGGGAAGTTTGCCTTTGAACTTATCTATTCGTGAGCAAGCAGACTCTGGAAAGCCCACTGTGGCAGCCGATCCAGATGGAGCGATCAGTGCAATTTACAAAACGATTGCTAGAAAAATTGCGATTCAGGTGGCTGATATATCTAAGGACATGACCAGTAAATTCCCAAGCATTGTGGTGACAAATACCTAAAGCTTCAATTGATTTGAGCTTTAGCTCAAGGTTCTACTGAAGGGCAAGTTTTCTTGCCCTTTTTTATTTTGAAGATTTAGTGATATCTAAATCGTCTCAAAAAATCTAGATGGCTGTGACTTTTTAAGATTTGGGGAGTTTGCGATCCCTCATCCCACATTGTGAAATAGAAGTAAATATAGGGGTTTTTACTATGTGTTTCGGAGTTTGTCTAACTAACAATTTAGTTTGATAAGTATTAACATCGTACGTGTAGTCGTTATTTTATTAATAATCATAGGAGAAGATATGTCACAAATGAATCTGACACGTCGCCAATTTTTCAAATTGGCAGGGTCGGGTGTTGGTGTGACTAGTATGACTGCGATGGGTCTTGCAGAAGCAGCGGATCCAGTCTTTACAAAGCCATACAAGTTAGAAAAAACCACCGAAACCCGAAGCACATGCCCATATTGCTCAGTGAGTTGCGGCGTGCTTTTGTACAGCCGTAAGGATAAGGATGGAAAAATGAAAGTGATGCACGTTGAAGGGGATCCAGATAATCCTGTCAACAAAGGCACACTATGTCCAAAAGGTGCTGGTCTTCTCGAGATGATTGACAGCCCAAATCGTGTTTTGTTCCCAGAAGTTCGTGAGGCTGGCAGTAAGGAATGGAAGCGCATCTCTTGGGATGACGCCTTAACTCGTATTGCTAAGCACATGAAGGCTGACCGCGATAAAAATTTCGTACAAAAAAATGCAGATGGTCTAACGGTTAACCGTTGGAACACCTTTGGTATGTTGGTAAGTTCTGCTTCTAACAATGAAGCGGGTTATTTATCGCACAAAGTTCTAAGATCATTAGGTGTTGTTGCACTAGATACACAAGCGCGTATTTGACACGCTCCAACCGTGGCCAGTTTGGGCCCGACATTTGGACGTGGTGCGATGACAAACCATTGGGCAGACATTAAAAATGCTGACCTGATTTTGATTATGGGCGGTAACGCTGCTGAGGCTCACCCTTGCGGTTTTAAATGGGTTACTGAAGCGAAAGCTAAACGTGGTGCGAAGTTGGTTGTTGTAGACCCTCGCTTCACTCGTTCTGCTGCTGTTGCTGACTACTATGCCCCTATTCGTGCTGGTGCTGACATCGCTTTCTTGGGCGGTGTGATTAACTACTTGTTGTCTAACAACAAGATTCACCACGAGTATGTAAAGAACTACACGAACTCATCTTTCTTGATTAATCCAGAGTATGGATTTAAAGATGGATTGTTCACTGGATACGACGAAGCTAAGCGTAGTTATGCGAAAGCTTCATGGTCATACCAGATGGATGGTCAGTTCGCAAAAGTAGATCCAACATTGCAAGATCCAAATTGTGTATTCCAGCACATGAAGCGTCATTTTGCTCGCTACACACCAGATATGGTTAGCAGCATCACTGGCACACCTAAAGATCAGTTCTTGAAGATTTGCGAAATGATGGCAGGTACTGCGGCTGGCAATAAGACGATGACAATCTTGTATGCCTTGGGTTGGACTCAGCACTCAAAAGGTTCTGAAAACATCCGCACAATGGCGATGATTCAGCTGCTCTTGGGTAACATGGGTATGGCTGGTGGTGGTGTGAACGCCCTTCGTGGTCACGCGAACGTTCAAGGTATTACTGACATGTGTACCTACTCACAAGTATTGCCAGGATATTTGTCTGCACCTAATCAGACTGACACAAACTACACCGTGTATCGCGACAAGCGTACACCAAAAGCTTTGCGTCCAAATCAGATGAATTTCCCGCAAAACTTCCCCAAGTGGTTCAATAGCTTGATGAAGGCTTGGTACGGTGACAAAGCAACTAAGGAAAATGATTTTGCTTTTGATTACCTTCCAAAGAGCGATGGCGCATATGACATCTTGGATATTTTTGAGCGCATGCACCAAGGAAAGATGAATGGCTTTATCTGTTCAGGTTTCAATCCATTGGCCGCTGTTGCAAACAAAAACAAGATTGGTGCAGCTTTAGCTAAGTTGAAGTACTTGGTAGTGATTGATCCGCTAGCTACTGAAACTGGTGAGTTCTGGAAGAACTATGGTGAGTTCAACGATGTTGATTCATCTAAGATTCAGACAGAAGTGATTCGTTTGCCAGCAACTTGTTTTGCTGAGCAAGATGGAACATTTACGAACTCTAGCCGTGTAATTCAGTGGCACTGGAAAGGTGCTGATGGTCCTGGTGAGTCTAAGTCTGACCAAGAGATCATTGCTGCGCTATTCATGAAGCTACGCAATATGTACAAAACTCAAGGTGGCGCTTATTCAGAGCCAATCATGAATTTGACATGGAACTACAAAAACCCAATGTTCCCAGCGGCAGATGAAGTGTTGCGTGAGATCAGCGGTAAGACCATGGTTCAAATCAAAGATCCAGCCGGTAATGTATTGCTTGAGCCAGGCGATCAGTTAACTGGATTTGCGCAATTGCGTGATGATGGTGGTACTGCTTGCGGTAACTGGATTTATTCTGGTTCTTGGAATAAACAGGGCAATATGACAGCTCGTCGCGACCCTTCAGAAACTTCTGATCAAAACTTGGGTCAGTCAGCTAACTGGGGCTTTGCATGGCCTGCTAACCGCCGTATTCTTTATAACCGTGCGTCTACCGATATGAACGGTAAGCCATGGGATGAGAAGCGTGCAGTTATCAAGTGGTTGGGTGATAAGTGGGGTGGTAATGACATTCCTGATATGCGACCAAACGCTAAACCTGAAGAGAATGTGATGCCATTCATCATGACTCAAGAGGGTGTGGCTCGTTTGTTTGCTCCTCAGATGGCAGAAGGTCCATTCCCTGAGCACTATGAACCATTTGAGTCTCCATTAGCTGCTAATCCAATGCATCCAAAACATCCTAAGGTGAAATCGAACCCTGCGGCTCGCGTCTTTAAGGGTGATTTGGAATCATTTGGTTCAGCAAAGGATTACCCATATGTGGCGACAACATATCGTTTGGTTGAGCACTTCCACTACTGGACAAAGCATTCAGAATTGAATGCAATTGTTCAGCCAGAGGCAATTGTCGAAATCAGCGAAGGTCTTGCCAAAGAGCGCGGTATTAAGTCAGGCGATAAAGTCAAAGTTACTTCTTCACGTGGTTTTGTGAAAGCGAAAGCAGTGGTAACTAAGCGTATGAAAGGAATGACTGTGGATGGTAAGACTGTTTACCACGTGGGTATTCCAATTCACTATGGCTTTAAAGGCGTGGCCAAACCAAGCCAATTGGCTAACAGTTTGACGCCATTTGTGGGTGACGCTAACTCTCAGACACCTGAGTTCAAAGCGTTTTTAGTCAACATTGAAAAGGCATAAGGGGAACGACATGACAGCACAAGTACTTCACGTCGTTGCTCGTTCAGCGACGACTACAACCCCGCCACCAGAGGCGGCAAAAACTGAGCACGTAGCAAAGCTAATCGATATTTCAAAATGTATCGGTTGTAAAGCTTGCCAAGTGGCTTGTATGGAATGGAATGAAACACGTGCAGAAATCGGAACAAACGATGGTATGTATGACAACCCTCGTGATCTAGGTTCTGGTGCATGGACTGTGATGCGTTTCAATGAACTTGAGAATGATCAGGGCGGTATCGACTGGATGATCCGTAAGGACGGTTGTATGCACTGTGAAGACCCAGGTTGTATGAAAGCGTGTCCAAGTCCTGGCGCAATTATCAAGCTAAGCAACGGCATTATTGATTTCAATAGTGATAATTGCATTGGTTGTGGTTATTGCGTACAGGGTTGCCCATTCAACATCCCACGTATCTCAGCAACAACAAACAAGGCGACGAAATGCTCGTTGTGTTCTGACCGTGTTTCAAAAGGTCAAGACCCTGCTTGCGTTTCAACTTGCCCAACCAAGGCATTGACTTTTGGTACCAAGACCGAACAAATCAAGCTTGCAAATGAGCGTATTAAAGATTTGAACGAGCGTGGCTATCAAAAGGCTGCTCTTTATGATCCAAAAGGGGTGGGTGGTACGCACGTAATGTATGTATTGCCTCATGGTGATAAGCCGGAGCAATATAACGGTTTGCCTGCCAACCCAAGCATCTCTCCAACAGTTGCTTTGTGGAAAGGTGTAATGAAACCTATCGCGTTGATCACTATGGCTTCTGCGGTTCTAGCTGGCGTTCTACACTACGCTATCAAAGGACCTAAGGTTGTTGAAGAAGATCACGATCACAAGGCATAAGGAGAAAGACATGTCAAACATAGTTCGCTATAAGGCGTCTGATCGGGTGAATCACTGGTTGGTTGCATTGCTATTTGTTTTAGCAACCGTCTCAGGGTTAGCTTTATTTCACCCTTCAATGTACTTCCTTACCGGAGTTTTAGGTGGTGGCCAATGGACACGAATTTTGCACCCATTCATTGGGACAATCATGTTCGTATCTTTTGTGATTCTCTACTTTAGATTCTGGCATCACAACATCTTGAGCAAAAATGACCGTCAATGGTTAAAGCAAATTGGTGATGTGTTGAACGATAGAGAAGACAAGTTGCCGGAAGTTGGTCGTTACAACGGCGGTCAAAAACTAGTTTTCTGGTTGATGACTATCACAATGTTGTTGTTGGTGGTGTCTGGTCTAGGATTCTGGAGACCTTACTTCGCTCACATGTTTGCTATGGATACTGTGCGCTTAGCGGCTGTTGTACACGCTGGAGCCGCATGGGTATTGATCATTGGCATCATTGTGCACGTTTATGCGTCCATTTGGGTTAAAGGTACTATCAAGGGTATGTGGACAGGCATTGTTTCAAGTGCTTGGGCTCGTAAGCATCACCCAGGTTGGTACAAGGAAATCAATGGCGGCAAGTAAATAAGTCAGAGTTTTTACTGACTGCAAGAAAGGGGGAAGAATGATATTCTTCCCCTAATGTTTTATATAAGCACCCTAATAAAAATAAATCACTAATTAAGAGATAAAGAGACAAAATGACCGTATCTGCAGTCAAAATTATTCAGCCGGGTGAGATTCAAGGCTTGCCTGATGATGAAACACCATTGCTGGTCTTGCCATTGGCTAAAGAGATTCTTAAAGAGCGCTCAACACGATTGGAGCAGTTGGCTCAAGATGATTCGCTTAAAGATTGGTTGGGTTTTTGCTCTAAAGTTGCCAAAGCCCAATTTAATTCGATTGATGCAATCACTACTGAAGTTCATGAAGAAAAGGTTGTGCGAGAGTCCTTAAAGCATGGGATGCCGCCTGTATCAATAGGTTCTTGGAAGGCCGGTTCCGATTGGGATCAAGCTTTTGAATTATTAATAAAAGCGCTAGAAGATCAAGAATTACCGGAATCTGTAAAAAAAGTAGTTGCAAGCTTAAAGGCTTCTAAGGGTCCAGAGTTGCGTTTGCATGCAGAAAATTTCTTGCAAGCAAATGAAAGCAAAATTAAACCTGAATGGGCTCCCTTTATTGGCGCAGCACTACAAATGATCTGGATGAAAAGAGTTGAGCAATTAACTCCATATGCATCGTCGTACAAAGGTCAAAGTACTCTATGCCCAGTTTGTGGATCACATCCAGTTGCAAGCGTTGTTCGCGTTGGAACTCGCGATGCGCACCGTTATTTGGTATGTTCTTTATGTTCTTCTGAATGGTACGCCACGCGCGCACGCTGTACAAACTGCGAAACACCTAAAGAAGTCAACATGTTGGGTGAGACAAAAGAAAGTTTGATTCAAGGTGAATGTTGCGATGATTGCCATGGCTACTTAAAAATCATGTATCAATCCAGGGATCCGATGATGGAAGTTATGGCCGATGATTTGGCCAGCATTCAAGTTGACTTGGCATTATCAAACGAAGGTTATCAAAGAACAGGTAGAAATATGTTCTTTATGGTGGGTAGCGAAACCGAAGAAAAAGACTCATAATCACACCATGGAAAAAACCAATGTGGCGCGTGCGCCCATGAATCAACTTCTAGCTGATTTACCTTCTGTTGATAAATTGCTCCAGGCGGAGCAATCTCAAAAATTTCTTGAGTGTTATGGCCGAGATGAATTAACTCGAGCCATTAGGCTCAATCTCCAATTAATAAGAGAAAAAATTCAGAGTGGCAGCTTGATGACTGCCCCAACTGATGCCGACATCATGGCAAAAATTCAAACATGGCTTGAAGTACGCGCAAAACCAAAGACTAAGCAAGTCATCAATTTAACCGGTACAGTTTTGCACACCAATTTAGGTCGAGCCATCATGCCACCTGATGTGGTTGAAGCAATTGCTAAAGCTGCTTCTGAACCTTGTGCTCTTGAATACGACTTGGGTGAAGGCAAGCGGGGTGATCGCGATGAGCTTGTTGAAGAGATCCTTTGTGAGTTAACCGGGGCAGAGGCCGCTACCGTTGTTAATAACAATGCAGCGGCGGTATTTTTACTCTTGCATGCTTTGTCTAATAAAAAAGAGGTCGTTGTTTCTAGGGGTGAGTTAATTGAGATTGGGGGGTCGTTCCGCATTCCTGACATCATGAAGCGAGCAGGAGCTAAGTTAGTCGAGGTAGGGACAACTAACAGAACTCACCCAAAAGATTTTGCTGAAGCGATTACTACCAAGACCTCGATGCTAATGAAAATTCATACGAGCAATTATGTGGTTCAGGGCTTCACAAATAGCGTCCCTGAAAATGAGATTGCAGACATCGCTCATGCACAACAAATTCCTTTTGTGGTTGATTTAGGTTCTGGCACATTGGTTGATATGACTCAATATGGCTTGCCGTCTGAGCCAACTCCCAGAGAGGCAATTGCGGCAGGAGCTGATTTAGTAACCTTTAGCGGCGATAAATTATTGGGCGGACCACAGGCGGGGATTTTGGTTGGGCGCAAGGATTTGATTCAGAAGATTAAAAAAAATCCACTCAAGCGAGTTCTAAGGGTTGGAAAAATCACTTTGGCGGGCCTTGAAGCGGTTTTGAATCTTTATCGCGATCCCCAACGATTGCCTGAGCGCTTAACAGTTTTGAAGCTATTAACCAGGACTCAAGATTCAATGAATCATCAGGCTGTGCAGTTATTGCCTGAGCTTGAGAAAGCTCTTGCTGGAACCTCTATGCGCATCAACACATTACCAGTGCTTTCACAAATTGGTTCTGGGTCCTTGCCTATTGAGCGATTACCTTCAATGGCAATCGCTATTGAGCCAATTGATAAAGCTGGTGAAAAACAAGTGGTTCGTTTGGAAAAATTCTTGAGATCTTCTGAGACGCCAGTGATTGGTCGCTTTCAAGAAAAAGCCTTGCTGTTTGATTTGCGTTGCCTGCAAGCGCATCAAGAACAAACTTTCATCAGTATTTTCTCAGCTGCCGCGACACGTATTTCAGGTAAGGCATGATTATTGGTACGGCTGGTCATATTGACCACGGTAAAACATCGCTGGTTAAATCCTTAACTGGGATTGATGCTGATAGATTGCCCGAAGAGAAGGCGCGTGGCATCACGATAGATTTAGGTTTTGCTTATGTGCCTAATGGCCAAGGCGAAACCATTGGATTCGTTGATGTTCCTGGTCATGAAAAATTCGTGCACACCATGGCAGCTGGAGCTACTGGTATTGATCATGGCTTATTAGTGATTGCCGCGGATGATGGAATCATGCCGCAAACCAAAGAGCATCTTCGAATTCTTGATTTGTTAGGCGTTCCAGAGATCACCGTGGCTTTGACCAAGATTGATTTGGTCGATCAGGATCGTATCTCAGTTGTAACTAATGACATTCATCAGTATTTAGCCCATACACGTTTTTCAAATACTCAAATTTACCCAGTATCAGTCAGATCTGAATTGGGATTTGAGCCATTGAAAGAATCGTTGTTTGCTAGGGTTGATCAGGTATCAACCAATCAACCCGTGCATTTCAGATTAGCCGTTGATCGAGTATTTGTGGTGAAGGGGGTTGGTGTTGCCGTCACAGGCGCCGTTACTTCTGGCTTGGTCAAAGTTGGCGACACTTTGTTATTGGGCCCCAGACAATCAAAAGTAAAAGTACGGTCTATTCATGCCCAAAACAAACCTGCTCAAGAGGCTGGTGTGGGTACTCGTTGTGGCATCGTGATTTCAGGGGTTGAATATAGTGAGGTTGAGCGTGGTCATTGGTTGACTGCGCCAGAGTTAAACCAATTGACCCAACGTTTTGATTGTCAGTTAACAGTACCTCACGATGCGGAGAGGGCTATTAAAGATGGTGAAATTTTGCTTTTGCACCATGGAACTGAATACCTTTCGACCCGAATTATTTTATTGAATGCAACAGAAGCTGGCCCAGGGTCTTCGGTTTATGCTCAATGTGCCTTCGACCGCCCCATGTCAGTTTGCTGGCATGATCGAATTGTTTTTCGCGATAGTTCGGCTCGTCACACATTGGCGGGTGGGCTTGTATTGGATATTGACCCGCCAACGCGAGGTAGAAAAAAACCTGAAAGAATTAAAGTACTTGATCATTTAAATGAAGAGCAATTTCTAGATGTGCTCAATCATTTATTGCAAGAAGTAACAACCCCACTTTGTTTATCTACTTGGGTTGCGGCAGTTAATCAAAAGATTGAGCCATTGATTGAGCATGCACAAAAATTAGGGGCTCTTCAGTTAGATGTTGGAGGCTTAATTTATTTACTGGGCCCTACTTCTCAGGGTGAACTTTGGAAAAAAGTCGAAGCAAGTTTAAGTAAGTTTCATGCGAATGACTCCGATGAACCTGGTGTGGCAATAGAGCGTTTAAGACGCATGGCATGCCCGTTGATTTCCACTGAATTATTCAAGGTCTGGGTTGCTGAACAAATTAGCTTAAAGTCGCTGGCAATTTCAGGTAGTTTTATTCATTTGCCGGATCATAAAGTTGAATTAACTGCTAAAGAACAAGTTCTGTGGGAAAGAATTTTTCCGAGATTGGTTGATGGCCAGTATGATCCCCCTTGGGTTAGAGATTTAGCTTCAAGTTTGAGTGAGCCTGAGGCTAATATTAGATTGCTGATGCGCAAAGTATCAAGAAGATCTGGCCTGGTTCAATTGGTTCCAGATTTATTCTATCCCACATCAACCATGGGGATCATGGCAGACATCATTCGTGATATTGTTGATGCGGATGGGTTTGTTACGGTCATCAGCTTTAAAGATCGAGTTGGGCTGGGTCGCAAGCGAGCAATACAAATACTTGAGGCCTTTGATCGCTTAGGTTTTACGCGACGTTTAGTCAGTTATACGCGCGGCAAGAAAGAATTGGAAAAAGATCATAGAATTGTAAGAAATAATGATCTTTTTACAAATGATGGTATTGCTTCATGAGGAAGAGTTTCGCTCCCCGGCGGGACGTCCGGACTTCAAATCCGGGAAGGGCTGTCGTACAGTCCTTGGTGGGTTCGACTCCCATACTCTTCCGCCACTTAATTAATTGGAACAAATGATATGGCTGAGATACGTGGCTGTTTATTTCCTGATGATCTTTTTTATGACTCAGAACTTAACCTCTGGTTAAGGCCCATTGATGAGCAGGTATGGGAAGTCGGCATTACTGAATTTGGGGGTGCTTTGGTGGGCGACATTTACATGTTCAATCCTAAGCCAAAAAATCGCGATCTTGAGTCTAATGAGCCCTTTGCATTGATAGAGGTTGCAAAAACGGTCATAACTGTTCGATCACCATTTCAATCCATTTTGATAGAGTCCAATGAGCCTGTTCAAGAAAAGCCATTCAAAATTAATCGACAACCTTATGAGAGCTGGTTAGTCCATTTAAGGGCCGTAGATCCAATTAATGCCAAATCTCATTTGCTGACCGGGGATCAGGTGATAGCTAAGGCTAATGAGTTAATGGATTTAAATCGCTTCACATCTTTGGAAGAATTTAAAAAAACTGGAGGCAATGATTGAAGCGCTTAATCATTCAACTCTGGCAGTCCAGCTTGGATAACCCTCAATTAGCTGCAACACCTTTCTTCTTCGCTTCTGCAGCAGCAGCGATGGACATGGAAGTTAAGGTTCATATGTTGGGAGCCAGTGTCGAGATGTTTGTAAAAAATAATGAGCGCAGACACCAAACTATTCCGCCAATGAATCGTCGATTGTCTGACTTTATTGATGATGCCATTCGAACTGGTGTTAAGTTTTATCCCTGCAGCACTGCTATGCGTGACCGCTCTTTGCAACTGACTGATTTAATTGATGGTGTTAATGAAATCATTGGTATGGTATCCATGCTTGATGAAGCCACTCAAGACAACACAACAGTATTGACCTTTTAGGAACCTATGTCTGTGGTTATTCAAATGATTGAGTCTGATATCGCATCACACAGCTTTCTGACAATTGTGCGGCCTTTGATATGAGCTTGTATCCGATTGATCAAATCACAGGTTTAATTCTTGCCGGTGGGCGCGGAGTACGTGTGGGTGGAGAAGATAAGGGTCTACTTCTATTTAACCAAGAGCCAATCGTTAAAAGAGTTTTTAGCAGTTTGCGTCAGCAAGTCAAAATGGTGCTGGTGAGTGCTAATCGTCATATCTCCGAATATCAAGCATTTGGGGTGCCTGTTTTTCAAGATCGTCTACCCAATTACCAAGGCCCACTAGCAGGTATAGAGTCGGCTTTGAGTGCTTGCATCACGCCTTACTTATTGGTGGTTCCTTGTGATGCACCTTTTATCTCTGAGCATTTAGCAAAAAAATTATATGAAAAAATGGAATCCACCAATGTCAATATTGTCTATGCACAAAGTTATACGACTAACGGTGAAATTGCTGCTGAGCCGATGTTTACCCTGATCAGAACTTGCATGCTCTCGCATTTAAGGGCTTATTTAGACTCAGGGGGGCGTAAAGTGTTAGGTTGGTATGAGTCAACTGACCATGCTGGTGTTCTGATTGAAGATGCGCGATGTTTTGCCAATGCCAATACACCGGAAGATTTTCAAAGATTGTCTTTGGAAGTCGGTAAATGAGTTGGAGTGTAAAAATCTTCACCTATAAATAGATATGTCAAAATAGAGTTTATGACTATTAAATCTGACCGCTGGATCCGCCGCATGTGCGAAGAGCACGATATGATTTCCCCATTCGAGCCAGGCCAAGTTCGCCAGTCTCCTGAGGGGCAAAAAATCGTGAGTTATGGCACATCAAGTTATGGCTATGACATTCGTTGCGCAAACGAATTTAAGATTTTCACCAATATCAATAGCACCATCGTTGACCCAAAGAATTTTGACGATAAATCCTTTGTTGATTTCAAGGGTGACGTTTGTATCATCCCTCCGAACTCATT
>ERZ1022756.231-NODE-231-length-18755-cov-20.186364_pt1 | contig 18755 bp, 21 predicted proteins | sample MGYA00520902_ERZ1022756 | MGnify/ENA primary metagenome ERZ1022756 (study PRJEB33162, sample SAMN09537601) | freshwater metagenome | isolation source: freshwater | place: Canada:Alberta | collected 2017-07 | study: EMG produced TPA metagenomics assembly of the...
TGCCTAGCGGCATTCTCACACCCGGAGTAATTCCAGTAATTGGTAACGGTGTCGTTATTGACCTAAGCGTTCTAATCAAAGAACTAGATGGCCTAATTGAAAAAGGCGTCGATGTTTCCAAGCTAAAGATTTCTGCCAACGCACATATCATTACCCCTTATCACGTAACCATTGACAAGGTCTCCGAGCGTTTTCTAGGAAAACGTGCAATTGGAACCACAGGCCGCGGAATTGGTCCAACCTATGGTGACAAGGTCGGACGTCTAGGAATTAGAGTTCAGGATCTATTCGATGAGAGCATTTTGCGCCAGAAAGTTGAAGCTGCGCTAACGCAGAAAAACCAATTACTCTCAAAGGTTTACAACAGAGCTGGTATCAAAGCCGAAGAGGTTGTTCGCGAACTACTTAGCTACACCGAGCGTCTTGCTCCAATGGTTTCTGACACCGCACTTGATCTGCACCTTGCCCTAGAAGCCGGCAAGACTGTTTTGCTTGAAGGCGGACAGGGAACACTTCTGGATGTTGACCACGGAACTTACCCGTTCGTAACCTCGAGCTCACCAATTGCTGGTGGAGCAACTATCGGAACCGGAATCGGTCCCACAAAGATTAGCTCGGTGATTGGAATCCTAAAGGCCTACACAACCCGCGTTGGGTCAGGCCCTTTCCCAACAGAATTGTTTGATCAATGGGGCGAGTTCTTGCGCGAGAAGGGTTTCGAGTTTGGAACTACCACCGGAAGAGAGCGTCGCTGCGGTTGGTTTGATGCGCCGGTTGCAAAGTTTGCAACTCGAATCAACGGTCTAACTGACATCTTCTTGACCAAGCTTGATGTTCTAACCGGAATCAAAGAAATTCCAGTTTGTGTAGCCTACGAAGTTGATGGAGTGAGAACTGAAGAGATTCCCGTTTCCCAATCTGATTTCCACCACGCCAAGCCGATTTATGAAAACTACCCAGGTTGGGACGAAGACATCACCGGCGCGAAGACCTTCGAAGATCTTCCTAAGAACGCCCAAGACTACGTTCTAGCTCTTGAAAAACTTTCTGGAACCAGAATCTCCGCAATCGGAGTTGGTCCTGATCGCAACGCGACAATTGTCCGTCACGATTTACTTCGCGCTTAATCTTTAGGGCTTGAAAGCAAGCGGATAAACCGCATCCAACCAAATACTGTTTTGGCCATCGGCAGCCGAGAAATAGATCGCTGCATCAGCTTTTGCGTAGCCACCGTTTTGAAGCAAGAACTTGTAAGCAACCTCTGACTTATCTTCGGGAACGTATCCGAGCTTTAGCCCAGATACAAATACCGCAACCGCAGTTTTACTATTTCGATTTCCGGGATCAACAACCAAAGTTGCAACATCGTCCCAATCTCGACCGTCAATTAATCCAACATTTTTTTGTAATGCCGAGAAATTTGGCGCATAGAAACTTTCTCCAACCACCTCGAAGCTAAAGCTCTCGTCGCCAAGTAACTGCCTTGCGGACATTGCTGTCATTGAGCGATTTGCGTCCAAAATGTTAGGTAGTGGCTTGTCACCTACGGCTTTGAGAGTTTCAGCTTCCAGACCTGCCTTCTTGGCTTTGGAGAAATAGACGCCAATCGCAATTAACCCACCGAACACCAATAGCAACCAGGGGGCTGCTTGGAAGAACTGTGCGGCGAGAGCAAAGATTAGTATCCAGGCAATAATCCCCATACATGTGCGCATGTTTCCCAATCTAGGCCACGGGTGGGACAAATTATTGGTTAACTTGTATTGTGACCAGCTCTGAATACGCGACCCAACCAGGGGATAACGACGAGGCAATTGATCGTTGGGGCTCTGCAACACTGGGCCAAGACCCACTGCTGGCGAGCTTTACATTAGAGCCTTATGCGGCGGTGAGACCCCACGTTCCCTTTTACCGCTTTTTTCACTACCCAGACATTCTGGACCTTAGAAAAAACGGCTTTGAAGTAGAGCGGTTTATTCCACTTTTTGACTCACTCGACAACGCTAGATACTCGCAAGCCCGCATTTTGCATCAGCTTCTTAGACAGAGTCAGGGATCACCCCTTTGGAACCCACGCAAGGCAAGGGAGTTCGAATTCAAGATCCGTGCTGCATTCCACAGAAATGGAATCTCAGATGTCCCAACGCTCCTTCGACGAATGCTGGGTAGAGCATTCCCTGACGAAGCTATCAGCACCCTTTCGATAGACCTGATCAACGTCTACTTCTGGGCTTGCATTGCTGAAGTGGCACGAGACTATTCCTGGAAAGATCCGCAACTTGCAAGGTACGCCGACTATTTGGAGTACCCACTGGATGTTTGTGGACTTATGCCAGAAAGAAACCGGGGAGCTGCTTAGAATCCGTCTGAGAGTCCTGAGTCTGAAGACTCAAGCCTAAAGCTGTTGATGGTAGAAACCGTAATAGCAACAGCACCCGACCAGATTCCTGAGGTACCCGTTTCGCTTGTTGGCCACACCGCTCCCGAAACTATTCCAGTCTGCGTTCCATTTGCCCTAGCCGTGTATGAAGTAACTGGAGGCGTTGCAGGTTGTGGCATCTGCCAAACTACCTGCTCAACAGGTTGACCTGTGCCTTCAGAAGACGTGTACAGCGATAGCCGAATCCATCGCCCTGCGCACTCACCACCGATTCCAGAAATTGTCAGCTCGGACAATCTTCCTGCAGTCGAGGTTGTGTAATCAACAATTGCCGTGGACAGACAATCAGGCCTTGCTGCTGAACCCGATCCAAACTCGACGTCTGGAATCGAGATGCTAGTAGTGGCTGCAAAGACGGAACCTATAGTCAAGGCCATGCTTGCTAGCAGGATGAATATTCTTATTCTTCCTTGTCTAGAATTCACAAACAAGCCTTAGTCAATTGGGATCCCAACGGAATCAGAAAGAAAGAGATTCAAGAATCTCACCTCAATAACTACAGAAACAGCAGCATCTCCCGTACATCCAGAGCTCCCGGCATTTGTTTGAGGAGTGGCCACAACACGAAGATAAATCGAACCAATCCCAAAACGGTCACCGATGGGAACCGATTGGAAGTCGACGTTTGGCGAAAAAGAGACAACGGTATCCCTTGCGCCAGAGAAAGTTACAAGGTTGGTTCCAGAAGAAACAGTTACTCCCGTGCCGGATCCGGCTGCCACAATTTCTGCACTGCTAGTGATAGCTCCCCCAGTTTGAGTAACTTGAGAAAAACACAACATGGCATTTGTCTCTCCAGTGCCGGCACCGAGAGTAACGCCAGGGAAGGAAATAGTTGACGACCTTGGATCAGCGATAAGAACTGAGGGGGTAGAAACTGTGTACTGAACGAAGGTTTCAGTTGTCGTCTCAGTGGAAGAAAGAGGCGGGGATGTTTGAGAGATAGTGACATTGTCCATCTCAAATCCCGTGCCCCGAAACCTTACCTTTCTAAACCCGGGCTCGTACCTAAGGTGAACAAATGCAAATGGCTCATTTGCTACTTGTCGCGATCCGTAGGTCGTACCGTTAATCGTTAGGTTTGGATTTCCACAGTAGCCGTTGTTTAGTGGAGTAGCTCCCGAGCAAGAGCCAACTACTCCTTGAAGGTCCTCAGTCGAGTTAGCAATATCCACGGTGAAGGTCGCCAAAACGTTATCGTTGATGTCGAGAATATCAACATGGTTGTTGCTGTTACCTGCGGACCACCAGAAGCCCACATACCTGTAATCACTGGTGTTGGGCATTGTCAGGACCATATTTGCTGCGGTTGGGAATCTTCCGGTACCACCAGCGCCTCCATATACGTTCGCGTTGGTGGACATGGAACCAGATCCAGAGAATGTCCCAGCACCACTTGTAAACGTCACGCTAGAGCGACTATCAAAATTCTCTACTTGAAGAGTTGGTGTAGTTTGAAGTCCTGAGGTTGCAAAACTCTGAATTCCAGCATCAGCGACAGTTACAACTAAATCTGATTGCAACGCCCGGGCTTTTGTTGGCTCGAGCCAAACTAATGCAAGAACTATGCAAGAGGTCATGGCAAGCATGAGAGAGACTTTTCTCGATGGAAACAATGTTGTTGGGTCGCTCATTTTCACCCCTTTCGACTTGAAGAAAACTTTGATTCCCAGCTAAATACCTACAAGAGTTTAGATGTTGACTAAACCCCTGCGGCCGAAGCCACTTCTTCGTATTGCGCGCCATACTTTGAAATTGCAGCCACCAGGTATCTTGCTGGGATCCTGTGTTCTAAAGACCTGGTGTCAATTCCAGCGTTTTGAAGAACCGCAAAGCCGATTCCTAAAGCATGCATAAGGCCGACGACCTTGTCGATGAAACTGTCCGGTATACCGTTTTTGCGGACAAATTTGGCAAGAATGGCATCGCTTAGCTCTAGACCGGGGATCATTTTCTTGGAAAGAGCGTCATGAGATCTAGAAGCCAAATACATCTCTAGCCTGAAGTTTCTCCACGCCCTGCGGGACTCAGATAGGGACCCAACAATTACTGAGGCGTAGGAGTCGGTGTTTCCAGAAGTTGCAAAGTATGCAGCGGTGTTATCGGAAACGATTCGTTCAATAGACCAGCTAAAGGACTCACCAATAACCTCATGGACGTTCTTGAATCTTGGATAAACGCTGCCAGTGGTGACCTGAAGATTTCTCGCAATTCGGGTCATTGAAGCATCGGCAACACCTGCCGCAGCAACTACCTCAATGGTGGAAATCTTGATTTTATCTTCGTCGTTTCCAGAGTCAGGAGATGGGGTGTCTAGATTTGCTTCAATAAAGGCGCTAGATAAGTTGAGTGGAACACCCATGCCCGCTAGCTGTTCTTCCTCTAAGGGCATAGCTCGAATCAACGAAATAATGTCAGAAACTTCGCCAACAGCTGGGGCCAAGTGCTTAGAGGTTGCAACTCCAATGTTTGCAGCCACTGTCCAAGCGAGTCTTGCCTCCAGCACCTTGTTTCCGTGTGTCGAATCGCTCCACCAGGTAGCAACACTAGGGAGAACTACCTCTAAGACTGAGGGCTTTCTCTTGCAGGTGATAAAGATCTCCAGCAACGCAAAGCATTTCAGCTGGTCTTCTTGAGACTTGTATGGAACATCGTCACGGGACATGGCGTCCAGCCAGACCCTTCCATACAGCACCCAAATGTCCGCGTAAAGGCCATCGAGGTCGCCGAAGTACGAATAGAACGTCGCCCTGGTGAAGCCACTTTCTCTAGAGATGTCTGCAACCGTGATGTTGTCAATGCCACGTTTAGCGATCAGCGTGACGCCCGCACTGAGAAACTTCTCATGCGAGTCGTTGGCGACCCTATCCATAGCGATTGTCATTTTGGTTCTTACTCTTTCCTTACTGACCTACAACAGACCAGAGGGCACCCAAAAACGGAATCACAAAGGTAACTTTGCCGTCAATTTCTTCCATAGTTACATCCATTGATCCGGCCATGGTGGCGATGGTGAACTCACCATTACTTACAGCATCAACACGGACCAAGTTTCTTTTGCCGTCAATAGTTGCCATAGCAAGATCGCCAACAGCTGGCTCACCGTTTGGAACAATTGCGAAAAGTGAGCTTGTTGCGTTTCCAAATGTTAGCTCCGGTCCAACCTGTGGGTGATCGAAAGCTAGGGTTCCTGACACGTTTAGCCCACCAATAATCAACCCAATTCCTGCGATTGAAGCGAGGGTAATTGCCCAGACGGTTTTAGCTGGTTTCTTCATTTTCTTCACTCTCATGTTTTTTCTTGTTAGTTCTTGCTTGAACGGGGTAACTCCCATTTTTTGAGCTTCCCTAATAAGTACCCAGGAAAGTTCGGGGTTGATCTTTTGATACTCAGTTACAGGCGGTGCTTCTTTCTTTGTAAATCCAGGGAAAAGAGGCTTTGGCTTAGAAGGAGCTACAGACTCCTGAGCTTTCACCTCAGGGCTTGCTGGAACCTCCGGAATAACGATGTCTTCTGGCACTTGCCCGACAATTTCAACATTGTCATCAGTTGGCTGAAGAGAGGCACCAATGAGCATTCGAACCGATTGCTCGTTTGGCGCTCCAGTGCCTTGCCATGTAGCAATCTCAACAATTGTGTTTGGCTTGAGGTTTCCAAAGGTAAGTTTCTGATCGTGCGGTAAATCTACGGTCATTTCCGGGGTTTTGATTTCAGTAGCGTCCTTGATGGCCTTTTCTAATTCTGACCACTCACCGCGTTCGAATTGATTATTCACGTCGCACCTACTCCGCTATCTCGATAGCCACGGACTCGATGAGATTAGCCGGGACATCTATGGCCGAACCTTCAAACTGAAAGTCCAAATCCCCAAGATTGAAGGTGGAACCAGTGATAACTCCACCAATATGACTACCCAACTCAACTTCGTCTGCGCCAAGCAAGTAGACATCAATCGAATTTCCAAAACAAGATGAATGTATTTCGGAGAAAGTTATCTGCTTGAAGTAGAAAACACCTGCTAGCAGTCTCGATCTAAGCGAAACCTTGATGTTTGAATCACACGCACCAACACGAACCACAGCCTGACCGGTTTCAGTCCCACTCGAAGGCGACGAGGCACCATCGGCACCAGCAGGTCCCTGCGGTCCCGCCGGCCCTTGAGCTCCAGGTGTGCCATCCTGACCATCCTGACCATTAATTCCGTCAGCCCCGTCTTCGCCTGGGGCACCAGAGCCAGAGTTAGTTTCAGGCTGGTTAGTGTTTTGGGTATTTCCAGTACCAAACACTGGGCCATCTGACGATGGTAGCGAGCTCGCGACAATTAGAAGAATTAGAAGCAAAGCTAGAAAGTAGAATGCTCTTCGGTTGCGTTTCTCGCGGTAATCGCGCCACATCTCGAATTCGGAGACTGGCTCATAAAACTCTGGAAGCGGATTCACTTAGCTCGTTCCTTCAATTTCTTGATCATTCTTCTTTCCAGAATTTCGTCCCGAATGTAGCCGCCTGCCAGATACAAGAACACGATCACGGAAAAGCCCATCAGTAAGTTCTGTGGCTTCATGATTGTTCCCGCTCCTGGAATCCAGAACGCAACTGTTCCTCGAATGTCTTCGACCGGAACCACTAAAGCATCCTTGGATTCATTGTTGTCACCCTTGAATTCAAAACCAGAATCTGTAGAGCCCGAAATGATTCGGTGGACAAATTCCGCTCTCACAACACCTTCGAAGTCTCTAGCCTGGTAAATCGCAATGTCGTCTACTTTTGGTTCAACCCAAGGAACGGCCACTACAACATCGCCGGGCTCAAAAGTGCCGGACATAGAGTTTGTGAGAACCACTCTGGCTTGGATGTATCCAACATTCACAGACAAAACAAATGCGACCAGAACTGCAACTGCAGCGTAGCCCATTGAAGTTAGGACACTGCTTGGGCTAAGTTTTGCAAACCAAGACTTCTTTACCGGTGCGACTGTTGATTCGAAAGGTAATTGTTTTGCGGAGATGGTCGTAACTACACCGTTTGTTAACTTCAGTATTTTTGGTTCTTCAGCTCCAGTTCTTGTGATGAGGAACAGCGTGGTGTCCGCCGCCGATTTGGCCGGAGGACACCACGCAATCTGTTCTTCCAAGAATGGTTCTAAAGGGACATACTCAGGGCGCACTGAATCAATGTTTTCAATTCGGAAATTACTCACGCTACGCGCCCTTGTGTACTAAGTGAAACTAGTTTGAAGTGGTTACGGTTATGTCTGTTACCCGGGCCGCAATAATGTTATCGTCTCGGAAGTCGACAGTTAAGGTTCCACTAGCTATAGCGGTCGCGTCTGCAGATGTAACTGTGGTAGTGGATCCATCTGAGTGCACTACAGAAATAGTGGCCAAAACACCATCACAATCACTAACGGTTAGCACGACATCGTCAACGTAGAACTCACCGGCGTTACTATTGGCTGTCTCATCAAATTCCTGGGTCATCGAAGTAGTCGCAGCACTTGCACAAGCCGAAACATCTGCAAGGCCTTGCCCAAATTCGAGGGTGTTGTCGGTGTTGATTGTGATGGTAGAAGTTGCAGCGAATACACCACCGATTGATGTTGCAAGAGCGATTCCGCTAATGAGCAGAAGTGCGCCGTTCTTCTTGTTCTTCTTTGCTGGCTCCGAAGATCCAGCGAATGCACCAGAAAGAGGTGACTTTGACATTTGTTTCTCCTTTAGTTTTAGTTAGTATTCTTGGACATCTAACAGTGTCAGATGTTAAACAAGAAAATACTCAAAATATCTGTCATTGTCAAATATTTCTTTGAGCAATTTATAGGGTGAACGGAAGCCCTATATTCCCAGGAGGGAGGCGCAAAGGGCCCGATTTAGCCCACTTTTTGGGCCGCTTTCTCGAATATCGTCACAATCTGCCTGGTTATTCGCCTGTGATCCAGCTCGTTTAGGGGTATTCCGGCATTGAAAAGCAGCGAAAAGCCGATACCTATTGAATGGATTAGGTGGGTGGCTGCGATCAGCATGGGCTCAGGAATGTTGTACTTCCTCAGAGCTTGGGAAACCTGGTCGTTTACCTCTTTATTGCTGAGTTGGATTCGCTTGGCCAGCGGCTTGTTTACACGACCTTCAATATGGGCCTCTAGTCGGTAGTTTCTCCACTGTTTCCGCCTTGGCAGTAATCCTGCAATCACGAATAGCCCAAACTCATCAGGGCCAAAACTTCCATCCCTAGTGTTTGCTAAGTTCTGATTCACAACATGCTTTGCCGCAAACTCAAACGACTCCAAAATCAGTGCCGAGATGTTTGGAAAACGTGGGTAGACGCTACCGGTAGTAACTTGGGCAAACCTTGAGATTCGGGCCATTGATGCTGCAGAAATTCCAGAGTTAGCCACAACGTTTACCGTTGCCGCTAGCAACATCTCATCCACAGTCTCGAGCTTGGCTTCAGGGTCACTAATTGGGGGGAGAAGATCTGTGGTCACCTTGTTTTTGATTGTCGCCAGTTTGTCGATTGAATTCAAAAGTTGATCGGCAATCACCATAGTTTTTACTGTTGGATCCACCGCAATCATCATCAGTAGCCCAAGACGTGCACCAATTACCCAGGCATACTTCAGGTTCTTGAATTCATCGGATGCGGCAAGTGATTTCCACCAAGCCTGAACTGTTCGGTTGACTACTTCCGCTACTTCAGGATTGCGGTGGGAAACTGCCATAATCTCTACGAGAGCACGCTCGTGTGCCGCAAGCTTAGAACCAAGCACCACATAGGTTGGATCTGCCAATCTTGTAAAAAAGTCTTGGCACTCTGAAACCCAAATGTCCGCCAATAAACCATCGACGTTTCCGAAGTAACTGTAGAAAGTAGGCCTCGTGCTTTGAGCTATTTCGCAAATGAGGCTAACTGAAACTCGGTCGATGCCCTTGGAGTTGATGGCAGAAATTCCTGCTTGGCGAAAATCCTGCATGACCTTGTCATGCCTGGGCCTTGGACTTGGTTTCGCCATTTTTACAGTGTAGTAGACTGGCTTTACAGTGTCAGAAACCAATAATCCCAGAAAGAGAAAATAGTGATCAAAAAACTTGCCCTAGTTTCGACAAGCATGCTACTACTCACTGGCTGCTCAAGCCTTAGCCTTCCAGACCAAGCAGATGCACCTGCCTGTGAAGCGATGAGCACAGTTCTGTCATCAAAGCTAGAAACTTTGCCTAGCGGAGGTTTTGACGCTGTTGCACTATCCGGCTCAATAACCGCTGATGTGTTTTCCGTAGCACCTGAAGGCTTCCAGCCACTCATTCAAAGAGTTAGTGACGCACTTTTGGTAGACCCAATCAGCGCAACCGAGGTAGCTGGAGCAGCTTCTGAAATAGCAATTAGGTGTGCACTGGTGGGAGTAAACATAGAGTTCCCAAACCCGCAGGATCTACTCGGCGGCTAGCCTAACGCTCCAACTTCCAGTAAAACTGGAAGCGGGTTCAATGTAGTGAAGATCTTCTTTGCTGTTGAGGGCATTTGCCGCTGCGGACGCAGGTTCTAGGGCTATCGCAGAAACTTGTCCACCTTCCGCATCGTATTCATGGGTCAGGTAAACAACCAAGTGAGACAAAGCTGCACTCTGCCGAAGCTCGATAGTCCAGTCAGAAGTTTCTAGCCTGGAAACCGTCTCACCGTCAGTAGTTGTCAGGTCCGTGAAGTAGTCATCGAGCTTCGCATCAACTAAGGACCTTGCGGATCTAAAGTCAAAGCTTGTGTCAGCAACCGCTGTTTTTGCTGCAGGAATCTTGTTGCCATCTTGAGAGTAGTAACTCCCTGCTGGAATCAGCAAGGTGGCTTTATCTGGGTTGCCAACTGTAAAGTACGGGTGAAAACCAATTACAAACGGGGCAGCAGAGTCAGATTTATTTGTGACAGAAAAGCTACATGTCAAACCAAGCTCATGAAGCTCGTAGGTAATCTCGATGTCAACGCTGTACGGATAGCCGGCTGGCGAATCAAGCAGAGTGCCGAGGGTCACCTTGCTACTTGTTTGTTCACGAACAGAGAACTCGGTATCGAAAACCATTCCGTGCAAGGCATTATTTAGATTTGGCTCATTGATTGGTAGCGATTGGGTTTGACCTTGAGGGTCGCCCCATTGCCCTTTAGCTAATCTGTTTTGCCATGGAGCTAAAACCGAACCTGCAAAAATCTTTAGCGGGTCGGCAGGACGGGTAATTAGATTCTTGGATTCAATCGAAAGCTCAAGAAGAGCTGCACCGACCGATGAAATAGTTGCTGTGGATCCTGGGCCAACGGCCAAAGAGATTTCAGGCATTTAGCCTCTGCGAAACAAAAAGAATGTGTACATAGCTGAAAACACGAAACCGATAGCCGCATACAAGATTGTGAACCAGGTTAGCTCTGCAGGAATCAATAGCGTAATCACACCGAGTCCGAAAGCAGATAACTGCATGACTGTGCTGGCAAATCTCACGCCACGGTCGTTTGCATACATGCTCACCACAACCATGTTTCCGGTTAGGGCGACCAGGGTAATTGCAATCATCCGCATCGACCACTGCTGATCAAGCGACGCCTCCAGCCCAAGAAGTTCTAGGAACACGACCGGCAGGGCCAGTAAGAAAATTGCGCTTGCACCAAAAACCATGGATCCAAATCGAAGGACCATGCGAAGAGCTGTTTGATCTTTTGTTTCGTTCATTAGTTCAGCTTAGCCAAACAAGTCAGGCAAGGTGTTTACCCAAGGAGCACGAAGATCATTGAGCTTCCAGGTAGCCAAGTCTTGAATGGCAAGTTCGTCTGTGTCGTCAGTAACGCCGATTCGAAGAACTGCAATTCCTCTAGCTTCGCAAAGCCCTACAAATTTCACGTCATCTTCGCGGCCAACACTAACAAGCACTCGTCCCGTTGACTCAGAGAACAAAGCACAGGTTCTATCAACACCATCGCGCTCACAAATCTCAGTCAGCCAGACTCTCGCTCCCATGTTGAAGCGAAGAACCGACTCTGTCAGCGCTTGCGCAAGACCGCCTTCAGATAAGTCCATCGCTGAAGCGATCAGTCCTTGCAGGCTCGCTCCGTGCAATAACTCAGCAAGTTTTTTCTCATGAGCCAGATCAACTTTTGGAGGACGACCGCCCAAGTGCGAGTGAATCACATCAGACCAAACAGAACCATCTAGTTCGTCCTTGGTAACTCCGAGCAGATAGAGATTGTTGCCATCGTCTTGCCAACCCGACGGAATTCTTCTAGCAACATCGTCTATCACGCCAAGCACTCCAACAACAGGGGTTGGGAAAATTGCAACATCTCCGGTTTGGTTATAGAAGCTCACGTTTCCACCAGTCACTGGAATTCCAAGCTCAAGGCAGCCATCAGCCAATCCTGTGGTGGCTTGCTTGAACTGCCACATCACACCGGAGTTTTCAGGAGAACCAAAGTTGAGGCAGTTGGTAACTGCGATTGGAACTGCGCCACTTGTTGCGACGTTTCGGTAAGCCTCAGCCAAAGCTAACTTTGCCCCTTCGTAAGGATCTAGCTGGCAGTAGCGGCCATTGGCATCAGTTGAGATAGCAACACCAAGCCCGGAAGTTTCTGAAACGCGAATCATGCCAGCACCGTCTGGATAAGCAAGTGCAGTGTTACCTCCCACATACCTGTCGTACTGGCCTGTGACCCAGGACTTATCTGCCTGGTTTGGGCTAGAAACAACTTGAATGAATTGGCTCGCTAGATCAGAAGAGTTTCCGTTTGCTCTAGCTAGTTTTCTGGAAGCACCAGTGTCTTCGTTTAGCGGCTTCTGGGAAGCCGGCTTCTTGACGGGTCTTTCGTAGACCGGACCATCATGAGCCACAGTCCGGGGAGGCACGTTTACGATTTCATCCTTGCCCCAATTGATGTGAAGACGGTCCTGCTTGATTACCTTGCCAAGTACTGAGTATTCAACTTCGTGGCGGTCAACAATTTTCTTGAAGCTCTTCAGGTGCTTCTTTGGAACGATTGCCATCATTCGCTCTTGAGATTCGCTCATCAGAATCTCTTCTGGAGTTAGTGACTCGTCCCGAAGCAATACGTTCTTTAGCTGCACCTTCATACCGCGACCGCCATTTGAAGCAAGCTCACTTGTTGCGCACGATAATCCCGCACCACCCAAGTCCTGAATTCCTGCAACAACACCTGCCGCAAATAGCTCAAGACAGCATTCAATCAAAACCTTTTCAGCAAAAGGATCACCAACTTGAACTGCGGGTCTTCTGCTTGGACCGGTGGAATCAAACGTTTCGCTGGCTAGAACTGAAACTCCACCGATTCCATCGGCACCTGTTCTAGCTCCGAACAAGATAACTAAATCGCCAGGGTTTTCGGCTTTTGCAAGTTTCAAGTCTTCGTGTTTCAAAGCTCCGATGCTGAGAGCATTCACTAAAGGGTTGCCTTGGTAGATCTTGTCAAATACAGTTTCGCCACCGATGTTTGGTAGCCCCAAGCAGTTTCCATAAAAAGATATTCCATCCACCACGCCGTGCACCACACGAGCTGTGTCTGCATTCTCTGGTGCACCAAAGCGCAACTGGTCCATCACTGCAATTGGCCTTGCACCCATAGTCAAAATGTCTCGGACAATTCCGCCGATGCCGGTGGCAGCTCCCTGGAAGGGTTCGATGTAGCTTGGGTGATTGTGGCTCTCTACTTTGAAAGTGACAGCTAGGCCTTCACCGATGTCTACAACACCCGCGTTTTCACCCATTCCAACCAAAAGGTGCTTCTTCATTTCAGGGGTTACCTTTTCACCAAACTGGCGAAGATATATCTTGGAAGATTTATAGCTGCAGTGCTCACTCCACATAACCGAATACATCGCAAGCTCTGCGCTGGTTGGACGACGTCCTAAAATCTCGCGGATGCTTTCGTACTCGTCTTGCTTGAGTCCAAGTTCCGACCAGGGCTGCTCTTTATCTGGATCAGCTTTGGCTTGCTTGGTGGTATCGATGATCATGCGTTTACAACCGACTTCAAAACAGACTGGAAAATCTTTAGACCATCGACCCCTGAACGCATAGCAACCTTGGAGTCTGGGCCAAAGCCAGGCTCAACTGCGTGCTCTGGGTGAGGCATCAAACCAACCACGTTGCCGCGCTCGTTTCGAAGTCCCGCGATGTCATTCATTGATCCGTTGGGGTTCACTTCGAGATATCTAAAAGTGACTAGACCTTCGCTTTCGAGCATCTTCAGAGTGTCTTTGGTTGCGATGTAACCGCCCTCACCGTTTTTTAGTGGGATGGTTATCTCTTCGCCTTGTTCAAACGCATTAGTCCAAGCGCTGTCAACGTTTTCTACTCTGAGTTTTTGATCTCTACAAACAAAGTGTTGCTTTTCGTTTCGAATTAGCCCGCCTGGTAGCAAGTGAGACTCGACCAAGATTTGAAAGCCATTACATATACCCAAGACAGGCAGACCGCCTTCGGCCTGTTTGATGATGGTCTGCATAACGGGAGCCTGAGCTGCAATGGCTCCGCAACGAAGGTAATCTCCGTAGCTAAAGCCACCAGGTAAAACTACTGCGTCTACTTTTTTGAGGCCAGAGTCTGCATGCCACAAAGCAACTGGTTCACCGCCGGCAAGCCTAATTGCCCTTGCTGCATCACGGTCGTCTAGAGATCCAGGAAATGTGACGACGCCGATTTTCATTTGATTAGTCTTGCTCCACAGTCACCGAGACAACGTCCTCGATTACCCCGTTGGTTAGAAAGCTCTCTGCGATTTTCTGGGCTTCTGCCAGCTGTGCTGCGGTTGGAGTTGAGGGGTAGTGCAATTCAATACGTTTACCGATGCGAACCGCTTTGACTCCCTTGTGACCTGAACGCTCTAGGGCTTTGGCAACGGCCTTTCCCTGCGGGTCCAGTAGGTCTTGCTTTGGCATCACCTGAACGACAATTTTCGGCAACTAGTGGCCCCCTATGGTGGCTAAAACAACTTGGGAATAGCTTGAGTTTACTGGTTTGTCTCGACCAGCTTTTTACGCAACTCCGCGTAACGCAAACTTACTTTAGCTACGAGCTCCTGACTCAAAGAAGGAGGCGGGTTAGGGCCTTCTGGGTCCCAACTCTCAAGTAACCAGTTCCTGACTATCTGCTTGTCAAAGCTCTCCACTGTGCTGCCTTGTTCATAAGCGGCCCTGTCCCAGTACCTGCTGGAGTCAGGGGTTAGAACCTCATCGGCAAGAACTATTGCCTCGCCCTTTGGGTCTTTACCAAACTCGAACTTGGTGTCCGCAAGCACTAGTCCAGGTTGCATGGCAATATCGCTTGCTTGGTTGTAAATCTCAATTGAAGTCGAACGCAGTTTCTGTGCCACATCTTCGCCAACAAGTTCCACAACTTTCTCAAAGTCAATGTTCTGATCGTGATCACCGACATCAGCTTTGAATGCGGGAGTAAAGATTGGTTCAGGTAACTTATCGCCATCTTTTAGACCGCTAGGAAGTTTTATGCCACAAATTTCTCCAGTTGCCAAATACTCTTTGTATCCAGAGCCGGCAATGTAACCACGAACCACACACTCCACCGGATACATTTCTAATTTCTTTGCCACTGTTGCTCTATCTGAAACTTCACTTGGGGGGGCAACTTCAGTGACTCGATGATTTGGAACATCTAATTTGTCAAACCAAAAGTTTGTGATTGCAGTAAGGCTTGCACCTTTGCCGGGAATCGCTGGAGACAGGATGTTGTCAAAAGCGCTAATACGATCGGAGGCGACGATCAAAACCAAATCTGATTGCGATTGATCTTCTGATTCGTAAAGATCTCTTACTTTGCCGCTGTAAATATGCTTCCAGCCAGAAACCTTCTCTTGCACCTTACTGCGCCACCTTGGCTGCAATGTCTGTGCGGTAGTGCGAGCCATCAAGAGCTATTTTTGCGATGGCTTTGTAGGCTCGTTTGCGTGCTTTCTTGAATGTCTTTCCAGTTGCAACCACCGACAAAACTCTTCCGACACTTGATCCAAAACAAACCTCAACGCCTGATACCCGTTCGGCCTTCTTGACACCCTTGACTTCACGAAGCGGTGCTTGGCTAGCTGGGTAACCTTCGCTAGCTAACACAACTGTTACAGCTACATCTTTTGTGAACTGGGCATCTGATGCATTTTCAAGATGCCCAGTTGCTGCTTTGTAAAGCAAGGACTCCAGCGGGGTGATCAGCCTTTGTAACACCACTTGAGTCTCAGGGTCACCGAATCTTGCATTGAACTCGATTACTCTGATTCCCCTGTCGGTGACAATCAGTCCGCAGTATAGAAGTCCAACAAATGGTGCACCGAGCCTGGTGAGCTCATTGATTGTTGGCAACGCAACTGTGTCTTCAACTTCCTGGATGAAGTTTTCAGGAAGCCACGGCAGGGGACTGTATGCGCCCATACCTCCGGTGTTTGGACCTAGTTCATTATCGAAAGCTCTTTTGAAATCCTGTGCTGGAGTTAGCGGCATTACTGATTTGCCGTCTGAGAGGAAGAACAAACTTACTTCTTGACCGGAAAGAAACTCCTCAACCAAGATACCCATGTGCAAATACTCAGCAGCATGCTCTAGGGCAGCTTTGGAATCCTCTGTGACGATAACGCCTTTACCGGCGGCTAGACCGTCGGCTTTGATGACAAACGGAGCGCCAAAGTCTTCCATCGCCTGTTCAACTTCTTCGATTGTTTTGCACTGCCTGGCCATCGCGGTTGGAACTCCAGCGGCTGACATGATCTGCTTAGCAAAAGACTTACTGCCTTCAAGCTGAGCAGCAACTTGGCTTGGACCAAACACCGCAACACCTTGAGCACGCAACGAGTCAGACACACCCGCAACAAGCGGTGCCTCTGGTCCAATGATTGCAAGCTCGATTCCTTGCTCGAGAGCAAGTTTGTCCACGGCTAAGCGGTCAGTTATGTCGAGCTCAGAAAAACACTCAACTTGATGGGCGATGCCTTTGTTACCCGGAGCCACCAAAATGTCTTCCGGGCTTGTTCCAGTTCTGATTAGGGATTTCACAATCGCGTGCTCTCTGGCACCTTGACCTAAAATCAGAATCTTCACCTTCCTTAGTTTAGTTAGCTTGAACATTGCGGCATTTGGGGGTTTGTAGGCTGTAGCTGTGCTCAGAAGAAAGATCTCCCTGCAAGATGGCCAAGCGGCCATCGCTAGCTACCAACAAGGATCAGCTACCAGCCAAGAGTTAGCCACCGCAGTTAGATTCCTGCTCGAAGAACTAGGAACCAGACATCCAGGAGCAGCCGTGGAACTTCGGGTGCCACCCCTTGGAGCAGTTCAGTGCGTGACGGGACCCAGTCATACCCGCGGCACTCCATCAAATGTGGTGGAACTTGGCCCAGAGGCTTGGCTAGCGCTGGCTTTGGGAGTAGAAACCTTTGAGGAGCTTTCGGGGAAAGGCTTACTTACCGCCTCGGGCAATAGGTCAGACCTAGCCGATTTGTTCCCTATATTTAAAGCGTGAGCCAAACCCCAATCGTTTCTAGCGCAGAGGTAAACATACGGCGCGCTCCTAAGTATCTACACTTTGCTCTCACAGGTTTTGTTTTAGGAATCGTCTCTGCACTATTTATTGGCCTAACCTCTCCAGAAATTGTCGGATTACTTATTGTCTTTGGTGGAATCGCTGGCGGAGGAACAGGAATCATTCTCGCTCTCGTGTTTGATGCAATCTACAGATCACGCGGTAAGAAGGTTATGGCCACAAAGGTGAACGAGTGATTCGCGGGGACGGAAGATTAAATCACGATCTACTTCCTGGTGAAAAAGGTCCTCAAGACCAATGCGGTGTCTTTGGTGTTTGGGCTCCAGGTGAAGAAGTTTCTAAACTTACCTACTTTGGTCTTTATGCCTTGCAGCATCGTGGACAAGAATCCGCAGGAATTGCAACTTCTAATGGAAAAAAACTTCTCGTCTATAAAGACATGGGACTTGTCTCCCAAGTCTTTTCCGAATCAGCGCTTGAGTCACTAGTTGGCCACGTAGCAATTGGTCACACCAGATACTCAACAACCGGGTCTTCATCTTGGCGTAACGCACAACCAACTCTTGGAAAAACCGCTTCGGGTACCGTCGCTCTTGGACACAACGGAAACCTAACCAACACAGCAGAGCTTTTGGAGATTTTGCGAGCAAACTATCCAGACCAGTCCGATAACGAGATTACTGGCGGTAACACAACTGACACCGCGGTGCTTACCGCTTTGCTTGCAGGCAATCCAGACAACTCACTTGAGAACACCGCTTTGGAATTGCTACCAAAGGTAAAGGGCGCCTTCTCACTGGTGTTCATGGACGAGCAAACACTCTATGCAGCCAGAGACCCGCAAGGAGTCAGGCCTCTTGTTCTTGGAAGACTGGAACGAGGTTGGGTAGTTGCTTCAGAAACAGCCGCTCTGGACATTGTGGGCGCTTCATTTGTTCGAGAAGTTGAGCCAGGCGAACTAATTGCAATTGACGAAAACGGTTTGCGAGCAAAGCATTTCGCCAAGCCTAAAAGGGCCGGTTGCGTCTTTGAGTATGTATACCTGGCTCGTCCGGACACTTCTATCAACGGCCGAAATGTCTACGACGCCAGAGTTGAAATGGGTAGAACCTTGGCCAAGGAATATCCAGTGGAAGCAGATTTGGTTATTCCAACCCCAGAGTCTGGAACACCTGCGGCGATTGGCTTCAGCCAAGAATCTGGAATCCCATTTGGCCACGGCCTTGTAAAAAATGCTTATGTCGGAAGAACTTTTATCGAACCTAGCCAAACTATTCGTCAGCTAGGAATCCGTCTCAAGCTGAATCCACTCAGGGAAGTTATCAAAGGCAAGAGAATCATCGTCGTTGACGATTCGATTGTTAGAGGAAACACTCAACGAGCCCTAGTTCAAATGCTTCGGGAAGCTGGAGCTAAAGAAATTCACGTTCGCATCTCCTCTCCTCCAATCACTTGGCCTTGTTTCTATGGAGTTGACTTTGCTACTCGCGCAGAACTAATTGCCACAGGTCTTGCACCAGATGAAGTTCGGATGTCTATTGGAGCTGACAGCCTTGGCTACCTCTCCAAAGAGGGAATGGTCCAAGCTTCCGAGCAAAAGGAAAGTGAGCTTTGCACCGCTTGCTTTACTGGAACCTATCCAATTGAACTTCCAACTGCTGATCGCCTAGGTAAGAACCTTCTCGAAAAAGGCGTGGCTACTATTCACCAAGAGGGATCTTTCAACAAGGTTTCTAATGACTGACCCATACGCCGGAAGCGGTGTAGACACCGAAGCTGGTGACCTAGCGGTCTC
>ERZ1022756.232-NODE-232-length-18682-cov-9.283943_pt1 | contig 18682 bp, 12 predicted proteins | sample MGYA00520902_ERZ1022756 | MGnify/ENA primary metagenome ERZ1022756 (study PRJEB33162, sample SAMN09537601) | freshwater metagenome | isolation source: freshwater | place: Canada:Alberta | collected 2017-07 | study: EMG produced TPA metagenomics assembly of the...
ATCCAGATCCTCGGCGATCAGCACGGCAACATTCTTTACCTCAACGAGCGCGAGTGCAGCATCCAGCGCCGCCACCAGAAGGTGGTGGAGGAAGCGCCGTCACCCTTCGTCACGCCCAAGATGCGCCAGGCGATGGGCGAGCAATGCGTCGCGCTCGCCCGCGCGGTCGGTTATTACAGCGCCGGCACGGTCGAGCTGATTGTTTCGGGCGCCGACCCGTCAGGTGAGAGCTTCTACTTCCTCGAAATGAACACCCGGCTCCAGGTCGAGCATCCGGTGACAGAGGCGATCACCGGTATCGACCTTGTCGAGCAGATGATCCGCGTCGCTGCTGGCGAAAAGCTCGCAATGACGCAGGATGATATCAGCATTGACGGCTGGGCGATCGAGAACCGCGTTTATGCCGAGGATCCCTATCGCGGTTTCCTGCCCTCGACCGGGCGCCTCACCCGCTACCGCACCCCCGTCCCCGGCTGGGAGGATGATGGCGAGGCAAACGGGCGTCGCGGCATCGATGGCGTGCGCGTTGATGACGGCGTCTATGAAGGCGGCGAAGTTTCGATGTTCTATGATCCCATGATCGCCAAGCTGGTGACCTGGGGCGAAACGCGCGACGAGGCGGCCGACAAGCAGATCGCGGCGCTGGATGCGTTCGAAATCGAAGGGCTCGGCCACAATGTCGATTTCCTCTCGGCGATCATGCAGCATGACCGCTTCCGCTCCGGCGAGCTGACCACCGGCTTCATTGCCGAGGAATATCCGGAAGGCTTCCACGGTGCCCCCGCCAGCGAGGAATTGTCACGCGTGCTTGCGGGCATCGCAGGCTTCATCGCGACGGCAGAGGCGGACCGTGCGCGCCGTATCAGCGGTCAGCTGGGTGACCGGCTGCAACCGCCGCACAAGTGGCAGGCGCTGGTTGACGGCGTCCCGCACAAGGTCAAGGTCGGCCGCCGCAAGCTCCATGTCGACGGGGAAAAGCTCGATCTCGCGCTTGCCTACACACCGGGTGACCGGCTCGTCACGGCGGAGATCGGGGATGAGGCACTGTCCGTCAAAGTGCGTCGCACCCGGTCAGGGCTCGTCCTCACCACCCGCGGCGCGAGCCATGCCGTGCGCCTGCTGCCGAAACATGCCGCACCGCACGCCGCGCATATGATTGAAAAGGTCCCGCCGGACCTCTCGCGTTTCCTCATCTGCCCGATGCCCGGTCTGCTCGTCGCGCTGCATGTCGGCGCAGGCGACAAGGTGGAGGCGGGTCAGCCGCTCGCCGTGGTCGAGGCGATGAAGATGGAGAATATCCTCCGCGCCGAAAAGGCCGGCACGGTCAAATCTGTCAATGCAAAGGCAGGAGACAGCCTCGCCGTGGACGCCATCATCCTCGAGATGGAGTAGGTTCCGCCTCAGGTTCGAGCAGTCGCCCGAGCGCCAGCTTGTAGAGGATGAACACCCCGCCGGAGACGGCGGCGAAGCCTGCGTGCATCAGCCAGAAAGCCGGCGTCGCCATGCTTTCATACCAGCCGCCGACCCAGCCGACGATCGAATTGCCGGCGAAGAAGGCGAGATAATAGATGCCGATCACTGTCGCGTTGATCGCCTTGGGCGCGACCTTTGCGAACAGCGCGAGGCTGACGGGGAGCATGTGCGCAAAGCCGATCGAGTTTAGCACATGGAACATCACCGGCCAGAACAGGCCAATCTTCTCGTCCGGCCCGGTGCTGATTGCTGCGGTATAGAGACACAGCATGCCGAGCACCGAAAAGCCCGTTCCGATGATGATCTTGGTGAGCTCGTCCGGTTCTTTCCAGCGCTTGCCATACCAGCGATAGAAGAGCGCAACCCCGGCTAGGAAGCTCACTGAAACGATGGCGTCGAGCGTGACCAGCCAGGTCGTCGGCAGCTTTTCACCCATGAACATGAGGTCGAACCGCTCGTCGCCCCACACCAGATAGGCATTGAAAATCTGGTTATTGGGCACGATGGCCAGCGCTATCACCGGGATGAGCAGGAGGAGGGCAAAGGTCGCCAGCCATTCGCGGCGCGACATCGGCGGACGCGCGGCGCGCTCGGCTTTGCCCTGCGCCTCGAAATGCTCGGCAGGCAGATGCTTCTGGCCTGCGACATAGATGGCGAGGCCGATCAGCATGCCGATCCCGGCTGCACCGAAACCGTAATGCCAGCCCACCGTTTCGCCCAGCGTGCCTACCACCAGCGGGGATGCGATGACGCCGGCATTGATGCCAAGGAAGAAAATCTGGAAGGCATCGGCCCGCCGCAGATCATCCGGCTTGTAGAGCGAGCCAACCTGGCTCGCGATATTGCCTTTGAACATGCCACTGCCGATGACCAGCGCAAGCAGCGCAAACAGGAAGCTTTGTTCGAACGCCATCAGAAAATGGCCGATGCTCATGACGATTGCGCCGAGCAGCACCGTCCGCCGCTTGCCCAGCACCCGGTCGGCCAGCCAGCCACCGAGTATCGGCGTCAGATAGACACTCGCAGCATAGGTACCGAAGATTGCCGAAGCGAGCGGTTGACCATCCAGTCCGCCGAAAAGTGCGCGGAACTCCTCGAACAGCGCTACATTCTCGACATGGCCGGGCAACAGCAGCTCGTTGACCATGTAAAGCACCAGCAATGCTTGCATGCCGTAGAAGGAGAAACGCTCCCACGCCTCGGTGAAGGCGAGATAACCGAGGCCCTTGGGGTGGCCCAGAAACGCCCGGTCGCTGGCGGGCAGGGCACCGCTCGCATCACCTTGGATTGGCTCGGCTACGGTCATCTTGCTCGACGCTCCCCTTTTCGCATCCCTGCAGCAGGCATATCGATGCTGCTGAAACTTGCTAGTGCTTTTGCCATGCTTGCCCGACGCGCATCATGCGCTAATCAGGAGCGTAACAGACGGCGCGTGATCAGCAGCGCCGCGAAAGAGCCAAGGGGAGTATCATGTCGGACGTCGCAACAGCGCCTGAACCCGGGTCTGCACCCGCACCCGAGCCAACACCGGCGGATATCCGCATGGTTATCGGTGCATCAGCGCTCGGCACCGTCTTCGAATGGTATGATTTCTTCCTCTACGGCATCCTTGCCGCACTGATCGGTCAGCTGTTTTTCCCGGTCGACAATCCGACTGCCGCGACGCTCGCCAGCCTTGCGGCTTTCGGTGCAGGTTTCGGCGTCCGGCCGCTCGGCGCGATGCTGTTCGGCCACTTTGGCGATGTCATCGGCCGCAAATATACGTTTCTCGTCACCATCACCCTGATGGGCGGCGCGACCGCGGTGATCGGCATGCTGCCGACCTATGAGACGGCGGGCATCATCGCGCCCATCCTTCTGGTCTTGCTACGCTTGTTGCAGGGACTGGCGCTCGGTGGCGAATATGGCGGTGCGGCCATTTATGTTGCCGAACATGCGCCCCCCGGCAAACGCGGCCAGTACACCAGCTGGATCCAGGTTTCCGTTGTCGGCGGCTTCCTGCTCTGTCTGATCGTCGTGCTCGCCTGTCGCTGGTCGATGAGTGACGAGGATTTCGCGGCCTGGGGCTGGCGCATTCCTTTCCTCATCAGCATCGTGATGCTGGCGATTTCGATCTACATCCGCATGCAGCTCAGTGAGAGCCCGGTGTTCAAGGCAATGAAGGAAGCCGGCACCACCTCCAAGAACCCGATTGTCGAGAGCTTTTCGGACAAGGCGAATATCGGCAAGGTGCTCGTCGCGCTGTTCGGCGTCGCTGCCGGTCTGTCGGTGATCTATTACACCAGCCAGTTCGGAACACTTTACTTCCTCCAAGGCACGGCGCGCGTGGGTGAGGAAGAAGCGCTGCTCTACATGGCGGTTGGCGCGCTGCTCGCCGCTCCGCTCTATGTCGGCTTCGGCGCCCTCTCTGACCGCATCGGCCGCAAGAAGATGCTGCTTGCTGGCTACGCCTTGTCGATGCTGTTGGTGTTCCCGTTGTTCCAGCTGATGGCGGATGGCGCCAATCCGGGCCTCGCCCGCGCAACGGCTGCCTCGCCGGTGACGCTTGAGTTGCCGGAATGCGATTTTAGCGTGTTCGGCAAGCCCGAAACCGAATGCCAAAAGGCGCTCGCGTTCCTCACCAAGCGCGGCATCAGCTATGATAAACAGGACAGTGCGGCTTTGGTGTTGCGTGTCGGTGAGAGCAGCGTGGTCGGCTTTGACGAGGCCGCTTATGTCGCTGCGCTGAGCGATGCGGGTTATCCCGACCGTGCCGATCCGACAGAGAAGGAGCGGTGGAAGATCATTCTGGCCATCGCGGTGATGGTTGCCCTCTCCGCCATGACTTACGGGCAGGTCGCGGCCATCCTCGTCGAGCTGTTCCCGGCCAAGATCCGCTATACTTCCATGTCCGTGCCCTACCATATCGGCACCGGCTACTTCGGCGGCTTCCTGCCCTTCATTTCGCAATATATCGTGGTCTCGACCGGCAATGCCTATTCGGGCCTCTGGTACACAGTTGGCGTGGTCGGCATGGCCTTCATCGTCAGCGCGATCTGGCTGCCGGAAACATACCGCAAGGAACTTGAATAGCGCCTGCGGCAAGGGCAGGGCAGCGCCATGTCGATCATCGTCTCGCTGATGGCGCCGGCCGCCTTTGCCCTGATGCAGGCAAAGGGCACTCCGGAAGTTCTGCGGTCCGACGCCAAGTCGCTGCCCATGCCGGTTCCGCAGGTCATACCCCCTGACCGCATGCCCGTGCTTCGCGCGCCAGGGGCAGGGCCCTGTGGCCGCACGGGTCAGGCCCGCGTCGTGGTGGATGACGGGGCGGTATCCTTCTGCATCACGCGGATCGAAGGCCGGCCTGCGCTGGTAACTATCGACGCCAACGGACAGCAAATCGGCCGCGCAACCGAACTGGAATTGCCCACCGCGCTCGCCATCCTTGCCGACACCAGGCTGGAGCCGCTCTGGCCTGAAGTCGAAACGATTTTGGGCGAAGGCGGGGCTGCGCTGCGCGATGCCCAGCTCGCGCGCGGGCGGGAGGCTTACCGGCGCGGCCGCGCCGCATCGCTCAGCCGCACTCGTGCGACGATGGAATCGATGAATGGTGCGGACAGCCGTGCAACGCTCGATATGGCTCGCGTGCTCGATGCCGCAGGCCAGCTCGATGAAGCGCTGGCGCTGCTCGACGAGGATTTGCCGCGTCCGCGTGAAGGGCGCGAAACCATCTCCGACAGCCGCCAATATGACCGGCTGTCGAACCGGCTGCGCTATGCCCAGCTGCTCTATAACAACCGCCGGCATGGCGAGGCGCTTGCCGCGCTCGAGGCGCTGGAAAATGATCCGCTGATTGCGGCCGATTATCGGACCAACGCAACCGTCAACCGTGCCGCCTTCCTTGCAGAGCTTGGTCGCGGGCCAGAGGCTCTCGCAGCCATTGACCGGGCTGTTGCTATGTTTGGCAGCCCCAGTGATGCCTATCGTATCGAAGGCAGCGGGCGGCAGTTCGCTTGGATCCGCGCCTGCGCGCTCCACCTGATGGGCCGCGCGGATGAATCGGCCGCCGCCATGGCCGTTGTCGATGCCGCACCCGAACGATTTAACGGAACATGGGCAAGCGTTCCCACAACCTCCAGCATCGAGTTCCGGGCGGCGCTCTGCCTCGGTGATGTGGATCGCCTGGCCGACGTACTCGGCGGGTTCAACCGCTACGGCTATCCTTATCCTTATGCCCTTGTCGTGCAGGCAGGGTGGCAGCCCTCGATTCTGGCCAATCGCGACCTGGTGACCGCTGCCCTGCGCCGTTTGGAGATGCGCGGTGTATCCTTACCGGTGCGCCCGCTCCCGGACAGCTATCTTGCGGCGCAGGCCAACTGGCAGCGCCATTTGACCGGGTTCGGGGCTGCCGAAGCTCCGTCTGTACAGCCATGATGACTGGATTATCCGGCGTTGCGCCGGGAAACTCGCCTCTTTCGCTGTCGCTCGACGGTGTGGCCCTTGTCGAAAACTGGCGTTGGCTGGCGCGGAAAAGCGGCGGTGCAGCGTGCGGCGCTGCGGTAAAGGCCGACGGCTATGGTCTCGGCGCAGCAGGGGTCGTTCGTCGCCTCTCAGCGGCGGGATGCCGTGATTTCTTCGTTGCGACATGGGCCGAAGCAGCGGCGCTCGCTGGCCATGTCGGCGGCGCGCGCCTCGCTGTTCTGCATGGTGTGCGGGATGCTGATATGGCTCTTGCGCGGAGCATGGCTGCAGTTCCGGTCCTCAACAGCCCGGAACAGGTGCAGCGCTGGAAATCTTCGGGTGGCGGCGAATGTGATGTGATGGTCGATACCGGCATGAACCGGCTCGGCCTGACCCCGGAGGAAGCGACCTCTGGCCTGCTCGATGGTCTCGCGATCGGCACGCTGATGAGCCACCTCGCCAGCGCGGATGAGGATAGCGCGCAAAATGGCGAGCAGCTCCGCGCCTTTCGCGCCGTGGCGGATAGAGTGCCCGCCGCCCGACGCAGTCTTGCGAATAGCGCGGCTATTTGTCTCGGCGCTGACTATGGCTTTGATCTGACCCGTCCGGGGCTTGCTCTCTATGGAGGCATTCCGCGTGCAGAGGCCGCAGGATGGATCCGTCCGGTGGTCACACCGCAGGCTGAAATTTTGCAGGTGCGCGCTGTGCCGGCGGGTGCCTGCGTCGGCTATAACGCGACCTGGCAGGCACAGCGCGATACCCGCGTTGCCATTATCAACCTCGGCTATGCCGATGGTTATCTCCGGGCATTTTCGGACAGAGGCAGCGCTATGCTTGGCGATTGGTCGATTCCCGTCATCGGTCGCGTATCGATGGATTTGGTCGCGCTGGCGCTTCCGGATGGGTGCGCTGCGGGTGAGGGGGATCGGGTAAACATCGCCTATGATCTTGCCGAATGTGCGCGCCTGACCGGCCTGTCGCCCTATGAACTGCTGACAGGGCTCGGTCAGCGGTACGCGCGCATCTGGCAAGACTGATCCTGCTGCCGCCGTCGCACTGATCGCTAGCGCCAACGCCGGAATCAAAAAGGGCCGCCCCGAAGGGCGGCCCTGATTGTGTGTGCCGACTGGCCTTAGAACTCTGCGCGGAAGCCCACGAAGAAGTTACGGCCGAAGCTGTCGAACGGGTCACCGCCTGCGGTGCCAAGCAGGCCGAGCGGCGGCTGACGATCGAGCAGGTTGTTGACGCCAGCGGTCAGGCGGAAGCGATCAGCCACGTCGAAACCGAGGCGGAAATCGTGGTACAGCACGTCCGGATAGTTGATCCGGTCGAACTGGTCCGCGTTCTGCGGCGGCAGAGTGGTGATCGTGCCCGGGGTACAAGCACCAAGGGTGGTGGTGCCCGAAGTGGGGCAGAGACCCTGATAGTTGTTCTGTGCTTCCCATGCACCGATCGTCTGCTTCCCGATGTAGCGGGCAGCGTAGAGGATATCCCAGCTACCGAAGTCGTAGCGCAGCGAGAAGGATGCGGCCCAACGCGGGTCACCCAGCTCGCTCATCTGACGGTTCGGGATGAGCGGGTTGAGCGGATCGACGAAATTGTCGAGCTGCAGAACGTGCGTGGCAATTGCGCGGATCTCGAACCGGTCGCCATTGTCGAACGAACGACGATAGGACAGGTCGAAGTCGATACCGCGGGTCTTCTGCTTGGCGAAGTTCACGCCGCCCGAAACAACCGCCGGCTCACGGAACAGGCCCGTTGCCGGATCACGATTGACCGTGGCGCAGAAGGCGTTGTTGATGCCGCCTTCGTTATCATAGCACAGGGTGATGATGGTCTGTGCGCTGAGCGCCGCGATCAGGTTCGTCACCTCAATGTCATAATAGTCGACGGTGAGGTTCAGGCCAGGCAGGAAGCTCGGCTCGAGAACCACACCGACGGTGAGGCTCGTGCCGCGCTCTTCCTCAAGCGTCGGGTTACCGCCCGAAACAAAGCCGGTGCTGGCGGTACGAGCCGTACAGTTCACCCAAGCCCCGCCAAGGGTCGCAGGGAAGGAAGTCCCGGCGCAAGCCGCCACGACCGCAGCGTTGGCCGTGGTCGGAACGCCGGCCGCTGCGCAGTTTGCGGTGCGGTTCGGGTTCCCCAGGATGTTGGCCTGGTCGCAAGGATCGCCCAACTGGGCAAAGTTCTGCGACTGCGGCGAGAACAGGTCACCCTGCGTCGGTGCACGAACCGAGGTTGCATAGGCAACGCGGAAGCGGACATCATCGATCGGCGCGTAAACGCCCTGGATGTTGTACGCATACACCGTGCCGGTGCGGTTGTTATAGTCGGACACACGACCAGCGAGCGTCAGCACCAGCTCGCGAGCGAGCGGCGAGTTCTCGAGGATCGGGAACTGAAGTTCGCCGTACAGTTCCTTCACGGTGAGATCCGGCGGATTAAAGTCCTGCAGCGCGTTGAGGAACGTGCCGCCAGCAGACGTCAGCGGGTCATAATCGACGCCGGCCGTTTCCTTGCGATATTCCGCACCGACCGCAAAGCTGATCGGGCCACCCGGCAGTTCGAACAGCTGCGACAGGTCACCGTTGACGAACGCCGAAGCCACGAACTGGGTTGCGAACTCATCGGTCGTGCCGTCAGCGTGGATGAAGTCGAACACGGCAGCCGAGTTGCGGCCTTCGCCCAGCACGTTGACCGGCAAACAGTCCGGACGCGTGTTGGTGACTTCGTTGATGCGGCAGATCACCCGCTGGCCGGCCGAGTTGGTCACGAAATTCGTGCCGGTAAAGCCAGCCGGTGCAACGATCGAGTCAACCGCCAGGTTGAAGCCGTCACGGTTGCCGTTCACATCGAACAGCAGCAGGTTGTTGGTGTTGATCCCGTAAGCTTCGAAACGGCCATAGTTTACGGCCAGTTCGTAGCTCCAGTCGTCGTTGAACGAACCGGACACGCCACCCACAATGCGGTAGGTTTCACGCGTACCTTCGAAACGGCGACCACCAAAGTCATCGTTGAAGCGGCTAAGCCCAAAGGTGCCGGTCGCAACGTTGGTGCAAAGACCGAAGCCCTGCAGCGTCGCCAGCGCCGAAGCGTTCAGGAAGCCGTTGTTGCAGCGCATGGCCGGGCCACCGAGCGTTCCGGGAACGCTGGTGAAGAAGCTCGGCTGGCCTTCGCCCGACACGTCGGTGCGGACATATTTTGCTTCGACGAACGGACGGAAGGCATCCGAAACGTCAAAGTGACCAAAGACGTTGATCGCATAGCGATCGACTTCAGCGAGCAAGCTGCCCGTCTGGCGCAGGGTCGAACCGAAGCCGCCCTGCTGGTTGCCCGAACCCACGTTCGAGAACGCCAGGGTCGGGGTATCGATGAAGATGTTGCCCTCGCGGTTGAAGCGCAGATAGCGACGCTGGGTAGCCGTTGCCGCATCGATCGTACCGATCGTGCCACCGCCCGAAAGGGCGGCATTGTTGATACCGCACAGGAAAGTGTTGTCGGGGATGCCGTCGCCGGCTGCCGCTTCACCGGTGGTGGCGTCTGTCAGCTGATACTGGCAACGACCGCTGAACGCGCCGGTCAGGGCGTCGCGCTGACGGAAGTAGAGCGGCTGCTGACGCGTATATTCAGCCGAAACCGCGATATTGCCGCGCCCGTCGGCGAAATTTTCACCGGCAAGGAAGCTCACGAAGTAGCTGCCGCGATCGCCGCGCGAAGAAATGCCGGCCTGACCGCGGACCGCGATGCCCTCATAGTCGCGACGCAGGATGAAGTTGACTACACCGGCCACAGCGTCCGAACCGTAAACGGCGGAGTTGCCGCCCGTTACGATGTCGATACGCTCGACCAGGTCGGTCGGAACGGTGTTGACGTCGAAACCATTGTCGCCCGGCGACGATGTGACGTGACGGCGGCCATTGACCAGAACCAGCGTACGGTCGGTGCCGAGACCGCGAAGGTCGAGCAGGCTGAGGCCGGCCGTGCCGATGAAGCGGCTCGAGTTGCCGCTCGAGAAGGTCGAACGTAGCGAAGGCAGATCGTTAAGCGCGTCACCCAGCGACAGTTCACCGGTGCCCTGAAGGTCTTCGGTGGTGACAGACGTCAGGGGAACCGACGAGTTGAGCGTCGGACGCGCGATACGGGTGCCGGTAACGACGATGGCGGTATTGGCGCCTTCTTCGTCACTGTCGCACACGCCGTTATTGTTCTCGTCAACGCATTCGGCAGGAGCCGGCGCGTCTTGTGCGAGGGCGGGCGCTGCGGTTGCGATGGCAACGGCAAAAAATGTGGTGCCAACCAGAAGGCTGCTTTTACGCATGGGGGTCTCCGCTATAGGCCCATCTCAAAAACGGGGGCCGTTAAGCTGCCGTTCAACCCGATGCACCGCAAAGCCGCAAGCAGTTGCGCACGAAACGCCCGTTTCAAAAGCATTTTACGGCAGTTGTGTTGCATTCTGGCAACGCTCGTCCCACGCCCGGAGCGTTTCATCGTGTCGCAAGCCAGCGCAGAAGCTTGTTCCAGCAGTGGTCATGCGCCTTTGAACCGACAATCATTCCGACATGGCCAGCGGGGGCGGAGTAAGTCTGGATTCCGCGGATCGCCGCTTCGGCAGGGGCGATTCGATCTCCGGCGGCGGTAATCTGGAATGTCGGGCATTTCAGTCGCAGCGGATCAACAGCGAGCCCGCCTACATTCCAGCGCCCCTGGCCTGTCCAATCCTCTCCCACCAGCCCCTCGAAAAGGTCGCGCCCTGCTGCGGCGGTAAGGGGGGCACCGTCATTGGCCCAGTCCTCAAGGGCAACGAACCGTGCTAGCCCTCCCGCGTCCAAATGGTCGCTCGCCAGCGCGGCGAACTTCGCCACCGTGCGATCAGTGTCGATGCTCCAGAAAGCCGCCTGCAGCACTTCGATGGGCAAAAGGCCCATTTGCGAGGCTTCCTGCTTCGCTCCGCCCCACAAAGATGCCAGCGCATCTCTGGCGCCGGTTGGATACCCATCGAAATGCCATGGCGTTGCGAGCAGGGAGAGCGAGCGAACCTGATCCCCGGCAATCGCTGCTGCAGCGACAGCCATCGTTCCGCCCAGGCAATATCCGACAAGGTGGACGGGTTCGCCCACCGCTTTGATCAGGGGCAGCAAATAATGTTCGACATGCCCGGCGATGCCGATCTGGGACTCGCTCCTGTCGGGTTGTCCCCAGTCCAGCAGCATGGCGCGAAAGCCAGCTTCGCCAAGAAACGCCAGCAGCGATTGATCCGGTGCCAGATCGAGGATGCGCGCCGGGTTGATCAGTGAAGGTATCAGCATGATCGGCGGGCCGCTGTCGCCGCACTGCAACAGCCGTGCGCGGCCCGCTTGCGCGGCTATGGGCCGGATCGTCGGGGGATTTCGCTCGGCACCTTGATAAATGCGCAAACCATTGAGTGCCGCAGCGGCAAGGGCAGGGTCTTTTTCGCCCGCGCGCCGCACCAGATCAAGGAACAGAGGCAGCGGCCTTGGCCGGTCCATCTGCTGCCCATGTTGCGATGCGGCACTCATTGCTGCTACCACGCCGTATGGCCATGCGCTCGGCGCGGGCAATGATCGGGCGATGGCATCATGGCAGGCAAGAAATCATCCTCAGCGGCAGGTCGTGGAACCACCGACGACGGGGTTATCACGATCAAGAAATACGCCAACCGTCGCCTTTATGATACCCAAAGGTCATCATACATCACGCTGGAGGATCTGGCGGCGATGGTTCGCGAAGGGCATGAGTTTCGTGTCCTTGATGCCAAGAGCGAAGAAGACATCACCCGAAGCGTGCTCGCGCAGATCATCATGGAGGAGGAGCAGCGCGGGCAGACCATGCTGCCGGTCAACTTCCTTCGCCAATTGATCACCCTGTACGGGGATTCGATGCAGGCCCTGGTCCCCGGCTATCTCGAAGCATCGATGGATAGTTTCCGCACCAACCAGCAAAAACTGCGTACCGCCATAGAAGGCGCGCTTGTCGGCAATCCCCTGGCGGAGATCGCCAAGCGCAACATGGCGATGCTCGAAGCCGCAACGTCGGCATTCCGTCCGCAGCCGCCGCGCAGCGATACCGCCTCAAAGGATGCGGAAATCGCCGCGCTCCGGGCGGAACTGGCTGAACTCAAGGCTGCGCTACGCGATAAGGGTTAAGCCGATTTTCACTGTCGTCGGCTGCTCTGCCTTAACGCGCTGCTGACAATCTCGTCATTGATCTAACAGGGGATCGGCGATGAGAGATCTGATTTTGGCCGACATGGCCTCATTGGGAATTAGGGACAGTCAGGTCCTATTGATCTGCATGATTGCCGCAGCTGCCATTCTCGTGGTGATCGTCCGGGATTATTTCCAGCAATTGGCTGACGAGGCTGAAGCGGAAGCGGAAGCAGAAGCGGACATTGAATTTCTCGAAGAGTTTCTCGAAGCCGAGGTGATGCCCTTCGAGCTTGCCCAAGACGAGCCAGAAGAGGAGCGTCCGGTCCGCCAGATCGTGCCCCAGCCAATGTCTATGGCCCCGCAATTCGGCCGCCGCCGCGCGGCCTGAAGCTGCCCGCGTCCCGTTCAACACGCTCCCGCCTTGCCGCCGGCCGTGCGCCTCGGCTAGGGGCGCAGCATGAAGCACGCTCTAACGACAACTCGCGCCTCCGACTTTGCCGCCTGGTATCAGGAGGTCATCGCTGCTGCCGACATGGCAGAGGAAAGTGGCGTGCGTGGCTGTATGGTCATCCGTCCGTGGGGCTATGGCATCTGGGAACGCATCCAGCGCCTGATGGATGATCGCATCAAGGCTGCGGGCGTCCAGAATTGCTATTTCCCGCTGTTCATTCCCTTGAGCTATTTTGCCAAGGAAGCGGAGCATGTTGATGGTTTTGCTAAAGAAATGGCGGTTGTCACCCACCACCGCCTGATCGCGGACGGCAAGGGCGGGCTTACTCCCGATCCCGAAGCAAAGCTTGAAGAGCCGCTGATTGTTCGCCCCACATCGGAAACGGTGATTGGCGCCGCGATGGCGCGCTGGGTGCAGAGCTGGCGTGATCTGCCGCTGATGGTCAATCAATGGGCCAATGTCGTGCGCTGGGAAATGCGCACCCGCATGTTTCTGCGCACCAGCGAATTTCTTTGGCAGGAAGGGCATACCGCCCACGCCGACCGCGCTGACGCGATGAAAGAAACGCTGCGCGCGCTCGAAATGTATCGGGAATTTTCGGAAATCGTGCTCGCCATGCCGGTCATTGCCGGCGAAAAGCCTGAGCATGAGCGTTTTCCGGGCGCCGAGGCCACCTATTCGATCGAAGCCATGATGCAGGACGGCAAGGCGCTTCAGGCCGGCACCTCGCATTATCTCGGCACCAGCTTTGCCGAGGCGGCTGGTATCCGTTTCCAGACGAGCGAGGGTGACCACGCCTTCGCCCACACCACCAGCTGGGGCACTTCCACCCGCATGATCGGCGGCGTCATCATGACGCATGGCGATGATGATGGCCTGCGCGTGCCACCGGCGATCGCGCCTTTCCAGGTCATCATCGTTCCCATGCTGCGCGAGGATGAGGGCGATGCCGCGATCCTCGATTATTGTGCCAGCCTTGCAGCCGAACTGGGCGCGCAGTCCGCGCTGGGTGAGCGGGTGCGGGTGCATCTCGACAAGCGCCCCGGGAAAAGCGCCGGAAAGCGCTGGGAATGGCTCAAGAAGGGCGCGCCTGTCGTGGTCGAGATCGGCGGCCGCGATGTCGCTGCCGGCAAGCTCGCCGCTATCCGCCGTGACGCGCTCTATCGCGATGATGGCAAGCTCGCGACCGAATTTCCCGAACGCGCCCCCTTCGTCGCAGGCATCGGCGCGCTGCTGGAATCGATCCAGGCCAATCTCCATGCCGAGGCCAAGGCGCGGCTCGACGCCAATATTGTCCGCGACATCGTGGATTGGGACGGCATCGTCCACTATTTCAAGACCACTCCGGTACCCGGGTGGGTCGAAATCAGCTGGTCCCGCCCGACCGGCGCCGCGCTCGATGCGGTGGTCGAAAAGGTGAAGGCGCTGAAACTCACGATGCGCAATGTGCCACTGGATGCTGTGGCGGCGAGTGGAACCTGTCCGCTTACCGGCGAACCAGCGGTGGAACGTATTCTGATCGGGCGGGCTTACTAGATTGTTCCTTTTCGCTCAGGGGGGTGGCCGGAATTCTTGCTTGCCCCGGCCAGCGTCCCGCGCGACAACGCGGGCATGATCCGCTCGCTCCTCACGGCTACCGCCTTTCTCCTTGTCGCCCCCGCTGCCGCGCAGCAGGCTGAATCGCCGCCGGAAGTTTCCGAGGCCCGCCTTCGCGCCGATGTCGAGCGGATGGTTGCGTTCGGAACGCGCCATACCCTGTCTGACTATGACCATCCGACACGCGGGATAGGTGCAGCCAATCGCTGGGCAGAAGCCGAATTTCGTCGGATCGGTGAAGGCTGCGGCGGCTGCCTCACCATCCAGCTGCCTGAGGAAATGGTGCAGGGAAATCGTATCCCGACGCCCACCCGCCTCGTCAATGTTCTGGCCATCCAGCGCGGTACCGAACGGCCCGACGAAGTGGTCATCATCTCGGCTCACATCGACAGCCGCGTGTCCGACGCGCTTGATGCGGTGAGCGATGCGCCGGGGGCTAATGATAATGCCTCGGGCAGTGCCGCAGTGCTGGAGGCAGCGCGCGTCCTTTCGCGTCAGCGTTTCCCGACCACCATCGTCTATGCGCTGCTGTCCGGCGAAGAACAGGGGCTCTACGGCGGCCGTCTGCTGGCGCGCCAGGCAGCGGCTGAGGGCTGGACGGTCAAGGCCGTGCTCAACAATGATATCGTCGGCGGCTCACGCGGTTCCGACGGCGTGACGGAAACCGAGCATGTCCGGGTCTTCTCCGAAGCTGGCCGGGCAGACGCGACCGAGGCCTATCGTGCTTCCGCTCGTCGCGAAGGTGGAGAGAATGACGGCCCTTCGCGCAATCTTTCGCGCTTTATCGCCGGTATAGCGGCTCAGCCGGGCGCGCCGATCGGCGTGCGCCAGGTGTGGCGCGCCGACCGTTTCGGGCGTGGAGGCGATCAACTGCCGATGCAGGAAGCCGGCTTCCCGGCGATCCGCATTGCGGTGGCTATCGAGGATTATGACCATCAGCATCAGGATCTCAGGGTCGAAAATGGTGTGACCTATGGCGACACTGTCGATGAGATGGATTTTGCCTATCTCGCTCGCGCCACCCGCCTGAACATCGCGATCCTCACCGCACTCGCCCGTGCGCCGACGCCGCCCGCCGTGCGCGTCGAAGGCGCAGTGCGGCCCGACACGACCGTCAGTTGGCAACCAGTAGCCGGCGCTGCCGGATACAGTCTTTACCGCCGCCGCACTGACGAGCGCGATTGGACCAGACTGATGGAACGCACGCCCACATCATCAGCATCCGATGGCCGGATTTCGGTCGTGTTGCGTGGAACCCGTATCGATGATTGGGTGTTCGGCGTTTCTGCCATCGCTGCCGACGGCAGCGAAAGCCCTATCGCCTCCGCTGTCCCTGGCGGCGCCTTCCAGCCGTTGCCCCGGCCTGCTCCATGAGAAGATGTTCGCGCCAAGGCGCCAAGTCGCCAAGATGATGGAGCCGGACCCGAGGGTCGATGCCATTGCGCGGTTGGTCGTGGATACGGCCTTTCGTTTACATCGCGATCTGGGGCCGGGACTGCTTGAATCGGCGTATGAAGCCTTGTTGTCTGCTAAACTTGTTTCGCTTGGCCTGAATGTCGACCGACAGCTGCCGGTCGACGCTGTTTTTGAAGACGTGGTTTTGCCTGCCGCCTACAAACTCGACCTGTTGGTCGAGCGGTGCATCGTGATTGAAATCAAGTCGGTCGAACGCACGACCCCCGCACATGCGAAGCAGGTGCTGACCTATCTCAAACTCGGCGGCTTCCCGCTCGGATTTGTGATCAATTTCGGAACGCCCATGTTCAAGGATGGCATAAAGCGCCTGATCAACAACTCTGCCCCCTTGGCGTCTTGGCGACTTGGCGCGAACCAGAAGAACCAAAATGCCTAAACCCACCCGCCATGCCGGTTTGCCCACAAGTCAGCAGATCCTTGATTTCATCACCTCGTCGCGCGAACCGGCGGGCAAGCGGGAGATTGCCAAGGCGTTTGGCATTCGCGGGCCTCAGAAAATCCTGCTCAAACAGCTGCTCAAAGATATGGCCGATGAAGGCCTGATCGACGGGAGCAAGAGCGCCTTTCACAAGATGGGCGGCCTACCCAAGGTCACCGTGCTGCGCATCGCCGATGTCGATGGCGCCACCCCGCTCGCCGTTCCCGAAAAGTGGGAAGGGGATGGCCCGCCTCCGCGCGTCCGGGTCATCGAACGCGGTCGGCGCGGAGCGCTCGGCCCGGGCGATCGCATCCTCGCCCGGATCGAGGAAGCGGGGGAGGGCTATCGTGCCCATCCTATCCGCAAGCTTGAGGCGGGCGCGGAGGAGGTGATCGGGGTCATCGGTAGCGATGTCGGCCCCGGCGGCAAGCCGATGCTGTGGTTGCGCTCGGTCGATAAGCGCCAGCGCCGCGAATGGCCCGTCAGCGATGCCGGAGAGGCAGGCGAGGGCGATCTTGTGCTTGCCGCGCTCACCGGTCGTTTGCCGCGCCAGACCGCACGCGTCACCGAGCGGCTGGGTGATCCCTTCGCGCCGCGCGCGCTCAGCCTCATCGCCATTCACAAATATGGCCTGCCGCACGTCTTTACCGATGAGGTGGAGGCTGACGCAAAGCTGGTCTCGGCCTTGCCGGTCGATGACGGGACCCGTGATGATCTGCGCGATCTGCCGATTGTCGCCATCGACCCGCGCGATGCGCGCGATCATGACGATGCGATCTGGGCCGCGCCTGATGAGGACCCCGCAAATCCCGGCGGCTATCGTGCCATTGTCGCGATTGCCGATGTCAGCTTCTATGTCCGTCCCGGTACCGCCATCGACCGTGAAGCAGGGCGGCGCGGCAACAGCGTCTATTTCCCGGACCGCGTCGTGCCGATGCTCCCGCACGTCCTGTCATCGGGCATGTGCTCGCTCAAGCAGGGCGAGGATCGCGCGGCACTCGCCTGCCATTTGGTTATCGACAAGAGCGGTAAGGTGACCGGATGGCGCTTCACTCGCGCATTGGTGCGGCTCGCGGCCAACATCGCCTATGAGGATGCACAGGCAGCGATCGACGCGGGCGAAGCGCCGGAGCATCTCCGCCACCTCTGGGCGGCCTGGGCCTTGCTGTTCAAAGCCCGCAATGCCCGCTCCCCGCTCGAACTCGACCTGCCCGAGCGGCAGGTGATGCTCGATGACAAGGGCCGCATATCCGAGATCCGCGTGCGTGAAAGGCTCGATGCCCACCGCTTGGTTGAAGATTATATGATCGCCGCGAATGTCGCTGCGGCAAAGGCGCTTGAAGCGAAGAAGTCACCGGTCATGTACCGCGTGCATGAGCCGCCGGCACGCGAAAAGCTCGTCGCGCTCAAGGAGTTTCTCGCCACTTACGATGCGCCTTTCGCGCTCGGGCAGGTGATGACTCCGGCGGTCTTTAACCGCCTGCTCGAACGGTTTGAGAGCGATGATGATGCTCGCCAGCGCGTCATGGAACAATTGCTGCGCACCCAGACGCAGGCCTATTATTCGCCGGTCAATGCCGGGCATTTCGGCCTCGCGCTGGGCAGCTATGGCCACTTCACCTCGCCGATCCGGCGCTATGCGGATCTGCTCGTCCACCGGGCGCTGGTCGGCGCCTATGGGCTGGAAGCGGCCAAGCCGCGCGATCGTTCGATCCCGGCAGCGACGGCTCTGACCAAGGAAGAGGCCGCAACCATGGCCCGCATCGGCGAGCGCATCTCCGCCGCCGAACGCCGCGCTATGGAGGCCGAGCGCGAAACGATCGATCGCTATGTCGCCGCCTATCTTGCCGAAAAGGTCGGGGACGTTTTGCCGACCCGCATCACCGGCGTGCAACCCTTTGGTTTCTTCGCTCAGGTTGAGGGGCTTGGCGGGGACGGGCTCGTTCCTGCTGCCACATTGGGTGATGAGTATTTCCGCTATGATGAGGCCAGCCAAAGCCTGATCGGCGAACATAGCGGCATCCGTTTCACCTCAGGGCAGCGCATGGAGTTGCGATTGGTGGAGGCCAATCCGCTCACTGGCAGTCTCGCCTTTGCGCTTCCTGATGCTGATCCCAACGCCAGAGATTTCGGGCGGCGCGGTTCTGCGCGTCATGGCGGCAAGGGCGCAAAAGGAAGGCCGATGCAGGGCCGACGCGGCCGCCCCGCCAACATCCGCCATCGCTCGCGCTAACTCAGCCGGTCGAGCTCTTCCTCGCTCAGCGAACCCGGCACGATCATCACCGGCACGGGGAGCGATCCTGCACCGTCGCCGGTGAAATGGCTGACCAATGGCCCCGGCGGGCCACTCGCCGCCGCACCCAGCACTAGCGCGGCAATCTCCCGGTCTTCGGCCAGAATTTCGCGCACGATACTGGCTGCATCGCCCTGTTTCACTGTCACGCTGGGCCGGATGCCTGCGCCTTCAAAGATGGCGTTCGCCGCGGCTTGTGCGACTGCCTCGCCCTGTTGGCGGGCCTCTTCCTCGATGGTCGCCTGAACGCCGCCCCAGGCGACAAAGGCCGGCCGCTCGAGCGCAACGATGATATGCACCGTGCCGCCTGTGCGTGCGGCGCGGCGCGTCGCAAACCGCTGCGCGAGGCGCGATTCCTCGCTGTCGTC
>ERZ1022756.233-NODE-233-length-18507-cov-26.283113_pt1 | contig 18507 bp, 16 predicted proteins | sample MGYA00520902_ERZ1022756 | MGnify/ENA primary metagenome ERZ1022756 (study PRJEB33162, sample SAMN09537601) | freshwater metagenome | isolation source: freshwater | place: Canada:Alberta | collected 2017-07 | study: EMG produced TPA metagenomics assembly of the...
GCTTGCGCCGCATCTCTAAAGTGATCGGTGTGGCGTTTCACATCTTCTAAGGTTGTGGCGGGCGAAATAAGAGCCATGTTGTGAAATGGCGTCATGAGAACTCCACGGTTGATGGCATGCAGGTGAAGATACTGCTGCAATTCAAAATCATCTGCGTCTGCTGCTTCTTTGCCAGTTCTTGGCGCCGTTGCCCTAAAGCTGTATTCAGCTCGGCAGCCTAATTGGCTTACCTGCCAAGGAATATCAAACTCGTTGATGATTTCTTGGACATCGTCGGTCCAAACAGTGCAAAGCTGCTCCATCTTCTCGAAGGCGGCTTCTGTGAGGACTTCGGTTAAAGTGGCCCTAATTGCAGCCATAGACAAGGCGTTTCCTGCGAGGGTGCCTCCAACTCCACCGACATCAATGTGTTCTAGGTTCAGACTGCTTGAAATTCTTTCGGCAAGGGCTGCGGTCATCCCAAACGTGCCAGCTGGGATTCCGGCCCCAATTGTTTTTCCAAGTACCACGGCATCTGGTCGCAGGTTTCGTCTTCTTGTCATGCCACCAACACCTTCTGAGAGGGTGTGAGTTTCATCATGGATCAAAATCACGTCGTACTTTGTTGCAAGCTCCCTAAGACCTTCTAGGTAGCCAGGCTCTGGAAGAACTATTCCAATGTTGGTCATGGCTGGCTCAATTAAGGCCGCGGCGATCTCACCCGATGCAAATGCTTTCTCGGCCGTGGCAAGGTCATTAAAAGGCACTACCCAGGTAGTTTCACTTAGGTCAACGGGTGCACCAATGTTGTTTACTCGGCTGACGGTGTTACCGCTTTCGTCTAAGTTTGCAAATGTCTCGTCGACAGTTCCGTGGTAGCAGTAGTCATGAATGAGGATCTTCTTTCGTCCAGTTACGTGCCGTGCGTAACGGATGATGTGTCTGTTGGCATCGGTGGCGGTCAAGGTGAACTGCCACTTCTCTAAACCGAATCTGTCAGCTAGTGTCTGAGCTGCAATTGCGGCGTCAGTTGTTGGCAACATGAAGGTGATGCCCTTATCAAGCTGACTCTTTATTGCACTAACCGAAGCGTCAGGGGAGTGTCCAACCATTGCGCCAGTGTCACCTAGACAAAAATCCACATAGTCATTGCCATCGACATCGCTGAAGTGGGCACCTTTGGCACTAGCTACATAAACAGGATATGGCCCCGGCCACTTCTTCATCCAGGACATTGGAACACCATTCATCATTGGCCCCGCTGCTTGGGCGTGGAGCTTCTTGGACTCTGGGTGTTTTTCGACAAAGAGCTCTAGCTCTTTGGCAAAGAGTTGCTCTAGGCGCTGTGGATCGGTAAAGGCAGTCAATTTGAGGGTCCTAAATTAAAGGGATGCGATGCCAGCTTCAACGATGTCCAGTGCTTGATTTAGCAGAGCATCGTTTATAACTAGCGGTGGCAAGAATCTAATTACGTTTCCATGTGTTCCGGCGCTCAGAATGACAACACCATGGCTGTGTGAATACTTGGAAACTATTTCAACTGCTTTAGCGTTTGGGTTCAGGGTTCCAGGTTCAACAAACTCGATTGCCTGCATTGCACCACGACCACGAACATCACCGATTACTGGGTACTTTGATTTCATTTGAGCCAACCGGGCGGTCAAGATTTTTTCAATTCGCTCTGCTTGCTCAAGGACTCCGCCAGCTTCTAGTTGATTCAAAACCGCAACTGCAGCCGCAGCAGCAACCGGGTTTCCACCGTAGGTGCCACCTAGCCCTCCTGGATGAGAAGCATCCATGATTTCAGCTCTTCCGGTAACCGCAGAAATGGGCATTCCGCCAGCAATTCCCTTGGCGATGATGACTAGATCAGGTTCGAAACCTTCTTCCCATTCGCTGGCAAACCATTTACCGGTTCTTGCAATTCCTGACTGCACCTCATCGGCAACCATGACGATTCCATTTTTAGCTGCCCAGTCCGCAATTGTTTTTAGGAAGCCAGGAGCTGGAACAATAAAGCCACCCTCTCCTTGAACTGGTTCGATGATTACAGCTGCAAGACTTTCTGCCCCGACACGCTTTTCCATATAAGTAATTGCTCGTCGCGCTGCTTCTTCACCAGTCATACCTGCTGGATCGCGGAACGGGTAAGACATTGGCACGTGGTGAACTCCAGGTGCGAAGGGTCCAAAGCCGTTGTTGTATGGGTTTGCTTTGAAGTTCATGGCCATCGTTAGGTTGGTGCGACCGTGGTATCCGTGGTCAAAAACGGCAATTTCACCTCGACCGGTAAATTTGCGGGCAATCTTGACTGCGTTTTCAACAGCCTCGGCCCCGGAATTGAATAGCGCAGAACGCTTTTCGAAATTGCCCGGTGTTCTGCGGTTTAGTATTTCGCAAACCTGGATGTATGGAATATACGGGGTCACTGTGAACAACGAATGAGTGAGTTTTTGAACCTGATCCATGACAGCGTCAACTACCTGTTGGTTAGTGTGACCTATTGTCACAACACCAATACCGCTTCCAAGGTCAATCAACTGGTTGCCATCAACATCTACCAAAACAGCCCCGTGAGCGCGCTCAATGTATACCGGCAGCATGGTGCCAACACCGTGGCTAACTTCCTGCTGCTTTTTCTTGTGCAACTCCAAGGACTTAGGTCCTGGTATCGCGGTAACTAATTTCAGTTCTTGGGTGATTTCCATTGTTTCTCAATTCTACGCCTGCCCAATTGCTAGCCGTAGCATGCCATTATTGATGCATGCGCCGCGTCATAATCCTTGGATCTACTGGGTCAATAGGCACCCAGGCGATCGAAGTAATCAATCAAAACCCCAATAAATTCAAAGTTGTCGGACTAGCCGCGGGCACTAATTCCACGGATCTCGATGCTCAGAGGCAGCATTTTGGCTTAGAAAATTCGCAGGCCGTTCTTGGCGCCAAAGCCGCCAGCAGGCTCGTTGAAGAAACAGAAGCCGAAGTTGTTATAAATGGCATCACCGGGTCTATCGGTTTAGCTCCAACCCTTGCCGCCTTAAGAACTGGAAAAATTCTGGCTTTAGCAAATAAAGAGTCTTTGATCGTCGGCGGTCAATTAGTTAAAGAGCTTGCGGCAGCCGGCCAAATCGTTCCTGTTGATTCGGAGCATTCCGCGATTGCACAGTGTCTTCGTTCTGGGTCGCAAGCAGAAATCAAAAAACTTATTCTTACCGCCTCCGGCGGACCCTTTAGGGGATTCACTTCGAAGCAGCTAGCCGAAGTTACTCCAGCACAGGCCCTTGCCCATCCAACCTGGGTAATGGGTCAAGTTGTCACCACCAACTCGGCTTCGATGGTGAACAAGGGTCTTGAGCTAATCGAAGCCCACCTTCTATTTGATATCCCATTTGATCAGATTGAGGTTACGGTTCACCCGCAGTCTGTGGTGCACTCAATGGTTGAGTTTGTCGACGGCTCTGTAATCGCCCAAGCATCCCCACCAGATATGAAACTTCCAATCGCTCTGGGCTTGAGTTGGCCAGATCGCATATCAAATGTCTCCAAACCAATTGATTGGAGCAAATCACACAGCTGGCAATTTGAGCCACTTGATGAGACAGTCTTTAGCGCGGTTCGACTAGCCAGACAAGTTGGAACTTTGGGCAGAAGCTATCCTGCGGTTTACAACGCAAGCAATGAGCAAGCAGTGGCAGCATTTCACGCCGGCCTAATTCGATTCGATCAAATTACCGAACTTATTGAAAAAGCTGTAGACGCTCATGAACCAGATTCTGAGCTAACCCTCGAGGGAGTGTTAGCTGCGGAGAAGTGGGCTAGAGATCGCACCGATGCTCAAATAGCAAGGGCCTGTTAGTTTCCCCAGAATATGAATTGAGCCTCTACTGAACTGGGTGCCGTGAGTTAGATTTGTACTCGTGAGCGAAACTCTTTGGTACCTAGCCGGCATTGTCTTTGTTCTGCTCGGTATAGCAGCTTCGATAGGACTGCATGAACTTGGCCACCTGCTACCAGCAAAAGCTTTTGGGGTAAAGGTCACCAAGTACATGATTGGTTTTGGACCAACTCTGTTTTCTAGAAAAAAAGGGGAGACCGAGTACGGAATAAAAGCTATTCCCCTAGGCGGGTATATCGCGATGCTGGGAATGTATCCACCGGCTAAAAAAGCTGTAACCAAAACTGGTTTTTTTCAAGATATGATTTCCCAGGCAAGGCTTGCCCACTCGGAGGAAGAGACTCCAAAAGACAAGAATCGAAAGTTCTACCAGTTACCAGTTGGCAAAAGAATGATCATCATGCTTGGTGGTCCATTCATGAACTTGGTGCTTGGAGTGATTCTTACCGTCATCGCTTTGTCGGGTTTTGGCGTCTACCAAAGCTCTCTCAAGATCGAGGCTGTCTCAGTTTGTCTAGATAACACTCAAGCGCAGTGTCCAGTTTCCGAACAAACCCCCGCTCACCTTGCCGGGTTCGTAGCGGGAGATGAAATAGTAACTGTTGGTGGTGCGCCAGCTGGTGATTGGGCGCAAATAAGGCAACTACTAACCCAAACGCCAACCACCACATTTGAGGTCAAAAGATCTGGCGAGATTGAATCTCTTACGGTAACTGCTGTAATTCAGCAACGACCTCAGTTCGATAATTTTGGAAATCCTGTTTTGAATGAATCTGGAGATCCAGTTCTTGCACCGCAACCTTTCTTAGGCGTTTTTTTGATTCCAGAGCGAGTTCCAGTTTCTATTTCAGAATCCATTCAGGCCTCGGGAAACACAATGCTGCAAATCGGTCAACTAATCTTGCAATTGCCACAGAAGGTATTTGAGGTCACGGCATCAACTTTTGGCTACGGTGAGCGTGACCCGAATGGACCGATTTCGATTGTAGGAATCGGTGCTATAGCTGGCGAGGTAGCCGCATCTGAGCAGACTGGATTTTCTGACAAGCTCGCAACCGGGATTTCAATTCTGGGCTCGCTGAACTTCGCGCTATTTGTTTTCAACATGATTCCCTTGTTGCCTCTAGATGGCGGCCACGTAGCCGGTGGAATTTACGAGAGCATCAAGCGAGGTGTTTATCGGGTTGCAGGTAAAAAGGACCCTGGCCCTGCAGATACCGCCTTATTGATGCCGCTGACCTGGGTAGTTTTTATCGCTTTACTTATCGTGTCGGTTTTATTGATTACAGCGGACTTGATAAACCCAATTTCCCTGTTTGGATAGCGGTTATTCAGTAAACCCGAATTGCCTGCGTATGCTTAATAGCGAACCAATAATCACGCAAGGAGCGTCGTGCCAGCTGTAAACCTAGGTCTTCCAAAGCCACCGCCACCGGTGCTGACCCCGAGGCGCAAGACCCGACAGATCATGGTCGGAAAAGTGCAAGTTGGAAGCGAAGCTCCAATCTCCGTGCAGTCCATGACCACCACTCCAACTACCGACATCAACGGAACCTTGCAGCAGATTGCGGAATTGACAGCTTCTGGCTGTGACATTGTTCGAGTGGCTTGTCCGTCGCAAGATGATGCCGATGTTTTACACATCATTGCGAAGAAGTCTCAGATTCCTGTCATCGCAGACATCCACTTTCAGTCCAAGTATGTGTTTCAGGCAATTGACGCTGGCTGTGGAGCGGTTCGGGTGAATCCTGGCAACATTCGACAATTTGATAACCAAATCGGCCCTATTGCAAAAGCCGCTAAGGACGCCGGTATTTCGATTCGCATCGGAGTAAATGCTGGATCTCTTGACCCAAGATTGTTAGAAAAATATGGCAAGGCAACCCCCGAAGCTTTAGTGGAGTCTGCTGTTTGGGAAGCAAGTCTTTTCGAAGAGCACGATTTCCACGACTTCAAAATTTCAGTCAAGCACAACGATCCGGTGGTAATGGTTCGCGCTTACGAGTTACTTGCAGAACGCGGTGATTGGCCACTTCACCTTGGAGTTACCGAAGCGGGACCATCTTTTCAAGGCACCATTAAGTCTTCGGTAGCGTTTGGCGCTTTGCTATCTAAAGGAATCGGAGACACCATCAGGGTTTCACTGTCTGCTCCGCCAGCCGAAGAAATCAAAGTTGGATCCCAGATCCTAGAATCTCTAAACCTAAGACCAAGAAAACTAGAAATTGTTAGTTGCCCAAGCTGTGGTCGAGCACAAGTGGATGTTTACAAGTTAGCTAATGACGTAACCGCAGGACTTGAAAAGCTAACCGTGCCTCTAAGGGTTGCGGTCATGGGCTGTGTTGTAAATGGCCCAGGAGAAGCAAGAGAAGCCGACCTAGGAGTTGCTTCCGGAAACGGCAAGGGCCAGATATTTGTTAAGGGAGAAGTTATCAAAACCGTTCCCGAGTCTGAAATAGTTGCCACCCTTATTGAGGAAGCAAACCGCCTAGCGGCCGAGATGGATCCAGCACTTGTTGGTTCGCCACAGGTGTTAGTCAAAGACAAGTAGTCTCGTGGCGGTAACATTGAGCCCATGCCTATCCGCTTAAGCCACTTATTTCTTCGCACCTTGCGAGAAGACCCCGCCGACGCGGATGTCCAAGGGCACAAGCTGTTGCTTCGTGCCGGGTACATCAGAAGAGCCGCTCCTGGAATCTACACCTGGCTCCCACTAGGACTTTTGGTGAAGGCAAAAATCGAGAAGATTATTCGCGAAGAGATGGCAGCTGCCGGTTCCCAGGAAGTGTTTTTTCCAGCACTACTGCCAAGGGAACCTTTTGAAACAACAGGTCGCTGGAGTGAATATGGCGACAATCTTTTTCGCCTGCAAGATCGCAAGAAAGCTGACTACCTTCTAGCTCCTACGCACGAGGAAGTTTTCACTCTCCTAGTGAAAGATCTTTACTCCAGCTACAAGGACCTGCCGCTTTCTCTTTACCAAATTCAAAACAAGTATCGCGACGAAGCAAGGCCTCGAGCGGGCCTGTTACGCGGTCGGGAATTTGTCATGAAAGACGCTTACAGCTTTGATGTCAACGACGAGGGGCTAGAAGTTTCTTACCAGGCCCAGCGATCTGCCTATGAGCGCATCTTTACAAGACTGGGTGTTGAGTACGTGATTGTTAAAGCTGACGCCGGTGCCATGGGCGGATCTAAGTCCGAGGAGTTTTTATCTCCCTCAGCTATTGGTGAAGACACTTTTGTGAGATCCAAAGGCGGCTACGCTGCAAATGTCGAAGCAGTTCAAACAGTTGCTCCTAAGGAGATTGATTTTTCTGCGGCACCAGCAGCTGAAGTTCATGATTCCCCAAATACTCCAACAATAAAAACTTTGGTCGATCTTGCAAACGCCAAGGTGAAAAAAGCCGATGGTTCGACTTGGACTGCCGCAGACACTTTAAAGAATGTGGTTTTGGCAGTTACCTCCGCCGAAGGAAAGCGTGAGATTGTCATAGTTGGAATACCCGGAGATCGCGAAGTTGATCAAAAACGTGCCGAGGCATTTTTTGGCACCGATCAACTTACTCAAGCTACCGATGAGGATTTTGCTAAACACAAGCTGCTAGTCAAGGGATACATCGGACCATCAAGTGCAGGATCTCAATTCTTAGGCGCTAAAGCAAAGGCTGGAATCAAGTATCTTGTTGACCCTCGCGTGGTTAGAGGAAGTTCTTGGGTTACTGGGGCCAACGAATCAGAGAAGCACGTTTTTGGTTTAGTAATGGGACGTGATTTTGACGCTGATGGTATCGCGGACATTGCTGAAGTTCGTGAGGGGGATCTGGCCCCAGATGGATCTGGGGAGTTAGAGCTTGCCAGAGGAATTGAAATTGGCCACGTTTTCCAGCTAGGGAGAAAATACGCTGAGGCACTAGATCTCAAGGTTCTCGATGAAAACGGCAAGCTGGTTACTGTAACCATGGGGAGCTATGGAATAGGTGTTACGCGGTTGGTTGCCGTTTTAGCCGAGGCCAATAATGACGACAAGGGTCTAATTTGGCCAAGCTCAGTATCTCCAGCCGATGTTCACATCGTCGCAGCCGGAAAAGATGACACAGTTTACGAAGCTGCAGAGAAGCTGGCCAACCAAATCGAACTCACTGGGAAGACGGTACTTTTGGATGACCGAGCAAAGGTATCTCCGGGGGTTAAGTTCTCTGACGCTGAACTAATTGGTATTCCAACAGTGATTGTCGTTGGCAAGGGGCTCGAGACCGGTGAAGTAGAGATTTGGAACCGCCGGACTGGGGAAAGAGAAGCTATCAAGCTAGACTCTGTGATGTCTGCAATTAAATAATTTCACTGGAGGTGTTGTAAGTGGACATCGACCTGAGTGTGCTTAAGGAAATTGAGCGCGAAAAAGAGATTCCCTTCAAGGAACTCGTGGAAATCATTGAAGCAGCCATACTGGCGTCCTATCATCGCAATGTCGGCAATAATGACCCCGCGCGAGCTCAGTTGGATCAAAAAACCGGCCACGTGCTTATCTTCACTGCGACAATAGACGAAGAGGGTAATCAAATCGGTGAACAGGAATCGACCCCTGCCGACTTCGGTCGAATTGCCGCTAGCGCCGCAAAGCAAGTAATTGCCTCTCGACTAAGGGATATTTCTGACGAAGGAATATTTGGAGAATTCAAAGGAAAAGACGGAGACATTGTCGCTGGAACCATCCAGCAAGGCCAGCGTCCTTACATGGTTTATGTTGACTTAGGTTCGATAGAGGCAATCATGCCTCCAGAAGAGCAAGTACCCGGAGAGGACTACGCCCACGGCAAAAGAATTCGGGTTTATGTCACAAACGTTTCCAAGGGAACCAAAGGTCCTCAAGTAACAGTTTCTCGAACCCACCCTGGGCTAGTTCGCAAACTCTTTGCCCTAGAGGTTCCCGAAATTGCCGAAGGATCGGTGGAGATTGTTTCCGTTGCGAGAGAGTCGGGTCATCGCACCAAGATTGCCGTTCGAGCTAAGGATCCAGCAATTAACGCCAAAGGCGCCTGTATTGGGGAATTAGGGCAGAGAGTTAGAGCAGTTCAAACCGAGCTAAACGACGAAAAGATTGACATTGTCGACTACTCGGAGGATCTTTCCGAGTTCGTAGCCCATGCTCTTTCTCCGGCCAAAGCGTCGAGCTCCTTTGTCATAAATGCCGAGGAACGCCAGGTTCGGGTGCTGGTCCCCGACTTTCAACTGTCGCTGGCTATTGGGAAAGAGGGCCAGAATGCCCGTCTGGCAGCCAAGCTAACTGGCGCCAAGATTGATATTCAGCCCGATAGTATTCTCGACGGCGACTAGAGGCTTTTGACCTCAAGGGGTTAGAATAAGGGCAGATTCAAATGTGTGCCCTAGGCCACAATTTCGTATTTCAAACCACAAGAACAGGCAGAAAAGATGTTGGACAAAAAATGAGCAACTCGAAATGAGTATCCAACAGCTTTAAAGGCCTGACCTGTTTGGGAGGGCCCAGACAGGAGAAGTAAGTGGCGTTACCACGTGTTTACGACGTAGCCAAAGAACTTGGTATTGATACCAAAGTAGCGTTGGCAAAATTAGAAGAGCTTGGCGAATACGTCAAGAGTGGGTCTTCTACGATCGCACCTCCCGTTGCTAAGAAATTGCGCGCCGCTTTCCCCGACGCCAAGCCAAAAGCGGAGCCCAAAAAAGCTGCGAAACCAAAAGCTGCTTCCAAGACCACAAAGAAAACTGAAGAATCGGCTGAAGAGGCGCCAGCAGCTGAAGTAGTTGAAGAGCCAAAGCCTAAACTTTCCAAACTTGCACCTAGCTCAATTACGGATGCTCCGAAAGCACCAAAACTTCCTTCCTCTACTCCCGGTATTCCAAGACCCGGTAACAATCCTTTTGCTGCAAGCCAAGGCATGGGAATTCCTAGGCCTATGTCAAGACCAGGCAACAACCCATTTAATGCAAACCAGGGAATGGCCCGACCAGGAACTAGTCGTCCAGGTTCAGATAGAGCTGGTGCAAGACCAGACGGTGCAACAGCTAGGCCGGGTGGCCAAAGACCAGGTGGTGCCGGTGGCGCACGTCCAGGATTTGGTTCTGCAAAACCTGGACTTGGTGGCGGAGCTCCTGGAGGATTTCCTGGAAGACCAGGCGCTGGTGGCCGTGGTCGCGGAGTTGGAGGCGGAACCGCAGGAGCATTCGGTAAAGGTGGCGCTCGCGGTCAAAGCAAGGCAAGAAAATCCAAGCGCGCAAAACGCGAAGAATTTGAACAAAGAAGTGTTCCAAGCCTTGGAGGAGCAGTTGTTCCACGCGGTGATGGCACAACTGTTATTCGGTTACGTCGCGGCGCTTCAATCCAAGATTTCGCAGACAAGATTGATGCCAATGCCGGTCAGCTAATCACAGTGCTATTTGCCCTCGGTCAAATGGCTACCGCCACCGCTTCATTGGACGAGGAAACCTTCCAGATTCTTGGAGAAGAGCTTGGCTACAAGATTGAAGTGGTTTCTCCTGAAGATGAAGAACGAGAGCTATTTGAAGGATTCGGCCTCGATGTCTCAACAGACTATGACGATGATGAGAACGATCTTGTTGGAAGACCACCGGTAGTTACAGTTATGGGTCACGTTGACCACGGAAAGACCGCACTTCTAGACTCGATTCGAAATGCGAACGTTCAAGCCGGAGAGGCGGGTGGAATCACCCAGCACATCGGTGCCTACCAAGTTCACACCACACACGAGGGCATTGATCGCGCTATTACATTTATTGACACCCCGGGTCACGAGGCTTTCACCGCCATGCGAGCCCGTGGTGCACAAGTTACCGACATTGCAATCTTGGTTGTTGCAGCCGACGATGGCGTTATGCCCCAGACAATTGAGGCACTCAACCACGCCCAGTCCGCGGGCGTTCCAATTGTTGTTGCCGTAAACAAGATTGATAAAGAAGGCGCCAACCCAGACAAGGTAAAGCAGCAGCTCACCGAGTTCAACCTGGTAGCTGAGGAGTACGGCGGTGACGTAATGTTCGTACCTGTATCTGCATTAAAGAAACAAGGCATTACTGAGTTGCTAGATGCAGTACTACTAACCGCAGACGCAGCTTTGGACATGCGAGCAAACCCAAACAAGGATGCTCGAGGTGTCGCAATTGAAGCCAACCTAGATAGAGGTCGCGGAGCGGTTGCAACCGTTTTGATCCAGTCTGGAACGCTGAATGTTGGAGACTCAATTGTTGCGGGAAGCGCACACGGTCGAGTTCGAGCAATGTTCAACGAAGACGGAGAGGCGGTCGAGCACGCAACCCCATCAAGACCAGTTCAGGTGTTAGGTCTTCAGAGCGTGCCTCGCGCTGGAGACACATTCGTTGTCACCGACGACGAGCGCCAAGCAAGACAGATTGCCGAAAAGCGCGAAGCGGCAGATCGAAATGCTCTTCTTGCAAAAACTAGAAAGCGCGTCAGTCTCGAGGACTTCACCAAGGCTCTTGAAGATGGCAAGGTCGAAGCTCTCAACTTGGTTATTAAGGGTGACGTATCGGGTGCTGTTGAAGCACTAGAAGATTCTCTTCTCAAGATTGAAGTTGATGACTCAGTTCAGCTTCGAATCATCCACCGTGGTGTTGGTGCGGTTACTGAATCCGACGTCAACCTCGCAACGGTTGATAACGCGATCATAATCGGATTCAACGTAAAGCCTGATAACAAGGCCAAGGACAGAGCTGACCGCGAGGGCGTTGATATTCGTTTCTACTCGGTTATCTATGCCGCACTAGAAGATATTGAGAAGGCTCTAAAGGGCATGCTCAAACCTGAATACGAAGAAGTTCAACTCGGAACTGCTGAAGTTAGAGAATTGTTCAAATCTTCCAAGGTTGGAACTATTGCCGGTTCTATTGTTCGCTCTGGATCCATCAAGCGAAACTCTTTGGCCAGGGTATTGCGAGCAGGAAATGTCATCGTCGATAACCTCAAAGTTGACTCTCTCAAGAGGTTCAAAGATGACGCCAACGAAGTCAAGACTGACTTTGAGTGTGGAATTGGGCTTTCAGGCTTCAATGACCTCGAGCTCGAAGACATCATTGAAACCTTCGAGATGCGCGAGAAACCAAGGGTTTAGAAATGGTGGATGTTGCAAGGGCTCGTAAGTTAGCAGAACGCATCAAAGTTTTGGTGGCTGAGGCGCTTGAAAAAGCTGTCAAGGATCCAGATTTAGGCTTTGTAACAATAACTGAGGTTAAAGTAACTCCTGATCTCCAACATGCTCAGATTTTCTATACCGTCTACGGTTCCGATGAGAGCCGAATCAGGACAAACGAAATCATCAAACGCAACACAGGCCGTATTCGCGGTGAAGTAGGTCACAATCTTTCAATCAGACTTACTCCCACAATTGAATTCATTGCTGATGAGTTGCCTGAAAACGCGGCTCACTTAAATGATCTACTTGCCGAAGCTAGAGCACGAGATGCTCAGGTTGCCAAGATTGCAGCCGGTGCCAAGCATGCGGGAGATCTAAATCCATACAAAGAGCCAAAGCAAATAGAAGACGAGGACTAATTTTGGCCTCACCTGGTTTGGTTTTGATTGATAAACCTACCGACTGGACTAGCCACGATGTTGTCGCCAAAGTGCGTAAGGCTCTTGGTACCAAGAAGGTTGGCCACGCTGGAACCCTGGACCCACTAGCAACCGGACTGTTAGTTCTGGGAATTGAATCCGGAACCAAACTGCTCACCTTTTTGGTTGGAGCCGACAAAACCTACGAGGCCACTATCAGGTTGGGACAAGCTACAGTTTCAGACGATTCGCAGTCTGAGACCATTTTTACCGCCGATCCTGAGACGTTGGCAAACTTGAGCGAAAAAGAAATCTTGGACGAGATTTCGAAACTCACCGGAGTAATTTCCCAAACCCCATCATCGGTAAGTGCCATCAAGGTCGATGGTAAACGAGCCTACGATTTGGTTCGATCTGGTGAAACGGTCGATCTAAAAAAACGCGAAGTGACCGTCACTAGCTTTGAGCTACAGAGTCTTATGCGCGGGGAGGGCTTTATAGACATAGCGGTCAAAGTGAACTGTTCATCAGGAACTTACATCAGGGCTCTGGCACGAGATCTAGGAGCGGCTTTGTCCGTTGGGGGGCACATCACCGCTCTTCGAAGAACCAAAGTTGGGCATTTTGATGTGTCTCTTGCGAGCAAAATCGATCAGCTGGAAAACATCAAGCTGATTGATCTAATTGACGCGGCCAAGGAGCTGTTTCCAGTTATTGAACTGGGGGACTCGGAAGTAACTGACTTGGTTCACGGAAAGAGACTTTTGGGCAGAGCATCGGCGGATGGCTTGGTTGCTGGGCGCTCACCTGAAGGGGACCTTGTTGCGGTACTTGAGCCAGCAAATAAGGACTTAAAATCAGTTGTGGTCTTTCAAGGAGTAATAAATGGTTGAGTGGTTCTATCTGACGCAATTGTGGTTCGCTGTAATTGCTGGCATTTTTTCTCTGACACTAGGGGCAATGAAGAAAATCCCCAGCCTCTGGAGCATCGGTGGCCTCGCTGTAGTTTTGCTTGGACTTATTGGCCAGCTGATTTACACAATCAGTGCCGTCACAGCGGGAGCTAGCGCGAAAGTCGACACTGTTGAATTCTTTGCGTATCTTCTTGTTGCCATCATGGTTCCTATCGGAGCGGGCTTCTGGGGCTTAGTTGAAAGAAATCGTTGGTCGACAATGATTCTTGGCGTGGCGGGACTAACCGTTGCTGTGATGCTTGTTCGAATGAATCAGATCTGGACCGGAACTTACTAACTACAGGGAGCATGGCCCAAAAGTGTCAAAAGAAAGTGCATCACTAGGTATCGGTAGATTGCTTATTGCCGTCTATGCGGTGTTCGCAGTTTCCGCTACCGCTAGGGCGTCGTTTCAGCTTCTGACCAAATTTGAAGAAGCCCCTTTGGCATATTCACTTTCCTTGTTGAGTGCCGTTGTTTACATTCTTGCGACCGTTTCCCTGGCTAAAGCCGGACCGACTTGGCAGAAGGTTGCCACTTACTCTGTGGTGTTTGAGTTAGTTGGGGTTTTATCGGTTGGCTCGCTTTCGTTTCTTGCCCCTGAGCTATTTGCACATGCGAGCGTGTGGTCGGGTTTTGGTTCGGGCTATGGCTTTTTACCGCTCGCTCTACCAATTCTTGGCTTAATCTGGATAAACAAATCACGAAAGAGTTTTTAGAGTGCAAACCTTTAGAACACTAAGTGATGTTCCAGGAGACCTAGCTGACACCGCTGTCACGATTGGTAAGTTTGACTGCCTTCACTTAGGTCATCAATCTTTGTTTGCGGAGGTAATGGCTTTTGCCAAGCAAAATCAGTTGGCGCCAACCATCGTCACTTTTGATAGACATCCAGATCACCTTCTTCGACCAGATCGAGCTAAACCGCCGATTCTAGGGAAAACGCAAAAGCACGACATATTGAACCAATCTGGCGCTGCTTACTTGCTCGAGCTTGAATTCAATCAGGAGCTTGCTGATAAAACCCCAGAGCAGTTTGCTAAGCAGATATTGGTTGATACGTTGCACGCAAAAATGGTTATGGTCGGAGAGGGCTTTCGATTTGGCAATCAAGGATCTGGAAACGCTCAAACCCTTCGAGATCTAGGAAAACTTTATGGGTTCGAAGTGAGGGAAGTTAGGCCAGTTGAAGTAGATGGTGAGATTGTTTCCACAACTCGGGTTAGGGATCTTCTTGACCAAGGAGACGTGGCAACGGTCACCAGACTTTTAGGTAGAGTGCACGTGGCAGTTGGGATTGTTGAGCATGGTCTAAAAATTGGTAGAAAGATTGGCTTCCCAACAGCTAACTTGTCCAGAGAAGCCGAGGGTTACTTGCCGCTGGACGGGGTTTACGCCGGTTGGCTGGTTTCGGACGGTATTAGGTACCCAGCGGCACACTCAGTTGGAATCAATGAGACATTCCAAGCTGTCCCAAGGCTTGTGGAGTCTCATGTTTTGGATGAAACTGAGCTAGATCTCTACGACAAGGTCGTCACCCTGGAGTTTGTTGATTTTGTGAGACCCGTTGCGAAATTTGATGGAGTTGACTCACTTGTTGCCCAAATCAACCTAGATTTAGAAGTAGTTAGAAAACAGTTAGGACTGAAATGAAGATAACTTTTGTTGAAGCGGTGAAGTCAGGGTTCCTCAAGTTTCGAGTTTTCAAAGGAACTAGCTCAAGGCCTGAGTATTGGTATTTTGTACTGTTCACATTGCTGCTAACTATCGTGCTTGGCACAGTAGAAGCAATTATCTGGCCTCCGGTGCAAACCGAGGATCTAATGGAAGCACTACAGCAGCCAACTCCACTTTCTAACGTGGCAGCTCTCGTTCTTTTAGTTCCCTCGCTGGCGGTAACTTCTCGCAGAATTAGGGATGCTGGTTGGTCGGGTAAGTGGCTTTTGACGCTGCTGTTGCCAGTAATCCCATTTGTTTTTGGCGCGGTTGGCGCAATCAGCTACCTAGAGTCGGTTGCTTCACCGTCAGTTGAGGAATTGGTTGGCTTGATTTCATACTTCGTTCCGGCGGTTTTGCTAGCCATTGTGGTCCAGATTTTCCTTTTGGTGCTGTGCATTCGCCCAACAAAGACCCAGGAACAAGGCAACAAGTACGCCAGCTAGCCAAAACCGGGCTGGCGTCAGCTCTAGCCACTGGGGTAGGCTTATGAGGTTGCCGTGTATCGGCCGCGGATAAAGAGAGCAATCAACGTAGTGTTTTTTGCGCCGTGCAGCGAATAGAAGGAAGAAACTTTGTCATTAGAAGCAAAAGTTAAAAACGAAATTATTGAGCAGTACGCAACTCACCCAGGTGACACCGGTTCTCCTGAAGTTCAGATTGCTGTTTTGTCTCAGCGCATCAAGGATCTAACTGAGCACCTAAAGGAGCACAAGCACGACCACCACTCTCGTCGTGGACTACTTCTTATGGTTGGTCAGCGAAGAAGACTTCTTGGTTACTTGCAGAAGGTAGACATTGGTCGCTACCGTGCGCTTATTGAGCGCCTGGGAATCCGCCGCTAACTAGCAAAAACTCATCTATTCACCTAGATTCCTAGGCAATTTTGTCTTACCCTGTTAGGCTTAAATAGAGCGATGAGGACAGGTTTGCTGGTCCTCGGTGGTGGATCTTGGGGTTTCCCAAGTTTTTCTACTGACGACCAGGCACGCTTTTCAAGTCTTGAAAAGCAAAAAATCTCTCGACTCATTCTCGCTATGCGCGTTTGCCTAACAGTTAGGTGGATTTTTTTGCGCATTACAAGAACAAAGAGGAGGGACCATGGAAGGTCCAGAAATTAAATCAGCCGAAGCAGTAATTGACAACGGCAAGTACGGAAAGCGAACCATTCGCTTTGAGGCCGGAAGACTAGCGCAGCAAGCGCAAGGTTCGGCAGCTATCTATCTAGACGGCGAAACAATGCTCTTTTCGGCAACTAGCGCAAGCAAGCAGCCAAAGGATCAGTTCGACTTCTTCCCACTAACTATTGACGTTGAAGAAAGAATGTATGCCGCGGGACGAATCCCGGGAAGTTTTTTCCGTCGTGAGGGTCGCCCGTCAACCGAGGCAATTTTGGCATGTCGACTAATCGACCGCCCACTTCGCCCATCGTTTGTTGATGGACTAAGAAACGAAATCCAGGTTGTGGTGACAGTTATGTCTATCGAGCCAGATGAGCTTTACGATGTGTTGGCTATTAACGCCGCATCCATGTCAACCCAGATTGCTGGATTGCCATTTTCCGGTCCAATTGGTGGAGTGCGAGTTGCACTTATCGATGGCCAGTGGGTCGCTTTCCCGAAGCACTCCCAACTAGACCGTGCAGTATTCAACATGGTCGTTGCCGGTCGTTTGGTAATGGAAGACGGCAAAGAAGACATCGCCATCATGATGGTTGAAGCCGAAGCTTCAGAAAATGCTTGGAACCTAATTAAGTCCGAAGGTGCAACAGCTCCTAGCGAAGAAGTTGTGTCAGAAGGACTACTAGCTTCTAAGCCATTCATCATGCAACTAATCAAGGCTCAGCAGGAATTAGCAAAGGTGGCATCGCGTGAAAGCGCTGACTACCCAGTGTTCTTGCCATACACCGATGAGTTTTACGCCATCGTTGAAAAAGAAACTGAAACCGAACTGGCCAAGATCTACCAGGTTGCTGATAAGCAGTCTCGCCAGGATCAAGACGATGCCTACAAGGCTTTGGTCAAAGAGAAGCTAACTGCTTCTGTTTCCGAAGAAGACATGGGCATGTTTAGCGCAGCATACAAATCGGTAACCAAGAAAGTTATGAGAAAGCGCGTTTTGGAAGAAGGAATCCGAATCGATGGAAGAGGATTACGCGATATCAGAACACTAGATGCTGAAGTTTCAGTTATCCCTAGAGTTCACGGTTCAGCGATCTTCCAGCGCGGAGAGACTCAGATTCTTGGAGTCACCACGCTGAACATGTTGAAGATGGAGCAGCAGATTGACTCACTGTCACCTGTGAAGACCAAGCGCTACATGCACAACTACAACTTCCCGCCTTACTCAACTGGTGAGACTGGAAGAGTTGGAACTCCTAAGCGACGCGAAATTGGTCACGGTGCTCTCGCAGAGCGTGCTCTTGTTCCAGTGCTGCCAGCAAGAGATGAATTCCCGTATGCAATTCGTCAGGTATCGGAAGCTCTTGGCTCAAACGGATCTACTTCAATGGGGTCTGTTTGTGCGTCAACCCTTGCAATGCTAAATGCTGGAGTTCCACTGCGAGCTCCAGTGGCGGGTATCGCAATGGGGCTTATCTCGGATGAGATTGATGGCAAAACACGATACGCCGCTTTGACCGACATCCTTGGTGCAGAAGATGCACTGGGAGATATGGACTTCAAGGTTGCAGGAACAAGCGAATTTGTAACAGCTATCCAGCTGGATACCAAGCTTGATGGAATTCCTGCTTCTGTTTTGGATGGAGCACTACTTCAGGCTAAGGAAGCAAGACTTCACATCCTGGGAGTAATGAACCAGGCAATCTCAGAGCCAGACGAGATGGCGCCAACAGCGCCTCGCGTTATCTCAGTGAAGATTCCACTGGACAAGATTGGTGAAGTTATCGGCCCGAAGGGCAAGATGATCAACCAGATCCAGGACGACACCGGAGCTGACATTTCCATTGAAGACGATGGAACTGTTTACATTGGTGCCGTTGATGGTCCTTCTGCAGAAGCTGCTAAGGCTGCCATCAACGCGATTGCTAACCCACACGTTCCAGAAATCGGAGAGCGATTCCTAGGAACTGTTGTGAAGCTAGCTACCTTTGGAGCCTTTGTTTCCTTGGTTCCAGGCCGCGATGGTCTGCTACACATCTCAGAGCTCAAGAAGATGGCCGGTGGCAAGCGCGTTGAGAACGTTGAAGACGTTCTTGAGGTAGGCCAGCGAATCCAGGTTGAAATTTCCAAGATCGATGACCGTGGAAAGCTATCGCTTTCTCCAGTTGAGACCGAAGACAAGTAATTCCAGGGTTACATGACTGAAGTATTGTTCCCACTAGGACAATCTGATTTATCGTTCACCGCTTCGGGTGGCACTTCTGTTCGCAGAAGTGT
>ERZ1022756.234-NODE-234-length-18481-cov-8.568870_pt1 | contig 18481 bp, 17 predicted proteins | sample MGYA00520902_ERZ1022756 | MGnify/ENA primary metagenome ERZ1022756 (study PRJEB33162, sample SAMN09537601) | freshwater metagenome | isolation source: freshwater | place: Canada:Alberta | collected 2017-07 | study: EMG produced TPA metagenomics assembly of the...
CTAATCCTGCAAAAGATCCCAGCAGAATCAGCGGCAAGGCATAGAGCAAGTTCATGGTCGCCGCTTTACCAACAAAATGAACTGGCAAACCGGTGTATCCGAAGCGCTTTAAATAGATCAAGAGCAGCGACATCAGCACGTCGCGAAGAATAAGTAATACAACTACCCAGATCGGTAATAGATCACGAATGTAGAGCGCTGCTAATGCTGCAACGACATAAAGTCGATCGGCCAAAGGATCTAGCAATTCACCCAATCGGCTGAATTGATTCAACTTCCGAGCCAGATAGCCATCGAGCCAATCTGTAAATGAGCTAACGATTAATACCGCAAGGGCTAGTCCGTCATTTTCAGGGCCAACAATCAACCAAAAGAAAACTGGAACACCCAGTAAACGCAGCGCACTAAGTGCGTTAGGGATTGTCCAGTTGCTGCTGGCCGTACCTAACTGCGTTGGATTGTCCATAACTCAAGCCTACGGTCATCCTTAGAGTTTCTATGCGATAACCTTTCTCGAGAAAGAAAGATAAGCCCTGGTACTCCAACTGGCAGAGAGCGCGGTCTCAAACACCGTTCAGTGTGGGTTCGAATCCCACTCAGGGCACCACTTCAAGAAATCAAAGAGCGGTTAACGAACCTCTGATACCAGCGATCTGACCCAAAACCCCGTTTATAAACTTGCCAGACTCTGGCGTGCTCAAAGTAGCTGCAATTTCAACGGCTTCGGATACTGCAACTCCACTATCCACTTCAGGACGCCACAACAATTCGGCTATTGCCACACGAACAATGGCACGATCTACCGCAGGCATTCGCTCTAAAGGCCAATCCTGCGAATAAGTTGAGATCACTTCATCTATTCGATCGATGTTTGTTTCTACTAACCCAGCTAGTTCGATCGCATAATCATTGACATCCGGATTGCGTTCGAATACATCTGAAGCTGTTACGCCGCGTTGTTCAGCTTCAAAAAGCGATTCAACGGCGCGTTGTCGAGCTTTGGTTCTAGTGCGCACTTAGTTAACTCGACCTAGGTACGAACCATCTCGAGTATCCACCTTTACTTTGGTGTTTGATTCGATGAAAAGTGGAACCTTGATCTCTGCACCGGTTTCAAGCGTTGCTGGCTTGCTGCCTGCACTTGAGCGGTCTCCCTGTAAACCTGGTTCAGTGTAAGTAATCATAAGTTCAACGCTGGCTGGTAGCTCCAGATAGATAGGCAAATCGTTGTGAATAGCAACGACGCCTTCCTGGTTTTCAAGCATGTACTTTGATCCATCGCCAACAATTGCATCAGACAATGTGTACTGTTCGAAAGTCTGTAGATCCATAAAGATCCAACCATCACCATCTCGGTACAAGTACTGCATGTTGCGCTTGTCTACATCAGCAGTTTCCACTGAGACACCGGCGTTAAAAGTTTTGTCTACGACTTTGCCCGAAAGGATGTTCTTTAGTTTGGTACGAACGAATGCCGGACCTTTACCTGGCTTTACGTGCTGAAACTCAACAACAGCCCAGAGTTGTCCATCAATGTTTAGGACAAGTCCATTTTTTAGATCATTAGTTGAGGCCACTTGCACTCCTTGTTAGGTATTTACAGTTCCAGTAGTTCGTAGGGCAAATTCGTAAGGTTTAGATAACCGTCAGAATTAACAACAATCGTGTCCTCGACTCTCACGCCACCTTTGTCTTTCAGGTAAGCGCCAGGCTCAATGGTTATGACTGTATTAGGCATAATCTTAGCGGTTTCAACGCGACCAAAGAACGGATCCTCATGGATCGCAAGTCCAACGCCATGACCAAGTCCATGAGTAAAGTAGTCGCGATACCCGCTATCTGTAAGCGCTTGATTCACAGCACTTTCCACATCAGCAAATTCAATGTCTGATCGAATGGTTCTTCTGCCAGCTGCTTGCGCCTCTGTTACCGCTGCGTGCAATTCAATTTGCCAACTACTCGCCTGCCCAATTACGACAGTTCGCGTGCAATCTGCGTGATAACCATTAACTTTGGCGCCGAAATCTATTTTGAGAAGGTCACCTGACATCACTTCTCGGTCTGTGGGCTCGTGATGCGGAATTGCGCTGTTGGGACCTGTTGCCACGATCGAAGCAAAAGCTATGTCATCAGCACCAAGTTCACGCATTCGTTGTTCTAAGTTGTTGCGAATCGATTTTTCGGTCTGCCCGGCGCGCACTGATCCAATGGTCTCTGTGTAGGCATTGATTGAAATCTCACATGCCTGTTTGATGAGTGCTATTTCTGAAGCTTCCTTTACAACCCTCATACTTTCAACCAGGCCGGTTCGGTTGGTGAATTGATGTTCGAAAGACGAAACTAACTTCTGATAAGAGTCAATTGATAGATCTGTTCCTTCAACAAGTACTTCGGACTTAGCAAGCTTGCCCAGAAGTAGTTCCGGAAAATTACGACCAATAACGACCTGCAAATCTGGCACTTGTTGTGCCGCCTGAATCTCGTAGCGCGAATCAGTGGCAAGGATTGCATTCGAATCAGTCACCAGAAGCGCAGCATTTGATCCAGTAAATCCTGACAAGTATCGAACGTTTAACAAGTTAGTGATGAAAAGACTCTGGCCTGGCTCGATTGCAAGCTGAAGCCGGCTAATTCGATCTAGCGTCACAGCTTTGCTAAAGCGTTCAGTGCTAGGACGTATGACTGCGCGCCAAAACCACTGATTGTTCCCTTGGAGATTCCAGAGATAAGCGAAGTGTGTCTAAATTCTTCACGGGCTATCGGATTGCTTAGATGCACTTCGATTAATGGTGCAGTCAGCATTGCCGCCGCATCCCGAATTGCCACTGAGTAATGAGTAAAGGCTGCTGGATTCATGATGACTGCAACATCCGACTTAGCTGCTTCATGCAACCAGCCAATCAAAGTTGCTTCATCATTTGTCTGGCGAAAATCAATGCTCATATCTAGCGCAGCTGCAGTCTCCTTGCAGAGGCTTTCTATTCCAGCAAGCGTTAAAGTGCCATACAGTTCTGGCTCACGAGTTCCTAATTGATCGAGATTCGGCCCGTTAAGGATCATCACATTACGCATGGTCTTCAGCCTGCCCTAATTTTGCATGCGCAGCAATCAGCAACGCCGCATCGGGACCTTCGAGGATTGCAGGCTTACCAACTTGCTCAAGAACTATAAATCTAAGTTTGGAACCGCGACTTTTCTTGTCGATCCGCATGGCATCGTGCAGCTGATTAAAAGTGCCTCGATTGTAGGTAACCGGCAAGCCCACGCCACTTAAGACTCTGTGATGACGTTCAACAGTTTCTTGGTCTAGGCGTCCTGCTAACTGCGACAGATGAGCTACAAACATCATGCCAACGCTGACTGCATTGCCGTGGCGCCAAGAGTAATTCTCAAGTCGCTCCACTGCATGTCCAAAGGTGTGACCATAGTTCAAGATCTCGCGACCGGCCGAAGTGCCCAAGGTTTCGCGCAAGTCAGTTCCGACAACGTCTGCTTTAACTTGGATAGCTCGCGCAATAACTTCAGGCGCGTGAACCCAACCAGAACTCTGAGCGCCAAGCATGTCTGACTCAATCAAGTCCAGAATTTTCTCATCCCGAATAAACCCACACTTAATAACTTCAGCAAGTCCTCCGATGTAGTCATCGCGAGTTTGTGAGTCCAAGAAATTCATGTCACAAATCACAGCCGAAGGTGAGTAGATAGCACCTACCAGGTTCTTACCTTCACTGGTGTTGATTCCAGTCTTACCACCCACGGCTGCATCAACCATTGCTAACAATGTTGTTGGAATATGGATGACTTTGATACCTCGCAGCCAGGTCGCAGCAACGAATCCTGCTAAGTCAGTTGTCGCACCTCCGCCTAACGAGATAATGATGTCATTTCGAGTGAATCCGGCCTTACCTAGTGCCATCCAACAAAATTCGAGTACCGCGGAAGTCTTGGCATTCTCGGCATCAGGAACTTCAATCGAAATTGACTCAACTGATGCTAAATCCTGTCGCAACTTCCCTGCTACTGCCTGCATCGATTGCGGGTGAATAACCGCGATCCGAGAAGCTCCGTCAATGTGATGGCTAACTTCAGACAAAATGTCGCGACCAACAAAAACCTGGTAAACGTGTTCAGCAGTTACTTGAATCGACTTCATCGTGCATCACTCTTCTTTAATTCTGAAACGATCTCGGCGACTACCTCAGATGGAATCAGCTTTGACGTATCCACTGCAATAGTTGCTACTTCCTTGTACAGCGGTTCTCGCGCTGCCATCAGATCAGCCAGTTGCCCTCGAACATTTCCCAGCAAAAGTGGTCGATTTCGATTCATGCCAACGCGATCTACAGCTTGAGCCAAACCAGCAACTAACCAAACTGCAGTTGCGTCCTTAACTTTGGCCCTAGTGTCATCATTTCCAAGCGAGCCACCACCAAGTGCTAACACGACATTGTCTGAATCAAGTAATTCAACAATCGTGTCATGTTCGAGCTGTCGGAAGACTGGCTCTCCATCTTGCGTGAAGATGTCTGAAACGCTTTTGCCAGCACGAGCTTCAATTACTTGATCACTGTCAAAGAATTCCACTGCTAACTCTTTTGCTAAGAGTTTGCCAACGGTAGTTTTTCCAGCGCCTGGGACACCAACTAAAACTATGGTCGGCATATCAAATCCTTAGATTCGATTTAAACGCTTCGATGTTTCGTGCAGTTTCAGAAACATGGTCGCCACCAAACTTCTCGAGAAGCGCTTCAGCAAGAACTAATGCGACCATGGCCTCGGCAACCACGCCTGCAGCCGGTACAGCACAAGCATCACTGCGCTGCGAGATTGCCGTGGCAGGCTCACCGGTATTTACATCGATTGTCGATAGAGCGCGGGGCACGGTAGAAATTGGTTTCATCGCAGCGCGTACTCGGATGGCATCGCCAGTACTCATACCACCTTCGGTTCCACCGCTGCGTGCTGTTTCGCGATGGATCTCGCCGTCTTCTCGGTAAATCTCATCATGTGCCATAGAACCTCGACGACGAGAAGTTTCAAATCCATCGCCAACTTCAACACCCTTGATGGCTTGAATTCCCATCAATGCGGCAGCGAGCTTGCTATCTAGTCTGCGATCCCAGTGCACATGCGAACCTAATCCAACCGGCACGCCGTGGGCTACAACTTCGACCACACCGCCAAGTGTGTCTCCGTCAGATTGCGCTGACGTAACTTCGGCTTGCATGGCAGCGCTAGCTGAAGGTGAGAAACATCTAACTGGATCTTGATCAATCTTTGCTAAATCTGAAAAGTTTGGAATCTCATCTGAGTCAGTTGCCACGGTGCCAATACTCACCACGTGGCTCATCACTGTGATATCTGCTGCCTGCATCAAGAAACGTTTTGCAACTTCACCAAGAGCAACGCGTGCCGCTGTTTCGCGGGCGCTAGCGCGCTCCAAGATTGGGCGGGCATCAGTGTGTGAGTACTTCTGCATACCTGCCAAGTCAGCGTGGCCTGGACGTGGTCGAGTTAGCGGAGCGTTGCGAGCAACACTTTCAAGATCTTCGGAAGACACTGGATCAGCCGACATGACGTCCTGCCACTTTGGCCATTCAGAATTTGCAATGTTTATGGCTACTGGACCGCCCTGGGTATATCCGTGACGGATTCCCCCGGTAATAGTGACCGCATCTTGCTCAAATTTCATGCGTGCACCACGACCAAAACCCAGTCGACGTCTGGCAAGTGCAGCGTCAATGTCAGAGGTTTGCACTTCAATACCGGCCGGAAGGCCCTCAATGATTGCTGAAAGCGCAGGTCCGTGTGATTCTCCAGCGGTTAACCAACGCAACATGCCTCTAGTCTTTCACCTTTTTGGCAATAACACCGAATTGAAGGCCTAGATGGTGCTTAATCCCCTGGCCAAAAGTTCAGCATTAAGCGCTTCACGCATCTGCGTGACCGGTGCTGGTTTGCCAGTCATTAGCGTTACTTGATGACCAGCTTGATGCAACAGCATGCTTAGGCCAGACACGATGGTTCCGCCTGTAACCGCCCATGAGGCAGCTAGTTGGGTGGGCCATGGATTGTAAACAACATCGAGAAGCAAACCCTTTGGCGAAATCACCTCGCGAGCGATCTCATCAAGCACGCCTACGGGTGTGGTGTTCACGACTGCATCCGCTTGTAACCAACCAGACTCATTTAATTGAACATGCGAGAAGTTAACGTCGATATCTCGAGCAATTGTCGCCATGCGCTCAATATCAGTCGCGTTGCGCGCAACGCAATTAACTTCTTGCGCACCAAGCCGTTGTAGGGCAACCAGCGCGGATCGAGCCGTTGCACCAGAACCGAAAATCACCGCGGATGAAACTTTTGCAGAGCCCGCTTCCGATAAAGCATCGACCAAACCAAGAACGTCAGTATTGAAGGCCTTGACTCGATCTCCGAAAACTAAAGTATTGATCGCACCAGTCAATTCAGCGAGCTCGTTACAGCTGTCAGCAAAGTCAAAAGCGACTTCCTTGAGTGGCATCGTTAACGAAACTCCCAGCCACTCTTCATCAACGGAATCTAAGAAGCTTCCAAGTTCTGACTCTGCGGTTTCGATAGCCGAGTATGTGTGATCTAGTCCGAGCGCTCGATACGCAGCATTGTGTAGTACTGGTGAAAGAGAGTGCGAAACTGGGCTACCTAGAACTGCAGCCTTCACTTGTAGCACACATCTGGTTTGGCATCACAGAACGCGAGGAGCTCATCCTTGAAGATAAGAAACTCTTCATAGGATTGCGTGAACTTTGTTTCAGTCGTAAGCAAGTCAGTTGTGATGAAATACAACCAGTCACCATTCTCTGGATTCAAAGCAGCTTCAAGAGCCAATCCACCTGGATTGTTGATTGGAGTCGGGGTCAATCCATCATTTAAGTAAACGTTGTAATCCGTAGGTGTATTCAGCAACTCTGTTGTGAGTAGTACATCTGCGATACCAAGTCCGTAGTTAACTGCGGAATCGAATTGCAGTCGCATTGGTTCGGCAAGACGGTTGTAGACAACACGCGCAACTTTTGCGAAATCTCGGGGTTGACCTTCACCTTCGAGAAGCGAAGCGACGATCACGATTTCATACGGACTTCTACCCATTTCGGCAGCACGTGACTCTAAGTTGATGCTTTTAGCTTCGGCATTGAAACGAGAGATCATCTCGCTAATCATTTGCTCAGCCGTTGTTCCTGGGCCAAATTCATAAGTTGCTGGGAATAGGAATCCTTCAGCATTCCCGCCGGCGTAATCAGGCAAACCAAGTTGGTTTGCGTTCGCAACTGCAGCTTCGAAATCAGCCAGTGGAATCCCAGTTTCAGTTGCAAGCGTGTTGATCGTCCACGAGACCCGCTTGCCTTCTGGGATGACAACACGATTAACTACTCGGTTCTCTGGATTCAGCAGCGCTAAAATTGCATCAGAACTCTTCATTTCAAGCAGCAAGTTATACAAACCTGGAGCTATAGATCCACTATCGGGATTGTCATTGGCCGCAGCGATGAAGCCATCAACGGATGCAACAACCCCTAAGTCTTTGAGACTGTTGCCGATTTGCGCGAGAGTTTCACCAGACTCAATCTGTACCTGCACTGAACCTGAACCTGGGCCTGGGAAATCTGGTGCGCCCGAGAGACGCGAAACAACTTGTGGAGCCATTAGTCCAATAATTGCGATAACCGCAATGAAAATAACCAGTGTCTTTCCAAAAGACTTCTTCTTTGAACGGTGTCCTGGTGTCTTTTGTTGGGGTTGTGAGGAGTTACTGAACAAGTCAATGTTGCTCATCTAGAGTTTCACTTCCTCTCCTACCAAGGCTCCAGAATTTCGTTCTGAAGCCAGCGCGTGTTCCAAAATGACTACGGCAGCTGCTTGATCTATTGCATCACGACTTTGTTTGATATTGCGACCCGCCTCGTGCATTCCGCGTTGCGCGCTAACGGTGCTCAATCTTTCATCGATCAGTCGAACTTGGGCAGTTGAGTGACTCAAGTTGGCCATTAGTTCTTGGGCGAATTTAATTGCTGCCTGGGTGCTAGCAGTGTCTTTGCCAGAGAGGCTGATTGGCTTACCTACGTAAACACATATAGCTCCATGTTCTTGAACCAGTTCGCCAACCTCAAGTAGAGCATTTGGTCCGGCAGAGATTGTTGTCAGCGGCGTTGCCAGAAGACCCTCGGGATCACATTTAGCCACACCAATTCGCACAGATCCAACATCGAGAGCTATGCGAACGCCAGAAATCATGTACTAGCTGCTAATCCCGTTGCTTGCTGCGGATAGAGCTGCATCAAGGTTGGTAGCACCAGTACCGCCACCCTGTGCCATCTCTGGACTTCCACCGCCCTTGCCATCAAGGGCCGGAAGCATGGCCTTAAGTACGGTGGCTGCGGATGCACCTGCAGCACGTGCCGCTGCATCAGTTGTCACAACTACTGCAACTTTGTCATCTTCGATCGTTGCGCCAACTAATACAAAGTTTGAGGCCTTAATGCTGCCCTTTGCATTCGTTACCAAGTCACGCAAGTCACCGGCTGCGGTACCAGTTGGAGCCGTAAAACGATAGAGCGAAACTTCACCAACTCGTGTTGGTTCTCCAACCAAAGACTCAATGTTGCTAGTTAAGGCTGCAGTGCGTGCCTTCGCAATCTCTTTCTCGGCAGCCTTTAACTTTTCCATCATTTTCGAGATTCGCTCTGGTAATTCTTCAGCGCGAACTTTAGTCATTTCAGAAAGCTGACCAACTAAATGATGTTCGCGCGCAAGATAACGGTATGCGTCTGCTCCCACGAGTGCCTCGACGCGACGAACGCCAGCACCGATTGAACTCTCTGACAAGAAAGTGATTACTCCAAGTTGACCTGAGCGCTCGGTATGTGTGCCACCGCAAAGTTCACGTGCCCAGTCACCAACACTTACAACTCGAACTTGATCGCCATACTTTTCGCCGAACAAGGCCATAGCACCAGTTGCTCGTGCCTGTTCCTGTGTCATCAATTCTGCGGTGACCAACAAGTTATCTAGCAGCACTTCATTAACGCGGGCTTCAACGTCCGAGAGAACGGATTGTGGAACTGCACCAGCACTTGGGAAATCAAATCGGAAGCGACCAGGTGAGTTTTCCGAACCCATCTGAGTTGCAGTTTCACCTAAGGCTTCTCGGAATGCTTTGTGAACCATGTGAGTGGCTGTGTGGGCACGGGAAATAGCTAGTCGGCGTTGCACATCTACCTGAGTAACTGCACTTGCACCAACAGTTGGCGCGCCAGATAGAACTCGACCACGGTGCACGTAAAGTCCTGGCACTGGAGTTTGCACATCTGAAATCTCAATCACTGAGCCATCGCCAAGCGTGATTAGACCATGATCTGCAAGCTGGCCGCCGCCTTCAGCGTAGAACGAAGTGCGATCCGTCAATACTTCGATTTCGTCACCTTCGGACGCACCATTTACATCCACACCATCGACAACAAGTCCGGTTACGACACTCTCAGTTTGGGTCTCGGTGTAACCCGTGAACTTGGTTACGCCAGATTTACCCATGATGTCGCGATAAACAGTTACCGCTGCGACTCCACTCTTTCGAGCCACAGAGTCAGCCTTGGCGCGAGAACGTTGTTCTTGCATCAAACGTCGGAAGCCTTCTTCATCAACGCTTAGCCCCTGCTCGGCTGCCATCTCCAAAGTTAAGTCAATTGGAAATCCGAAGGTGTCATGTAAGGCAAATGCTGAGTCGCCACTTAGCACCTTGGTCTTGGTTGACTTTAAGTCAGCGGCTGCAAGATCAAACATTGATGTGCCGCGCTCAAGTGTGCTGAGGAATGTTTCTTCCTCAGCAGCAGCAATCGACATGATGCGACCTTGCTCAGTTAACAATTCGGGATATTGTGGCGCCATCGCGGTAATGCTGGCAGCGATAAGTTCCTTCATTGACGGTTCATGTGTCCCAAGCAATCGCATATTGCGAACAACGCGGCGCAAAATTCGACGCAATACGTATCCGCGACCTTCGTTGCCAGGCAGGACACCATCGGCAATCAAGAAGGCACAGGTTCGTGCGTGATCTGCAACTACGCGCAGTGCGACATCTGACTTCGGATCAGCGCCATACTTACGACCACTTAACTCGCTGGCTCGATCCAAAATGATTCGAGTTGTATCGATTTCGTAAATGTTGTCTACGCCTTGAAGTAACGCAGCCATACGTTCTAGGCCCATGCCGGTGTCAATGCTCTTTGATGGAAGCTCGCCAAGAATTGGGAAGTTTTCTTTACCTGGACCTTCACCACGTTCAAATTGCATGAACACGAGATTCCAAACTTCTAGGTATCTTGTTTCATCTGCAATCGGTCCACCTTCGCGACCGTGTTCTGGTCCGCGATCGTAATAGATTTCCGAACAAGGTCCACAAGGTCCGGGCACACCCATTGACCAATAGTTATCCGCCATGTCGCGACGTTGAATTCGTTCCATTGGCACACCAACAACTTTGTGCCAGATGTCCACGCTTTCGTCATCGTCTAGATAAACAGTGACCCAAAGTTTGTCTTCTGGAAATCCGTAACCACCCTCAGAGACAGGTGAAGTTAGTAACTCCCAGGCATACGGAATTGCTTGCTCTTTGAAGTAATCACCAAAGGAAAAGTTTCCACACATCTGGAAGAACGAAGCATGTCGAGTAGTTTTTCCAACTTCTTCAATATCTAGAGTTCTTACGACTTTTTGTGCAGATACGGCGCGTGGATAAGGTGGCGCAGCTTCACCAAGAAAATAAGGCTTGAACGGAACCATGCCGGCATTCACGAAGAGCAGAGTTGGATCATCAAGTAGCAGGCTGGCGCTAGGCACGACCGTGTGACCTTTGGACTCAAAGTAGTTCAAAAATCTAGATCGGATTTCAGCGGATTCCACTGCTATCAACTCTTTCTATTTTGGGCGGGTTTGAAGTGCATAACTACAATCCCGGTTCGCTATCCCCTAAACCCTAACGAACTTGGGCAGTAACGGCTTAATCCCTACCCAGAATGGAACGAATTTTGCTCCAAACTTGATGCAAACCTGATTCCTCACCACGATCTGTTGGTTGGTAGTACCTCGCCTCGCTCAGTGGCTCAGGCAAGTAATCCTGTCTGCTAATCCCCGCGGCCTCGTTGTGTGGGTATGAATACCCAACTCCATGACCTAAATCTCCGGCTCGAGCGTAATGCGAGTCCCGCAAGTGAGGTGGCACAGTTCCGATGTCACCGGATCTAATGTCCGCGATTGCTCGGTCGATGGCTAAATAAGCACTGTTGGATTTTGGTGCAAGTGCCAGTGCGATGGTCGCCTGCGACAGAGTGATTCGCGCCTCTGGCATACCGATTAGCGCGACAGTTTGGGCAGCAGCAACTGCCACCTGCAACATTGAGTTGTCAGCAAGACCGATGTCTTCGCTAGCGCTAATCATTAGTCGGCGCGCAATAAACCTAGGGTCTTCGCCGGCTTCTAGCATTCGCGCGAGGTAATGAAGTGCTGCATCCGGATCAGATCCCCGAATCGACTTTATGTAAGCACTAATAATGTCGTAGTGCTGATCTCCAGCTTTGTCGTAGCGAACAACATTGTGGTCGCTGGCCGAACTAATGTCATCAACTGAAATCTCTGAATGAGCATTGCCGAGCGCAACGCCAGCTGCGGCCTCCAGCACTGTCAATCCTCGCCTAGCATCGCCACCAGCAAGACGTATCAGCATGTCTAGAGCATCAGGTGTGATCGTAACGCTGTCGTTTAGTCCACGAGGATCTGAAATAGCGCGGTTGATAACGTTTGTAATCTCGGCTTCATCCAACTCCGAGAGCGTCACCAATAACGAACGAGACATAAGCGGAGCGATTACTGAAAAGGATGGGTTCTCCGTAGTCGCGGCAACGAGTGTTACCCAGCCATTTTCTACACCTGGTAACAGCGCATCTTGCTGTGTCTTATTAAACCGGTGTACCTCATCAACAAACAGAACTGTTGAGACTCCGTATAGCGACTTATTCTCTTGGGCTGCAGTTATTACTTCTCGAACATCTTTAACGCCTGCATTGATAGCAGACAGTTCCATGAACTTCGCTGAACCAGCTCGGGCAATGAGTTGTGCAAGCGTGGTCTTTCCAGTTCCAGGTGGACCCCACAAAATCACAGAAGACTTGGTATCAACATCCGATGGCTGCAGAAGTTTATGTAATGGACTTCCTTTTGCAATCGCTTTTCGCTGACCTACGAACTCATCAAGGGTTCGCGGGCGCATTCGAACCGCTAGCGGCGATCCGCTCGATTCTTGATCGAAAAGTGAATCAGTCATCGCTCGCGTCTTGAGCAAACGGATCTGCATCGATCCCAGCCTCAAGTCGCTGTTGATCAGTGATTGGGGTTGGCGCACTAGTTAATGGGTCAAAACCTGCGCCAGTCTTTGGAAACGCAATCACATCACGCAAACTAGTTGCTCCCGATAGCAGCATGCAGATTCGATCCCAACCAAATGCGATACCGCCATGAGGTGGTGGTCCAAATGCAAATGCATCTAGCAAGAATCCGAACTTCTCGCGAGCCTCTTCATCACTAAGTCCTAGCAAGCTAAATACGCGCTCTTGTACGTCACTTCGGTGAATACGAATAGATCCGCCACCGATTTCATTGCCGTTGCAAACAATGTCGTAAGCCCAGGCAAGAGCTTGATCTGGGGCTTCTTCAAATCGATCAACCCACTCAGAGTTTGGTGACGTGAATGGGTGATGAACTGCAGTCCAGCCACCTTCATCGGTCTTTTCAAACATCGGCGCATCAACGATCCAAAGGAATGACCATTGGCTCTCGTCGATCAAGCCGCAACGTTCGCCAACTTCCTGTCGGACCGCACCTAACAATTGCTGTGTACTGGACTTGTCACCTGCACCAAAGAATGCACAGTCTCCTGGCTTGGCGCCCAAGTGCGCAGCTAAGCCATCACGTTCTGAATCGGAGAGGTTCTTTGCAACCGGTCCACCAAGAGTTCCATCAGCGTCAAACGTGACGTATGCCAAACCTTTTGCACCGCGTTGCTTTGCCCATTCCTGCCAAGCATCAAAGGCACGACGTGGTTGATCCGCGCCACCAGGCATCACAACTGCGCCCACATACTCATTTTGGAAAACTCGGAACTCAGTGTTCTTGAAATAGCCAGTGCAGTCAGAAAGTTCTATGTTGAAGCGCAAATCTGGTTTGTCTGAGCCGTACTTATCCATCGCATCGAAATACGTCATGCGTGGAATCTCACCGATGGTGTAACCCAGAGTGCCTTGCCAAAGACTACGGACGATCGCTTCGCCAACTTCAAGAATGTCTTCTTGTTCAACAAAGCTCATCTCGATATCGAGTTGAGTGAATTCTGGCTGACGATCCTTGCGGAAGTCTTCGTCCCGATAACATCTCGCGATTTGGTAATAGCGCTCCATGCCGCCGACCATCAAGAGTTGCTTGAACAACTGTGGGCTCTGTGGCAATGCGTACCAATGGCCAGGTTGCAAACGAACTGGCACCAAGAAGTCACGCGCACCTTCAGGGGTACTACGAGTAAGTGTTGGAGTTTCAATCTCGACAAAGTTGCGGTCGTGCAAAACTTCTCGTGCCAAACGGTTGACATCACTGCGCATTCGCAGGATGTTTCCAGCGGCTGGACGACGCAAATCTAAATAGCGATACTTCAGACGAGTTTCTTCACCAACATTGATTGTGTCGTCAATTGGGAACGGCAGTGGCGCACTCTTACTCAATACAACAACCGAGTCGGCGATAACTTCGATGTCGCCTGTTGAAATTTCTGAGTTCTCGTTACCTGATGGTCGAGCTTCTACAGTGCCAATGATCTGAAGACAGAATTCAGAACGAAGCTCTCCAGCTACGGCTTCATCGCGAACTACAACCTGAACTGTGCCGGTTGAATCACGGAGGTCAAGAAATGCAATGCCACCATGGTCGCGGCGCTTGCCTACCCATCCAGCCAGAGTGACTTGCGAACCAGCATCGCTTAAACGGAGCGCGCCGGCATTGGTAGTTCTTAGCATTTATGATTCCTTAATTGGATTATTTAGTTCGATCGAGCAAAACACTTACTAGCGATTCTATTGGCAGGCTTTCCTGTGATCCATCTACCAGGTTTTTGATCACGGCCGTTGAATTGGCCATCTCGTCTTCACCAATAATCACTGCAAACTTCGCGCCGCTTCGATCTGCGCTCTTCATGGCTGCCTTAATAGACCTACCGTCATAAGCAATGTCGGCATTGATTCCAGCAGACCTGATAGCACCAGACAATTCCACAACTTTGGTGATTGCTTCTTGACCAACTGGGATCAGGAATACTTCAGCACTAGCTTCATCAACTAGCTGGAGCCCCTCAGCCTGAACCGCTAAGCAAGTGCGATCCACGCCCAAGCCAAAGCCAACTCCGCCGATTGCTGGGCCACCTAAAGTTTCGATTAAGCCGTCGTAGCGACCGCCGCCGCCGATTGCAGACTGTGCGCCTAGCCCATCGTGTACACATTCAAATGTTGTTCTGACGTAATAGTCCAGCCCGCGAACTAATCGTGGCGCTTTCTCATAAACCACACCCAAGACATCTAAGTAGCCAAGAACTTTCTCATGATGCTCAGCACAAGCAGCACACAAGTTGTCCGGCATCAATGGAGCGTCCTTTAATTGATCTTGAACGGCTTGACGCTTGTCATCGAGAACGCGCAGTGGATTAATCTCTGCCCTAGCTCTCGTGGCTTCGTCCAAATCGCATTTGTTCAAAAACTCAACTAATAACTTTCGATAGCCAGGTCGACATTCGTGGCAGCCAAGTGAGTTAACCAGAATTCGAACTTGCTTAAGTCCCAGAATGTTTCGTTGCGCGTGATGAGCCATCCAGATAACTTCAGCGTCTAGTGCTGGGTCAGATGAGCCAATAGTTTCCACACCAACTTGGGTGTGTTGACGGTAGCGACCTGACTGCGGTTGTTCATATCTAAAGTGCGGACCGGTGTACCAAACTTTTGCAGGTAGCGCTCCCCGATCCATTCGGTTTTCTAACATCGCACGAAGAACTCCAGCGGTGCCCTCTGGCTTTAACGTCAGGCTACGACCACCTTTATCTTCGAAGGTGTACATTTCTTTGGAAACCACATCTGTTGATTCACCGACGCCTCGCACGAACAAGGCAGTGTCTTCAAAGATTGGTGTCTCGATGTACCCATAGCCTGAGTTTCTCGGTGGCGTAGAAAGTGAATCGCGAACTTTTAACCACAGTGCGGAAAACGGTGGTGTTACGTCGTAGGTTCCCTTTGGAGCCTTAAACAGTTCGGTCATATTGCGCTTAAGCCTTTTGCGACTCGTAACAAATACTCATTGCTGCTTTTCTCAACGGTCATGTTGCTTGCCGGACCATGGCCCGGGAAAACCAAAGATGAGTCTGGCAAATTTAAAACCACATCACGTAGTGAAGTATCCATGTCGGCAGGTGAGCTGCCTGGTAAATCAGTTCGACCAATAGCACCAGCAAAAAGAACGTCACCTGTAAACACGTGATTAACGTCGCCAGCAAAATCAAACAAGATTGATCCTTGAGTGTGACCAGGCGCATGCAGCACGGTGAACTTAAGACCCGCCAGCTCCATTGTCATGTGATCCGTAACTTCTCTGGTGTCTTCAGGTTCAGCGAATACATCGTCGCTAGCCATCATTTCCATAAGTGCGTTCTTAGTTTCAACTGAAACACCAGCACCAGGATCGTTTAGTAAGAATCGATCGGAGCCATGTATGTAGGCAGGGATTCCGTACCCGGTTGCCACCGGGAAAATTGACCACATGTGATCAATGTGACCGTGAGTCAACATTGTGGCAATTGGCTTCAAATTGTGCTCTGAAATGATTTCCTTGATTCCAGGCGCACTACCTAGGCCGGGATCAATAATTATGCATTCTGAATTTGCGCTGGGCGCCACTACATAACAGTTCGTTTGCCATGGTCCCGCGCCGAAACTCTTAATTAACATAATCACGCACCTGATACTTGGATTTCCCCTAGGCTACCGCGAATTTGCTCATATCTAGGGCACCGTAGAATGATGAATTGTGCCTTCAAAACGAGAACGTGAACTAGCCAGAGCCAAGTTTGCTCGACAACAAGAACGTCGTGCCCACCGTAGGCTTCGAAGCCGCTTCATCAGTGTCGTGGTTTTGGGTTTGCTGTTCATTGGGGCAATTGGGTTCGCCACTTACCAAAACCAGTCTGATCAGATCATTGCTGATCCTGCCGCTAGTGCACCAGAAGCCCCAGCTCCAGTAACGGTCTCCACCAATGCTCCAATACCTGGTTGCCAAGAGCCTGCAGTGGTTCGCGCGAACAACATTACTTATGGCAGCGTTACTTCGGATCTGCCAACTGCGAGCGAATTCAATCTTGAGACAAACTGTGGCGTAATCAAGTTTGCAACTGATTCAAATGCACCAACAACGTCTGGAACTATTGCTTGGTTAGCTAATCAAGGCTTCTACAACAACACTTCATGTCACCGATTAACTACTCAGGGCATTTTTGTACTTCAGTGTGGCGATCCTGCTGGTGATGGAACCGGAAGTCCGGGCTTTAGCTTCGCAGATGAAAACCTTCCAACTGCAGGTGCTGATGGCACGTATGTTTACCCACGCGGCACTGTCGCGATGGCAAACAGTGGGCCTAACACCAACGGCAGCCAGTTCTTCCTGGTTTACCAAGATTCACCTCTTCCTCCGAACTATTCGGTTTGGGGGCAGATCACCGAAGGCCTTGATGTTCTAGATAACGTTGCATCTGCTGGGGTTTTGGATGGATCTTCAGATGGACTTCCAGCTCAAGCAGTCGTAATTAGCAAGGCTTCAACTACGCCATAATTGGATGGCACACCAAGAGCCCATTTGGGACCCGAACAAAAGGACACGTCATGACAACAACTAACGAGTTTGGCTATGTAGATGACGAGGGAAACGTATTCCTAAACAGTCCAACTGGTCCCACCAAGATCGGCCAATACGCAGCTGGTGAACCAAATGAAGGTTTGGAATTTTTCACAAAGCGCTATCACGACTTGATCTCAGAGATCGAACTTGCTGCAGCTCGTCTAAAAGACGGCAAGGGTAACGTCGAGTCCATCACAGCCTTGATTGATCGCATCGATAAAGCCATTGAGAATCCAAATCTGTTGGGTGATTTCGACAAGATTCGTGCTGGTAAAGACTCATTGCTAGCCGGGTTTGAGGACCATAAGGCTGCTGCCAGTGCAAAGAAAGCAGAAGCTAAAGCTGCTGCACTTGCTAAGCGCGAAGAAATTGTTGCCCAAGCTGAAGCCATGGCAAATTCGAATGCTTGGAAAGTTACTGGCGAGAAGTACAAAGAATTGCTTGACCAGTGGAAGAAGCTTCCTAATGCAGATCGCGCCAAGGAGCAAGAACTTTGGAAGCGCTTTAGTCACGCTCGCTCAGCTTTCGACAAAGCTCGTCGTGCATATTTCTCAACATTGGACGCTGGCCGCGCTGAAGCTGTGAACGCCAAAAAGTCTTTGATTAAAAAGGCCGATGAATTGGCCAGCTCAACTGAGTGGGCAAACACCACAACTGCATACAAAAAACTTATGGACGACTGGAAGGCAACTGCTCGTGCCGCCAAGGGTCAAGAAGAAAAGCTTTGGGCGGAATTCAAAGCCGCTCAGGACAAGTTCTTCGCTAACCGTAATGCCGCTAACTCGGTTCGTGATGAAGAGTTCACTAAGAACCTAGAAGTGAAACTTGAACTTCTCAAAAAGGCTGAAGCATTACTCCCAATTACCAATGTTGATTCTGCAAAGGCAGCATTGCGCGAGATTCAAGAAGCTTGGGAAAAGGCAGGTCACGTTCCTCGTAACGAAAAAGACAAGATTGAACGTCGCCTAAAGGCTGTTGAGGATGCAATCCGCAAGGTTCAGGAAGAGCAATGGCATCGCTCCAAGCCAGAAGTTGTGGATCGCGCTAACTCACTTGTTACTTCATTTGAAGCCAGTATTGCGAAACTTGAGAAGCAAAAAGCTGCTGCAGCTGCTGCTGGTAAGGCAAGTGATGTTTCAAAGCTTGAAACGCAAATTGCTCAAGCACAAGGTTTGCTTGAAGCTGCCCGTTCTGGCGCAGCAACTTTAGGCTAAACGCGATAAACGTCGTAAACGCCGTCAATGCCCTTAACGGCTCGCAAAACTTGATTTAAGTGTGACGGATCCCCCATCTCGAAGGTAAATCTCGAAATGGCGACACGATCCTTTGTAGTTGTAACCGAGGCATTCAAAATGTTTACATGTTGATCTGATAGCGCCCTTGTGACGTCAGAGAGCAATCGTGCGCGATCAAGGGCTTCTACTTGGATGTTGACAAGGAATATGCTGCTCTTGCCTGGTGTCCAAGCCACTTCAAC
>ERZ1022756.235-NODE-235-length-18451-cov-4.882420_pt1 | contig 18451 bp, 16 predicted proteins | sample MGYA00520902_ERZ1022756 | MGnify/ENA primary metagenome ERZ1022756 (study PRJEB33162, sample SAMN09537601) | freshwater metagenome | isolation source: freshwater | place: Canada:Alberta | collected 2017-07 | study: EMG produced TPA metagenomics assembly of the...
TTATCTTCTCGAAGTACGGCGGCACCGAGCTAAAGTACGGCGGCCAGGAGTACCTAGTGCTCTCAGCTCGCGACGTGCTAGCAATCATCGAGCACTAACAAAAACTACTGAAGTGGCGGTCCGAGGAAACTCGGGCCGCTTTCTTTTTGCCCCTAGGCTGTGAAGATGATTAAGCGATCGAGTGCAACAAAGGGTTTGCTCTTTGGAGTCTCGGCTTATCTAATCTGGGGATCATTCCCACTGATAATCACTGCGGCAAGCTTTGCAAACCCGTTCGAGGTTGTGGTTTGGCGCATCATCTTTGGTTTTGTATTTGCAGCACTTTTGCTCACCCTTACTCGGGGTTGGGCTGAGGTGGTTGAGTTGGTTCGCAATCCGAAGAAACTGAAGTGGCTCTTTGTTTCTTCGATATTCATTTTGATCAACTGGGAGACCTACGTCGTCGCAGTTGCTACCGGCAACACGATTGAGTCATCGCTTGGCTACTTCATCAACCCCTTGATCACAATCCTCTTTGCCGTTGTGTTGCTCGGTGAGCGGTTGCGAAAAGGTCAATGGGCTGCGCTAAGTCTTGGTGCTGTAGCAGTGGTTGTATTGACATTTGACTACGGCCGTCCGCCCTGGATCGCTTTTGTCTTGGCCTTGAGTTTTGCCATCTACTCGCTCTCCAAGAACAAGGTCGGCGGCAAGATCGGTGCCCTGCAGTCCTTTGCGATTGAGTCAGGCCTAGTGTTGCCCATCGCAATCATTCAGCTATCAGTAGTTGCTGCCAGCACTCCGATCATGTTGCTCAGTGGCCCTATGGAGTTTGGTGTGCTGGTGGGCTTTGGCATCTTGACTGCCGTTCCACTTATCTTGTTTGGGGCAGCGGCTAGTCGAATCCCACTCAGCTCAATTGGCTTCATCCAATACATGACCCCAACCCTGCAGTTCCTCACCGCCTTCTTCATCCTGCAAGAACCAATGCCAGCGGTTAGGTGGATCGGCTTTGGGCTGGTCTGGCTAAGTCTTGCGGTGCTCACGATGGACGCCGTGCGGAATCGTTCCAAATCGCCAAAACCCGACCTTGAAACGGAATTGTTACATACCCCTAACAAACCGCTGACCTAAGAGCTAATGGTTGCTTGAAATAGCCAAAAACAAGTGAATCTTTAGTTTGTGTCTTTGAATTCAACGAAATTCGAATTAGATTCTTTCGCAAGTCGCATTTTCTGCAAACCGAACTCTTCCTTTATGTCCCTCTCTGGCTAAGCTTTCAGTAGCAGCGAAGGCGATTGCTTTGGCTTGCAAACAAATTGCTATTTCAAGGAGCAAGAATGACTGAAACAACTGAGAAGTCACGCTTTGCCCAGAAGAGCTTGGCTGCACTAGGCATTTTTGCCGTTGGTGCACTAGTTCTATCTGGTTGCGCGGCTGAATCAACCCCAACCGAGTCAGCTGCTGAGACTGAGACTGCAACCACCACTCCTGGTGGCTGTGAGCTTGGCCCAGAGCAGGATGGCGACCTACTACTAAAGCTTGGAACCGCTCTGCCACAGACCGGTAACCTCGCATTCCTAGGCCCACCTGAAGAGGCTGGCGCCTACCTAGCTGTTGACGAGATCAACAACGCTGGCAAGGGAATCACCATCGAGGCCACCTATGGTGACTCGGGTGACACCGACAACAAGGCTTACGACACCGAGATTCCTCGTCTGCTTAACGCAGGCGTTCAGGCAGTCGTCGGTGCCGCATCCTCAGGAACTTCACTACAGTTCATCGACCGTTTGATCGCAGAGTGTGTAATTCAGTTCTCACCTGCAAACACTTCGGCTGCGTTGAGCACCTACGAGGACAAGGGACTGTACTTCCGTACCGCTCCATCTGACGTCCTACAGGGTGAGATCCTAGGTAACCTCATTGCTGAGGACGGCCACCAGAAGATCTCGATGATCGTTCTAAACGACTCATACGGAACCGGTCTAGCTCAGTTCGTTACCGAGGCATTCACTGCTGCTGGTGGCGAGGTTCTAGCCGCTCCTACCTACAACACTGGTGACACCAACTTTGCTAGCCAGATCGCTGAGGCACTAGCCCCAGGACCTGACGCAATCGTTCTAATCACCTTTGATGAGGCAAAGACCATCGTTCCTCAGCTAGTTTCCCAGTTCCCTGGTGACAAGCTGTACTTCGTCGACGGTAACCTAACTGACTACTCGGCAGACTTCCCAGCTGGCACCCTTGAGGGCGCTAAGGGAACCTACCCAGGTGTCAACGAGTCCAAGATTGGTGACTTCATCACCCGTATGGACACCTTCTGGCAGTCACAGGGCAACGCTCCTCTAGAGCTAAACGCCTATGGCCCAGAGACCTACGACGCAGTTGTTCTACTAGCTCTTGCAGCTCTTGAGGCACGTAGCACCCAGGGTGCAAACATGTCCGTCAAGCTCCGCGAGGTTTCTGGTGGAGAGGGCAACGGCACCAAGTGCACCAGCTTTGCTGAGTGTGCTGACATCATCAACTCTGGTGGCACCGCCGACTACGACGGTCCTTCGGGCGCAGTTACCTTCAACGAGGTTGGAGACCCAACCGACGGTAACATCCTGATCCAGCAGTTCGATGGAAACAACGTTCCTCAGACCATCCGTGGCTAGTAACTAGTTTCAACGAACAAAGGAAATCCCCCCGGGCTAGCCCGGGGGGATTTCTTATTCACCAACAAAACGGGGTTGGTTACTGCTGTTGCCTTTCGGCAGGTTCTTAGGTGCCTAGGGTTCCTAGGTATAGCCCGATGACCTGAGGGTCATTCAGAAGCTCTCTACCGGTTCCTGTGACGGCATCCTTGCCCTGGTCTAGAACATAAGCACGGTCAGAGATCTGCAGGCAGCGACGAGCGTTCTGCTCGACCATGATGCAGGTCACTCCAGCCTTATTGATGTCCGAGACGCGGATGAACGCTTCATCCTGGCGAACTGGGCTCAAACCAGCAGATGGCTCATCAAGCAGCAGAACTGCTGGATCCATCATTAGAGCGCGACCCATGGCAACCATCTGACGCTCTCCACCAGATAGTGACCCGGCACGCTGCTTTAGGCGCTTGCCAAGCTCGGCAAAGATTGAGGTCACAAACTCAAGACGCTCGTTGTATTTGCTTGGGTCCTGGTAAATACCCATCTGAAGGTTCTCTTCAATGGTTAGCGATGGGAAAACGTTGTTGTTCTGAGGGATAAAGCCAACACCCTTTGAAACAAGCTGGTTTGGCTTTAGACCTGCGATCTCCTCACCGTTTAGCTTGATCGAGCCCTCGCGGACCTTGACCAATCCAAAGATGGACTTGAGCAGGGTGGACTTTCCAGCACCGTTCGGGCCGATGATTCCAATCAACTCGCCCTTGTCGGCGTAAAGGTTGGTTCCATTCAGAATGTTTACGCCCGGTAGGTAGCCGGCAACCAAGTTCGATACATCAACAACTCTGGTCACTTGGTTTCCTCCTCGGTGATGATGTCAATACGCCCGGTTACGACACCAAGGTCTGTGTCCTGGTGAGCGCCAAGGTATGCATCGATAACGGCCTGCTCCTTCATGACTGTGTCAGGTGGGCCTTCAGCCACAACCTTTCCTTCAGCCATAACGACAACCCAGTCTGCGATGTGGCGAACCATGTGCATGTCGTGCTCAACGAACAAAACAGTCATGCCCTCGTTCTTGAGGTTCAGCACGTGCTCGAGCAGTGACTGAGTCAATGCAGGGTTCACACCGGCCATTGGCTCATCAAGCATCACTAGGGTCGGGTCGGTCATTAGCGCGCGAGCCATCTCGAGGAGCTTGCGCTGACCTCCAGATAGCGATGCAGCAAAGTCGTCCTTCTTAGCATCAAGCTTGAACTTCTTTAGTAGCTCCATTGCGCGAAGCTCTAGAGCCTTGTCCTGCTTACGCCAAAGCGATGGGATCAGAGCATTGATCAGCTTCTCACCGGTCTGGTTCTTTGCACCGAGCTTCATGTTCTCCAAAACGGTGAGCAAGCTCAGCGCCTTGGTTAGCTGGAAGGTACGAACCTGACCCATCTGGGCCACCTTGAATGAAGGAACGCCAGCCAGATCCTTGCCCGCGAAGGACCAGGTTCCGGTGTCTGGGGTGTCAAAGCCAGTCAACAGGTTGAACAGCGTGGTCTTGCCGGCACCGTTAGGACCAATCAGTGCGGTAATCGCACCGTTTGGAATCTCAAGGTGAGCAACCTCAACTGCTGTTAGACCACCAAAGCTCTTCTTGACATTGTCAATAACGAGGATTGGATCGACCTTCTTGCAGCCTGGTTCAGCCTTACCAATGTGAAGGTTGGTGGCTTTTTCTGGAGTTTGATTATTTGACAAAGGTCATCTCCCTCTTGTCTCCGAAGATACCCTGCGGGCGGTAGATAACAATCAGCATCAAGCCAAGACCTACCAGCACGTAGCGGAGGGTAGCGGCCTGGATGCCAGAGACCGGAAGGATTCCAGACTCTGCAAGCGCTGGCAGAACGTTTGTTAGGAACGCCTGTAGCACCCAGAAGATGATTGAGCCTAGGACCGGACCGAAGATGGTCGCAGCGCCACCAAGAAGCAGCGCGGTCCAGAGGAAGAATGTCAATGAGGTGACGTAGATACCTGGGGATACGTTCGCGCTAGTAGCCAGCACGATTCCACCCAGAGCTCCAAAAACACCACCGATGACTAGAGCCTGCATCTTGTAGGCAAAGACGTTCTTGCCTAGAGCGCGAACCGCATCCTCATCCTCGCGGATGCCCTTGATAACTCGACCCCAAGGGGAGCGCATCAAAGCCCAGAGCAGGAAGACTGCAACCGAAAGGACGATCAGACCGAAGACCAGAACCCATAGGGTCTGCTCGTTGTAGGTCCAAGGTCCAAATCCGTAGTCACCCACTGGGAATGGGTTTGCCTCTGCAAAGCCACCGGCTGCGTTGTAGCCAAATAGGCCGTCGGCACTTCCGGTGACTGGCTCGAAGGCAGTGGTTAGGAACAGCAGGCGAAGGATTTCAGCTGCCGCAATAGTCACGATTGCTAGGTAGTCACCGCGCAGGCGCAGGGTTGGAATACCCAAGATCAATGCGAAGATGACCGAAGCCACCACACCCATGATCATGCCTAGCCACCAGGGCAGACCGAAGGTCAGCACGCTGATCGCATATCCGTATGCGCCAACCGCCATGAAGCCTGCGATACCGAAGTTCAGCAGACCTGCGAATCCGAAGTGCATTGCTAGACCGAGAGCGGCCAAGGCGAATGCCAGGGTGGTTGGCGTTAGCAAACCGGCTGCAGTGTTATTGAGAATTGATCCCCAGTCCATGTTCAGCCTCCTAACCTATTCGTTGTTTCTTGCCCAGGATTCCCTGAGGCCTAAAGAGCAGAATTCCAATCAGCACCACTAGGGCACCGACGTACTTGAGGTCTGCTGGGATGACTAGTGATGAGGTCTCCACCAGGATTCCTACTACTAGTGAGCCAAGCAATGCACCGAATGCAGTTCCAAGTCCACCCAGGGTCACAGCAGCGAAGATGAGGAGCAAGATCTGCGCTCCCATGTCCCACTTGATGCCCGGGCGGAAGTAGGCCCAGAGCACACCAGCCAAACCGGCGAGTGCACCTGAGATGATCCAAACGGTGCGGATGACCTTGTCAACATCGATACCCGAAGCTGCGGCCAAGTCTGCGTTGTCCGAGATGGCGCGAGTTGCCTTACCGGTCTTGGACTTCAGTAGCCACCATGCAAAGGCCAAGATCACGGTGATCGAAATAGCCATTGAGATTAGGTCGGTCTGTGACAGCGCAACTGAACCAAACAGAGTGATCTTTGGAGCACCAAAGCCCGGTAGCTGCTCAGTTCCACCACCAATGAAGTACTGGAAGATGTAGCGCACTGCAAGGGCAAGACCGATTGAAACAATCATTAGCTGAACCAGTGCTAGGCCGCGCTTACGCAGCGGCTTCCAAAGCCCTGCGTCTAACGCCCAACCCATGGCTCCAGAGAGTAGAACCGCAACCGGAATTGCAAGCCAGATTGGGAACTGAAGGAGGGTTCCAAGCACCAAAGCTGCAATGGCACCGAAGGTAACCATCTCAGAGTGAGCGAAGTTTGAAAGTCCAGTGGTTCCGAAAACCAGTGAGAGGCCAACGGCTGCTAGCCCGAGCATCAAACCAAAGTTCACACCGTAGATCAGTCGTGCGACGATCTGGTCGAACATCGATACCGTGACGCGCTCGCCCTCACCGATAAAGAAGTTTTGAATTAGCGGCTTGGCCTTGCCAAGCACTGCGTTAGCAGTTCCGTCACCTTCGGTAACGGCAATTCCTTCAGGCAGGGTCTCCTGGTCCAGCTTGACGAGGTACTCATCGCCTTCGCCACCTGGAACTCCGATGTACCACTTGCCGTCTTCGCCGGTAACGGTTGCGGCTTCATAGCCACCACCTGAAACCGAAATGCCTACGCCAGCTAGCGGCTCTCCATCAAGCCTTACGTTTCCCGAGATTCCGTACTCATACTCTTCACCAACGGCATCGGCTTGAGCGGACGTAGATACGCCAGCAAAGCTCAATAGGGCCGCCAGGAAGGTGACAAGCAGTAGTTTCAAGAGCGCCTGAGAGCGCTCAGAGAGGAAGGTCATATGTCCTCCATGTCAGTTGAGCTTCTTCGCTCATTTGGTTCACCCTTAGGGGTATTCCAAAACATTAGCAGCGATAAAGGGAAGTTCCCACGTCTACATAGAAACGTAATCTGGCCTGAGTTCCAATTTGTTTAACTTTTGATACCAAGCCGCCAAAGGTAGACTGGCCCAACAAAGCCCGCTTTCGTGAACGAAGTAGAGGAAACGCTTTTGGAGCTCCAAGACCCTTTCGCACTTGTTGGACTCACCTATGACGATGTCTTGCTGCTTCCAGGCCAGTCTGATGTGGTGCCTTCGGGGGTAAGCACTCAGACTCAGGTCTCACGAAACATCTCAATCAACATCCCGCTGATCTCTTCTGCCATGGACACCGTTACCGAGTCCCGAATGGCAATCTCCATGGCACGCCAGGGCGGCCTTGGGATTTTGCACCGCAACCTATCTATTGACTCCCAAGCCAACCAGGTTGATCTTGTGAAGCGCTCTGAGGCTGGCATGGTTTCTCACCCTGTCACAACCACCCCATACGCAACCATCCAGGAGGTCGACGACCTCTGCGGTAACTACCGGGTCTCTGGTCTTCCAGTGGTTGATGAAGACGGCAAGCTGGTTGGCATCGTCACTAACCGCGACATGAGATTTGTTCTTGAGGTGCAGCGCACCACAACACTCGTTAAAGATGTAATGACCCCAATGCCACTGATCGTTGGCAAGGTTGGCATTAACCCTGACGAAGCTATGGCTCTGCTTGCCCAGCACAGGATTGAAAAGTTGCCGCTTGTTGACGACAACGGAAAGTTGCGCGGCCTGATCACGGTCAAGGACTTTGACAAGAGCGAAAAGTACCCGAACGCATCCAAGGATGGAGCTGGTCGACTCTTGGTAGGCGCGGCTGTGGGAGTTGGCCCAGATGCCTGGGAGCGCTCCATGGCCCTGATTGAAGCCGGCGTTGACATGTTGATTGTGGACACCGCGCACGGCCACAACTCAGCGGTGTTGGACATGATTCGCAAGCTCAAGCTTGAGCCATTCGCTAAGCACACCGACATCGTGGGTGGAAACATTGCAACCCGCGAGGGTGCGCAGGCGATCATTGACGCCGGAGCTGATGGTGTGAAGGTCGGAGTTGGCCCAGGCTCAATCTGCACCACTCGTGTGGTTGCAGGTGTTGGAGTTCCTCAGGTCACCGCTGTCTACCTAGCATCACTTGCCGCTAAGCCAGCCGGGGTTCCAGTTATCGCCGATGGCGGCATGCAGTATTCGGGTGACATTCCAAAGGCACTGGTTGCAGGCGCTAACTCGGTAATGCTCGGTTCGCTATTGGCCGGTACCGATGAGGCACCGGGAGACATTACATATGTAGGTGGAAAGCAGTACAAGACCTACCGTGGAATGGGATCGCTCGGGGCAATGCAGTCTCGCGGCCAGGCGCAGTCTTACTCCAAGGATCGCTATTTCCAGGACGATGTCCTGCGCGAAGACAAGCTGGTTCCAGAGGGCATCGAGGGTCGGGTTCCTTACCGCGGCACAGTTGCGTCAGTTGTGCACCAGCTGGTGGGCGGCTTGCGCGCATCCATGGGCTACGTAGGTGGAGCAACAATTCCTGAACTTCAGTCCAAGGGCAAGTTTGTTCGCATCACCGCAGCAGGACTGCGTGAGTCACACCCTCACGATATTCAAATGACCATCGAAGCCCCTAACTACGGCACCCGCTAGAGAGAATCATGAACGAAATTGAGATTGGCAGATCCAAGCGCGCGAAGCCGGCCTATGCCTTTGACGACATTGCAGTAGTTCCAACCAGAAGAACCCGCGACCCACAGGATGTCTCGACAACCTGGGCTATCGACGCCTACAAGTTTGAGATCCCGGTAGTCGCAGCACCTATGGACTCAGCAATGTCTCCGGCATCTGCGATCGCTCTGGGCCGCCTCGGTGGCTTGGGTGTTCTGGACCTAGAAGGTCTATGGACTAGGTATGAGGACCCAACCCAGCAGCTTGCGGAGATTGCAAATGCCAAGGATGAGGATGCCACTGCCGTTTTGCAGCGCATCTACCAAAAGCCAATTCAGCCGGAGCTAATCACCCAGCGACTAAAGGAGATTCGCGACAGCGGAGTTACCGTTGCTGGAGCGCTATCTCCTCAGCGCACCGCCGAATTCTCTGAGGTCGTTCTCAAGGCAGGCGTTGACCTGTTCGTGATTCGCGGCAACACCGTTTCAGCCGAGCACGTCTCCAAAAACCAGGAGCCGCTAAACCTCAAGGACTTCATTTACAAGCTCGATGTTCCTGTGATTGTTGGCGGGGCAGCAACCTACACCGCTGCATTGCACCTGATGCGTACCGGTGCAGCCGGTGTGCTGGTTGGTTTTGGTGGTGGCGCAGCCACCTCAACTCGCAAGATTTTGGGCATTCACGCACCAATGGCAACCGCGGTTGCTGATGTTGCTGCCGCAAGACGCGACTACATGGATGAGTCCGGTGGACGCTATGTCCACGTAATCGCCGATGGTGGTCTTGGCACTTCAGGCGACATCGTGAAGGCAATTGCCTGCGGCGCTGACGCAGTGATGCTTGGAACAGTTTTGGCTCGTGCCGCAGAAGCACCAGGACATGGTTGGCACTGGGGGCCAGAGGCTGTCAGCCCATCGCTGCCTCGTGGCCAGCGAGTTTGGGTTGGCACCCACGGCACCATCGAAAGCATTTTGAATGGACCTGCCACCACAGCCAATGGCACCGAGAACCTAATCGGAGCGGTTCGTCGCTCGATGGCAACCACTGGTTACTCAGATCTCAAGGAGTTCCAGCGGGTTGATGTTGTGGTGAATCAGTACGAGTAATGGCCCCCACCTTTTGGCAGCTAGCCAGAAAGCCCAAGTGGGTAGCTGGCTTTTTTGCAGCGGCAGCAGTGGCAGTTATCTTTGCCGTTTTGATGCAGTGGCAGCTTGAAAGAACATTCAATGTGGTGGGTATTGACCCAGTTGAAAATGCAGCCGTTCCACTAAGCGAACTAACGCAGCCTGGACCACTGGCCGAAAACGTTTATGACCGCTCAGCTACAGCCAAGGTCAAGTTGGACCCAGTCAATTCATTCGTTGTGCAGGACAGACTTCAGTTGGTTGGAGATGAACCAGTACGGGGTTATTGGCTAATCACCAATTCTTATGTTGATGGCGCAAGCCTCACCCTCGCGGTTGGTTTTTCTGAAGACCTAGCTGAGGTTCAGCAGGCTCAGTCGAGACTCGAGGCCAAAGAGTTCGAAATCACCGGTTACCTTCAACCAACCGAAGCACCAGAGTCAAAAACCGATGGTGGCTTACTTCAGTCGCTGTCGTTGGCTCAACTAATCAACCTTTACTCAAGCGATGAGATTGTCAGCTACCCGGTATTCGTGATTGTCCAAGAGGGCATCGACGTTGGATTAGAGACAATCAGCATCAACATTCGCCAGCAGGAGATCCAAATCAACTGGCTCACCGCTTTCTATGCGGTTGAGTGGGCCTTCTTCATTGTGGCTGCCTTCTACATTTGGTGGCGACTAGTTAGAGATGAGCAACTTCGAATCCAGGAAGCAGAAGAAGCAAGTGGCGCTGCATAGAGCCATCGTTAGGGTCCTGGACCCAATCGGTCTGCATGCTAGGCCCGCGGGCCAGTTGGTGAAACTCGTCAACGATTCTGGCTTGGCGGTTCGCATCGGGAGAGCAGACGACGAACTGGTCCCGGCTAACTCTCCACTGCGCGTTATGGCGCTCAAGGCAAAATCCGGAGACGAGCTGCAGCTAGAAGTCGAGTCCGAGGATTCGGAAAAAGCAAAATCCCTAATTGCCGCAATCGTCCAGGTGCTGGGGGCCAGCAAGTGACCCTGCAACCTGGAGCAGTTCTTGCAGGTATCGGCATAGGCCTTGAGGCAGTCAGCGCTGAGGTTTTTCGAGTAGCTCCACGCACGCAGCAACCGCAGCGCACAAGAGCGGGAACCATCTCCCAAGAGAAGGACTTGCTAGTTGCCGCAGTTGCCAAGGTTTCCCAAGAACTTGAGGCGATGAGTGCTAGCGCTGAGCCAACGAATTCCGAGATTCTGCAGGCATTGAGTTTCATGATTTCAGACCCAGAGCTCTTGGCTGCTGCGACGAGCCACATTGAAAAGGGTTGGACCGCGGGTAGCGCACTGTTTTTGGCGGTGGAGGAGTTTGCCCAACTTCTAGCTGGCGATCCTCACCTGGAGGAGCGGGCAGCAGATCTCAAAGATCTTGCGAGTCGGGTATCCGCAGAACTAAACGGCAATGGTCTTGGTTTGAGTGTTCCACTTTCGGGGAAGGTGGTGTTGGTTGGCGAGGAGTTTTTCCCAACCGATGTTGCACAGTTTGGTAAGGCAGTTGTGGGCGTTGTTACAACCAAGGGTGGGCCAACGTCTCACACCGCGATCATCTTGAGATCCATGGGTATACCCGCGGTGATTGGTTGTTCTCAGGCGGCGGAGCTTGTGGATGGCCAAACTGTGTTGGTCGACCCGGCAGGTGACCGAGTAGTGGTTGATGCAGACCTGGCCTTAGCAACCAAGAGCATTAACTTGATTGCCAAGTCATTCGAACCAATCATCCCGGTGCGGGCAAACATCGGATCACTGTCCGATTCAGTTCGGGCTGCCACAACCTCAGCGGATGGTGTCGGACTATTGCGCACTGAGTTGCTTTATCTCGCTCAACAATCCGCACCATCGATTGATGACCAGACGAAGAGCTATGCCGAAATCTTTACTGCCGCCCCTGAGGGTCCAGTCGTAGTTCGAACCATAGATGTCTCAACTGACAAACCAGTTCCGTTCCTATCTGTTGATCCAAGCGATGCAGCGATCCCTGGCTACAGCCTGCTCAGGGACAACAGGGGGTTTGTGCTGGGTCAACTGGAGAGTATTGAGAGGGCTAGGGCCAGCACTGGTAAAGATGTTTGGGTAATGGCCCCAATGATTGCCAGCGCTCAAGAGGCCCGTGAGTTCACTGAGTTAGCTAGATCAATCGGCAGCTACAAGGTCGGCGTCATGGTGGAGATTCCTGAGCTGGCAACCTCAGTATCCGAGCTAGCTGGCAACGTCGACTTTCTGTCTGTTGGTACAAATGACCTTTCTCAGTTTTTGTTTGAGACCAATCGGTTGGCACCGCTAAGTCCTGCTCTGCTGAGCCCCTGGCAACCCAAGTTGATTCAATTACTTAGTCGCATCGCAAAAGATGCCAGGGTCGCCGGAATCTCTACCGGGGTTTGCGGCGAAAGCGCATCCGACCCGGTATTTGCGATTGTCCTGGCAGGGCTTGGATTTGATTCGGTTTCTGCGTCCATGTCACAGGTGGGGGCAGTAAGAACCGCACTGTCATCGGTGAGCTTGGAACAGGCAAGTCAAATCGCTCAGATTGCATTGAGTGCGGACTCAGCGGAGTCGACCAAGGCAATGGTGTTGGCAGCGCTTAGAGAGCTGTAGTGCGGAAGCTAAACTTCTCCCATGCCCATCTCGCCTTCTCAAGCACCCAAGATTCGCAACGTAATCAAGTTCTTCCGAGTCTCCTCTTATGTGACCGGAATCTTCCTAATGTTGCTGATGATCACCTGGGGAATCAGAAGGCTGCCATTTCTAGGTTATGACCTGTGGCTTGGTGGTCCGAATGGCTTCATCACCTTCGAAAGCTATGGCGTTGAGGGCGAGGGATTGCCTGAGGTTGGAGCCAACCTCACCGTCTGGATTTTGATTATTCACGGCTGGCTTTATGTTGTTTACCTGATCGCTGACTTCAGGCTTTGGACTTTGCTGCGTTGGCCGTTCACCAGGTTCCTCATCATTGCATTGGGCGGCATCGTGCCACTGCTTTCTTTCTACACCGAGGCAAAGTACGGCAAGGTGGCGAAGGCAGAACTAGCCGAGATTGAGTCACGCGCATGAAGCCGGTACTCGTAGTTGACTTTGGTGCGCAGTATGCCCAGCTGATCGCCCGCCGTGTGCGCGAAGCGAATGTCTTTTCCGAGATCGTCCACCACAACATCACTGCGGCTGAGGTTTTGGCGAAGGATCCAGCAGCAATCATTCTTTCTGGTGGCCCATCGAGTGTTTATGAGGCTGGGTCCCCCCAGCTTGACCAGGCAATTCTGGACCTTGGGATTCCGGTGCTGGGCATTTGCTACGGCTTTCAGGTATTGGCTCAGGCACTTGGCGGCAAGGTGGATAAGACCGGTAAGCGCGAGTATGGCGCCACCGACCTTTCACTAAGCAATGGTGGTGTACTGCTAGCCGGGCAGCCACAGTTGCAGGTTTGCTGGATGAGCCACGGCGACCAGGTCGTTCAGGCACCCGCAGGCTTTAGCGTTTTGGCATCAACCGACACCACACCGGTTGCAGCCTTCGAGAGTGTCGAGAAGAAGATATTTGGAGTGCAGTGGCACCCAGAGGTAAAGCACTCTCAGCAGGGTCAGCGAGTTCTTGAGAACTTCCTCTACCAGGGTGCTGGCATTGCTCCAACCTGGAACTCGGGAAACGTTATTGCCGAGCAGGTTGAAAAGATTCGAGCTCAGGTTGGCGATGCAAGAGTTATCTGCGGTCTTTCCGGGGGCGTTGATTCAGCGGTTGCAGCAGCGATTGTTCACAAAGCTGTTGGCGATCAGTTGACCGCAGTCTTTGTTGACCATGGCCTACTGCGCAAGGGTGAGGCCGAGCAGGTGGAGCGCGACTATGTCGCCGCCACCGGCATTCGCCTTGTCACTGTCGATGCTGAAGAGAAGTTCTTGTCGGCGCTCGCGGGCGTATCTGACCCAGAGACCAAGCGCAAGATTATTGGCCGGGAGTTCATCCGAACTTTCGAGGAAGCAGAAAAGAAGTTGGTTGCTGAGGCCAAGGCTGACAACCGACCAATCAAGTTTTTAGTTCAGGGAACTTTGTATCCGGACGTAGTTGAGTCCGGTGGCGGTGCCACCGCTGGCATCAAGTCACACCACAACGTTGGTGGACTGCCAGATGATTTGGACTTTGAGTTGATTGAGCCGCTTCGCACCCTGTTCAAGGATGAGGTTCGAGCTATTGGTGCAGAGCTTGGGTTGCCAGCAGAGATTGTCCAGCGCCAGCCATTCCCAGGACCGGGGCTTGGAATCCGCATCGTCGGAGAGGTGACCAAGGAGCGTCTTGACCTATTGCGCGATGCAGACGCGATTGTTCGTGAAGAACTCACCAAGGCTGGCCAGGATGCCGAGATTTGGCAGTGCCCAGTGGTGTTGCTGGCAGATGTGAGATCGGTTGGAGTTCAGGGTGATGGTCGAAGCTACGGCCATCCAATCGTGCTCCGTCCAGTGTCCTCTGAGGATGCGATGACCGCAGACTGGTCGCGCTTGCCCTATGACCTGCTGGCAAAGATTTCTAACCGCATTACCAATGAGGTTGCGGGTGTGAACCGAGTGGTGCTGGACATTACCTCCAAGCCACCGGGCACCATCGAGTGGGAGTAGTCATGGAAGTTTTTGGACACCGGGGAGCCTGCGGCTACCTGCCCGAAAACACCATGGAGTCATTCGAGCTCGCATTTGCCCAAGGTGCCGATGCAATCGAGTTTGACGTCGTAATGACAAAAGATGGGCATCCAGTCATCCTGCATGACGATGACCTGACCCACACCACAACTGTCAGCCAAACCAATCTGCCTCACAAAGTTTTCGAGCTAACCCTCGCCGAGCTGAAGTCCTTGCGAGCCAAAGAGCGCTACCCAGCCAGAGTGGAGTCGGCGGCTCACGATGGTGAATTTGAAATCCCTACTTTGGCTGAGGTCTTGGCAAACCCGGCATTCGATGAAAAGCACCTGATTGTTGAGGTCAAGCACGGCAAGCAGTTTCAAGACCTAGGGCTGGATATCGTCTCCGCGACAGCAGATGCCTTGGCTAACTCTGGCTACCAGGCTAGGGGCATCCAAATCACCATCGAGTGCTTTGAGTTTGGAATTCTGCGCCAGCTCCGCAATCTGATTCAGGGACCCAAGTTTGTGTTTCTGTCTGCTCCAGACACCCTGCCCGATGGTTACTCCGAGCTCACCGATGATCTCCTCATGGAGATTGCGGCTGAGTTTGATGGGGTGTCGGTTGCAATACCAATGCTGTTTCAGAGCAGTTTGGTTGAGCGAGCGAAGAAACTTGGCCTAACTGTTTTTGCCTACACCGCCAGAGTTGAGACAGCCGAGGGCGATCCCGATAGTTGGTTCAGAAAGCTAATTCAAACCGGTGTCGATGGTTTGTTTGCCGACCAACCAGACCGCCTGGTCAGCCTTGTCCGAGCGACCCCCTAGGCTACCTGCGATGCAGTTAGACCTATTTGATTCAAAAAACCCAGATGCCCTGCTTGAGGGACTTAATCCTCAGCAGCGTGAGGCTGTTGCCTACCGCGGCAAAGCGCTGTTGATTGTGGCGGGAGCGGGTTCCGGCAAGACCCGAGTTCTTACTCACCGCATCGCCCACATGCTGGCAAACAAAGAACTTTGGCCGTCTCAGGTATTGGCCATCACCTTCACCAACAAAGCGGCTGCCGAGATGCGCGAGCGAGTCGAATCACTGGTTGGTGCATCGAGCGAGGGCATGTGGATCAAGACTTTCCACTCTGCCTGTCTCATGATTCTCAGGCGCGAAGCTGACCGACTGGGTCACGATGCAAACTTCACCGTTTATGACACTGGCGACACCCGGGCTCTTTTGAAGCGACTGCTTCGCGAGGCCGGTGCAGAGGATGCCGACATCAAGCCGCAGCAGGCTGCAGCAATAATCTCGAACGCAAAGAACGAGCTCAAGGATGCCGAAGACTTCGCCAGAAACGCAGATCGTTCAAACCCCAGAGAGCGAATTGTTGCTGAGGTTTACCAGGCCTACACCCGAGAGCTGCAGCGCAACAACGCTTTTGATTTTGATGACCTAATTGGCGAGACCGTGCACTTGATGCGCGCCTACCCTGAGGTTAGAGCTAGGTATCAGAAGCGCTTTAGGCACATTTTGGTTGATGAGTATCAGGACACCAACCACGCTCAATATGCATTGATTCGCGAGTTCACCAGAGAACTTCCCGATGAGTACGCAAACTTTGATGAGCGCACAGGCGAGGTAATCCCAGCATCTGATCTAACGGTGGTAGGTGACTCTGACCAGTCGATCTATGCATTCCGTGGAGCCGACATAAGAAACATCACTGAGTTTGAGCGAGACTTCCCCGGAGCTCACACAATCTTGCTGGAGCAGAACTATCGCTCCACCCAAAACATCCTCTCGGGTGCTAACGCGGTCATTTCCCAAAACCCGTATCGCCCGGCGAAGAACCTTTGGACAGACTCTGGAGCTGGCGAAAAGATCACCCTCTTCACCGCCTTTGATGAGCGCAATGAGGCTGCGTTCTTGGTGGATAGGGTCAAGCGCTTGCATGAGCAGGGCGTGAACTATCGCGATATGGCAGTGCTTTATAGAACCAACGCCCTTACCCCAGCGGTTGAAGCCGAGCTAAAGAGCCAGCGGATTCCCTATGCGGTTATCGGAGGACTCAAGTTCTTCGAGCGCAAGGAAATCAAGGACGCGCTCGCCTATCTATCTGCAATCTCTAACGGTCGAAATGATGAAGCAGTTAGGCGGGTGCTGAACCTCCCTACCCGCGGTATTGGTGAGAAGACCGAACTAAAGATTGCCCAGCTTGCAAGAGCAAATGATCTTTCTTTCCGGCAGGCCATGATGCACGCCAATGAGCTTGGGCTAGGCCCAAAGCTCACCGCTAGCGTCACCTCATTCGCAGACCTGCTAAATGAACTTGAGGCCGTAACCGTGACCGACGGGCCAGCTGATCTTTTGAAGTTGACCCTGGAGCGAAGCGGCTATCGCGCGGAGTTGGAAGCAAGTCGCGATCCGCAGGATGAGGCGAGAGTAGAAAACCTTGATGCGCTCTTGGGCCAGCTCTTTGACTGGCAGGCGCAGAACCCAGAGGGCACGGTTGCCGATTACCTATCTGAGGTAACGCTTGCTGCTGCCGCGGATGAGATTGAAGATGAGTCCGGCTCGCTATCACTGATGACCCTGCACACTGCCAAGGGTCTGGAGTATCAGGTGATTTTCTTGATGGGTCTTGAGCAGGGAACGCTGCCTCACGTTCGCGCATTTGATGAGCCCGGAGGGCTGCAGGAAGAGCGCAGGCTGATGTATGTGGGTATGACCAGAGCGAGAGAAAAGCTGTTCATTTCACACGCGCTGCAGCGCACGCTGTTTGGTAACACCGCGAGCTTTATCCCTTCCGCTTTCCTCAACGACATCCCACAGGATCTGCTTGAGATAGAAGGCGCAGAGCGCGATGCCCTTCGCCCGATAAACCCCTCTGAGCGCAAGAGCAGTTGGGCCGGGGCGATCAATACACCCGCCCAGATTCGAGACAACAAAGACCTTGAGCTCGCAGTTGGCGATCGAATTCAACACGAGGCTTTTGGTGAGGGCAAGGTGATTGCGGTCGCAGGCAATCCTCCGCGTCAGACCGCTGAGGTTAGGTTCTCCTCGGGCATGACTAAGCGCTTGCTGGTCAAGATGGCACCAATTGAAAAGCTCTAACTACAGCTTGAGGCAGTTGATTTCTCGCTAAACTGACTGGCGTTGCCCGCCAATCGGAATCGGAAAAACCACGTGGATCTATTTGAGTATCAAGCCCGCGACCTATTCGAAAAGTACGGGGTTCCCGTACTCCAGGGTCGAATCGCAGACACCCCAAGCGAAGCAGAAGCCGCAGCGGCAGCCATTGGTGGCACCGTTGTAGTCAAGGCACAGGTAAAAACTGGTGGCCGCGGCAAGGCCGGTGGCGTGAAGGTTGCCCACTCTCCAGCTGAAGCTAAGGAGAAGGCTGAGCAGATTCTTGGTCTAGACATCAAGGGTCACGTTGTAAAGCGCGTGATGATTGCCCAGGGTGCACAGATTGAGCGCGAGTTCTACTTCTCAGTCTTGCTAGACCGCTCCAACCGCACCTTCCTCTCGCTTTGCAGCGTTGAGGGTGGCATGGAGATCGAGCAGCTAGCTGTTGAGCGTCCAGAGGCACTCGCCAAGATTCCGGTATCCGCAGTCTCGGGTATCGACAAGGCAAAGGCTCGTGAGATTGCAATCGCTGGTGGCTTCCCAACCGAGTTGGTTGACGCCGTTGCAGATGTATTCGTCAAGCTCTACAAGGTTTTCAAAGAGGAAGACGCGACTTTGGTCGAGGTCAACCCATTGGTTCTAACCAAGGACGGTGACATCGTCGCTCTTGACGGCAAGGTCACTTTCGATGACAACGCCGAGTTCCGTCACGACCGCGAGTCCATGGAGCGCGATGTTTTGGACCCTCTAGAGGCTAAGGCCAAGGAGATGGACCTCAACTACGTAAAGCTTGATGGCGAGGTCGGCATCATCGGTAATGGTGCTGGTCTAGTGATGAGCACCCTGGATGTTGTTGCTTACGCAGGTGAGCGTCACGGCGGCGTCAAGCCAGCCAACTTCCTAGACATCGGTGGCGGTGCTTCTGCAGAGGTTATGGCTGCTGGCCTAGATGTGATTCTGAATGACCCACAGGTCCGTAGCGTATTCGTCAACGTATTCGGTGGAATCACCGCCTGTGACGCTGTTGCAAACGGAATCGTAGGAGCGCTAAACACCCTGGGTGACCGCGCTTCCAAGCCACTGGTTGTTCGCCTAGACGGCAACAACGTAGAGAAGGGTCGCGAGATCCTGAACAACTTCAACCACCCGCTAGTGACTCTGTCCGAGACCATGGACGGCGGAGCCGACAAGGCCGCCGAGCTAGCAAACAAGTAGGGA
>ERZ1022756.236-NODE-236-length-18343-cov-4.090059_pt1 | contig 18343 bp, 18 predicted proteins | sample MGYA00520902_ERZ1022756 | MGnify/ENA primary metagenome ERZ1022756 (study PRJEB33162, sample SAMN09537601) | freshwater metagenome | isolation source: freshwater | place: Canada:Alberta | collected 2017-07 | study: EMG produced TPA metagenomics assembly of the...
ATGTTTATCAAGGGCGCCAGCGGTAATGCGGTGCTGATCGGATCCTTCGTAAACTCCGGGACCGAGGCAATCATCGCAACCATCCAAACTGAGGATGCAAGTGGCGAGGTAGTCCGAGTCGCTTTTGAGGTTGAAGCGGGCAAAAAGTTTGATCTCGGCTACAACGGCACCGAAGGTATCGTTCTGCCACTCAAGGGAATCCCTGGCTCAATCCACCCGGTTTACCTATCTGGTTTCACCGACCCAATCGAGATGAATGTCCCAATTCTTGACGGAACCCTTGCGGAGTACCGACCATTTGTTGAGTCGCTGAACTAAATCTCGAACTTGTAGCCAAGACCGCGAACGGTCTGTAGCAGCTTTGGCCTTGACGGGTCTTCCTCGATCTTTGATCTGATTCGCTTCACGTGAACATCCAAAGTCTTGGTGTCACCGAAGTAATTTGAGCCCCAGACTCGGTCAATGATTTGACCTCTGGTCAAAACGCGGTTGACGTTCTCCATCAGTAGCTCCAGAAGCTCGAACTCCTTCAGTGGCATCTGAATCGGAGTGCCATCAACTGTCACTGTGTGACGCTCTATATCCATGACAACTGGGCCTGCACGGAGCATGCCCTGCTCGGCGTGAACAACCTCGCGGCCCCTGCGCATAACCGCCTTCATTCGAGCCAACAGCTCCCGTGTTGAATATGGCTTGGTCACATAGTCGTCAGCACCTAGCTCAAGCCCAACCACCTTGTCGATCTCCGCGTCCTTGGCGGTGAGCATGATGATCGGCACCTCTGAGCTGGTTCTGATCTGCCGGCAAACCTCGTTACCGGAAAGACCTGGAAGCATGAGGTCAAGCAAGATCATGTCTGGACCATGGCTTTGGAATAGGGCTAGAGCAGCATTGCCATCCTCTGCCTCAATGACGTCATATCCCTCCTTTTGCAACAGATACACCAGAGGTTCGCGAAGGTTAACTTCGTCTTCAACTACCAGTACTCGAGTCATTTATTCTTCCTTGTGAGCTGGAATGCGAATGGTGAATGTGGAGCCAACTCCAGGTTGCGAGAAGAGCTTTATCTCTCCTCGGTGGTTTGCTGCTACGTGTTTCACAATTGCCAAACCAAGTCCAGTGCCGCCAGTCTCTCGGGATCTGGACGGGTCAACTCGGTAAAAGCGCTCGAAGATTCGTTCTTGTTCGGATTCTGGAATTCCCAGACCTGAATCAGTGACTGCTATTTCAGCCACACCTTCAACCAGCTTGCAGCCGATACCAACCTGGGTTCCTGGCTCGGAGTAAACAATGGCGTTCTCGATGAGATTGCGCACCGCGGTGGTCAGCATCTCATAGTCGCCTAGGACCTGAATGCTTTCACCGGGGTCAGAGGCTAGGCGAATGTTTCGCTTTTCGGCCAAAACCTGGTTTCGCTCGACCGCATCGGTCACCACAGTGCCAAGCTCGATGACCTTGGCATTTTCCAAGCTGCCCGCGCCTTGAACCCTAGAAAGTTGCATTAGCTCCTGAACCAAATTGGCAAGTCGCTGACTCTCGCGAATCAGCGAGTTGGAGAACTTGTCAATTGCAGCAGGGTCATCTTTAGCTCCCTGCAAGGCCTCGGCTAGTAAACCGATTGCTCCGATCGGAGTCTTTAGCTCGTGAGAGACGTTAGCGACAAAGTCACGTCGAGTGTCCTCAAGCTTCTTTGATTCAGTGCGGTCATCCACCAGCAGCATGACGTATGTGTCAGCGAATCGAGCTGCAGTTGCATGCACCCAGACAGTCTCCTTGCGAAGCCCTGTCTCTAGGTCAAAGTCCACAGTCACAGCCCCAGACTGCTCCCGGGCGCGATCGGCCAGCTTGACGAGATTTGCGTGAATAAGCCGGCGGTTTTGCACCAGTCCGAATTGAATTGCTCCCGGGGAAGCTCGCAAAACATTGTTTTGAGAGTCCAGCACAACACCTGCGGTTGCAATGACATCGACCACCTGGGAGGCAACCTGCTCAAAGGCATCAAACTGAGTGTCTGATTCCTCTGACTTGCGCGACCAAAGGGCCATGTCTCTCCACCTGCCTATGTTCACCAGGTTAACAGCAAACATTTGGTCTTACACTATTGAGAAGAGGCACCCGGCGCATTGCAGTTAGCCGCTGATTGGCTACAAATTCAGCAAATGTTTGCTTTGTGACTCAAGGATGTACTCACAAAGAGAAACGAGGGGCCATGCGCGAAGTATTCAAGCAAGAGCTAACTGAAGTCCAAACCCGTCTTGTTGAGCTGGCAGCATCTGCCGAGGCGGTAATGAGCAAGGCCTCCAGGGCATTTCTAAACTCCGATGTGACACTGGCCGACGAGGCCCTTGCACTTGCAAGCGCGAATGAGAACCGCGCGCTCGACCTGGATGAGCTTGTATTGAAGGTGCTTGCAACCCAGTCTCCTGTAGCTCGCGACCTACGAATCTTGGTTTCGGCACTTCGAATGAGTGCATCAATCGAGCGCATGGGATCTCTGGCGTCGCACATTGCAGCGATTGCTCGCTACCGCTTCCCAGGAAACGCAGTTCCAGCATCGCTTCGACAGACCTTTGAGGACATGGCACGCATCGACCTAGAGCTAGTTGCAAAGGCAATCAAGCTACTTGGAAATACCGACCTGGACTTGGCTCGAGAAATTCAGGCTCAGGACGAGGCCGTAGACCGCCTACACCGCAAGGTATTCGACACCGTTTTGGCACCGGACTGGAAAGAAAACGCCATGTTCACCGTGGATGTGACACTCGCTTCGCGTTACTTCGAGCGATTCGCAGACCACGTGGTGGACATCTCTGCCAAGGTCAGCTTCTTGCAGACCGGCGAGTGGGCCGAGAACCAGTGATTAAATTCAAGTGAAACCCCCGGATCTAGGTCCGGGGGTTTTTCTTTTTGACTACTTTTTGCCCTGATTGGCAACTGCTGCCGCACCAGCTGCAGCAGCCTCTGGGTCAAGATACTCGCCGCCAGAAACAAGTGGCTTCAGGTTTGCATCGAGCTTGTAGTGCAGTGGGATACCGGTTGGGATGTTTAGCTCGGCGATCTCATCGTCAGATACCCCATCAAGGTGCTTCACAAGAGCACGCAGTGAATTGCCGTGCGCTGTGACCAATACGGTCTTTCCGCTTCTAAGTTCTGGAGCAATCGCGTCATCCCAGTAAGGCATCATTCGAACTAGAACATCCTTCAGGCACTCGGTCTTCGGCAGTTCGCTTCCAAGGCCTGCGTAGCGCTCATCGTGAGCCTGGGAGTACTTGTTGTCGTCTGAAATTTCAGGTGGCGGAACATCAAAGCTTCTTCTCCAGGTCTGGAAAAGTTCTGGTCCGTACTTTGCCAAGGTCTCTGCCTTGTCGAGCCCCTGCAACGCTCCGTAGTGGCGCTCGTTGAGGCGCCAGGAGCGAATGGTTGGAATCCAGTTTCTGTCGATCTGGTCCAGTGCGATGTGTGCGGTGTTGATTGCCCGCTTGAGAACGGAGGTGAACAGGATGTCTGGCTTCAACCCAGACTCGTTCAACAGCTGTCCAGCGCGCTTGGCCTCGGTTCGGCCCTGATCGCTGAGATCAACGTCCACCCAACCGGTGAAGAGGTTGGCCTGGTTCCAGACGCTGTTGCCGTGACGAAGAAGGATGAGGTTGTAGGTCATGGGTGAAGTTTAGTCAACCTGTGGAAGCAGCTTTCTAGCGGTGGGTGCATCTATTCCGGCCGCCTCGCAAAGGTCCACCACCATAGGCCTGAACTGCATCAAAACTGATACCTCAGAAATCGTTAGGTCGCCAGGAAACTTCTTTGGGTCCAGCTCTTTGATGAGCTTTGAAAGATACTTGCGAGCTTTTTGAGCAATTGAGAAATCGTCCGATGAAGTCTCAATCAGCTCCACCGCAAGCAAAACCTTGGATGCTAGATCAGCCAGGGCTGGCCTTGGCTTGCCGTCTCGAACCAAGTATTCGACTCGTCTAGCAACAACTCTGAGGTTTCGAGTGGCCAAATCCATGCCCTCCAGCACAACCTGCTGGGCGGCAATTTCCTTTGATGCCCACCGGTAGAACGGGGAGATCTTTGAAATTGCAGTTGCGCTCTCGAGAGACCCTCGCCAGTTGTCAACAATTGGTTGGGTTTGTCTAATTCGACCCAGCGCTCGGTCTGCCAGGTCCTCATTCGGACTGAGCAAAGCGGATCGAACATCGCTAAGTGTCTCTTTGAAGGCCATGAATAGAGCAGCGGAGTCTCGCCTTGAAAGTTTGATCGGATTTCTAGGCATGAGTGCAGTGAAGGCGAGGGCAACCAATCCGCCAATCACTCCGTCAATAGCGCGCGCAAACACTCCACCGGAGGGTTCCTGCAAAAGCTGAACCAGAACTGCCTGCAGTGTCACCGTGAGCGCGAAAGCGGGGTTTGCGGAAACCAGCCTTGCCACCAGCAACGCAGAACCCATCGCTACAAACAGCTGGATCGGACCACTGCCAAAGCTCAGTAGCAGAAGCTCGCTGAGCGCGATGCCAAAAACCATCGCTATTGCGGTGGTCATAACTCGGTCTGGGCGGGTGTCGCGGCTAAATCCCAGCGAGGAGATTGAGACCGTTACTGCCAAAAGCGGCACCGGGTGGCTGAGTCCGAAGCGGGCAATCAGATATGCGGTTGTAGCTGCCAGCACAATCTGGGCGATAGTCCAGAGTGAATCAATGATTCGACTCAGGCCGCCCTTGAAGCTGAAGATCACTTGCGGCCGCTGAGCTTGAAGGCGGCAGGGCGTGGGAGGTTGGCAGCCTTGCCTGCGTCGTGAGGCACCAGGACCTGCTGGGTGGCTTGGTATCGGTTCTCACCAACTGCGATCGAAAGATCCAGGTATGGGGTAACTCGTGACACTAGGGCGAGCGCAATCGAACCAATTTCGTAGTGCAGGGAGGCTGCAACAACTTTCCCCACCTCTTTGTCGCCATAGAAGACTGCCTCTCCAGGGTTGGCAAGCACATCACCCTGCTCGAGATGAAGAATGATTAGACGACGTGGTGGGTGACCCAGGTTATGGATTTTTGCCACGGACTCTTGGCCTCTGTAGCAACCCTTGGATAGGTGCACTGCGGAGGCCAGCCAGTCAAACTCATGAGGCAGGCTCTTGTCGTCGATGTCAGAAAGTTCCGGCCTTCCCGCAGCAATCCGCAGTGCCTCGAATGCCATTAGGCCAGCTCGCTCGATATCTGGCAGCTTGGCCACCAAATACTCGCGGTAGGGAAAGTCTGCTCGCTCTGCGGCGTATTGCACTGACCCCTTGGCTTCGCCGGAAAAACCATCAACCCAGCACGGTGCATCTAGTTCTAGGTCTTTGAACGCTCCAACAATCAAAAACTCTGGTTCGGTAATTGCCACCTTGGTTCTAAAGACCATCTTGCTTAGCCACAAGCGAAGTGCTTCGCTACTGACAGAGCTAGTGATAATCAGGCAAGAGTCTTCGGTTGCGATGATCTTGAGCTGGAATTCGATGTGGCCGGTTGGGGTCAAAAGCAGTGATTCTGTTGACTCTCCAGGAGCTAGATTCAAGATGTTCTGCGAGGTGAGCGAGTGCAGCCACTTCTTGGCCTCTTCGCCCTTGACCTCAATAACACTTTGGTCTTCGCGCAGCACAATTGCGTTTCCCTCGGCGAGTTTTCGCTGCTCGGCTAGTGGATTGCCAAAGTGTTGATTACTCAACGCGTTCCAACCTTGCCGAGGCGTGAGACTTCAGAGACTCGCCAAGGGCTGCCATGTCCCAGGCCCAGAGCAGAGCACCCTCTACCAAACCAAAGATCCTGGTAGCAGAGTTGTACTCCTTGGCATTTGGTGAACGCATCACTGCATCGGTTGCGATATCGACTCGAGCACCCTTGATCTGACCGAAGTAAAGCTCTGCGACTCCGGTTGGAGAAACAATCATGGCCTCGATGTCAAAGCCGCCGTTTTTGTTTCTGTGAAGCTCTAGATCTTCTCTAACGCTCAACAGCTGTTGGCCATCCGATGGCAAGAAGCCAGGACCTGCGTCGGAAGAATTGGAGGTTCGAGAAAGGCTCCAGAAGCCTCGCTCTTGAGCCAGCAAAGCGCCCTGCTTATCTGTTACGTCAGAAAGAAACTCGAGCTTGCCGTTTTTGTGGGGAACAAAGCTCATAGTTTGAAAGAACTCGGTTTCCCCCTCCTGGCCTGCGGTGGGGTAATTGATGATGCCGCTGCCGCGCCATGAGCCAACTAGAAAAGTGAAGGGGGTTAGCTCAATTGGAAGGTCGTCGGGTATGACGAACAATCTAGCGCTGCCCCTTGAAGAGCCTGAAAACGACTAGGGCAGAGATTGCGCCAATTGAGGCGGTGGCCAGAACCAACATTCCGGTGAAGAAGATTTCGATTGCCAAGAGCATGAGTAAATCCTAACTCAGCAAAACCCAGAGGGTTAGAACACCGAGAATGGCAAAACTGCCAGCCGAAACATAGACCTGTTGACGCACGGTGTCTTTGGCTTTCGCGGACACTAGGTGCTCGATGCTAACCAGTGCAATCGATGCACCCGCGAGGCCAGCAAAAACGGTATAGATCTCTGGTGTTTCAAGATTCATTACAGAAAAGACACCAACTAGTGCCACCCCGAGCCAGATTGCGACGATCTGGAACCACTGCTTACTCACAGGCCCCACTCTATCCGCACTATCATTCAAGAATCTGGAGGGTGCGATGGCGTCGGTTTTGTTTATCAGCGCTGCCTCTGACGCGCCTGTCCCCCAGCTGGAAATCCTCGGGCACTCGATACGCCAAATCGACATGGACCCAGCCCAACTAGCAGCCGCACCGAGGCATGACCTCACAGTGCTGGATTGCCGAGGCAACCTACTTCAGGCGAAGTCAATGGCCAGGATTTTGCAGGCTGCAGGCTGGCAGATACCGATCATGCTTTGGATTGAAGAGTCGGCCCTGGCTGCAATGAATTCAGAGTGGGGACTGCGGGACTTTTTGCTAACCAGTGCATCGATTGCAGAGATTGACGTTCGAATCAAGCTGGCGCTGGGCTCCCAAACTGGGGGCGTGACCGTGAAGAACAAGACGGGATTGGTTATCGATGAGGTGAGCTACACCGCAAAGATAAACGGCCGCACCCTGGATTTGACTTACAAAGAGTTTGAACTCTTGCGCCACCTCAATGACAACCCTGGGCGGGTGTTCTCCAGGGAACAGCTGCTGAGTGAGGTCTGGGGTTATGACTACTTTGGTGGCACCAGAACCGTCGATGTTCACGTCAGACGACTTCGGGCCAAGCTTGGAGAACATGAGTCGCTGATTGGCACTGTCAGAAACGTCGGTTACCGCCTGAATCCCGAGGGAACCGTCGAGGACTAAAGAATTTACTTTCCAACCTTGACGCAGGTGGGAAGATTGAACCTATGTCTGAAGAAACCACGGCGATCTTTCGCCCCGACTCGCAACCCGATCTGCCTGCAGATCGGTTCCTAGATCGCGAGTTGAGTTGGCTGGATTTCAATCAGCGAGTGCTTGAACTGGCCGAGGACGACTCAATTCCTTTACTCGAGCGGGTCCATTACCTCAGCATCTTCGCTTCCAACTTGGATGAGTTCTTTATGGTTCGCGTGGCATCTCTGAAGCGCAGGGTTGCCACCGGCATCGCGGTTCAGTCCGCTTCGGGCAACAGCCCCCAGGAGATTTTGGTTCAGATCTCAAACCGAGCAAAGAAGCTCCAGTCGCGGCACGCAGAACTGTTCAAAAACCAAATCGAACCAAGTCTGCACGGCCACGGAATCAAGGTTGTGCGTATCTCGACCTTGAACGAGAGTCAAAAGGCGAAGCTGCACGACTACTTTGCGAGCCAGGTTTTCCCAGTTCTAACCCCGCTTGCAGTTGACCCCGCTCACCCTTTTCCATACATCTCTGGACTCTCACTGAACCTTGCCGTGGTGTTGCAAAACCCAGCAAATCAAACCGAGCACTTTGCCAGGGTGAAGGTGCCGCCGCTACTTCCAAGGTTTGTGGCAGTCGAAGGTGAACCAAACACCTACGTGCCACTTGAGAATGTGATGGGCGAGTTTCTTGGGGAACTATTCACCGGCATGACGGTAGTTCAACACCACACCTTCCGCGTTACTCGAAATGAGGACCTCGAGGTTGATGAGGACGAGGGCGAGAATCTTCTGGTTCAACTCGAGAAGGAGCTCTTGCGCAGGCGCTTCGGCCCTCCGGTTCGACTTGAGGTAGCCCAGGACATTGCCCCTAAAGTTTTGGATCTACTGATGCGCGAGTTGGATATCGAAACCCACGACGTCCACCACCTACCCGAGCCACTGGATCTTCGAAACCTGAGCTCAATTGCATTTTTGCCAATCAAGGCACTGCACTTTGAAAAGCACCAGGTGACCACCAACCGCTATCTAGAGGCGGATGAGGACGAGGCTGCCGACATTTTTGCCTCACTGCGCGAGCGTGAAGTATTGGTGCACCACCCCTACGAATCCTTTGCAACCTCAGTGCAGGCCTTCTTAGAGCAGGCAGCTGCCGATCCCCATGTTTTGGCTATCAAGCAAACCCTTTACAGAACCTCGGGAGACTCTCCAATTGTTGATGCACTGATTGACGCTGCAGAAGCGGGCAAACAGGTTTTGGCTTTGGTTGAAATCAAGGCTCGCTTTGATGAGCAGAACAACATCGGCTGGGCAAGAAAACTAGAGGCCGCCGGAGTTCATGTGGTTTATGGCATCGTGGGGCTCAAGACCCACTGCAAGCTCTCGCTGGTAATTCGCCAAGAGGGTAATCAGCTTCGTCGCTACTGCCACATTGGAACTGGAAACTACAACCCCAAGACCGCTCGCTTCTACGAGGATCTGGGGCTACTCACCTCCAGGCCTGAGGTCGGAGAGGACTTGACGAAGCTCTTCAACCAGCTCTCAGGCTTCGCATCCGAGACCCAGTACTCGTCCCTGCTGGTTTCCCCAGTTGGGGTTCGCGAAGGCTTGGCCTTCAGAATTCAGCGAGAGATCGAACACAAGCAAGCTGGGAAACCATCAAGAATTCGTTTCAAGATGAACTCTCTAGTTGATGAGCAAATCATCGATGAGCTCTATAGGGCATCGATGGCTGGCGTTGAGATTGACATACTTGTTCGAGGCATGTGTGCTCTCAGGCCTGGTGTTCCAGGACTCTCGGAGACAATCACAGTTCACTCGGTGCTTGGTCGCTACCTAGAACACAGCCGCATCTTCTACTTTGAAAATGCAGGCGATCCAGACATCTTTATTGGCAGCGCAGACATGATGCATCGAAACCTCGACCGAAGAGTTGAGGCATTGGTGAAGATTACCCAGCCCGACCACATCAAGGAGCTAACCCAGCTGCTGGACCTTGGCATGAGCAACCAGGTTTCACTTTGGAATCTCTCTGAAACCGGAGATTGGATTCGCACAACCCACAGCGAATCTGGAGTTCGCCTGGCTGACATGCAAGACGAGCTGATGGCTAGAACCCTTTTGAAAAAGCAGAGCCGCTAATGACTATTTTTGCTGCGGGCATCATCTGCTGGAGAGAAAAGGGTTCTGACATCGAGGTGCTGCTGGTGCATCGCGAGTACTACAACGACTGGAGTTTCCCCAAGGGCAAGCAAGACCCGGGTGAACTGCTCCCCGAGACTGCGGTGCGCGAGGTGCATGAAGAGGCTGGCCTAAAGGTAAAGCTGGGTCGCAAGCTGTCCGTAGTTCACTACCTGGTTGGCGATGAGGACAAAGAGGTTCACTACTGGGCCTCAAAGGTTCGAGCCAAGTCAACAAAAAGGCAAAAGTTCAAAGCCAACGAAGAGATCGCCAAAATTGAGTGGTTGAGCGCTAAAAAGGCGTTGACTCTATTGAGCTACGACCACGATCGCCAGCTTCTGATGGAAGCCCTCGAGCTTCACACAAAGAAAGAGCTTGAGACTCGAGCGCTGATTGTGCTTCGTCACGCAAAGGCAACCCAGAGATCAGACTGGAAGGGCGAGGAGGCCAAGCGCCCACTCTTGCCCGAGGGTCAAAAACACTCCAAAGACTTGATTCCGGTGCTTGCTGCCTACGGGCCCAAGGTTTTGATTACCTCTCCCTGGAAGCGTTGTAGAGACACCGTCTCTCCTTACGCAAAGTGGGCCAAGAAGACTCTCGTGGAACGTGGACAGCTGACCGAGCTATCAACCAAGAAAAGCCCGATTAACACCAAGAAGGTAGTTCAGGGCTTGCTGGGTGAATCCAAGTCCGGTCTAATCTGCACCCACCGACCAGCCCTACCAAGTGTTTTGGAACCTCTTGCCACCTCAGCTTCCAAAGAGTTGCGAGAGAAAGTGCTGGAAGCGGTCAGCCTTCGCCCTGGTGATTTTGTTGTGCTTCGACTAACCGTCGGAACCAAACCTCGGGTTGTTGGCGTAGAGCATCTTTCTGCTGCTCCTGCCGAGTAGCTTTGACCCAGGAACAACCGCCAAGCCAAGAGGGTTGAGTAGCTCATGATAAAGACCGTGACCCAAGACCTTCCTGCGTTGAAGAATTCAAAGGGCAAGCCCGCAAAAGTTCTAGTCACTGGAGCAACCGGCTACATCGGTGGACGGCTCATCCGCGAACTCCTTAGTCACGACTATCAGGTGAGGGTCTTGGTGAGAAACCAGGACAAACTTCATGACTACCCTTGGCGTGATCAGGTCGAAGTTGTTGAGGGTGACGCGCTTGACCTTAAGGCTCTGACCCTTGCCCTTGATGGCGTTGATCTCGCCTACTACCTACTTCACGCGTTGATGACAGAAAAGAACTTTGAGGAGCAAGAGTCAAATCTTGCAAGAGCCTTCGGCAACATCGCCAAGAAGGTTGGAGTGAAGCGAATTGTCTATCTAGGTGGAATGACCTCCCCTGATGATTCACTCTCCCCGCACATGGCATCGAGGGTCGAAACGGGCGAGATTCTCCGAGCCAGTGGCGTCCCAGTAATCGAGCTTCGAGCTGGAGTGGTGATCGGTTCAGGATCTGCTTCATTTGAGATGCTTCGCCACTTGACCGAGCGTTTGCCAATCATGGTCACGCCAAAGTGGCTCAAGAACCGAATTCAGCCGATCGCAATTCGCGATGTCCTGCGCTATCTGATCGGCTCGGCCACCATCGACCCGAAGATCACCCGCGACTTTGACATCGGTGGCCCAGAGGTGTTCACCTACATGGAAATGATGCATCGCTACGCAGCTGCCGCTGGGCTGAGACGAAGAATCATCATCCCCTTGCCAGTTCTGACCCCGAAGCTCGCCTCCGGCTGGATTGGTCTAGTCACCCCTGTTCCGGTGACACTGGCCAAGCGCTTGGTGCAGTCGCTCAAGCACGAGGTGGTTGCCAGAAACGATGACATTAGGAAGTTTGTGCCTGATGCTCCAGGTGGAATGACCGACTTCAAAACTGCAGTGGAGCTGGCCTTGACCCGCGTGAAGGACCTTGAGGTTGAGACGCGTTGGTCAAATGCGACCACCCCCGGCACCCACTCTGAACCTTTGCCTACAGACCCAGACTGGGCAGGTGGTTCGCTCTACGAAGATCTCCGCCGCTACACCTCTGAGGATTCTCAGGAGACAGTCTGGAAGCGTATTGAGGCCATTGGCGGGAACAATGGCTACTCAACCGCTACCTGGGCTTGGGAGCTGCGCGGTCTCATGGACCGGCTAATCGGCGGTGTCGGTCTGCGCAGAGGTCGCAGGGACCCCAACACTCTGATGGAAGGCGAGGCTCTGGATTTCTGGCGAGTTGAAAAGATTGATCGCCCCCAACTCCTGCGCCTGCGCGCAGAGATGAAGCTTCCCGGTCTGGCCTGGCTCGAATTCAAGACATCGGTCCTGCCTGATGGCAAGACCCTGATTGAACAGCGTGCCTATTACCACCCCAAGGGACTATTCGGAATCTTGTACTGGGCTGCGGTTTTCCCAATGCATGGAATTGTGTTCCCATCGATGGCCAAGAAGATGGCTGGGCCATCGGCTCAGAAGGCCGCCAAAAGCTAGGCTTTGCGGATGATAAAGATCCGCATTGCGGTAGTTGCGCTACTCCTGGTTGGTTTTGTTTGGGGTGCTGCGTTTGTCCTGATGAAGGATGCAATCAAAGAGCAGCCCTACATGGACTTTTTGGCCACCCGCTTCACAGTTGCTGCGGTTGCAATGTTCTTGCTCAGACCAGTAGTCGCTTCGAAACTTGCTCCAGGAGACTTGAAGTATGGAGCGGTGGCCGGAGTCGTGCTCGCCTTCGCATACATCACCCAAACCATTGGGCTTGAACTAACTACCGCCTCTATTTCTGGGTTCTTGACCGGCCTCTACGTCGTGCTCACTCCGCTGCTTGCATGGCTGGTTCTAAAGCAGAAGATTTCCCTCAAGATTTTCATCGGCGCTGTGCTGGCTGCCATTGGGTTGGGCGTCCTCTCTGGCGCGGCCACCACCGTCGAGTTTCAAATTGGGCAAATCTGGCTAATTGTTTGCGCAGTTTTGTATGCGGTCCACCTGTTGGTTTTGGGAAAGTTTGGCCAGGGCAGGGACTCATACCGCTTTGCCATGTTGCAGATCGCCTTTGTGGCTGTTGTGACCTGGGTGTTTGCACTGGCAGATGGCTACCAAGCCCCGCCAAATGGTTCAGTTTGGTTTGCCATTGTGTTCACGGCACTGCTTTCAACAGTGTTTGCTTTCTGGGTTCAGACCTGGGCCCAGACCATCATCGAGCCTTCTCGAGTTGCCCTGCTGATTACCTCAGAGGTCATCTTCACTGCGCTGCTGGCGGTAGGAGTTGGTCAGGAGCCTTTGACCCTCACCATGGTTGTGGGAGGTTCAATCATGGTCGTGGCCATGCTCTTGGTTGAATGGCCTACTTCAAAGTCCAAGTCGATCAAGTAGGTCCTGAAGCGGACCATTGTCTTCGATCTCTTTTTGAGATCTAGCCATTGCAATCGGCAACCTGCGGCGCAGCAAATCCTCTCGAGTCCTGACGTCTTCATGCCGCGCAATGTATTCAATCTCCTGCGCGGTAATGCCGAGACCTGCAATTAGTTCAGTCAGCTTTGGGGCTTGAGCAAGGATCTCGATCCCGCGCGGACCTTGGCGGCGCCAGGTTGACTCCGCAATGCGATTTCCGACTGCTGCATCCTGAGATCGGTCGAGCACCAGCTTCACAAAAGCTGCCTTCTGATCCTGATCTCCCTCGCCAAACCAGTGCTTTGGCTTTGTGACTGGGAAGCCAAGCTTCTTGAGCTCCGCAACAACCTCTTGACCCACATTTAGGCAGTCGGTGAGCTTGCCGCCCAAGACTGTGACAACTGCGCTTGAGGAGTCTGTCTCGATCACGTGCTTTCGACTCAGCTGGTGCCAGTCCGATGTTGACGCGTCGTCAGCGTTTTCGATGACCAGAGGTCTCACTCCGCTGCGCTCAGAGATGATGTCACTCGGGAGGATCTGGTCCCCCTCAAGTTGAGCGTTGATCTGCTTGAGCACGAAGTCGCGGTCAATCTGATCAACCTCGGTATGAGGATCTGAGACTCGGGTGTCGGTGGTGCCAACCATTGAACGATCGCCCATCGGCAACACATAGAACAACCTGCCCTGCTCATCCCAAAACGCCAGCACATCATCGGTTTGAGTAATCTTTCGACCCAGAATCAGGTGGACTCCCTTTGAAAAGACCAGCCCTGCTTTGGTCGGAGAATTCAACATCGTGGAGACTGAGGATGCAAATGGCCCGGCTGTGTTTATCACTGCCTTCGCAGTCACTGTCCTGGCCTTACCCTCCGACTGCAGAGTGAGGTTCCAGACATCGGTCCGCTTCGCGGCGGTCAGCTCGGTGTAGTTCGCTACCTCCGCGCCAAGACGCCTAGCGTGGCGGACAAAGTCATAGACGAACCTCGAGTCGTTGTCCGGCAGTTGGGCGTCGTAGTAGCGAACCGCTTTGCGGCCGGTTTTGAGAATCGGTTCGAGTTGTTTGGCGCGCTTACTTGAATAGCTTCGAGGAGCGCTGGTGCCAAAGAGGCCAATCCCCCAGTAGAACAATGTACCGAAGGTTCCAAGCAATCTTCCAAATGGGGCATCTGGTCCTAGGGAGGCTAGGAAGCCAACCTCGCGAATCTGGTTTGGGTAGCTTCGCATCAGCTTGTTTCTCGCGAGGCTGAGTTTGAAGACCAGGTAGAACTCGTAGCTCTGCAAATACTTGATGCCACCCCACACCAGGTTGCTGGACTGCTGGGAGGTGAAGGAAGCGAAGTCTGATTTGTCGATTAGCAGCACTCTCAAGCCTGCTGCGCTAGCCGCAGCAGCGCTGACGGCACCGTTGATGCCGCCACCTACAACCACAAGGTCAAAATCGACTTCTTGATTGAAATTGTCTGTTTTTGATTGATTATGTGCAATCACACTGAAAGCATAAACCAGACTTTGTAAGCTTCTGACAGGGTTTCAGGGAGGAAATTCGTGGCGATACTAGCGATTGATGCAGGCACCACCGGAGTCACCGCACTCGTTGTGAGTGGAACCGGTGAAATTGTTGCGCGAGGGTACACAGAGTTTGAGCAGCACTTTCCCGCTCCTGGTTGGGTTGAGCACGATCCACAACAAATTTGGGCAGCTGCACTCAGCTCTTGCCAGCAAGCCTTGAAAGCCTCACCCCTGACTCCGATCGCCATTGGAATTACCAATCAGCGAGAGACTGCCGTGGTCTGGGACAGGGCGACACTTGACTCTCCAACACGGGCAATCGTTTGGCAAGACCGACGAACCGCAGACCTCACCGATGAGCTGCAGCAGCTCAATCAGGGAGATTGGATTCGTCTTCGAACTGGACTGAAGCTTGACCCCTACTTCACCTCGAGCAAGTTTTTGTGGTGGAAGAAAAACCTCCCGGAGGTTTGGGCAGGAGTTGAGTCGGGGAAGTATGCCCTCGGCACCATCGACTCCTACTTGGTGGCCAGGATCTCAGGTGGCGAACTACACATCACCGATGTGACCAACGCATCTAGAACACAGCTGATGAACCTGGAGACCACCACATGGGACCCAGAGCTTCTGGAAGCGTTTGGAGTCTCGCAAAGTGCCCTCCCAAAAATTGTCAGCAACTGGGGAAACTTTGGAAGCTCAAACCCAGAACATTTTCTGGGCCTTACTCTTCCGATTACTGGAATGGCGGGAGATCAGCAGGCGGCATTGTTTGGACAGTGTGGCTTTGAAGTTGGAGACTCCAAAGCGACCTACGGCACAGGTGCATTTATCCTCACCAACACTGGCTCGGAGATAACTCACTCTGATCATGGACTTCTAGCAACCATGGCCTACCAAGATGCCTCAGGCAAAAATGTCTACGCGATTGAGGGCTCGGTGTTTGTTGCAGGTGCCGCGGTTCAATGGTTGAGAGACTCACTAAAGATCATCGAGCGGTCCAGCGATGTTGAATCTCTAGCAGTTCAGGCTGGCTCTAGTGCGGGGGCCGTTTTTGTTCCCGCTCTCACTGGTCTGGGGGCTCCCTTCTGGGAGCCTGAAGCCAGAGGTTCCATCCTTGGGATCACTCGCGGGACAACCGATGCCAACCTGGCATTTGCAACTCTTGAGGCTATTGCCTTCTCTGTCCAAGCAGTGCTCTCCGCAATGGAGCGGGACCTAGGGAAACCGCTAACTGCCTTGAAGGTGGATGGCGGAGCAGCAGCCAACGACCTGCTGCTTCAAATCCAAGCCGACTGCTCAAACACGGAGGTTGTAAGGGCCAAGAATCTCGAGTCAACCGGATTTGGGGCCGCCCTGTTGGCAGGTCTTGGAATTGGAATTTTCAGCTCGCTTGAGGACATTGCCAAGTTGAATCCAGCTCGAGCTCGATTCAAACCTGAGACCGACCGAGGCCACGAATACAGACGCTGGCTAAAGGCCGTCGAGGTGACCAGAGAGTTTCAAAACTAAGCTAATTGCATGTTCGATCCGCAATCAAAGCTAGCCGCGCAGGCCCTGTCTGCCGGCTACTCTGCGGAAACCATCATCAATGACCTGTCCATCAGCTTTGATGCTGGTTCAATCACGGCAATCATCGGCGCAAATGGCGCAGGCAAAAGCTCGCTGTTGAAAGCTCTGGCAAGAAAGATCAAGGCCACCTCGGGAGCGGTGCTTCTGGATGGAGTTTCCATCTCCTCGTTGGCAAAAACAGATCTTGAGAGCAGTGTGGGCTTTCTGGGCACCATCCCGGCTGCAAGAAACAATGAAACTGTTTTTGAAATGATCTCCCGCAGCGCCATGGCAGCCAGTCAGATCTCTAGGGTTTCACCGAGGCTCCGCGAGGAAATCGAAACACTGCTCGCCAGAACTAGTCTCACTGAACTCAAGGATAGAAAAATTGGAGAGCTGTCTAGCGGTTCTAGGCAGTCAGCAGTTATTGCGGCAGCACTGGTTCGAAACCCCCAGGTATTACTGCTTGATGAACCAACCAACTCGCTTGATTACAGCCATCAGCTTCAGGTCATCAACCTGCTGTCATCGCTGAAGCGGGAGCGGAAGATGACAATTATTGCCGTCATTCACGATCTAAACCTTGCCGCCCGCTTCGCGGACAACGTTGTGATACTCAAAGACGGGAAGATCATCGACCGCGGGTCACCGAAAGATGTGATTACCCCGAATAACCTGGCCACCGCCTTCAACATCCTGGCGAGAGTTATTGAAGATCCAGTAGGAAAGACTCCACTGGTAATCCCAATTAGACAGCTTGGCTAAATCGCTTTTTGGGTGTTTCAGGTGCATACTGAGTATGTAGTTCACCAATGAAGGCGCGGTTGCGAAGCAACACCAAAGACGGTTTGCGCCTATCGGTGGATGAGGGCAAGGACTGGGCCCGTCAAATAAATCGGTCGACTGTTTGGTTGTGAATTCAATGCGAGTTCTGCTCATTGGGGCAGGTGGTGTTGGCGATGCAATCGTCAAGATTGCCGCTGATCGTAATTTCTTCGAAAAACTTATTGTTGCCGACTACGCTCTCGAGCGCGCTGAAAAGAGCGTTGCTTGGGTAGCCAGCAAACACTCATCCGCGGTTGCTGAAAAGTTTGAGGCAGACCAAATCGATGCCTCCAAACCCGAGGCAGTCGCGGCTCTGGCAAAAAAGCACCGCGCCACACACGTGCTGAATGCTGTTGAGCCAAAGTTTGTGCAATCGATTTTCCAGGGTGCCTTGGAAGCCGGTGCAAACTACATGGACATGGCGATGAGCCTCAGCCATGCTCACCCAACTGATCCCTACAACATTCCAGCAGAGAAGCTTGGTGACTGGCAGTACGACCGCAGCAAGGACTACTCGGACAAGGGTCTACTCGCGCTCATAGGAACAGGCGCAGAGCCTGGTATTTCAAACATCTTTGCCCGCTATGCGGCGGATCACCTCTTCTCGGAGGTTGACGAGATCAAGATTATGGATGGTGGCAACCTAGTAGTTGTAAACGAATCAGGCGATGAGATCTTCGCTCCTTCGTTCTCAATTTGGACCGTTATCGAAGAGTGCCTAAACCCTCCTTTGATTTGGGAAAAAGACAAGGGTTGGTTCACCACCGAGGCATTCTCCGAGCCAGAAGTGTTTGAGTTCCCCGGCGGCATTGGTCCAGTTGAGTGCGTGAACGTTGAGCATGAAGAAGTGAACATGCTTCCAAGAACCATGAACGCGAACCGCGTTGTATTCAAATACGGCCTGGGCACGGAGTTCATCAATGTTCTAAAGACCCTTAATGCACTGGGCCTAGACAAGACAAGCCCAGTTTGGGTCCGAACCGCAGATGGCAAAGCTCAGGTATCCCCGCGCGACGTAGTCGCGGCCGTGCTACCCGACCCTGCTTCGCTTGCGGAGCGCATGACCGGTAAGACTTGCGCAGGAACTTTGGTAACAGGAAAGGGCCTCGATGGTAAGCCTCGAGCAACTTACCTCTATCACGTTGCCGACACTGAGTTGACGAGTGAGTTGTACCAGGCTCAGGCGGTTGTGCTTCAGACAGCGTTGGTTCCTGTTATCTCGCTTGAACTGCTAGCCACCGGAGTATGGGGCGGTCAGGGAGTAATGGGTCCTGAGGAGTTCGACCCGAAGCCATTCCTAGAGCTTCTGCAGCATGAATACAAGCAGGCCTGGGAAGCGCAGGACCGCGATCCTCAGAACCCAAACGTGATTTCAAGGAACTAACAAACTCACTTGACCAAAGCCCACGAGCGCAATTCGCTAGTGGGCTTTGGCATGTTCTGGAGTGCAGGCTGATTGTTTGGGCTTCGACTGTTACACTCGAGCTTCGCAGGGGCCTCTAGCTCAGTTGGTTAGAGCAACGGACTTTTAATCCGTGGGTC